>VOFE01000297.1_pt1 | contig 45098 bp, 60 predicted proteins | sample 5384071 | NCBI WGS metagenome assembly VOFE01 (sample SAMN12384724, study PRJNA508395) | human gut metagenome | isolation source: healthy gut D | host: Homo sapiens
AAGAAAATCTGCAAACTTGGGTGTTGCCCGTTGTTCTCAATGTTCGCAAGGTAACGCGGGGAGATATACATTTCGTCGCTTACTTTCTTGCGGCTCTCCTTGCGCCCTTTCCGAGCTTCTTTTATCGCTTCCCCAAAAGCCTTGAAGTCATACTTTTCTACTGGTCTTTTTGCCATATTCATTCACCCGATTACATTTTACTGTTCCCCTTTCCCGTTGGATATGCTTACACAATTCCTACTATGCACCAAAATAATTCATAATCAGACACTTGCTATTATTCGCCTGTCCGAGTATAATTATACTGATACTGTATGCAGAAAGGACGGGAGAATTATGGAATATATGTCTGCGCCACAGGCAGCGGAAAAATGGGGCATTTCGGAACGACGGGTACAGATACTTTGCAGCCAGAACCGCATACCGGGCGTTTCAAAACTTGGGTATATGTGGCTGATACCAAAAATTTTTGAAAAAGTTTGCTCCCCCCAGTTGGCAAAATCTTTCGCGCGTCCGTCGGGGGTTTGCGAAAGGGGAGAAATAAACCTGCCCCCACCGGGTACGAAAGGGGGTGAGAATATGGAACCTAATCGCATTGAATGGCAGAAACGCTGCACATTCAACGGCTTTTGCAAAGCGGTATTGAGGAATGAAGCTATCGACGCTATCCGAGAAAGAAAGTATCGGAAAAAGCATGAAGTCACTTTTTCAGACCTGTCGCCACAGGAAGAAAATCAGCTTTACACTTGCGACAAGTATTTTGTAAATGATGAAGCTGAAAAATCTTTCTTTGTCGCTGGGAAAGAAATTACGGCGAAACAGCTTGCCGACGCGCTTCACTCTTTGCCGGAAGAAAAGCGTCAAGCTGTACTGTTGTATTACTTCTTTGATATGAAAGACGCAGAAATCGCGGAGCTGATGAAGATACCGCGCAGCACAGTACAATTTCGACGGACAAGCTCTTTTGAGCTGTTAAAAAGATTTTTGGAGGAAAGCCGATGAATGAACCGATTAGCAACAATCCCGACGAACGCGGCTTATTGCCTTACCCGGTTATTTTAGCCGCAACAAAGGGCGACCCCGAAGCAATGAAAATCGTTGTGCAGCACTACGCAAGCTACATAGCCTACCTGTCTACCCGTAAAGTGCGTGATGAATACGGCAATGTTTATTACGGCATAGACGAGGATATGCGCGACCGGCTGCAAGCGAAGCTCATGCGGGCTGTTCTGGACTATAAGATAGACTGACATAGTATGTGGACGTTCCCCTTTCCGTTCCACATATTCAGACTATCGCAGCACCTTGACAAAGAAAGCGGCGCAAGATAACGGCGACGCAGCATAGGGCAAATCAGATACATTCGATATATGGGGAGCCGGGGCTGATACGCGATGACCGAAAGGCGGGAGAAACACCGAGCGAGAACTATCAGCGTTCCATAGCAGACCTTGGCACGTCTGCCGCCACAATCCATATATCGGTATAATGATACTCCCCTACCGCCATAATCCGAGCGTTAGAGGCGTCGCAGGTAATGGGTAGGGCTGCATGAGAACCATGCAGGGGTGCAATTCCCGTGGAGCTTGCCGAAGCCGTCTGATTAAAGCCCACTTTTTGTAAATCTGACTTTTTAGCCATTTATGAAAGGGGGTATTTTCCTATGGCAAAAAAGGAAACTGCAAGCCCCGCTATCCCTGTATTCCCTATGTTAAAGACCGTTGAGCAAATGAGCAAAGTTAGCGGTATCGGGGAAAATAAACTGCGCGAGCTTATGGATAGCGGCGAGCTTGAATATATACAGAATGGAAACCGCCGATTGATAGCTGACGCTGCTATCTGGGACTGGTATCACAGAGCAAAGAAAACAGCGAAGCCCCCGGCACGACAGGGAGGTTAAGCTATGGCGGTATCATCAAGACAAGTTAAGAACAAACGCGACAGTAACGGCGTACTGACCGGGCGACCGGGTACAGTCTACGACGTGAATATAAAATACACCGCCCCGGACGGGAAAAAGAAGTCCTATGCGAAAAAGGGCTTTGCCACCAAAAAGGAAGCGACGCAGCACGAAGCGGAAATGAAAACGAAGCTCCAAAATCCGGGGCAAATTGCGTCAATCACTTCACAGCGGAAACAGACCGTCGCAAGCTACCTTAACGATTGGGTGGAAAGCTACGCAAGAGTGAACTTGCGCCCCTCTACCTATGACGGGTACAAAAAGACGATTGCAAACTATATCAATCCCTATATCGGCGGCGTTGCTCTCAATCAGCTTACCCCCGCTATGGTAGACAAGATGTTTCAGCAGATTATCGACAAAGGATTGAAACCGTCCACCGCTGCCGGGGCAAAACGTGTTTTAAGCGTGGCGTTGAGCCATGCCCGCAAATACCGCTATATCGAAACCAACGCGGCAAAGGACACGCTGACGAAGTTTGGAAAGAGCGACAAGACCCCCGACCCTTACACGCCGGAACAGGTAAAAGCCCTTATGCAGCGCGTCGAGGGTACAGTGTGGGAAATGCCCGTCATTTTAGGCGGGCTTTATGGTATGCGGCGTTCTGAAATCTTGGGCTTGCGTTGGCGCAATGTTGACTTGGAAAACAACACTTTTGATGTTTCCGAGCAGCTTCCCTTTAAGGTGCCGCCAAAAACAAAGGTTATCGAGGAAATGGCACCGCCGAAGTCCAACGGGCGCACGCTGCCGATTACAGAGCTTGCCCGCCCGTTCTTCCTAAAACAGTTTGCCATGCAGGAAGCACAGCGCGAACAGGCAGAAAAAGACGGGAAACCTTATTATGACAATGACCTTGTTGTAGCAAAGCCGGACGGTTCCCCTATCTCCGCGTCGTGGGTATCTTCACAGTTTGGAAAACTGCTTGAAGATTTGGATATGCCGCATATTCGCTTTCACGATTTACGCCATACGGCGGCTACGAATATGCACCAACTGACGGGCGACTTCTACACCGTAGGCGAAGTGTTAGGACATACGCTTGCGGGTATCGGCGTATCGCTTGGATTGTCTATGAACTTTGAAGCCGTTACTGCCCGCTATGTTGACGTGCGGCTTGAACGGAAAAAAGAAGTCCTGGACGCTTATCATGGGGCTGTCAAACAGGCAGACCCGGCAAAGGCAAAGGAAGCCGAGCCGAAGAAAGCAAAGAGTGCGGCGAAGAAAAAGAGCAGCGAAATTGAGCTTTAACCGCCTTATCTTTTTACTGCTTCTTATAGCCTTTTATAGCCCCGCGTGGGATTTGGGCACCATTTGGGCACCATTAGCCGAAAACGCACCACCAAAACAGGCGATAAAAGAAACGCCGAGAACACGCAAAAACATAGTGTTTATGCGGGTTTCCGGCGTTTTCTAATCCCTCAACCGACTTAAATCTATCTTGTGCGAGACACAATACCCCGCTCTGACTGCTTGGCCGTTTCGATGGAAGACATCTTGAGTGTCTCGGCGTTTTTGCGCAGTAGCTCATTCGTCATGTCAGTTACCGCTTTTTGGGCGTCTGCCGCCTGTTGGGAATGGGCAACACCCAAAGCCAGCACCATTTGGCTTTTCCACAACGGAATGGTGTTGACCAGAGTAGACTGGATTTTTTCGGTCATCAGCGTATCATTATTCTGAATCAGGCGGATCTGTGGCGCCATCTGAATGGAAATAGTACGGGTTAATTCCAGGTCATGCAGCTTTTTCTCAAAACGATTGCACATGGCGGAAAGATCATTAGCTGTCTGGGCATCCTCCGGCAGGCCGGTCCGCCGGGCTTTCTCTTGAGCAGCGGGCAGTTCGGTGGACTCCACCTCGGCCAGCTTTTTTTGCCGGCCAGAATATACATGGAAAGCTCTTTGAAATAAACCTTGTTCAGCTCATACATTTTGTCTAGCATGGCGATGTGTCCTTCATCAGCTGAACCTGATGATCCTCCAACACATTGCAAATGCGGTTGACATTGGCCTCCGCGCTGGAATATTTGGCTTTATAAGTAGAAATTTTATTGCCGGAACGCTTAAAAAAGCTGAACAGGCTCTTTTCTTCTTCGTCTACATTGAATTTTTTCAGTTCAACCACTACGTTGGTCAGCATTTCGCCAACCTCACTCATGTCCTTGGTGCGAACATTGTTGAGGCCGTTTCAGAAAAATCGGCGATTTTTTTCTGCGCGCCGGAACCGTATTGAAGAACCAGGTTGGAATTGCTAATCTGAATTTTCTCGGCAAAATCGTTGACCATTTTCCGCTCTGCATCAGACAGGAGCTTTCGTCAAAAACGGCGGCTTGGGGCTGCTCGGGCTTGGGCCAAAGGCTGCTCCACAGCAGTTTCCAGATCCAGTGTCAGGGTTGGAACTTCCTGCGTATCCAGAGAAAGCTGCGGGCAGTGTCCATTTTCTTTTCTTCCATTGTAATACCCTCCTGTATAAAATCCGTTAACGGGACCGGCCTTCAAATTCCTGATTGGTCAATCCCTCTTGGGCAAGCATGGTTTTCAGTACGCTGATATCGGCGGAGATGTCAATGGCATCGTTTTGGAACAGACTGTCCAAAAGAGAAGCAAACGCGTTGTTTACCGTATCCAAAATATCAAGAATTTCCTGTTTGGTATTGCGGATATTTTCTCCCTGTACCGGCTGATTTTCGAATTCCCGGTAGGATATCACCAGCTTTACGGTGGTGGGTAGATAATAGTTCATAAACCGGCGGATTTCCGGCAGTTTTTCCGGATGCCTTTCCACACAGGCAAAGATTTTCCCGGTGACCGTTTCCAGCTGGAGGAGTTTTTCGGAAATTTCCTGACCAGGTAGGGCATCGTTGGCTTCCCGGATCTTGCACCCAGCCCCGTCCTTCGGCGATTACGGCTTCCAGCCCGTTGGGATTCTCCTGGATTTTGGCCTCTTCAAGCTCCCTGCTGTTTCCGGTTGGCCTGGCCAACCCGATATTGCCCATAGGCCTCGTCGGTCAGAATCAGGCAGGTGTTTTCGTCGTCCAGATGCCCTTGGGGGAACAAACCGGTTTTTATCATGCTTTTTAAATCCCGTATGACGAATTTAGAGATTTATTCACTGCTTTTGCCAGCACGTCGATCGCGCAAACCTGCCGTGTGCCGATAGCCAGCAGATATTGCAGATATCTGCGTTTGCGGAATTTCCCAATGCAGTGGGCGGCCAGCCAAAAGCTCGCCGCGGTCATAAGCAGTAGCATCAAAAGGCTGGTGATCATTGAAAATTTAAAAGGCAGAGAAAAAAGATCTGTTACAGACTGATATGCACCCTGTAAAAAGCAAACTCCAAAAAACAACCCTGCAAAAACGCCGATAACAGCAGCCTTTTGTTGGGCAGCTTCATGGCTTTTTGCTTGGGCTGAATCCGGTTGGACGGCCTTTGCCAGTCGGTGGCATAACGCGATGGAACCCGCTGCATCGCTGGTTGGGGTGGAGACTGCCGCACCTGCTTCGGGTTGGTTTGCTGCCTGCCTTGCGCTTGTGTGAAAATTTTTCCGGTCTGTACGTCAATACGCTTTAGACCTTCTGCGGTTTGTTTTTTTACGGTTTCAAAGGTCGTGCCCAACGTTTGCTTCAGCTGGGTAAAATCACCGGAATGCAGTGCACTTTCGATCGTATCGCTGATTAATTTTTCCCAATCCGGCTCCTGATGGTTTTTCATTGCACCCCTCCACAGCGGCGATTTGCCGTTTTTATCATCTTGTTTTTAATCATATTATACTGTATTTTTGTTTGCTTGACAATCCGGTTCCATCGGCATTCTTTTTTGTGGGCGAATTGTCAGGGCCGTTGCCGTCGACAGTCAGACATATCCGTAAAGTCCCCGTACCGAAGCTTCTCCTGCCCGGATTACAAAATTTTCTCCGGCTTTTTGACAGATCAATCCGCCGTCTGGTGCAATGGAAATGGCCTGCGCCGTTACTTCCTGCTGGCCGCGGATAACCCGGACCTGCCGGCCTAGGGTTACACAGCGGTCGCAGTAGGATGCTGCGAAAGGAGAAAACCCTTCCTGGCGGTACTGCTCTAAAATAGGTTCCAATTCCTCTAAAAGAAGAACCGCCGCTTCTTGCGCCGTTCGCCTTTGACCATCAAATGCCAGCAGGGAAGTGGCATGAGGCAGATTGTTTTGGATAAAAAATCCTCGTCCTGGCAAAGATTAATGCCCATTCCACAGACGGCTGACACTTTTCCGCCCTGAATTTTGCTTTCGCAGAGAATGCCGCAGACTTTTTTTCGCCCAGCAGTACGTCATTGAGGCCATTTAATGCGGGCAGCGCCCCAGACTGCGGGCGGTGGCCAGACCGCATAAAAGGGGCAGTAACCCCATATCACTGATTTTCATAGAATGAAAAAGCACCGAAAGATACATCGCTTGCCCGACAGGCGCTTCTGACCAGCTTTTGCCCTGGCGCGCCTTTCCCGGCGGTTTGCCGGTCGGCGATGACAGCGGTGCCGTCGGCAAAATCCCCCCTGTTTGAGATAATCGTTGGTAGAGGCGACCTCATCCAGATGAATCCAGTGCTTTCCACACCATTTTGTGTGTAAACAGGCATTTCCTCCATTGTCATACCTCCACGATGTTGGTCATAATCCCTTGGCTGGTAATATCCAGAATCCCGTAGGTATCTGCCCTGCCGGGGAATCGAAAGGCTGCCGGGGTTCATGATATAAAGACCGCCGTCGTATTCGGTATAGCCACATGGGTGTGCCCGTACAGTACTACGTTGGCCGGCAAACCCGAGCCGCAGTTTTTAGTTCCGACAGGGAGTGCTTGACATAATAAGTGTGCCCGTGGGTAATCAGAACATTTTTGCCGGATAACTTTACCAGATCGCTGTTTTTGGTCTCAGAGCCAAAATCGCAGTTTCCGGCTACCCACAGATAGCGGCGGTCGGGATAAAGATTCTGCACGTCCTCAAACTCCCGTTCCCCATCGCCCAGGTGGATATAGAGATCTGCATCCGGGTGCTTTTCCATTACCCGCTGTACGTTTCGGAAATTTCGATGGCTGTCCGACATGACGATAATTCGCATGAAAAAAACCTCCGTCCTCTGGCTTTGGTCGAAAGCCTGTCCCAACACATTTTTGGTTTGTCCGGACAGGAATAGATAATTTAAATGTATCATAGAAATAAAATAATTGGAATAGGTGGTGAGCAGAATGCATGAATTTTTCATTGAGGAAGAAAAGCTGGAAGGATTGCTGCAGCTGGCGAGCGAAAAAACGGGAATTTCAAGCGGGAGCTGCAGGAAAACTCTCCGGCGTCATGCAGGATGGCAAGATTGTGGTAAATGAGCAGATATACGGCCTGCTTTCCGACCCGAAAAAGCTAGAAATGCTGCTGAATTCCGGCATTGTCGGCAGGCTTTTGAAAGAACTCGGGAGGCAGAAAGAGTCATGAGTGAACTTTCCGACCTGCTGGGCGGCCTTTTTGGGAAGTGAGGCGGGGAAAGATTCGGGAGGAATGGACGGTTTATTCGATCTGCTGGGCGGGCTGATGCAGTCCGCTCCATCGCAGAAGAAAGAACCGTCACCGGAGGAACCGCCGGGTGCGAAAGCTCCGGATACGGCGGATTTTGAGCAGATCCTGCGCATTGTTTCCAAGCTGCAGGATGATGATAAGAATATCCGGCTGCTGCGGGCGCTTCAGCCGCACCTTACCCCGGAGCGGGCTGCCCGGACAGAAGATGTCATCAAGATAATGCGGCTGGCAAACCTGCTGCCGCTGCTTCGTTTTTCCAGCGGCCCGGAAGCAAAAACAGCAGACGAAGAGGAGAGATGACTATGGATCATTGGAACAAAGGAGGGCTTTCCCGGGAGGAATTTCTCCGTATGCGGGAAAATGCCCTGCGCCAGCTGCAGGAATTAGCCAAAAAGCAGCAGGCGTTTGCAAACGTTGACAAGGCACCTGCACAGAATTCGAATGTTATGAAAAATTCATCCGAAAAAGTGTTATCCGCGCGTCCGGAGGAGAAGCCGCAACAAACGGCTCCTGAGAAGATGCAGGATGCCGCCGTTGCCCGGCCGAAGGAAGCCGATTTGCAAACGCCGCCCATTCTGCCGGATCGTCCCGATCGGTTGGATGGCGGAGATTTTTACATGGAAGCCCAAAACCTGTCTGGCAAAATGAACGGCAGCCTTTGCAGGAACCGCCGGAAATACCGCAGCGGCCGATTGCTATGCCGGTCGAGCGGGAAACCGGGGAAAGGCTTTTAGAATTTACACCCGCGATCCCCTCCCATTTGCCGTCAGAAGAATACCTTCATCCGCCGTTGCCCTCGGAACCTGAGGCAGATTTACTGCAGAGCCTTTCCAACATATCGCGTACCATTGAGAACATAGGATTTTCCAGCGAAAGCGGGTTTCAGAACGGTCCGGCCGCAGCGCCGGCGAATGCTGGCCAAAGCCGGGAAGACGTTTTTTTCCGAATCTGCCCGAATCTGCTTTGCCTCAGGCGGATTTTTTGACGGATATTCAAGAAGAACAGGTTTTGCCGGCTTTTGCGCCGGATGATCTGTTCCCTCTGCCGGAACAGCCGGCAAAGGAAGAGGTAGCACCGCCGCGGGAGACATTGCGTCTTTCCGTGTCAGAATTACAGCCTGTTATGCCAGCGCCGTCCCATCCTGTTCCACCAGCGCCACCGGCACCGCCTTTGATTCCGATCCGCGGCAGCCAAGATCGCCGAAACCGGATTCGCCGCCGTCCCGGTCTCCCTATCATCCGGACGGTTTTATACCGGACCGGCCAGGTAGCCCGGTTTTTCATCCGGACGCGGTGGCGGCAAAAGAGGAACGCTATATCCCGCCGGCACCGCCGCAGAAGCCGCCATTTCGGCGCAGAAGCTTTTGGGGAGGGGAAAATCCTAAAAAAAATAGACGGAGGGAGTCCCCTCATGCTGCTGCACCTGCCGCAGAAAGATGGATTGCTGCTGTTAGGCGTTCTGATCGCCTTATATGTAAACAAGGCGGATCCGAAGCTGATGCTTGGCATCCTCTATCTGCTGTTGTGAACGCATTGCCGGTATTCCGGTAAAAAAAGGACGGCCGACGAAAAGTATATGCTATCCGCAAAAGCTTTCGCCGGCCGTTTTTGCCGACTGTTCTTTTGGCGTTTTCGCCTTTCGGGAGAGACAGGCGGAAAAACCATGGAAACCGGATCAGAAGAAAAGGAGGAATGTCCCTTGCAGTGCTGCTGCAACCAGCATGTTTTTGCACCGCGAAAGGCAAGACCGTTTGTCCGGCTCGCTACCAGGCTGGATGAAAATTTCCAGGGTGGTTATACGCCACAGCAGATCCGTTCTGCTTATGATTTCCCGGCAAATTCCACCGGCCTTGGTCAGACTATTGCGCTGATTACTACTGGACTTCAGCCCAATATAGAATCGGATCTTTCCTTTTTCAGCAGCTTTTTTCTTTGCCTGCAGCTCGTTTGACAATTCGGCGGATCGGTGCTGTCCCAGAGGTTTTAGATTCGGATTGGGCGTTGGAAACGACATTGGACGTAGAATGCACCCATGCGCTGGCGCCAGAGGCGGATCTGCTATTGGTCTACGCCGCTTTGACCGAATTGGGGATCTGATGCAGGCGGCAGATCTGGCGGCGGGCTTGGGCGCGGATGTGATATCCATGAGTTGGGGAGAGCAGGAGCACCCCGGCCAATCGGAGCTGGAACGTGTTTTCGCCTATATCCATCGACAGCATTTGTAGGCTCTGCTGGAGATCAGTCTGCCGTTCCGTTTTTTCCCTCCACTTCAGGGTTGGTTCTTTCCGCAGGCGGCACCAGTCTGGTTTTTTGTCTGATACAGGAGAGCGGATCAGCGAAATAGCCTGGTATAGCGGCGGAGGGGAAGGCCTAGTCAATTTTTTTTCCATCACACCGGCCCAGACCCGAATGGAGGGTATCCAGGAACAGACAAACGGGATGCGCGGCACGCCGGACGTCAGTTTCTGTGCGGATCCGGATTATGGCGTTGCCATTTACCACAGTATTGAGATTTCCGGCTCTGCTGGATGGGGCAAAGCTGGCGGCACCAGTTTAGCCGCGCCCGCATGGGCGGCAGTACTGGCTGGAATTCGGCAGCGGGGAGGTACGGCATTACCGCAGAATCTGTACCAGCTGGCCGGCGGAATCCGGTATCTGGAACCTCAGCCGTATTTTTATGATATCATACAAGGGGGAAGCCGTTTATATCAGGCCCGGAAAGGCTGGGATTTGTGTACCGGCCTAGGCTCTCCCAAAGTAAGCCAAATTCAGGAAAGCCTAGCTAGAACGAATATTCAGCAGTAATATTTTTTGAGCGCTTTGGCACAAAACATCATGTATCCGAAGCATGCCACGATGACGTACAAGGCGGATGATGCATGAAGTTTCACGCATATAGCCTTCCGCCCCATGCACTGAAATTTTATGTGTGTGCCGCCTCCAGAGCGGCACCGGATTTTTCTACACTTTTGCATAGCAAAATAAGGTAAGAACCGTTGAAACGGTTTGATCTGTATAAAGGAGGGTTTTTATGAGCAAAGGCTATATTGTCGCACAGCTTTTTACAGCGCGGCAGGCCCGTCCCATCACGAACGCCACCGTTATCATTTCCCGCCCGGGTACCGGAGGGGAAAGCATCATTCGTACGGTGGAGGTGGATCGGGAAGGAAAAACGGAACCGATCGAAGTCGATACGCTTCCCAAATCACTTTCTTTGGACGAAACATATGAAGGAGTTCCATATACTACTTATGATATTACCATCCGGGCATTTAATTTTGCCAACCAGTTGATCCGACGGGTGCAGGTGTTTGAGGCTCAGACAACGCTGCAGCAAGTTGAATTGATCCCTTTGACCGGGAAGCTTATACCAATAATACAGACTTTATTTTCGAAACGCCTGCTCACAGTTTGGCACAGGCCGACTGCGAGCCGGATTGTCCACCACAGCAACAATTAGATCAGCCACGGCTGCCGGAGAATCCCATAGAGCGAGAAGTGCGCCCACAGGTACTGCAAAGCGTGATTATTCCCAGTCAAATTGTCGTACATTTGGGAACACCCCGCCCAATGCTGAAAATGTCTATGTTTCGTTTCCGGATTATATAAAAAATGTTTGCTCCAGCGAAATTTACCCTACCTGGCCGGAAAATGCTATCCGCGCCAATATTTACGCGCAGATTTCCTGGCGCTCAACCGGGTCTATACGGAATGGTACCCCAGCCAAGGATATAATTTCCAAATTACGAATTCTACCCAATATGACCAGAAATATGTCAAAGGACGAAATATTTTTGAGAATATCAGCCGCATTGTGGACGATATTTTTAATGTCTACGTCAGCCGCATTGGCTCCAGAGGCCATTCTTCACCGAATATTGCGATGGGCGGCAGGTAAGCTGCTCCGGACTAAAGCAATGGGGAACGGTAGATTTGGCCAATCAAGGCTATACGCCGCTGGGAATTTTAAAATACTATTATGGCGACAATATTGAACTGCTGGAAACCAACAATATTCAGGATATTCCTCAATCCTATCCCGGTACACCTTTGCGGCTGGGTTCCCGGGGGACCTATGTGCAGATCCTTCAGGCGAAGCTCAACCGCATCCGGCGCAACTATCCCCTTATCGGCAGTATTACAGAGGATGGAGTATTTGGCACTGCTACCGAAAATGCGGTTAAAACGTTCCAAAGCATATTTAATCTCGCACAGGACGGCATCGTAGGAAAAGCCACCTGGTATAAAATTTCATATATCTATGTCGCCGTGACCAAATTGGCGGAATTGGGGCGGAAAATGAAAACCTTCCGTCCGACGCGGGCTCTTATCCCGGCAATGTACTGAAAGAAGGGTCCACCGGTCTGGGCGTTTCTATTATACAGTTTTATTTGAGTACAGTTAATACGTTTTATCAAACGGTGCCCGCGGTGGACATTGACGGTATATACGGACCAGAAACCGCCAACGCGGTTAGAACCTTTCAGCGTCAGTTTAATCTTACGCAGGACGGCATTGTGGGAAAAGCCACTTGGGACAAATTGTATAAAATCTATTTGGAACTGGTGGTGCAGCTGCCTGGCTCCACGACCAGCTGCCCGTCTTATCCCGGTACACCGCTGAGGCAGGGCGATTTCGGTCGGGATGTCAGCACGCTGCAGGCTTGGTTGAGCTATATTGCGGACTACGATCCCGGTATTCCGAAGGTTGCCTCCGACGGAATTTTCGGTGCGGGAACGCGGAATGCAGTAGTGGCCTTCCAGCGGAATTATGGCCTGACCGCAGACGGCATCGTAGGGCAGGCCACATGGAACCGGCTGTGCGAAGTTTCAACGCAGATCGCCACTGGAACCGCCTCGGATCAATATCCTGGCACACCGCTGCGGGTTGGCTCCAGCGGGCGCCAATGTGCTGAAGATGCAGCGGTATCTCAATTACATTGCCAATACCTATACCAATATCCCTCGCGTAGCAACCGACGGAATTTTTGGAAATGCCACTCGCAGCGCGGTGGTAGCTTTCCAACGGCAGTTTGGCCTGACCGCAGACGGTATTATCGGTCAGCAAACCTGGAACCGGATTGTCCAGGTTTATAATGATCTGAGAGTCCAGGCGGCTTCACAGCAGGCTCAACCGTCCGTTATGGCATGGAACGATTCTGTGTCATCCGGCACTTCGGTTCCTTATGAAGGGCAAGCGGATTCTGCTGTTCCGGCAGTGGGGCAGACGTCCAAATCCGGCAGCTTAGAAAACAGCTTCAGGATTTGCTGCGTGCGCACCCGGGCTTTCAGCTGATCGTCGGGCTTGGCGGGACGATCCGATGATGGAGGCCGGTTTGTTTGAGTAAAATGGCATGCCGCGGCGGGATGAAACGCTTTTAAAAGATATCAAAGCTATAAAAAGGCGGGTTTTCCCGCCTTTTTATAGCTTTTTTCTAAATTTTACACGCGCAGCCCAGGAAAGTAACGGGACAGGCCAAAAAGCCGTAGTGTAAGGCTATTTTGGGGGCAGTGGTTCATCCGGTGTGAGAGAACCTTGCTTTTTCATTGCGAAAGAGTCAGAAGAAGATGGGTCAACAGCCAGGCGAGAAGTCCGCATAGTGGAAAGGTCAGCAGCCAGGCGGACAACATCTGGCCGGCAACCGAAAGCTGTACGGATTTGCGGCAGCGTGCGGCGGAACATCCGGCTAATGAGGCAGTCTTGGTGTGGGTAGTGCTTACCGGAAGTCCCAGCAGAGAAAGGACAAGCAGAGCAGCAGCGGAGGCGAGATCTGCTGCCGCCCCTTTGGGATTTATCAATTTTGACCATCTCGACTGCGGTTTTCTGAATAATCCGCCGTCCGCCGCACAAGGTTCCGATCCCCATGGCTGCGGCACACAATACGGCAGCTATGGGGCTTGGTTGCTTGCCAAGTGACGGAAGATTTGCCGCCATTTGCCAGGCCAATCCCAACATGGCGGCGAATTTTTGCCCGTCCTGTCCTCCGTGCATCACTGCGCAAGCAGCAGCGCCAGCTTTTTTGCCATATGGACAGGCGCTTTTCTCCCAATTGGTAAAGTATAGATCCTGCAAGACGGTATAAAATCCATCCCAGCAAAAACCCAGCCCCAGCGAAAGAAAGAGCCCTGCCAGCACTGGCTGCCAATCCTGCCAATGGACGGCGCCGCCTGTGCCTAGTGCCAGGCCGCTGCCCAGCATTCCAGCCATCAGTCCATGGCTTTCGCTGGTGGGGATCCCCAATACCAAGCGGCAGCGGCAAATAAGACTACCGATAAAAAGCATCCTGCCAGTGCGCAAAAACCGGACTCTCCCGATTGGGAAAAATCGGTCAGATTCAGAATGGTTTTAGCTACCTGACCACCCATCAGGCAAAAACAACGCCCCTGCCAAATTGCAGGCGGCAGCCATCCAGGCGGCAGCACGGTAAGGCATGCTGCCGGTAGCTACAACGCCGGCGATGGCATTGGGGGCGTCGGTCCAGCCGTTGACAAGAATCAGCGCCAAAACGGAAAAAAAGAGTAAAAAACGCAAAAAATCCGCCTCCTTTCTGCTAAAAGAATATGCAGAAAAGAAACGGAAAAGAAGGTGTTGGAACCGGCCCTTCCAGTGAACCCGACGGCTGATGATACTTTTGTTCCAGGCTGCACGGTTCTGTGTTAAAGAGTGGAATTTTCATCTTCCAACGCAAGCCGGTACAGCTCTCCTTTTTTGTATCCGGTTTGTTTTGCCACCTGTTTTGCAGCGTCAGAAACTGAGATCCCGGATTCCCGCAATGCTTTAACCTGCGCTGCCGCTTCCTCCAGGGTCAGGGAGGTTTTTCCGGCTCTGGCGCTCCTTCAATAATCAGCACATATTCTCCTCTGGGGGATTTTTCCCTGTACCGCTCCAATGCGCCGGAGAAGGTGGTGCGAATAATTTCCTCGTGCAGTTTGGTCAGTTCCCGGCACAGGGCAATGCGCCGGTCTCCCAGTACCTCCAGCATATCCTGAAGGGTGTAAATCAGCTTATGGGGCGCTTCATAAAAAATCAGCGTATGCTGATCGCCGGAAATCTGATGCAGATGTTCCATCCGGTTTTTTCGGTTGGTACTCAAAAAAGCCTTCAAAGCAAAAGCGGGAGGTGGAAGTCCTGAAACCGCCAGGGCGGAGATGGCAGCTGATGACCGGGAATGACGACCGTAGGAATGTCTCTGGCCGCACACAGCCCTACCAGATCCTCCCCGGGATCGGAGATGCAGGGCATACCGGCGTCGGTGACGATGGCACAGTTTTCTCCCGCTTCGATCCGCGCCAGAATTTCTTCTCCCCTTTCCCGCAGATTATGCTGATAATAGCTGATCATGGGCTTTTGATCTGGAAATGACTGAGCAGTTTTGGGTAACCCGGGTGTCCTCGGCTGCAATAAAATCCACCTCACGCAGCGTTTGGACCGCTCGTGGGGAAAAATCCGATAGATTTCCAATCGGTGTTCCTACCACGTATAAAGTTCCGGACATAAAAGGTACCCTCCTGTTTTACAGATTCTCTTTTTTTATGATAGATACGCAAAATCTCCTGCGAGAAACCGCCTCCCCCTCTACCAAAAGGGGAGGCTCTACCGTCATGTAGGGTTTGGAGCCTTTTTTGCCCTCTACTAAAAAAAGCCAAGGGGCAGAGGCCGGACGCTGCTGGACAAAGCGCACTCGTTTAGGCTCTATTCCGGCGCTGCGCATAGCGCATAGTGTGTCGCACAACCGTTCCGGTCTTTGACAAAGGCATAGTCTTCCGCCGAAACGCAAAAGCCGGGATGCGGCCTGGCAAACATCCTCAATGGTACATAATACCTCGTGCCGGGCAATTCTTTCCGCGTCGGTCTCGCTTTAAAATGCCGCTGGCCCTGCGCTTTATAAGGCGGGTTGCAGGTCACCAGATCCAGCGGCGCAGGGAAGGGAAGTAAGTTCTTTCAGATCGGTCAGAAGTGGGATGAAGCGGTCTTTTAACCCGTTTTTTTGAATGGATTGTTCCAGTTGCTCAATTGCCTGCTTTTTGGATATCCGCCCCGTAGCACAGGCGGGCGGATCGTCTCGGAACCACAACAGCGGAATGATACCGCAGCCGGTTCCCAAATCACAGCAAAGATCTTTCCGCCTGGGAGCGGCAAAATCAGAGAGCAAAAACGCATCGGTTCCAAATTTGTGAGCGCTGCTCACACAGATAAACAGAGAAGGGGACAGCTTTTCCCAGCAAAACTCTTCTCCCATAGCTCCTCCTTACTGCAATTCCAGCAGCCGACACAGTTCGTGCATGGCTTGGCTTTTACACATGACTACCATTCGGTCTCCGCTGAGCAGCTGGGTGTTGCCGCGGGGGATGATCAGGCTGCCGCCCCGGAAAATAGAGACAATAATCGATTCCACCGGCAGCTGCATCTGGCTTAAGGTTCTGCCATGGAATTTGTAATTTTTGGGCAGCTCCAACTCACTTAAAGAGGCTTCTCCGCGGTTTAAGCTCATGAGTTCCTTAATAACGGCAGTATCCACTTCATGTTCCAGCAAACGGGCGATATTATCGGTACTGCTGATGGGGATATCCACTCCCAGCTGTTTCATGACCGACAGGTTTTTGGGGTTGTTCACCCGGCCACAGTGCGTTCCACACCGAAATAGCGTTTGGCCAGCTGGCAGGCCACCAGATTGCTTTCGTCCTGACCGGATACACCAATCAGAGCGTCGCAGTCTCGGATGCCGGCATTTTCCAATGTGTCCAATACCGTTCCGTCCCCTGGATTACCGGCAGATCAAGGCTGTTGGCAACCCGCAGGCAGACATCGGGATCCTTTTCGATGAGCACCGGCTCATGTCCGTGCTCCAGCAGCGTCTGGGTCAGATAAAATCCGATTTTTCCGCCGCCGACTACAATCACTTTCATAGCAGTAACTCCATTTTTCAAGTTTAATCAATGATACGGGCGGCAACCAGCAGATCACCGGGGCGGAGTGTTTCCTGATCGTTTTGAATCAGGGTAAAATCTCCGTTGAGATGCAAAGTCCCCAGCAAATGGGTGTCAGTCACGCGCAGATCCTTTAAATACCGGCCAATCCATTCTTTCTGCGGATAGACGGTGTAATAAGAAAGAACGGCATTGCCGATTACTGTATGCCGCGCCTCGTAGGTTCCGGATAGGCCGACAGCACCATGTCTACCGTAAGGTTGGTAGGGCTGATGGTACGGATATTAAAGGTGGAGAAAATCTTTTCCCGTTTTGGGTCAAAAAAAAAAATACGGGCCAGCACCGTCTTGGTGTGAAAAATTTCCTTAGCCATTTGGCAGACCATAATATTGACGTTGTCATCCTCGGTCATGGCCAGAATGGCGTCGCAACCCTCAATACCGGCGCGCTTGAGCACATCCTGGTCGATGGGTACACCGCTGATGGTATAGCCTGAAAAATCCGAATCCAGCAATGCGAAATGGGCTTCCTCCCGATCCAGTACCGCCACATCGTGCCCCATCCGGTCCAGCTCAGATGCCAGCATAGATCCGACTTTGCCACAGCCAACAATCAAAATATTCATAGTATCCTCCGAGCCGATAAAATAAAAAAGACTGCCGCAGCTGATGGCGGTATCCCAGTTTTGCCCGGATTAGCTTTTTTGAAAAGTAACGGCGAAACAGGGCAGACTTGTCTTTTGACCGGCAACATTATTATACACGCCTCAGCATAGAAAAACAATGCGAAAGGGCATTAAGAAAGCATTAAGAAAGCGGCGGCGCCGCTTGAAAAGAATGGCTATGCTTTCTCCGCCGGATTGGCTGCGGCAGAGTTCAGCCGTAGACCGGCTAGAATTTTGCGGAAACGGAAGGTGAACATCAGCACCGTGACCAAAACCGCCAGAAAATCGGCTATCGGCTCTGCCAAAAGACGGCGAACACCTGATCTGAGAAGAACAGCGGCAGGATAAAAATAAGCGGAATCAGCAGAATTACTTTACGCAGCAATGCCAAAAACAGGGAAACGGCTGCTTGCCCCAGTGCAATAAAGGTTTGCTGACAGGCGATTTGCGCGCCAAAAAACAGAAAAGTACCCATATAGATGCGCATTGCCCAGACTGAGATTTCCGTTAGCGCCGAATCAGAGCTGAAAATCAGGATAAAGGCTTTGGGAACCAACATACAGCCGGCCCAAAGGACAAAGGTAAAAATCATGCTGCAGACCAACAGAAGCTGAAAAGCTTTTTTCACCCGGTCGGCATTGCGAGCGCCGAAGTTATAGCTGATAATAGGCTGTGCACCTTGGGTAAGCCCCATTAACGGCAACATACCGAATTGCATTACGCTGGTCAAAATGGCCATAGCGCCTACTGCCAGATCGCCGCCAAACCGCTGCAGCTGGGTGTTGAAGCAAATGGACAGCAGGCTTTCCGTGGACTGCATGATAAAAGGGAAACTCCCAGCGCCAACACCGACCGATAATTTTGGGGTTCAAGCGCAACCGGGAAAGGCGGATGCGCAGAATCGTTTTTTACCGGTTAAAAACACCAAGACCCAAACGGCGGAGACCGCTTGAGAAATGATGGTCGCCAATGCGGCGCCCTGTACGCCCATATCAAACAGAAAGATAAAAACAGGATCTAAAACGATATTGCACACAGCGCCGATGATGGTAGTTTTCATTCCCACCTGTGCAAATCCCTGAGAAGGGATGAACATATTAGGCCCATAACAATCTGCACAAAAATGGTACCGGCTGTGTAAATACGAAGATAACCGGTGGCATAGCCAATGGTGTCGGCGCTGGCGCCGAAAGCCATTAGCAGCGGCTCACAAAAACTAGGATGACAGTGGTGAGCACTACTGAAATGCAGACCAACGCCGCACAGCAGTTGCCGAGAATTTCCTCCGCCATATTATTATCCTGGCATAAAAATGGCGGCTCGTGCCGCGCCACCCATGCCGATCAGAGAACTGAAAGCGGTGATCAGCGTGATAATTGAAAGGTCACGCCCACACCGGTTAAAGCGGTGGCGCCAATAACGGGAATATGACCGATATACATACGGTCCACAATATTATACAGAAGGTTGATAATCTGGGCGGTGATGGCCGGGACTGCCATAGTGAACAGCAGTTTACCGATACCCCGGTGCCAAAATCCGCCTGGGAACTTTTTTTTTCAATCAGGTCGCTTCCTTTCACAGGGTAGAGTAATTGAATTATTCAAAATCGCATTCATTCTCATCACCGCAGGGATCCCGATTAAGGGCGCCGACCATGTCGCGCCCCTGCACATAATTGGCTTGACGGGCTTGTTCAATGGTGTTGTCCAAAAGCTCCAGCACGGCGCGTGGATTCCGGATAGCCTTGAGTTCCTTGGTAGGAGTGTCACTGTCCTTGGCGTGCAGCGTAATGGTGCCGCATCCAAAAATCCGTTGCGTAATGGGCAGAGCAAGCTTTTTGTCAGTGATTCGATAGAGCATAATCTCGTCTTCGTGAATATTCAAAAAGCCTTTGCGGGTAATAAATTTCTCCGATGTGATGATGTATCTTGTAAAGTTGATGGCAAGTCCCAGAAAATTGCGGGGTTTATCGTCCAAAGCTGATTTTCATCGGTTCCATTCCAAACACTCCTTTGGCTGAAAGGATTAAGAATAACATTTCTATTATAGCAAGGATGGGTTAAAAAGAACAAGAGCCGATTGCCAGCGGGGGTATCAGAGACGGATATGATGCAAAAAAACGTTTGATTTTTTCTATCTCATCATTTACATATCAAGAGGTAAAGCCATTCTATAAAAATCGGGCATCCAATCAGACGATCGATTTGAAAACAGCTGATTATAGGTGATACGATTTCCAATTGCTTTATTTGGGCGTTAAAAATAGAAACCATAACAAAAATGAAAAACATAAAAGACGGAGTGAAGCCGTCACAAATCGCCAATCAAATATCCGAAACAATGACTTGATTACCGTGCTGTGTTATCATATTAATCAGATCTGTAGCTTTAACCAAACGGTTGCCGTATTATCATTTGGATGGACGTCTATGAGGTCGTTTTCAAGAAAATCGCGATCAAGATACAATGTGATCTTGCGTTCTGTGTCATTTAAGATGCCAAGAGGCGTCACAGCTCCGGGAATCAATCTCATCATTCTCTTTCAATCATCGGCAGAAGCAAACGATAATGCACGCGCTCCGTTTTTTTTGTTGGAACGCCTTCAGATCATCGCCTTTTAACGTAATAAGATAATAATTCCGTTTCTTGTCATCACGAACGAACAGATTCTTTGCATCCGCTTCGGGATACGGGATGTCTATTCCGGCAAGCTCTGCCACATGGTAAACTGCGGCGTGCGCTGTAGTCTCATGCCAAATTCCTTTTTATTTAGGAAATCATATATTTCTTGTTTGTTCATCGGTTTTCATAGCTGTTAGACTCCCGTGGAGCTGTGCCAGCAGCCGTCCGTTTTGCCTCTTTCATTGCTATCTTTATGCTTTATGAAAGGGGATTTTATCATGCAAGATAAAGCTACAAATCCCGGCAAGACCAGCAGACCAGAGAAAAATCCTCTGGATGCAAAAACGACCTATCACATTGGCAATCGGTCGTTCGTTGTTGAGCCGGTTTTCAAAGAAGAAAGCCCGGATACCCTGGGTAGCGTTCTCCTTCGCCTGATGAAGTCCGAGAGTGAAAAGCTGTAAATAGCTTTCAAACCCGGCCGGTATGAGGGCGAGCAAAAGGAACTGGCGGAGAAAATCAAAAGCTCCGCTCCGAAATCGAGAAGCAGAGCAGCCAAGCTATGACCACGGATATGTTCATCTCTTTGGTGCGAAAGTACACCCGCGCACGCAAGCTCAAGCCCCGGATGCTCAACGAGTTGGTTGAGAAGATTGAAGTTTACAATGCGGAGAAAATTGATGGTGTGTGGGAGCAGCGGCTTCGCATCCATTATAACTGCGTGGGAGAAATAACAATCCCAAAATGCTGCCCCTGCCCATCCCTGATGTGACTGTGAATACCCGAAAGGGTGTGTTCGTCAACTACACCCCAGCCGAAATCGCCGGATGAAAACAACATAAAAAAGACGAGTGTTCTTACAGCCTTTCAAATGCTATAAGAACACTCGCCATGGTGCGCCAGGCAGGACTTGAACCTGCACGTCCTTGCGAACACTAGAACCTGAATCTAGCGAGTCTGCCAATTCCGCCATACCCGCATATCACATTTTTTAAATGGCGGTTTGTGTCAACGTATGCGATTATATCATCCATTACAGGGAATGTCAATGATTTTTTTGAAAAAAGTTTTTTGCTTTTTCAAAAAAGTGCTTTGCTTTTTGGAAAAATGTGATATACTAAACCGTACCATTTCATATGCGCCTGTAGCTCAGTGGATAGAGCACCGGCCTCCGGAGCCGGGTGCGTAGGTTCGATTCCTATCAGGCGTACCAAAATCGCGGCATGTAAGTTTCTGCAAGCAGAGACCTATATACCGCGATTTTTTATAGAGAGTTTTGTCCTTTTTTGACATTGGTTTTTCCGCTTGCACGCTGAAAACCTTCTGTTACCCCCGATGGGAAAAGCGGACAAGGCATTCGGCTGACCGCTGGATAACAGGTTTTAAAGTGTTCAGGAATCCTTAAAAGACCAGTCGTTTTGACGGGGCTTTTATCATGTTTTCTTAAAAATCCTTGCTTTTGTGCTCTTTTGGTGTTTGGTAGGACGGCGGTTTTAATATCTGGATCGCCGCATGAACCGTCAAAACAGGCTGAGCTGTTCCGCCTGCACCGGACGAGCAGCGGCTTTTTCCCGCAAGATTTCGGCGGCAGGCAAATCAGACAAAAAACAGAAGGCTTGCCGGGAACAGTCAGAATCAATTCTTCCCGGGCGCGGGTAATCCCGACGAAAAAACAGCCGGCGCTCCTCTTGCAAATCAGATTTTCCCTTGGAAGGTTCCAACGGAATGCTCCCTTCCTTGACGCCGCAAAAAAGACAACGGAAACTCCAGTCCTTTGGCGGCGTGCAGTGTCATCACACGCACAGCGCCGGAAGCGTACGTCTTTCCCGCCGCCCGGCGAAGATCTCCCTCCCGTCCCAGCAGCAGAGCTTGATGGAAAGAAGCCATGTCATCCCAAAATACCGCGGCGTTTTGCAACTTTTCCATGGAGGATGAAATGGGACTTTCTCCCTGCCAGCGTTCCAACAGGCGGCGAGGTTTTTCCTTTGACACCAGAGGCAGAAAGTCTTGCGCTGTGTCCCAGCAGGGAATAAGGTGCGGATAGGCTGACGTATCGGCCCGCAGCATGTCGATGTCTCTTATTTTGCCCGGCGAACCGCTTGAATCGCCTGCTGTACGACATCGGCGGGGCAGTGCCAGATCAAACGAAGCGCATTTTCTAAAGCCAATGTGTCCTGCTCATGCAGCAGCCATCCGAAAAAGCCCAGCGTTCCGCGTACTTCATCGTCGGCAAGATAATCCTCCCGCCCGGCGACCACGCAGGGGATGCTATCGTGCCGCAGACATTTTCCACCAGCTGTGCCTGTCGGTGGGTGCGGCAGAGAACGGCAATCTCCGAAAAGGAACGCACCGTATCCTGCCGGTCGTCGCGATGTGCCTCCAGCATGCCAAGGCCGCCGGTCATCTGGGCGATTTCCGTGCAATGGCAATGCCCTCGGCAAAATCTCCCGCTGTTTCCATCAAGCGAACCGGTTTCCCGGCAGGGCGGTTGGGCAGCAGGGTACGGACAGGCCGGGTTAGGCGCGATGGCGCATAGTGCCGTGGACAAAATCTGAGGAGTACTGCGGTAATTTTGTACCAGCCGGATTTCCCGAAGGTCAGGCAAATCTTTTTTCAGTCGGGCAAAACAGTCGGAGTCGGCACCTCGAAAGCCGTAGATTGCCTGATCCGGATCCCCGATGACAAATAGCCCCTGCCCGCCACGGTTCCAATGGCGGATCAGACGGTACTGCAGGTCGTTGATATCCTGAAATTCGTCCACCAGCAGATGAGAAAAAATGCCGTCCGTAGCCGACCTCGCTTTCCAGTGCGCGCAAAAGTAGGTCGTCGAAGTCCAGAGCTCCTTTTTGTTCCAAGAGCACTTCATAGTCTGAAAACGCGCCTTCTTCCAGCAGAGAAGTATCCGGCTCTCCGCCGTTTTTGATCCGAGAAATCTCCTGCAAAAAACGGAGGGGAGACAGGGACAACCCCCGGCTTTGTATGATTTGAGAAGCCAACTGCACCGCGTCCGGCGCCGATAAGAGAGACCTGTCCCAGCAATGCCAGGCAGATGGAGTGAAAGGTACCAATGGTCATGCCGCGTACCGCCCGTTTTCCTCCCAGCCTCTGCTCCAACCGCCCGCGCATTTCGGCGGCAGCTTGGTTGGTAAAAGTTACAGCAGTGATCTGGGAGGGCTTTATGCCCCGCTCTTCCACCAGATAGGCAATGCGGGAAACCAGCGTTTTGGTTTTCCGGTACCCCATCCGGCGATTACCGCCACAATGGGTTCCTCTGCGCATACGGCTGCTTGCTGCTGCGGGTTCAGCTTTTCTTCTTGAGGGCGAGCCTCTTCTTTTCGCGCCGCAGCGGTCGGCATTTTCTGCGGTTTCGGCGGGAAAGGGTCCGCCGGAGCAGTCGGACCGGAAACCCCGAACAAAGAGGTCTGTCCCTCCAGCGCTTGAATTTCCGAAGGGCTTAGCAGCAGGATTTGTCCGTATTCTCCGTCGTAACCGGGAATTCGCCGAACCTGTCCGTTCCGGAGACGGCGGATGCCTTCTGCTACGCAGGCCTGCCGCCCGGTGGATTTCTTCCAGTGGTGCCTGGCGCAGAATGTAAAATTCCGGCCTCTAGATCGGCCAGCAGGGACTCATACTGCTGACCGACTTTTTTTCCGGCGGCAGGCCGTCCGGTGGAGGCGGCGATGACTTCCGGTAATGGGGCAAGACTTTCAAACGGTTTGGCTCCCTGGGGCTGAGAGCCCTCCGGCCGGTCGGCCAGTTCTTCCACCCGATGCTGTACGCCGATGGTGATTTTTTTGCCGCAGACTGGGCAGCGGCCGCCGTAGGCGGCGGTCTGTGCCGGCGTCAGGCGGCATCCGCAGGAACGATGCCCATCTAAATGGTACTTCCCTCCTCCGGAAAAAATTCTACCGTTCCGGCAAAGCCTTTGCCGGTTTGAAGGGCTTTGGCCAGCGCTGGGTAGGAGAGGTCCGTGTCCAACAGATTGGCTTCCCGCCCCAGCTTGGCGGGGAGTGCGCATCGGGTTGGAAACCAGGGTGAAGCGGTCCAGAGCCGACACCCGCCAGTTCATGGGCGGATCGGAAGAAAGGCCGGTTTCAAGCGCGTGGATGTATCCGGACAGGTCGCCAAAACATTCTTCCACCGTGTCAAAGCCGGAAAAAGCCCCGAACATGGAGAAATGCGGCGTCCAGATATGGGCGGGGATAAATACCGCCTGAGGGCAGGCATCCAGCGTAATTTCCAGCAAATCCCGGCTGTCCAGCCCAAGGATGGGACGCCCATCCGAATGGATATTGCCGATGGCTTCCAGCCGGTGGGCGAGGGCTTGGGCATCCTCCAGAGAGGGCAGCAGAATTACATTGTGAACCTTGCGGGTTCGGCCGCCTTTTGTAGATGGAACTGATTTCCCCGGACAGAACAAACCGCGGTGCGGCCGCTGTCTGGCAGAAAGAATCCGGCAGACGTGCATCGTCCGCAGGCGATACAGCCCGTCTTCGGCAGGAATCAGCTTTTCTGCCAGTTCGGCTCGCCAAGCGGGATGGGTAAAGTCCCCAGTACCCAAAAGCTGAATGCCTTTTCGCAGTGCCCAAAAATCCAGATGGGCGGTGTCGCAATCTCGGCTGGTGGCCCGGGAGTATTTGGAATGGATGTGCAGATCCGCAATATACAAAACATTGTCCTCCCTGGTGTAAATTTACTTTTATTATAACGCACAAGGAGAAAAAAACCAATGCTGCGCAGGGAGAGGGTGGAAAATGGGGCAAAAACCGAGAAAAAAATAAGATTTTCTGCGCAAAAGGGCCTTTTTCCGCTTTTTTTCTACTAAAAACCTCTTTGTGACGAGCTTTTGACGGGAGTTTTACAGGAAGGTGATGGAGCAGTTTACATGTGCCGGGTAAAATGAAAGCTGTGGAAACACGAAAGTAAATTTTGGAGGAACGAAGATGAAAAAAATGTGTGCACTTGTGCTGGCATTGATGCTGTGCTGCGGATTGTTCGCAGGCTGCCAGCAAACGCCCGTTGCGTCATCCGCTGCAACAGATGCGGTTTCTCAGACGCAGCAGAAACCTGCCGTGGAAAAACAGCTCAAATATGTATTTCTGTTCATCGGAGACGGTATGAGCTACCCTCAGTTTCAGGCTGCAGCAGACTATCTGGGCGCGCTAGCCGAGGACGGAGACGGGATTCTGAACGGTTCTCAGGCGCTGAACTTTATGCAGTTCCCGGTAGCCGGATCCGCTAATACCTACGACTCCACCAGTTTCTGTCCGGACTCTGCTTCTACCGCCACCTCAATCTCTACCGGACACAAAACGCACAGCGGCGTCATCAATATGGATGAGAGCAAGACCGTGTCTTACAAAACCATCGCCGAGCAACTGAAAGCCCAGAAAAATTTTAAAATCGGCATTGTCTCCAGTGTTAATCTCAATCATGCAACGCCGGCTGCTTTTTATGCACATCAGGCCAGCCGCAGCAGCTATTATGAAATCAGCCAGGAGCTGATTGCCAGCGGGTTCGATTATTTTGGCGGTGGCGCGCTGTTGCAGCCCACCGGCAAAGAGAAGGACAAAACCGATATTTACCAACTGGCGGAAGAAGGGGCTACAAGGTCATCAAGACGCAGGCTGAGGCAGAAGCCCTTACTGCCGCTGACGGCAAGGCCATTGTAGTGGCCGAAACGCTGGCAGACAGTGACGCCATGAGCTATGCCAACGACCGGGAGGGGGAATGGGCACTGGCCGATTATGTGAAAAAGGGCATTGAGGTGCTGGACAACGACACTGGATTTTTCATGATGGTAGAAGGCGGAAAGATCGACTGGGCCTGTCATGCCAACGATGCCGGATCCACCATTGCCGACACAGTGGCTTTGGCTGACGCAGTGGATGAGGCGTTGAAATTTTACGAACAGCACCCCGATGAAACGCTGATTCTTGTAACCGGAGACCACGAGACCGGCGGCCTGACCATTGGATACGCCGGTACCGATTACGACACGTATCTGGACAACCTGGAAAACCAGAAGATTTCTTACGCCAAATATGACAGTGATTATGTGACCAAATACGTGGAAGAGAATACCTCTTTCGAGACCGTGATGCAGGATGTCAAGGCGCTTTTTGGTCTGATGGCTCCCAATGACCCGGAGGCGACGGAGGATTCCAAGCTGGTGCTGACTGATTATGAATACGGCCTGCTGGAAGCAGCTTACCAGAAAACCATGAATCCCAGCGATACGGAGCCGACACAGGAAGAATATGTCCTCTATGGCACCTATGAACCCCTTTCTGTGACCATCACTCATCTGCTCAACAATAAATCCGGCATTCACTTTTCCTCCTACGCTCATACCGGTTTGCCGGTGGCGGTTTTTGCCCAGGGAGAGGGTAGCGGCATGTTTGAAGGATATTACGACAATACTCAGATCTATCACAAGCTGGCCGGACTGCTTCAGATTTCTCAATAATAAAAAAAGCGGCCAAAGGCTGCGGAGGAGCGCCGCTTCGCCGCAGCCTTTCGGCGTTTGGAGGAAACCATGTTTGCATCCATATCCAAAGAGAAAAAGTTATATTATCTTCCGGTGGTGATCTGCTTGTTCTGCGTTGTGCTGCTGGCTTTTCTGCCCACCGGATATGAGGACGCGGTGATTTTTACGGAGGCCGACCACTGCACTGCCAGGGTGATTGCCTGCGACAATCAGGCCATTATTGACACCGGGCTGGTTCGTTCTGGAGAGCAGATCTGCACCATTCGTTTATTAGACGGGTCTTTCAAAGGGCAGGTGACCAGCGGGGTCAACATGCTCAACGGCTCGTTGGAGCAGGATAAGGTGTTTCAGGAAGGGGACACGGCGTTGGTGCTGGTCAACCAAAAAGATGGAAAAATTTTATCGGTAAGCATGATTGACCATTACCGGCTGGGCGGGGAGCTTTTGCTGGCCGGCCTTTTTACCGTTCTGCTGTTGGCCTTTGCCGGACGTACGGGCTTGCGGGCAGTGCTTTCTTTTTGTGCTGACCGTCTTGATGATTTGGAAGATACTGATCCCTTTTTATCTCAGAGGAGCCAATCCGGTGTGGATCGGCCTGGGCGTTACGCTTTTGCTGACGGTGCTGATTATTGCACTGGTCTACGGGTTCAGCCGACGGGCGGCCTGCGCCACTGCGGGAGCGGGATTGGGAATCGCGGTTACCTGTGTGCTGGGTATTTTATTCACCGACCTGTTTCGCATTCACGGCGCGGTGATGAGTTATTCAGAAAGTCTTTTATACAGTGGTTATCAGGATCTGAATCTGACGCAGATTTTTATGGCCAGTATTTTCATTGGCGCTTCCGGTGCGGTGATGGATTTGGCGGTGGACATCACTTCGGCGGTCAATGAGGGGGTGGAAAACGCCCGGACATCGGCTGGCGGGAAGCGGTCAATCCGGATTCCACGTAGGCCGGGCGGCAATGGGAACAATGACCACCACTCTTTTTGTTTGCCTATTCCGGAGGGTACATTGCTCTTTTAATGGTTTTTATGGCGCAGGGAACGCCGCTGTATAACATCTTTAATTATAAATATGTTTCCGCCGAAATTTTGCATACGGTCATCGGCAGTTTTGGCCTTTGCACCGTAGCCTTTTACCGCCCTGACCAGCGGAATCCTGCTAACCTGCAAGCCGAAAAAAGCAGAAAACAACAAGCGGGGTAAAAAACTTTTTGCAGAAAGCACTATAAAACAATGAAAGCAGGACATGTTATACCGAGGAAGGAAGTTTGCCGGAGGGCGGATTTTTTTCCTTTGCAGAAACGGTGCCGGACAGAAACAGGGAGGCTTTTGGCACAGGCTGGTCCGATGATTTCATACAAAAGGCCGGAGGAAAGAATAATAGTCGAAAGCAGCGTTCCTGTTTCACCGGGGAGCAGGCGCTGGCCCAAAGCCGCCAGACCGATGGAGACTCCGGCTTGGGGGATCAGGGCCAGGCCAAGAAAATTCCGGGCTTTTTCTCTGTTTTGGTAATGAGGCAACCCGCATAAGCCCCCAAGATATTTTCCTCCGATCCGGATCAAGAAATAGGCGATGCCGGCCGCACCGGCTGTTAGCAGTGAGGGGAGATTCAGACGGGCTCCGGCCAGGACAAAAAAGATCAGCAATATCGGAGAGATAAAACGGTTGGCCTGGTCGAATAGGCTTTGACTGCCGCCGATATTGATATAACAGGCTCCCAATATCATACAGGAAAGCAGTGGCGAGATATCCATAGCTGCGCATATGCCGGTCAACATCAGGATGATTGCAATGGTCAGCGCCAAACGGTGCTGGACGGAACGGTCGGTATCTACTGCACGGTGCAGAACAAAGCCGAACAAAAAGCCTAACAGCAGAGCCAAAAGATTAAAAAAAAGAACTGGTTTTTAAGATCAGTCCGGCGCTGACTACCCCGGCGTTGAAGCCTGCACATAGGCGGCGCAGATGCTGAAGGCAATCAGGGCAACAGCATCGTCCAATGCGACGATTTGTAAGATCAGGTTTACAAAAGGGCCTTTCGCGTCGTACTGCTGAATGGTCATAATGGTGGAGGCAGGTGCAGTGGCACACCCGATGGCGCTTCTAGAAGAAGAGAAAAGGGCAGGAAAAGTGAAACAGAAAGTACATGGACGCAGTGACCAGAACTGCAGCCGACAGAGATTCCCAAAGAGTGATGGCAACGATCTTGTGTCCGCTTTGCCGCAGGGTAACAGTCTTAAAATACTGGCCGACACCAAAAGCAATAAAGGCCAGCGCAATGTCATTTACAAAATCCATGCGGGCGATGGCGTCGGTATCGACCAGGCCTAGGGATATGCGGGCCGATGGCAACGCCGGCCAGAATATATCCAGTGACATGAGGCAGATGGAGAAGTTTGGTCAGACGAGTCATAAAAAAATCCGGCGAACAGCATGACTGCGAGCATGAGAATAATCTTGGGGAATGGCAGCCAGATTCGTACTGAATTTCAAAAAGAGAACATGATAAAGCACCTCCGCAAAACGTAGGACTTGATTATAATAGCAGAAAATGATAATATCAAATTATAATTTTATTTGATATTATAAATTTTGTTATATTGAAGGTGCTGTTATGCTTGACTCCAAAATCATTACACTACTAAAACTGGAAAAAGCCGGGAGCTATACCAAGGCAGCCCACGAACTGCATTTGACACAGCCTGCCATTTCCCGACACATTCGGCTGTTGGAAGAGGAGCTGGGAATCAAAATTTTTCAGCATGGAACGAAAAACTTCTGCTAACCCGCGAAGGGAAGATCCTTTTTGCGTTATGCACATCGGCTGATGGCCATATCCCAAAAGGCGGTACAGGCCATTGAGGATGAACGCCGCCACGCAAGGCATCTGGTAATCGGTATTACCCAGACGGCCAGCGAAAATATGATCCCCAGGTTATCGCCCAATACTGCAATGAAAATCCGGATACGCACATAACGTTAATTACGGATACGATAAATAATCTTTATAAGTATCTGGAACTTTTTGAGGTGGACATTGCTGTGACGGAAGGGGCGCCGCCGGAGGGGGCCTCCTATCAATCGGTGCTGCTGGATACGGATTATCTTTGCCTGATTGTTTCGCCGCAGCATCCCTTTGCCGAGCGGCAAAGCGTTCAACTGCAGGAACTGAAAAGCGAGAGGATGATTCTGCGGCCAGCGGGAGCGGGTACCCGAAATCTGTTTGAAAACGGTTTAGAACGACATTTGGAATCTATCCGCAATTTCAACGTGATTATGGAGGTGGACAATATCGCCATGATTAAAGACTTAGTGGCGTTGGATTTGGGCGTTTCGGTAGTGGCGCGCAGTGCCTCGATTCAGGACGCAAGAAAGGGCAGGCTGGCAATTGTGCCCATTGAAAATGTATCGCTGGTACGGGAAACTGAATGGTGTATCACCGGGATTTTGCACATCTGCAGGTGCTGGAGGATTTAAAGCGGATTTATGATTCATTATATTGACCGCATAGAATCGTGAAACAAGGAAAAACGTTTACTTTCTTAAAAATATTTTTTCTTTAAAAATCGACACAAAATAATGGATACAACAGCAAGATTTTGCAGATAAAAATTATGTATACAACAGTATAATGGGATTATCGACCAAGCAGGGTAGTGCTGATTTGTAGAAAATGACGAGTCCTTTCTCCCCCTTGGTTTCATATTTTGCAGATAAAGGCAAAACCGCGTCGGATGTTTTTCTATACTTTTGAAAATCACTGCGCAACGTTTTACTTCGTCCGTTTTTTGCGGACAGTCTTTCCAACACTGTACAAATATTTGGATTTTTCTTTTTCCGCACTGTGTTTTGTTCTTTATTGATATACCTTCCGCTGATAGCAAGGCGGCGGCGGGTCCGGCGGCCTGTGGTTAAGGCCGTTTGGTTAGAATTATCTATTAGGAGGAGAACTATGAAAAAACCATTGCTCTGGTGCTGGCTGCAATGATGCTGATGACATTGTTGCTCAGCGGCTGTGGTGATTCCACGGAAAGCTCGAAAGTTTCCACCTGGCGCCACCACTGGGGACACTGCGAATGTGGATCCCAATAACCCCTATGCAAACTTGGATACTTCCAAAGAAGTAAATCTGATCATGTACTCTGTTGCTGATGAACCTCTGGACATGGCGGAAATTCTGAAGATGGCCAACGAGCGGATTAAAACTGCGTTGAACGCTACTCTGGAAATGTACTTTATTCCCTCTGCTGAGTTCAATGTAAAATATCCGTTGGTTCTGGCCGGCGGCGATCAGCTGGATCTGATCTATACCGGTAACTACAGAGACTACCGCAACTATGTGGAGAAAGCTTCCTTTATGGAACTGACTCCCGAATTCCTGCAGACCAACATGCCTCAGACTTGGGCAACTCTGCCGGAATCCGCTTGGGAAGAGACTTATGTAGACGGCAAAATCTACATGGTTCCCCGTAATACTGCGGAAATTTTCCCGGATCGGCTACCGTTCGTCAACATGGACATTGCTGAGAAATATGGTTTTACCGCAGACGACATCAAAACTTATGATGACTTCAAAAAACTGCTGCTGGCCATCGGCGATAAAGAGTCTGGCAACGGCATGTATGCATACTATCAGTCCTCTACTTCCAACTTCCAGGAACTGGGATGGAGATACCGTTTTAACCTGATCAACAACCAGGCTTCTGACTATGTGTACTACTGCCAGCTGGATGATCCGACCTTTGAGAAACCTTTCTTCCTGTATACTTCTGAATACTGGAAGACCTACATTCAGGATATGGCCGAGTTCGCGGCTGCTGGTTGCTGGCCGTCTGACTCCATCTCCAACACCAACTCTATCGTCACTCTGTTTGAGAACGGCCAGTCCGCTACTTCCCGCGGTAACTATTACAATGGTATCACCATGATCCAGGGCTACCGTGACAAGGGCATGAATGTTGAACTGTTCGACATTTTCCCCGAGGGTTACCGTCCTCTGCGTGACTCCTTCCTGGGTGACGGCTATGCCATCCCGGCATTCTGCACCCAGCCCGAGAGAGCTGCTCAGGTTCTGGACTACATCAAATGTGATAAAGAGACCAACTTCCTGCTGGCTGGTGGTGTAGAAGGCCGTCATTACGTCTATGATGAGGCGACCAACAGCGTATCTCCGGAAGCCGGCGAGTATGAGTTTGATGGCTGGGCTTGGGGTATCCGTCACGTTGACTTCCCGTTCCCGTCCACCGACGATGCAAGAATCAATGCATTTGAAAATTCTCAGATCAAAGACGAAGAGTGGCCTTACTGGGGCTTCCAGTTCAGGACTCCGTTTCTGCTGAGTGGGCAGTTATCTCTGCTCTGATCACCGAGTATCAGCCCTCTTTCGATCTGGGTATGTTCGGCGACAAGACGATGGAAACTTACGACGAATTCGTAAAACAGCTGCAGGATGCTGGCCTGGAAAAATACATGGAAGAGTGGAACCGTCAGAGAGACGAGTTCCTGGCCAACAAAGCGGCTTAATTTCCTTCCTTAATCCTTGCTGCAAAGAGGACCTGTCAAAGAATTGTAGGCCTATAAAGCAACCACCAGCTATGCTGGTGGGGATAAAAAATCTTTAGATACAAGAAAACCTCCTTTTGCTAGAATAGGAGCAGGTTTGCCGACCGCACCAGAGCAAAAGGAGGTTTTTGTGATGAAAGACATAAATAGTTTATCACATTCGAAGTGGAGATGCCAATATCATATCGTATTTGCACCGAAATATCGCAGACAAGTAATATATCAGGAGATAAAAGCAGATATCGGACAGATATTGAGAAAGCTTTGCGAACAGAAGGGAGTAGAGATTATAGAAGCAAATGCGTGTCCGGATCATATTCACATGATGGTGAGTATCCCACCAAAGCTAAGCGTAGCAGAATTTATGGGATACTTAAAAGGGAAGAGTAGTCTGATGATATTCGACAGACATGCCAATCTCAAGTACAAATATGGAAGCAGGCATTTCTGGGCAAGAGGATACTATGTAGATACGGTAGGTCGCAATAAGAAAGTAATTGAGGAGTACATCAAGAATCAATTACAGGAGGATATTGCGGGCAGACCAAATAACATTAAAAGAATACATAGACCCGTTTACAGGTAGTAAGAATACAAGGCATAAACACAGGCCGCTTTAGCGGCGGCCTGTGAGTAAAATGCGGTTGGCAAACCTTTCGAAGCATCTTAAGATGCGATGCCTGTATTAAGCCCTTCTAGGGCTTTGCTGCTTTCCACGCGTTTCACGCGTGGTCTTGACTTATTTGTATAAAAAGGAAAGACCATAATAATATATCAAATCACAAAATAATATAGATTTATTCTGATGTTTGACAATTATAATGGATATATGCACAAATACTAAGAATTTGTTCTGTGAGATATGACCAAATCAGTGCGGAGAAGTGATGACTCTCCGCAGATGAAGGGATGGTTATATCAAAAGGAACAAAGACTTAGGATGGGTGCAGGATGATGCCCCCAAACAGACCGAACCGCATGTTTTACTCACGTACTATTGTTTCAGCATGCAAGGGTGATCCTGCAGTTTCAACACAGTATTTCTCCATTTTTTCACAGCGGTGATTTTAAGTTTCGGGGCGGTTCTCCGATAGCGCGGGGGACAGGCCGACGGTTACGGTTAGACCGGCGGCTCAGCTGATTCAAATTTTCTATTAGGAGAGGACGACATGAAAAGAACAATCGCACTGGTTCTGGCTGCGATGATGTTGTTGTCAGTACTGCTCAGCGGATGTGGAGACAACTCCACAAGCTCTGCGGTATCCAGCGGCAGCAGCGTGGCCACCGGAGATGCCGCGAATGCGAACCCGGACAATCCTTATGCAAATCTTGATCTGTCCAAAACGGAAAATATCGTCACCTATGTGGTTGGTCTGAGCCCAACGCCATTGCGGAAGTAATGGCGCAGGTGAACGAAAAACCAAGGCGGCGATCAACACCACGATGGAGATGTACTTTATCCCCACCTCTGAATTGACCACCAAGTATCCGCTGGTCATGGCGGGCGGCGACGAAATCGACCCGGTTTACACTGCAAATCATGCATATTACCGTGAGCAGGTGGACAAAGGCGGTTTCCGCGAGTTGGATATGGACTTTATACAGACCTATCTGCCTCAGACTTATGGGGTTCTGCCGGAATCTGCTTGGGAGGAAACCTATATCAACGGCAAAATCTACATGGTTCCCCGCAACACCGCTTCTATTTTTCCCGGATCGTGTGACCGATTATTGATATGGATGTTGCAGAGAAATATGGCTACACTGCTGACAGTTTTCACACCTGGGATGATTTTGACAAATTCCTGATGGCGGTTGGCACCAATGAGGTGTCCAACGGCAAGTATGCATTTAATGCTTCTTCTGTTGCTAACATGTATGATATCGGTTTGATTTACCGTTTCAATCTGATTAACAATCAGGCATCTGATTACATGTATTACAGCCAGCTAGATGATCCGACTTTTGAAAAACCCTTCTTCCTGCATACTTCTGAGCAGTACAAAACTTACGTGATGGACATGGCAAAATACGCGCAGGCAGGCATTTGGCCTTCTGATGCGATTTCCAATACCAACGGCATCACCGCAATGTTCCGGAATGGTCAGACCGTTACCGGCTACAACAACTACTATAATGGAATCAACACGCTTCAGGGATTCAAGGCGCAGGGCATTAACGCAGCAATGGTAGATATCTTCCCGAGGGCTACCGTGCGCTGCGTGACTCCTACATCGGCGACGGATGGCGATCCCCTTTCTGCTCCAAACCGGAAAGAGCGGCAGTTCTGCTGGACTTCATCAAAAATGATTTTTGAGACCTATATGCTGCTGGCTGGCGGTATTGAAGGCAGACACTACGTTTATGACGAGGCAGCTAACACAGTTGAACCCGGTCCGGAAGCGACTGACTACCAGTTTGATGGTTGGGCTTGGGGTATTCGGCACCAGAACTTCCCGTGGCCTAAGACGGATGACGAATATATCAACGCGACCAACGAAAAGCTGAAAGCCAATCAGATCAAGGATGAAGAGTGGCCTTATTGGGGCTTTAACTTTGACTACAACCCGGTCAGCGCAGAATGGGCTGTGATTTCCGCGTTGGTAACGGAGTATGGCACGTCCTTTAATCTGGGTATGTTCGGCGACGAAACGGAAAAAAATTACGAGGAATTTGTCGCGAAATTGAAAGAAGGCGGGTTGGAGAAATATATGGAAGAGTGGAACCGCCAGAGAGACGAATTTTTAGCCAACAAATAGACAAAAAGAATGAAAAGAATAAAAAGGCTCCGGTTTTTAACCGGTTTTGCATATCTATTGAACAAAGGGCTTACGAGTAAAAATGATATAAAATAATAAAAATAATGAAAAATAATAGTAAATATAGATAAATAAAACAAAATAATGATATAAATAACAATATAATGTAGAGCTAATGACGCAAAAAGCTATTATAATGAGCATATACCACAGAATAACAAAATGTTATTTACAATAATATTACAATTTTGCCATAAAAGTACCAAATGTTCTCAGGCAACAGTCTTTTTACTGCCTTTCAGGTCCGTTCTGCTGGTTGGAATTGGACAGCTTTGGACAGATTCACAACCTGTCTCCCATATCTTTCTAGGTTGCCTGAGAAATTTGTACTTTATGATAAGTGCTTCGCGAACGGAAAGGGAACACACCGGCAAAACCGGTAAAAAAGAATCGAGGAGGATACACATGAAAAACTGGCATTTCTGATGGCGGTTATGATGATGTTCACCCTGCTTCTGGCTGGCTGTAACAACACCACAACCTCCAGCGCACCGGAGAGCAAGCCTGCCGAAAGCAGTAGTGCTGAGGGCGGCGAACCTTCTAACAGTGACGATCCTTATGCGAACATTGATCTGAGCAAAGAAGAGACCGTTGTTATGTATGTAACGGCGACCGAGCCCAACGCAATCAAAGAAGTAATGGAAGCTGCGAATGAGAAAATCAAAGCGGCGATCAATACTACCATGATCTGTACTTCATTCCTTCTTCTGAGCGCTCACCAAATATCCGCTGGTTATGGCGGGCGGCGGCGACATTGCTGACCTGATCTACACTGCAAACTGGTGCTACTACAAAGAGCAGGTTGAGAAGGCTGGCTTCCTGGAACTGACCGAAGACTTCCTGAATACTTACATGCCTCAGACCATGGCTACCTGCCGGAAGCTGCTTGAAAGAGACTTATATCGACGGTAAAATTTATATGGTTCCCCTGTTCTACTGCGGCGATCTTCCCGGATCGTGGTATGGTAGTCAACATGGAAATCGCTGAGAAATACGGCTACACCGAAGATAAGATCAAAACTTACGACGACATCAAAGACATGTTGCTGGCAATCGGCGATAACGAAGCTTCTAATGGTATGTATGCATACTATGCTTCTCAGTCTTACACCCTGCAGCAGCAGTTCCTGCAGTATGCAAACAACCTGATCAACAACCAGGCTTCTGACTATGTATACTACAGCCAGCTGTCTGATCCGAAGTTTGAGAAACCTTTCTTCCTGTATACTTCGGACTACTTTTAAAGATTATGCTCTGTTGATGGCTGATTTCGCGAAAGCCGGCGTATGGCCTTCTGACGCGATCTCCCAACACCAACTCTATCTCCACTCTGTTTGCAAACAAACAGTCTGCTACCTGCCACCAGAACTATTACAATGGTATTACCAACATTGAAGGCTGGCGCGAAAAAGGTATCGACTGCGAACTGTTTGATACTTATCCGGAAAACTACCGCACTGCGTGACTCTTTCGTAGGTGACGGTATGGCGATCCCTCTTTCTCTAAGATTCCTGAGAGAGCGGCTGTAACCCTGGACTTCATTAAAACGATCTGGAAACCTACATGCTGCTGGCTGGCGGTTTCGAGGGCAGACATTATATCTACGACGAAGCGACCAACACCATTTCTAACGGTCGGAGTCTGCCGACTACGTATTCGACGGTTGGGCTTGGGGTATCCGTCATAAAGACTTCCGTGGCCTAAGACCGATGACGAAAGAATCAACGCTGCGAACGCACATCTGAGCGAAACTCAGATCAAAGACGAAGAGTGGCCTTACTGGGGCTTCACTTTCGACTATGCTCCTGTTTCTGCTGAGTGGGCCGTTATCTCCGCTCTGGTAACTGAGAACTCTGCTTCCTTTGGACTGGGTTCCTTCGGTGACAATACCGCGGCTGAGTACGAAGCATTTGTTCAGAAGCTGAAAGACGGCGGTCTGGACAAATATATGGAAGAGTGGAACAAGCAGAGAGACGAGTTCCTGGCCAACAACAAATAATCGGAATTCCTTTGATGAGGCTTTGCAAGATTGCAAAGCCTCATTTATTTTTAGAGCAAAATTTTTTAGAAAAATAGCGAAAAAAGGATAAAAACAGGAGGAAAAACATAATATTTTGCAGTTTGAGGCGGATTAAGAGAATGAAAGAGGAAAAATGAAAAAAATGTGCGCAAAAAAATATGATTCAAAGAAGAAAAAAACAAAATAGAAAGGTTTTGAGAATGAAAATAACGATAAAAAACAATTTTTCGATGAAAAAAGCAAAATATTTTAGTTTTTTTTAAATTTTCTTCTTGTATAATATGAAACATCGCAAGATTAAAAATCTTGGAGAAGTTGATAAAATGCCGTGAAATATAAAGTGATTTTTCGGCCATTTTACAAAGAACGCATAATAGCACAGAAAGCTTTGCAGAGACGACAGATTTCTATATCTTCGGGAAATAGGCGGAAATATCCGTGTGGATTTCCAAAGGCAGGAAGTAGAATTTTGCCCTCCTCAAATTTTGCAAGCCGTTTCGAAGCTGATGTGCATTATGATACCGACCGGCCTGGAAAAACAGGCATGGCGGATCCGGCAAAACCGGAATCATATTATCGAGGAGGATACATATGAAGAAACTCGCATTTCTGATGGCGGTTATGATGATGTTCACCCTGCTTCTGGCTGGCTGTAACAACACCACAACCTCCAGCGCACCGGAGAGCAAGCCTGCTGACAACAGCGGCGCTGAGAGCACTCCTGCAGACGGTGATGATCCTTATGCGAACATCGACCTGAGCAAAGAAGAGAACATTGTTATGTACGTAACGGCGACCGAGCCCAACGCAATCAAAGAAGTAATGGAAGCTGCGAATGAGAAAATCAAAGCGGCGATCAATACTACCATTGATCTGTACTTCATTCCTTCTGCTGAGCGTGCTCAGAAGTATCCGCTGGTCATGGCGGGCGGCGACACTGTTGACCTGATCTACACTGCAAACTGGTGCTACTACAAAGAGCAGGTTGAGAAGGCTGGCTTCCTGGAGCTGACCGAAGACTTCCTGAATACTTACATGCCTCAGACCATGGCTACTCTGCCGGAAGCCGCTTGGAAAGAGACTTATATCAACGGTAAAATTTATATGGTTCCCCGTTCTACTGCGGCGATCTTCCCGGACAGAGGTCCTGTTGTTAACATGGAAGTTGCAGAGAAATATGGCTATACTGCTTATAAGATCAACACCTATGATGATCTGAAAGGCTTGCTGTTGGCTATCGGTACCAACGAAGTTTCCAACGGTATGTATGCGTTCTATGCTTCTCAGTCCTACAACCTGCAGCAGATCGCATTGCAGTTTGAGAACAACCTGATCAACAACCAGGCTTCTGACTATGTATACTACAGCCAGCTGTCTGATCCGAAGTTTGAGAATCCTTTCTTCCTGTACACCTCTGATATGTACAAAGAGTATGCCCTGGAAATGGCAGAGTATGCGAAAGCTGGCGTATGGCCTTCTGATGCGATCTCCAACACCAACTCTATCTCTACTCTGTTCCAGAATAAACAGTCTGCTGTTGCTTACCAAAACTACTACAACGGTATCACCTGGATCAAGCAACTCGTGAAAAAGGCATTAAATGCGAACTGTTCGACATCTATCCGGAAGGCTACCGCGCACTGCGTGACTCTTTCGTAGGTGACGGTATGGCAATCCGACCTTCTCTGAGAAACCTGAGAGAGCGGCTGTTGCTCTGGACTTCATCAAAAATGACTACGAGACCTACATGCTGCTGGCTGGCGGTTTCGAAGGCAGACATTATATCTACGACGAAGCGACCAACACCATTTCCAATGGTCCGGAAGCTGGCGACTACACCTTCGACGGTTGGGCTTGGGGTATCCGTCATAAAGACTTCCGTGGCCTAAGACCGATGACGAGAGAATCAACGCTGCCAACAAACATCTGAGCGAAACTCAGGTAAAAGACGAAGAGTGGCCTTACTGGGGCTTCACCTTCGACTATGCTCCTGTTTCCGCTGAGTGGGCCGTTATCTCCGCTCTGGTAACTGAAAATCAGGCTACCTTTAACCTCGGCGGTTACGGCGACAACACTGAAGCTGAGTGGGAAAGCTTTGTTCAGAAGCTGAAAGACGGCGGTCTGGACAAATATATGGAAGAGTGGAACAAGCAGAGAACTGAGTTCTTGGAAGCTAACGCTTAATCTTTCTTTTCCTTATCATGTGCTTAAAAGCTCCGTGCAAAATTGCACGGAGCTTTTTTTGTTGAAAAAAGAAAAACCTTGCAATGATTTTTGGCTTTGCAGGCAGAGAAAAGTGAGAACTATATATTTTTTGAAAATTCGGCCTTATATTGGCTGTTAGAATGTGGTATATGACTGAGAAATGCAGCGTTTTGTTATAAATAAGCTATGGTTTACGGACTTTGAGAGATTGATATTTCAAAAATCCCGTACGGATTTTATTTTTTAAAGAAGAATCATCCGACAATATACATTGACAGATGAGGTATGTTGATATATTATATGTTTGAAAAAGAAAGGAGGAGAGAAATGTCGATCGCATCGGATTTAATTCGAGGGCATACAGATGTCATTATTTTGGCCCAGTTGATCAAAAAAAAAAGACAGCTACGGATATGAGATTAATAAGGTTATTCAACACAAGAGCAAGGGAATGTATGAATTAAAAGAAGCAACATTATATACCGCATTTCGTCGGCTGGAGCAGGCCGGATGTATCTCCTCCTATTGGGGAGATGAAAATACCGGCGCTAGACGACGATATTATACTATTACAGATTGGGGACAGAAACTTTCTTCCGACTGGTAGATGAATGGAACGCAGCAAAGGTGCTGATTGACCTATTGATTGAGGAGGAGAAAGATGGAGAATAAAATTCGAGATTATTTAGAAGATTTGTTTGCGGATGCACCACAAACGAAAAAGGTTTATGAGTTAAAGGAAGAAATGTTTCAGAATCTAATCGAAAAGTACCGAGATCTGCTGGCTGAGGGAATGCCGGAAGAGGCTGCATATAACATTGCAGTGGCAGGAATCGGGGATATCAATGATCTAATTCGCAGCTTAGATGAACCATTTTATGAAGCGGACTATCGTAACCACAACCGTTCTGCAATATTGACAGCAGTTGGGTAATTATCATTATTCTTTCGGTTATCCCTGTCTTACTGTTTGAAGCTCTTCATTTAGAGAACATTGGAATTTGCTTGATGATAGGGATGGTCGCCCTGGGTGTAGGCCTGCTTATCTATACGGCGAAAACAAAACCGCAATATCTGAAAAAGAAGATATGATAGTAGAAGATTTTAAAGCGTGGCAAGCGGATCAAGGAGAAAGAAAAATTTGATGAAATCCCTTTCCAGCGCTTTGTGGACACTGACATTGGCTGTTTATTTTATACTTAGTTTTTCTACATGCATGGCATATCACTTGGGTGATTTTTTGATTGCCACTGCTGCGGAACAGCTTTTAAAGGCCTGTTTGATTTGAAAAATAGAAGTATCGTTTGTCAATGAGGAAAGAGGTGTAAGTTTGAGAATTTCTGCATGGATTCGCATTGTCTGTTGGGGAGTCATTTTTCTTTTGTTGACAGGAATTTTAATTTGTGGGCTGACGGGAATTCCATTTTGTGGTGTTTCCCTGAATGCTTGGGAGGATTTTTCTTGGAAAACAGATTCTCGTGCAACATTGGGGGAATGGATCGGGAAACTACCATGTTTCGACAGAGGGGATAAAACAGTTGGATATCAGTTGGACAAGCGGGGAAATAACATTGATTTCCCTATGAAGGAGAGGATGTATATTTTACCGAGACCTCCGATACTCCTTTGAATGAAAAAAATTCCCTGCGATATGGAGTGAGTGACGGCGTTTTGGTGATCCGTTTCAGGAAAAGGGGAGTCTGTTTGGCAGACAGCCTGACAAAAACTGCAGGTTATGATTCCGCGGAGTTTGGCTTCCGATCTGCGCGAGGTTCAGGCAGATGCCGTTTCTGCAAATATTCGCATAGAAAAATTAGAGGCGGAAAAAATAACATGTACTGCAACTTCTGGTGCGGTTGCACTTACGGGACTGCAGGCAGGCAGAATCGAGACAGAGACGGTATCTGGTGATATTACAGTTTCTTCTGTCCAAGCGGAGGAAATAGAAATCTCGACGGTGTCTGGAGAAATGGATTTGGAAGGAGCTTTTCAAAAATTTCTTCCAGTAGCACATCCGGTGCGTTAAAGGTAAATAGTTCCATTTGTCCGACGTCTTTTAAAGCTTCATCGGTATCTGGAGGCGTGACCCTTTTCATACCAGAAAACAATGGGTTTTCCTTGTCCTTTGACAAGGTTTCCGGTGCGTTTTATTCTGATTTTTCGATGACACTGGATAATGGAAAAGGGATTTATAGAGACGGTGGAAATTTGCTGATCGTTGATACGGTAAGCGGTAATTGTTCGATTCGAAGGAACAAATGATTGCAAGAATTTTAATTTTAAATTGCAAAACGTCCGGAAAACTTTTTCCGGACGTCTAATTCTTAGAAACGAGTATTTTTATTTGCTGCCCCAAGGGCAGGCGGCCAAACATTTTGCACAGGTGTGCTGTCCAAATACAACGGAAAGATCTTCCAAAAATTGTAACAGATTTCTTTATGAAAGCGTTCAGCAGGCGGCGTTTCCGGCCGGAAAGGAATACCTACGATTGCATGGGTAGGGCAGGCATCCCGGCAGCAGGTACAACCGCCGCAGCGGTTGGAAATCGGCTGATCCGGCGGAAGAGGTGCGTTGGTAAGAATGGTGGTCAAGCGAAGACGTGACCCACCTGAGGATTGATCAGATGGCAGCTTTTGCCAATCCACCCAAGCCCAGCGTGGCTGGCGGCAAAACGGTGGCTGAACATGCCCATCAATTCGGTTTGCATTTTTTCAAATCCTTCGGTCCCTTAACAGCGACCTGCTCCTGTAATCCAGGAACAAGATGAGTTTGTCGATAATCAGAGGTGGGTATAGGATAGGAGCGGAATCCCTTTGCTGCAGAAAATTAGAAAGACGAAATCCAATGGAATCCAGCTGACGGTTGATTGCGGCATAAAAGTAGCTATAAGAGCGAGTTGGCCCCACGGCTTGCTCCTGAATGATTTCTCTCGGAAAGAAAATAGCGATGGAAACTGCACGGGGAAAAGACGCACAAAGATCGCCGTAATTTTCCCGAATCCATTGCGAGGCAGTAGTTAAATCGGCAGCCCCGCAAAGGTTTGCACCGAGATCTTGAGCTTGGGACAGCAAAATATCTTTTAATTCCTGCATTTCCACACAACCTCCTTTTGGTTGTAATTCCACAAAGATAATAACACTTGAGAATGATATTAAGGAAAAGGGCGTTTGTTGAAAAGGGAAGGCAGCCCTTTCGATAAAGGCATTATAAGATATCAATATAAATGAGTCAATAGATATGCAGCGAACAAGGCCGGTAAAATGGGACAAAAGAACTTTTTAGATAAGTATTGACATTTGGGGAACTCCTGTTATAATAAACAACGTTGCAGACGGGATGCTCCTTTGTGAATTATATGGCCTGGTAGTTCAGTTGGTTAGAACGCCAGCCTGTCACGCTGGGGGTCGTGGGTTCGGGCCCCATCTTGGTCGCCATATGCTGCTGTAGCTCAGTCGGTAGAGCGCGTCCTTGGTAAGGACGAGGTCACCAGTTCAAATCTGGTTAGCAGCTCCAAAATCCCTTGAATTTAGGTTCAGGGGATTTTTTATTGATTGTATAGATAAAAATCGTCTTATAAGCTTTTGTAAGTGTTTAACGAAAATGCTTAAAAGCACCTTAAATCAAGGCTTTTTCGCATATTTCTGTTTATCGTTTTATATCTCTGTATAAGCCGGTTTTGTAGAGTTAGGCACCATTTTAGCACCACAAATAAGACGATATGCATAGGTACAGGGCGCATTATCACGCCCACAAAGGCAGTTTAGGACTGCCTTGTTTTTTATACCATTTTATGCTTTAGAGGTTCGGTAAGCCTTGCAAGCAAAAGGCTTTACAGGCACTAAACTGGTATGACAAGGTTTTTTATACCTTTTCCCTTAAAAATGTCATTTAACTGTGCAATATCTAAAAGGGAAATGCAATCCGTTTATATAATCTTTCCTTTATTTAAAGTTCCGTAGCAAGCATATGAAGATGAAATGGTTAAATATTATATGACAGATATTGATTTTCTTCTCAAGGACGCATCAGAAATATTTCGATTGGAACCTAATACAAAAATAGATCTAAGTAGCTTGACGCAATTTCCAAATTGATAAATTCATGGAGTAATATGATGTTCGCTAAAAATGGTCTTTTTTAAAATGGTCATGGTTATATTTGTCTTGTTAAGCTTTCCGGGAGACACTGCAATCTATTTACCAATTTTGTCTTTTGAAAAATTTGTTGTTTATGATTCAAATAATGAAGTTATTTGTGCATACGATTATAAAGATCTTAATTATGAAAACTATAGTTTTAGTAAACAAAAGTGGACGGCTTTACCAGTTTTTTTTCAATAAGAAATACTAAAGTGGATGCTTTGAGAAAATGAAAGAGCCACTAAGGTGCAAAGCTATGCTGAAGCTCTCGGCTTTTCTACAGAAAAGTAAAAATCATATATAATGATGAATTGAAAACTGTATTAAAATATGATTCGAACAAAATATGCATTTATGATGATGGATGTTTGGACATTCAATTCGATCCCCGTTTTGATTCCGACTAACTTTATATTTTCCAGATGGAATAGTGATTAAAAAGCAAAAAAACATTTCCTTATTTGAAAGAAATGTATGCTGCCATAATAAGACAAACCACGCCAGAAGAAAATTATTATATTTGGTATAGACAAGATGGAGTTAGAGGAACTCTTTTTGAGTTTTTCGAAAAAGGGTTAGTAATCTGGAACAATTAATCAATTTCCAATTCAATAAATCAACGTTTTATCCAGATTCAGAGAATCAACTTGTATCTATTAGCAAGCGTAGTCCAGAATGTTTAGAATATATTGGACAATATCCTATCATTTCATCTGAACAAGCTTAAACTATGCTTATGAATGGGAAATATTTTTCCATCACTTCTTTACATAAATTTGAAAAACCGGTTTCTATAAAAGAAGAAATGATAAAAGATGTGATCATAACTTATTGGCCTTTCCAAGAATCAGATACATTAATTATGCCGTTTTATCGTTTTTGTATTGAGTTTCCCGATTATAAACAAGATAATGGTTTAAATCGTTATTCATATTTTATGTTTTAGCGATTCAGCCAGAATATATTTCAGATGATTCTATTTGGTGGAATGAATTTTAAACGGTTATATTTGTTCAGGGTATTCGTCTTTTTCATACAAATTAGATCACTGCATCGACGTATCAGAACATATGGGAATACCCCATTTTGAATAAGGAGGAAAAAGATGAAAGGGAAAAAGATAATAGTTAGAGGCCATCGAAACTTTGTGTAAACCTCCTGTGGTGTAGAATAGAGGCACCGTACAGGAGGTTTACATATGACCAGAAAGAATCGCACCCCAGAAGGAAATGCTCGTCGAGAAAAGATCCGGGAGCTGCTGCAGATGGCAAACATCGGCAGCATGGACGACATCAGAATCTGTTCAAAGGAGACCATCGCGGAGCTCATGGAGAACGGCCTGGAGGCAGAGCTGGATGACGAGCTGGGCTACAGCAAGTATGACTACAAGAACAAGGATACCGACAACAGCCGCAACGGCCACAGCAGCAAAACACTGCGTACCAGCTTTGGCGATGTGGAGGTATCGGTCCCTCGAGACCGGAAGGGGGACTTTGAGCCTCAGGTGCTGAAAAAGAACCAGACCAGTATCATCCAGGACATTGAGGAAAAAATCCTTTCCATGTACGCCAAGAGCATGACCACTGGCGATATCGAGGCCCATATCCAGGACATCTACGGCATTTCCGTCTCAGACAGCACGGTCAGCCGGATCACCGACAAGATTTTGCCCATCGCCAAAGAATGGCAGCAGCGGCCTCTGGAATCCATCTACGCCGTGATCTTTCTGGATGCCATCCACTATCATGTCCGCAGCGAAGGGCAGATCGTGAAGAAAGCAGTGTATATCGCCATTGGAGTTAACCTGGATGAACGGAAAGACGTTCTAGGCATGTGGGGGCGAAAATGAGAGCGCCAAGTTTTGGGCGACCGTGCTCAATGGCCTGAAAAACCGGGGCGTAGAGGACATTTTTATCGCCTGCACCGACATTTGACGGGCTTTGACGCAGCAATCCACGCCACCTTCCCCCAGACCGAGATCAGAACTGTATCATCCACCAGCTGCGCAATTCCAGCAAGTATGTGTCCTACAAGGTACCTGAAAAGCCCTTATGGCCGATCTGAAGGCGGTCTATGCCGCTGTGGTTCCTCTGGATGCCCTGGACACTTTTGGGGATCGCTGGGACAAGAAATACCCGAAATCTCTCAGTCCTGG
>VOFE01002509.1_pt1 | contig 44823 bp, 94 predicted proteins | sample 5384071 | NCBI WGS metagenome assembly VOFE01 (sample SAMN12384724, study PRJNA508395) | human gut metagenome | isolation source: healthy gut D | host: Homo sapiens
TTTGGCGTGGCATCCTGCACAAGCTGTTTGGCTTTGTATGGTCACAATAATAAAGGTTTCAGCCACCTGCGTCACGATTCCATCATGTTCTATTGTATTTTTTGCCATAATATGATTTTTGAATAGAACAAATATAATGATAAAATAAAAACCATCCTGCAGCGAGGATGGTTTTCATTTTTTTTTTTTACGCATGAAAATCTGAATCGGTACACCCGTGAACTTCCAGTGTTCCCGGATTTTGTTTTCCAAGAAACGCTTTGTAAGGTTCTTTCACGTATTGCGGTAAGTTGCAATAAAATGCGAAAGTTGGGGTTTTGATGGTAACTGTGTCACGTATTTTATGCGGATATATTTTCCTTTCGCTGGGGAGGAAGTTTTCGATCTCTTCCAGCATGATGCGGTTCAGTTCGGATGTTTTCAGTTTTTGTTTTCGGTTTTCGTAGGTCTGATGGCTGATTCAAGCGCTTTCAACAGACGTTGTTTTTGTGAGAGCCGAGGTGAAAAATGATTTCCACGTCGTTGAAGGGGGCCATTTTGCCCGCAGTTCTTTTCTCAAAATTGATAGTCGTTTTGTTATCTTTCTCGATCAGGTCCCACTTGTTTACGAGGACTACCACGCCTTTCTGGTTACGCTCGATGAGATGGAATATGTTCAAGTCCTGAGATTCCATTCCCGGGTTGCATCAATCAGCAGCATGCACACGTCACTGTCTTCGATTGCACGCACGGAACGCATCACGGAATAGAATTCCACGTCTTCACTGACTTTCGCTTTCTTACGTAATCCTGCGGTGTCCACCAGCAAAAAGTCGTGCCCGAAACGATTGTAGCGGGTTGTAATCGTATCGCGAGTTGTTCCGGCAATATCGGTTACGATATTACGTTCTTCCCCGGATAAGGGCGTTGATCGTGGAGGATTTTCCCACGTTAGGGCGTCCCATGATGGCAATTTTAGGAAGCTCTTCCATGTTTTCAATCGGGTCGGTGGTGAAGTGTGAAACCACCTTGTCAAGTAGTTCTCCTGTTCCCGAACCGTTGATGGATGCTATGGGGAAAATCTCTTCTCCGACTCCAGTTTATAGAATTCGTGGACATCGTAGAGACGTTCTCCGTTATCAACTTTGTTTGCCACGAGGTAGATGGGCTTGTTGACTTTCCGAAGCATACGGGCGAAACTGTGGTCCAGATCGGTAATCCCGAGTTCCACGTCGCAGACGAACAGGATCACGTCGGCCTCGTCCATGGCGAGTAATACCTGTTTGTTGATCTCCTCCTCGAAGATGTCCGAACTGTTGGAGACGTATCCTCCGGGTGTCAATCACCGAGAATTCTTTGCCGTTCCACTCTGATTTTCCGTAATTCCGGTCACGGGTCACCCCGCTTTCCTCGTTCACGATGGCTTTCCGACCACCGACTAAACGATTGAAAAGTGTTGATTTTCCCACGTTGGGACGTCCTACTATTGCAACAATATTACTCATTGGAAAGATAAAAGTTAAAAGATAAAAACTAAAAAATTAAAGTTGTTTGTAACCGAAGCGTTTCAGGTCGTTTTCCTTGTTCCGCCAGTCTTTGAGGACTTTAACATATAGGTTCAGAATACTTTTTTTCCCGAAGAAGGCTTCGATGTCAACACGGGCTTCCGTGCCGACTTTTTTCAATGCGGCTCCTTGATACCCGATGATGATACCTTTTGGGAATCCCGTTCCACGTTGATCACGGCCATGATGTTGATACGTTTGGTTTCTTCCTTGAATTCTTCCACGACAACCTCGACAGAATAGGGAATTTCTTTATCGTAGTTCAACAAAATCTTTTCCCGGATAATTTCGGTTACGAAAAAGCGTGCCGGCATATCGGTCATTTCTTCTTTGTCGAAATAAGGTTCTCCCACGGGTAACAACTCCAGAATTCTCTTGTATAGATTGTCCACGTTGAAATTCTCGGTAGCCGATATCGGGAATATTTCGCGCATGGATGATCTCTTTCCACTTGTCGAACAAGGCATCCAGTTTATCCGTGGTCAAGTCAATTTTGTTCAACACCAGAAGGATGGGGACTGCTTTTGCTTCACTTTCTCGATAAAGTCTGCGTTCTTCTCGATATTCTCCACCACGTCGGTGACGTAGAGGATGATGTCGGCATCGATAATGGCGCTCGAGAAATCAAGCATGTATTCCCTGCATCTTGTAACTGGGTTTCACGACCCCCGGGGTATCGGAAAACACGATCTGAAAGTCCTCCCCGTTCACGATCCCCTTGATCCGGTGACGCGTGGTTTGGGATTTGGACGTGATAATCGATAATTTCTCCCCGACTAGTCGATTCATCAAGGTTGATTTCCCACGTTGGGGTTTCCTAAGATATTGACAAAACCTGCTCTGTGCTCCATTTATTAAAAAATTAATTGGGCACAAAGGTACGATAACTAATTGAAAATTGAAAGCCTAAACGAAAATGTGCGGGTCTATTTTTGTTTTGCTTGTAGACATAAGCGATTTTCTCGCTGTCCGCCGGGTTCGTCTTGCTCGTTTTTATTGGTCCATGTCCGGTTTGGTCGTAAGTATATTGGTAATTAGGATTGATCGGGTTGCCGAATTCATCGTAAGTTAGAGTCATATTACTTGTTATTTTTTCGTTTTGCAGATTCTCTTTCACGTAGGAAATGCTTGTGAGGTAACCGAATGAGTCGTAAATATAAAGGGTGACTTGTTTTGTGGCGGGATGGTCGGTATCCGGTCTGGTGTTTATCCATATTTTACCGGAGAGACGCCCTTGTGGGTCATAAGTGTAGTCTGTTTGAGCGCAAATCAGCCCGTTCCGGTATTCTTGTGTCCGGTTGACCTGTCCTCGGTGATTGTAATAGTCAATAGTGTTTTGCCCGTGGCTCCACTTGGTCGTTTTCATGACGGATGAAGTCGTGTCATACTGATAATTGATCAGGCATATGGTTGCTTTTAGCGAGGGAATCAATGGTTTCCTCCTCGTAACATTTACCGAGGTTGTTGTACCTGAATGTTGTGACAATCAAGTTCAACGGGGTGGTGGTAGTGGAATCTTTTTGCAGTCGTGTGCTTTGAATGATCCGTGTCTAAAAGTCCTTGAGGGGAGTAATGGTATGTGGTGATTGTGAGCGAATCATGGTGAATTCTGGTTTCCCGGAGTGATGTTAATTCCGGAGTAACAACGGTGATGGTAGGGGATATGTAAGTCATCGAGTCGATAAATTGTTTCCTTAACTGTTGGGCTTTATCCCGAAATGGCTTGTATTTATGTGTTTGAGGTAAGCCTTGATTAGCGGAAGGCGTGGGAAAGAATCCACCTGTGAAACGAGAATGATCAGGTCTATGCTGTCGTTAGCGTATTCCACTTGTGGCAGGTATCTGCGGTTACATCCGGCCAGATAGGGATCTGATATAAGCATGGATACAATGTTTTTGTGTATCCGGGGAAGTGGCCGTTTGTATCGCTTTGAACAGGCAGTCGTCATAGAGTTTTTGTACTTCAGCTAGGTAGGGACGCGGTTCCTTGGAGTTGACGTAGAATGTTTTTAGCGTGGTGTCATTGAAATAGCAGAGAATGGTTGAATCGTTTTGCTTGTCAAGGGCGGCTTTGTATAACAGATCATTGTATATTGTTGGCCACCTCGACATAGTTGTATTGGTTGTGAAAGTCTTTGAAATAAGTGTCACATTTTACCTGTGTAGGGTGGGCTTTCAGGTCTGCATACTGTACTTTTTCCTTTAGCCGGACGATCGCCTCGTAAATATCGGGGGTCAATGTTGTAATCGTATTCTTTTTATTTGTGCAAGTACTGTACGGGAATCTTCAAGTTGATCCTTGGAATAAACAAGCAAAGCAAAGATCGTGGAGTCTGCTTTGTGACGGAAAAGGTTGACATTCAGGTTTGCTGCTTGGCAGAATGAGCGTAGTCGGGCGCCCCCGTCCTGTTGCTGGACGGCCATACTACTTTTCAAGTACGGCTCGATGGCATTAACACGAGGAGTCAGTAACAGTTGCCTAAGGGCATCGGCCAGAGAGATTTCATTTTTGTAGGCATCCATGCTTTTGGTGTCCATCCGTTCTCTCAATCGGTCGTACTTGTCTCCTTCGGACCAAGCGATGTGTTGGTATAGTCTTTCCACGCGGCTCTGTTTTTGTGCCCGTGCGTTGGAGCAAAAACTGATGGTAAAAATCGTGAAAACGATCATCGTAAGGTATGAGTTTTTCATAGTGACTAAAATTTATGTAGTTCTAATATAACGTTTGGCCTAGAATATGATGGAAACCGGGCAATGAACACATTTTTTAGAAGAAAATGTGCGTTGTTCTTGCTTGGTTTTCTTGTTGTTAACTGTATTTTCGTTATCTTTTGTTGTATAAAAAATTGAAATAAAATTATGATTGTAGACGTACTGGCTAATAGCGAACGAATTGAGGGGTTGAACCCGTATTTTAAAGTTGTCTTTGACTATATAAAAACGCATGATTTGGCAAGTATGCCCGTGGGGCGAATTGACATTGACGGGGATAATGCCTATCTCAAAATTGAAGATGCCAAAGGACGAAAAATTGAGGAGGCTGTTTACGAACGGCATGATAAATATATTGATATTCAAATGCCTTTGAGTATGCCGGAAAGCTATGGTTGGAAAGCTCAAAAGTTTATTGGGCGAAGAACAGGCACCGTATGATGTCGCGGGTGATTTTACTTTTTACCGGGATCCGGTGGAGCGGGTGTTCACGTTATCTCCCGGAGAGTTCGTGATCTTTTTCCCGGAAGATGCTCATGCTCCTTGTATCGGGGAAGGGTGATCCGGAAGATGGTGGCGAAAGTCAGGAAAATTGAAAATTGGAAATGGAGAATTGAAAATGAAAAAAGATATAAGATACTTTTGACGGTTGTGGTGGTGCTGGGGATTGCTTATTTCTGTCTGCCTTATTATGCACGGCAGGCTTTGTTTACTGGTACCCGTCGATAGATGATTTGTCGATGTTTGACAAGCATACGGTGCGGAAGGCCGACACGTGCTGGACGTGGGGATTGCCAAGGATTATAACACATATGAGTTGAGCCCGGAGGATGATGCCTACTTGAATGATTTTCGTACAGTTTCTTTTCTGGTGATCCAGAATGATAGTATCGTGTACGAGGAGTATCGTCCGGTTGGAATGACACGAAGACATCCAATATATTTTCATCGACCAAAGAGTATCGTGGGGCTGTTGGTCGGCATTGCTTATGACGAGGGGAAAATTGCCAGTCTGGACGATCCGGTGGGGAAATATATCCCGGAATTTAACGAGGGAAAAAGAAAAATATCACGATTCGCAATCTGTTAACCATGAGTGGCGGGTTGAATTGGGATGAGGCTTACGCGTCGCTATTTTCGGTAACTACACATGGCTACTACGGGAACGATCTTTATGATTTAGTGACTACGTTGGACGTGATCGAGGAACCGGGGAAACAATTCTCATACCGGAGCGGGGACACGCAGATATTGGCTTTTGTCGTGGAGAAAGCGACTGGAAAGAGCATTAGTGATTATGCCGAAGAGAAGTTATGGAAACCGATGCAAGTCTGTCAAGATGCTTATTGGTTGTTGGATAAAAAGGACGGGGACGAGAAATCTTTCTGCTGTTTTCACACCACGGCAAGGGAAATTGCTCGTTTTGCCCGTTTGATGTTGCATCACGGGAACTGGAACGGGAAACAGTTGGTTTCGGAAGAATATATCAACGAGGCCATGAGTCCGGCGGGGTATCTGAAGGACGAGTGGGGGAAGGATTCTTTGGATTATTATGGTTTCCAGATTTGGATGATGAACTATAAAGGGCAACAAAATCCCTATTTCCGGGGGAATGTTGGGACAATATATTATCGCTATTCCGAAAAGAATGCCATAATTGTCCGGTTGGGGCATAAAAGGACGAGGGAACGTATCCGGGAGACCACCGGGATGTGTATCGCTACATGGATATCGGGACGAAGATATTGGATAGTAGAAAGTAGGAGGGTGACTTATTGATTGATTCAAAGAGAACCTAAAGAAGTTCCTAAGGAGAACCTAAAGGAAATAATCCCCATATTCGAAACCTTTCTCAGTGGCTCATTCGGAGCTTACACATGCCATGTCATGAGCAACGACTAAAGCAACGAGTCTGAATAAGTAGGATTATTTGGGTAGGATTACTTCTTTATTTGTTAGATCTGTTGGGAATAGCTATATCTGTACTTTCCTGAAAATGGTTGACTGGATTAAACAAAAATTTTAACAAACACCTAACAATGTATCAAAGATACGACATATAAATAAAACACCCTATAAATTGGGTACTAAATTTTCTAATATCTTCGGTTGGCTGCCTTCCACGGGCATGAGCCAACCGTTCAAGAAGCGAAAAAATTCCTTCCTGGACGATGTGGAAGGCGAACTTTCCGGTCAAGTCCCGGTAAATCGAATCAGGCGTGTTCAGCCCTATAGAGAAGTGCGGTCCCTGCCCGCTGTACAACGCGACGACCTTCTCCACCCTCACCCCCTGACCTGTTTGGATGTTCACGAAAACCTCCTGTTCCTGCGCCCTCCCTCTTGAGAATCCCGTTCACCCTCTCCGCGATATTACGGAGATCCGTCCTGGTCATGCTCGTGTTCAATCCCCAGCGTTGCGTTGTACTGGTAATCAAAGAGTGATGTATCGTGCCTCGATCTCGCTTGCTCCTGACCTGCAAGAACGGCGTTCAACGGTCCTTCCGGCACGAACCACCCATGATCCGGCGAGAAACTCCGTCACCAGGGAGAGAAAGACGAACCGAGAGCGTGTCCACGTAAGTGATAGACCCAAACCTGGTTAGCGCCTCTCCATTTCACCAGGTTTGGGGGAATGAACCACCCGCTGGAATCCGTCGTTACCACTCTGCCCCTTTTCTCGTGCTTGACCATCAAGTCGTGGTGAACGTCACGCCTGACCTGACACCGCTGAATTTAGCTTCTTTAGTTTCACCGCCGAGGTTTGGCATGTCCTCGCGTATGTTGACGAGCGATAGAAGGTAACACTTTCCAGTTTGTCGCCAGCCCGCTGCCCGGTAGTAGGCCTGCTTGCTGTAGCCGAAGTGACCGCACAACAAATACTCGTCGTTCTTTCGGCATCAAGCCACCCGCCGGATAACATCTCCTCGTAGTTTTTTTTATATCGATGCCGAAATTTTCAGCAGGTTCGTGTAGTAATTTCATAATTTTCTTCCGTGGTCGCGGTTTTGGTATTTAAGAACGTATTAAGTCTTTTTCAAATTAACGTTACAATCCCGTGACGTTCCTGGAGTTCTCGGAAAACTACTCTCTGAAAATTCGTTGACGCACTGCCTCCGATCGTGTAATTTTGTTGCTACATAAGTTGTTGAACAACTCAAAATAGTAAAAGACAATTATTTGGTTGCTAATTTGTATACAAATTGTTGGTAATTATTCTATATTTTGTAATGTTTAAATCACTAAATAACATTTATGCTACGAAAATCAGATTAACAGTTTGTATCATTTGATGATCACCTTGTTGTTTCTTGATTTCACGGGAACATTGCATACGTGGTTCGGGTGGCTGGCGAAAATACAGTTCTTGCCTGCGGTATTGGCCTTGAATGTCGGGGGTCATTCTTTTTTGATGGGTGGTGTTGACGCTCGTGTTCGGACGGGTGTATTGCTCGGTGATTTGTCCGTTGGGTGTGTTTCAGGATATAGTGTCTTGGTTTAGCGGACGACGCCCTAAAAAGAAATATCGTTTTTCTTACTCTCCTGCGGTATCATGGTTACGGTACGGCGTGTTGGGGGTGTTTGTTATCGCCGTGATCGCCGGAATCGGCTCGGTGGTAGCGTTGTTGGCTCCTTATAGTTCTTACGGGCGAATAGCCTCGAATCTTTTTGCTCCGGTATATCAATGGGGAAATAACGTGTTGGCTTATTTTGCCGAAAGGAGTGATAGCTATGCTTTTACGAAACCTCGGTGTGGTTGAAGAGTTTGCCGACTTTTATTATTGCATCGGGCACGTTTGTCGTGCTGGTCGTGTTGGCTTGGAGGAACGGGCGGACGTATTGCAACACGATCTGTCCGGTAGGTACGGTGTTGGGATTCTTCTCCTGGTATTCCTTGTTCCGCCCGGTGATTGATGCGGAGAAATGTACGAATTGTAGTTTATGTTCCCGTAAGTGCAAGGCGGCTTGTATTAATCACAAGGAGCATCGGATTGATTATAGTCGTTGTGTGACGTGTATGGATTGTATTGATTCCTGTAAGCATGGTGCGATCAGTTATAAATATCGGTTTGGGAAGAGAAAAAGACCGTTTCCGAAAAGAAAACAAATAATGCTCGTCGTGGTTTCTTGACCGGGATGGGACTGGTTTTGTTTCTTCGGCTGTCAAGGCGCAGGAGAAAAAAGGTGGATGGCGGTTTGGCTGTTATTTTGGATAAAAAAAACCTGCCCGGATGACACCGCTTGTTCCACCGGGGAGCCAAGGGCTACGTAATATGCGGAACATTGCACCGGTTGTCAGCTTTGTGTTTCAGTGTGTCCCAATCAGGTATTACGGCCCTCGACGAAGTTGTCGACGTTGATGCAGCCGGAGATGTCTTATGAACGGGGATATTGTCGTCCGGAATGTACAAAATGTTCGGAGGTGTGTCCGGCTGGGGCAATCTTGAAGATCACGCCTGCGGATAAAGTCTGCCACGCAGATCGGTCATGCCGTATGGGTCAGAGAAAATTGCCGTTGGGACGGGTTGCGTGTGGCAACTGTGCCCGGCATTGTCCGCGGGAGCGATTACGATGGTTCCTTCCGATGCAGATGATGCGAATTCTTTGAAGATTCCGGTTGTGAATGTGGAACGCTGTATCGGATGCGGAGCATGCGAGAACCTTTGTCCGTCGCGTCCGTTTAGTGCGATTTATGTGGAAGGGCATGAACTTCACAGAACGATTTAAAATTACGAGTACATGGAAAGAAAGATAGGAAAGAAGAGATAAAACCGCCGGGAATTTTAAAGCGATTAGGGGTTGGTGCGGCTGCATCGACGATCGGTTTGGCGGGTTGTAATTCGAGAAATAATATCGTGTCGGGTAATCGTTCGGCACAAGGGAAATCCCGACAGATCAAATGACTTACCGGACGCATCCAAGGACGGGCGATAAAAAGTCTCCTTGCTGGGATATGGTTGTATGCGCTGGCCGGATACGAGTGGTGGGGCAGGACGGAATCCTGATGCAGATTTGGATCAGGAGACGATTAATCGGTTGGTGGATACGGCTATCGCACATGGTGTTAATTATTTCGACACGTCTCCCGCTTATTGTATGGGCGGAACGTGCCACGGGTATTGCCCTTAAACGTTATCCGCGCAACAAATATTTTATTGCTACTAAGTTGTCGAATTTCGCTCCTTCGACTGGAGTCGTGAGGCTTCTATCGCGATGTACCGCAATTCGTTTAAGGAATTGCAGGTGGATTATCATCGACTATTTGTTACTTCACGGGATCGGGATGGGGAACGGAATGAAGGAGTACGAAAAAGCGTTACGTGAATAACGGTGTGTTGGATTTCCTGCTTGAAGAGCGTGAGGCAGGGCGGATTCGTAACTTGGGTTTCTCTTACCACGGGGATATAAAAAGTTTTTGATTATTTGCTCTCGATACATGATCGGGTAAAATGGGATTTCGTCCAGATCCAGTTGAATTACGTGGACTGGAAACATGCCAAGGGGAGAAACCCGGAATACAGATGCGGAATACCTTTACGGGGAATTACAAAAGGAACATTCCGGCTATTATCATGGAACCCCTGTTAGGTGGCCGTCTTTCGAATGTGCCGACTCATGTGGCGAACCCGTTGAAGCATTGCGTAAGATGGAATCGGAGCGTGGCCTCGTGGGCGTTCCGTTTTGCAGGTTCGTTTCCCGGCGTATTGACTGTTTTGAGCAGGATGACTTACATGGAGCATTTGGAGGATAACTTGCGTACATTCTCACCGCTGGATCCGTTGACAGATGATGATAAGGTATTTTTGGAGGAAACGGCACAACTGATGTTGCGATACCCGACCATTCCTTGTAATGATTGTAAATATTGTATGCCTTGTCTTTACGGGTTGGATATTCCGGCTATCCTGTTGCATTATAACAAGTGTATTAACGAGGGTAACGTGCCTGCCTCGTCACAGGATGAGAATTACCGTAAGGCCCGGCGGGCTTCCTTATCGGGTATGACCGTTCGGTTCCCCGGTTGCGACAAGCCAGTCATTGCATCGGTTGTGACCAGTGCGTACATCATTGTCCGCAGGGAATTAACATCCGAAAGAGATGCAACGAATTGATCATTTCGTGGAGGATTTGAAACAGGAACGGGTATTTTAAGTTGAGGAAATGAGCATGATGGTTGAAACGGATCGAAAGGTGTTGATTGAGCGCTTGGATGCAGAACAATGTTCCTGCGTGATTTATAACGGGGAGAGACCCGGTTGTTCTGGGGCGGGGTGTACAGGATTTATACCGGTTGTTGAAGACGGAACATTTTCTTCGGGGGTGCGTTTATCGCGGATAAAGTGATTGGCAAGGAGCTGCTGCCGCCTTGATGGCTTTTGGGGGGCGTGGATGAGGTGTTTGCTCGGGTTATCAGTAGCCCGGCCAGAGCTTTTGGAACGGTCCGGGATTAAGGTGATTGCTTGTCGGAGGTGCCTCATATCATTAATCGTACCCGAACAGGCTGGTGTCCGTTGGAGACTCGCTGTTTCCGGATGCACACGGCAGAAGAGTGTCTGCAACAGATAGAGGGATTTATACATACGATGAATAACGTGACAAAATAATGCAGGATGAAAAGATACTATTTACCGTGCTATTTTTTGGGGTGGGCTCGTTTCCTTGCGGGCTGAGGAAGTGCCTGATAGCTTATCGGTGCAGAAAAAAAGTGACCATAGAAGAGGTTGTTGTTACCGGAACACGAAACGAGACGGACGTGCGGCATTTGCCGATGACGGTTTTCCGTGGTGAACCGGGAACAGATCGAACATCGTAACGATCCCTCGTTATTGCCTCTTTTGACCGTATATACCGGGACTTTCATGACTCCAGAGGGCTGATGGGATATGGGGTATCCGGAGGCTGCCAGGGGAATGAGTTTACGGGGGAATTGGGGGTGTGCCACAGGAGTGATTACCAACAACAGGGATGCTCGTGTTAATTGACGGACACCCGCAATACATGGGACTGATGGGGACACCCGATTTCCGATGCTTACCAGTCTTTGCTGGCGGAACGTGTAGAAGTGCTGCGGGGTCCGGCGTCTGTGTTATATGCAGGTCGAATGCGATGGGGGCGATCAATATTGTAACCAGGAAGATGCAACAGGATGGAATCCGGACACGTGCAAACGTGGGGTATGGTTCTTATAACACGTTGCAATCGGAGGTGAGCAACCGTATTCGGAAAGGGCGGTTTACGAGTATTGTCAGTGGTTCCTATAACCGTACGGACGGCCACCGGAAAGATATGGAGTTCGAGCAATATGGCGGTTATGCCAAATTCGGGTATGAGATTTCGGATGCGTGGAATGTTTGGGCCGATGTGAATCTGACTCATTTTGATGCTTCGAATCCGGGAGAAATTTAATCCATTACTTGATAACGACCAGCGAATTACACGAGGAATGACGTCTTTTGCGCTTGGCTAATCATTATGCGAAAACGTCGGGGAACGTTGAGTTTCTTTTATAACTGGGGAGAAACATTGGATTAATGATGGTTATCATTTAGGGGGTGATCCCTTGATTACGGTTTCATTCACGGGACCAGATGTTGGGGGTCTCTTGGTACCAGAGTGTACAGCTTTTCGAGGGGAATCGCCTGACCGTGGGTTTGATTATTTCCATTTCGGGGAGGCTTGGAACAAGACATTAGCGGGAGAACAGAACCCAAGCGGATAAAACACAGGATGACGTGGCAGGATATATTGATTTCCGGCAGAATTTGAGATTGGCTTACTTTTGACGTGGGACTCCGTGTCGACCATCATTCGCAAGTGGGGACAGAGGGGTTCCGCAGGTCGGGTTTTTCTTTCCATTTGCCGGAAAACAGCGAGATCAAGTTGATGGCAAGCTAAGGGATTCCGTTACCCGACGATTCGCGAGTTGTATATGTTTCGTCCGGCTAATGCCGGATTTGAATCCGGAGAAGGTTGTGGAGTTACGAGTTGTCTTATGCTCAGCGGTTGCTGCAAGGACGGTTGTCATACGGGTGAATGTTTTCTATATTGATGGGAGAACCTGATTATGCGTATGCCGATAGACGGGCGTCCCTTGAACGTGAACACGGGAAAGATTGAGAATGCCGGTGTGGAGGCTCAGGTGGCTTACCGGATTGGTTCCCGCTTGGTCCGTGGATGCGAATTATATTATTTGCACATGGATAATCCCGTGTTAGCCTCGTCCGGAGCATAAACTTTATGTAGGAACGGCTTTTTTCAAAGGGACGTTGGAATGTGTCAACCAGGTTGCAATACGTGGCCGGGTTGTATGAAAGAACGGGATCCGGAGGAAACCGACGGGATTTCCTGTTATGGAATGTACGAGGGTCTTTCCGTGTACTGGATGGGTTTGATGTTTGGGTGAAGGGAGAGAATCTTTCGCTCAAAGGTACGAGATCAACGCCGGATTCCTGATGCCTAAGGCGACGGTGATGGCGGGAGTGAATATAAAATTTTAAATCGTAATACATAATATCATGAAAATGAGAAGGAATATTTGTATGATTTTGTTCTCCGTTTGCTGTCAACCGTGACAGGGATGAATTGCGCTAACGCGAGAACAGAAATCCGATGGAAATACCAATGTACCGAAAGTGTATATGTTCAAGGAGATTTCCCGGAGAATTTGGTGAAGATTTACGAAGCTTTAGGTCGGGAGGCAACAGGAAAAGTTGCCGTGAAATTATCCACGGGAGAACCGGGTGGGCATAATTTCCTGCAACCGGCTTTGATCAAGGATTTGGTGCAGAAGGTGAAGGGAACTATCGTGGAATGTAACACGGCTTACGGGGGTGGACGTGCCGATACCGAAAATCATTTGAAAGCGGCTAAAGATCACGGGTTCACTGCCATTGCTCCGGTGGACATCATGGATGCGGAGGGGAGGCGGCACTTCCCGTGAAGGGGGTAAGCATTTGAAAGAGGATTTTGTCGGTTCGCATTACTTGAACTATGATTTCACGATTGTTCTTTCACATTTTAAAAGGCCACGCGATGGGTGGTTTGGGGGAGCTATCAAGAACATATCCATTGGTATTGCATCCTCTGCCGGAAAAGCTTGGATTCATTCTGCCGGGAAAACGAAAGGGGATCCTTGGGGAAATTTACCCCTCAGGATGATTTTCTGGAATCAATGGCCGAGGCCGCAAAGGCAATCGTAGACCATTGTGGGGACAAGATTTTGTATATCAGCGTGGCGAATAATCTTTCCGTGGATTGCGATTGTGATTCTTCCCCGGAAGATCCCAAGATGGGAGACATCGGTATTCTGGCTTCTCTTGATCCGATTGCTTTGGACAAGGCCTGCACGGATTTGGTTCGGGCTTCCGAAGATCATGGAAAGATTCATCTGATCGAACGTATTGATTCCCGTAATGGAATGCACACGTTGGAATATGGTGAAAAGATCGGTTTGGGAAGTCAGAAGTATGAATTGGTGAAACTGGATTAAAGAATATAAGAGTATGAGAACGACAATAGTAAAACTTTATTCATTGGAATATAATCAGTTGAGGACCTATTGGGCCGTGACTTTATTCGTGGCGGGTAATATGATCCTGCCGCAGTTGTGTCACCTGGTTCCGCAGGGTGGTATTCGCTGGTTACCGATTTATTTCTTTACCCTCGTGGGGGCTTATAAATACGGTTGGAAGGTGGGTTTATTGACGGCACTCGTTTCTCCGTTGGTAAATTCGGCTCTTTTTCGGGATGCCCGCGGTGGCCGTGTTGCCTGCCGTGTTGCTGAAATCGGTGTTATTGGCCGTGGCTGCCGGGTATGCGGCAACCCGTTTTCGGAAGGCCTCTTTGGTATTACTCGTGGAGTGGTACTTTTTACCAGATCGTGGAACGTTAGGCGAGTGGATGCTGGAAGGTAGTTTTATGTTGCCTTACAGGATTTTCGTATCGGGTTACCGGAATGTTGATGCAAAGGTTTTGGGTGGTTGGCTATTTATTAACCATATAATTCGTAAATAGAGTATGATGAATTCATTATTTATTGGCAGTGTCGGTATGCCGGAAGTGCTGCTTATCGTGTTAGTCGTGTTACTGTTATTCGGTGGCAAGAAGATTCCTGAATTGATGAGAGGAATTGGTAAGGGCATACATTCTTTCAAAGAAGGAATGAACGGGGTGGAGAAAGAAATTACTTCAGAAGAGAAAAAAGAGTAGTATGGAACAAGTCGGTAAGTCTGAGAATCAGAGTTTTTGGGAACACCTGGACGTGCTGCGGGCCTCGTTGGTGAAGATTGCCATCGTGACCGTGGCTTTTGGTGTTGTGGCGTTCTTTTCAAAGATGAGTTGTTTGCTGTTATATTAGCGCCCAAAGAGGCAGATTTTATTACTTACCGGCTTTTATTTTCGCTTAGTGGATGGGTGACGGGTGCCGAATCCCCGGACTTTTCGTGAAATTGATCAACACCGGGTTGGCGGAACAGTTTTTGATCCACATGAAAGTGGCGATGTGTGGGGATTTTGTGTGCATCCCCTATATTTTGTACCAATTATTCCGTTTGTGTCCCCGGCTCTCTCTCTAACGAGCGTAAGTATGTCGTGAGAGTGGTGGGAGCGGGTATGTCATGTTTATGCTGGGTGTCCTGCTTAGCTATTTTTTATCTTTCCGTTAACTTTTCGTTTTGGGAACTTATCAGGTGAGTAGTGACGTGGAGAATATGATCGCGTTGCAATCGTATATCAGTACTTTGTTGATGATGAGTCTTGCCATGGGAATCGTCTTCGAGATACCTATTTTTCGTGGTTGTTTGCTAAATTGGGATTTATTTCTGCCGATTTTATGAGGCGTTATCGACGTCATGCTGTGGTGATTATTCTTATCGTGGCTGCCGTTATAACCCCGACATCAGATATATTCACGTTGTCATTGGTGGCGTTGCCGATGTGGTTGTTGTACGAGGTGAGTATTTGGATTGTGAAACGTGCTGTTCGGTAAATATGAAAAGTATTATTTTGTCTTAAAGATGATTTCCTGAAGAACGAGACTGATAAAAAATACCTGAAAAATTGTATGTCCCAACGAAATGTAGTAAATTTGTATATCATTAAAAATGAATGATAAATGACTATATTTGATGAATATAAGACATATACGGGCGAAGTTTCAATTTCTCCATCTTTACTTTGGGAATATGATTTTCTTGTTTTGACTGGTGGAAATCAAGAAAGATTGTGGTTCAACGTATCATTGAAAGAGGATGGTTGAAGGATTTTTTATGCAGCATTCAAATTATACGGAGGTATAGAGGGATTCCGGGAAATCATAAAGGAGGTTCCGAGCTTATCTCCACGAGACATGAATTTTGTTTGTATTGTTTTTAATTTGAAAAAAGAAGAATTGAAATGTTATACACGGAAACTGTTACGAGATCGACTCTTGAACTCCTGAAAAGTTGGAAGCAGAAAGAATGATGGTCGGTTTTAACTTGGCAGGAGGTACCTCTTTATCTCTATATTTAGGGCATAGACTGAGTTTGGATTTAGATCTTTTCACGCCGGAATCATTTGATGCAGTTCAATTGGAACAATTCTTGAAAGAGGAGTATGGATTTCGTACAGATTTCATGGGAAAAAATACTCTGAAGGGTACGATAGATGGTGTAAAAATAGATTGTATTACCCATTCTTATGATTATCTTGAGAAACCATACATTGAATCGGTATAAGATTGTATAGTATGGAAGACGTTATTGCCATGAAGCTTTCTGCTATTGCAGACAATGGATCACGATTAAAGGATTTTATCGATATTGCTTTCCTCTCTACTCGTTTCCCTTTCAGTTCAATGTTGAAAATGTATGAACGTAAATTTCCAAACTCAAATGTCATAAGACCTTTTAAAGCTATTACTTACTTTGATGATATTGATTTTGAGGAGGATATTGTCATGGTGAATGGAGAATATGATTGGATGTCGATCGAAAAGAGATTGATTGAGATGACCCAAATTCAAGATAAAACTTTCGAAGCGTTTCCATTTCCTAAAAAAGGATATAAAAATAGGTGATGGTAAGAATTTTTTATTGATCTATACTTTTGATTTTGAACAGAATAAAACATATAAAGTGATATTAAATATCAACAACTGATCTGTATTAGAGAATATAGGTGGTAATTGTGTTGTTTATATGTGTTACTCCTATGGATATTAATTTATTTGGTTTTTGAAAATCATTTTATACTTTTACACAAGTAATGTGTGTAAAAGTATTGAGTTATGGCTTTTGTTGAACAGGATAAAGAAAAGACTTTCACGATGGTTTTCGATAAGAATTACGAGGCTTTATGTTTGTATGCCGTAAAGTTTACCGAGTGATTTTTGGGAGGCGGAGGATATAGTGCAGGAGGCGTTTGTACGTTTTTTGGGAAATGTATCGAGATCGTTTGACCACGGAAAATGCACGGCCTTTTATTGTATCGCATAACACGAAATATGTGTGTGGATCGAGTCCGGGAGAAACCGAAGAGTACTGTGGATGTGGAGGTAATGACAGACCAGTTGGTATATTATTTTTCTCCGGAATCAGAAAATGATTCTAAGATTGATTTGTTGATGGAAGCCGTTAAAAATTCACCTGTTAAATGTCAGCAAGTGCTCGTTGCGATTTGTTTTAATGAAAAAAAAATAAAGGACGTGGCGGAGGAAATGCAAGTCTCTGTTAATACCGTTAAGACCCAGCTGGCAAGAGCTTTGAAGTTGTTAAGGGAGAATTTGAACAGGAGGATTTCGAGTTATTTCTTACTTTTTTGTATTTTCTTGCTAATTCTTTTCACCCATTTTTCATTTTTTCGTTGTATTATTAAACGATCCTTTAATTGAAAAGAAACGTTAGCTAAAAAGACTTTTTTACAATCAAATATCTTTTCACGCTCGTAAAAAGAATTAATTGTTAAAATAACTTTTATACAGCTACGTTTCTTTCTCAATAAAGGATCATTTATTTAGATTTTATATGAACGAAAATTGGGAAGAAATTGTATGGAGAGCCTTGCGGAAACGAGTGTTCATCGGAAGAGCTGATGAAGTTACAGGAGTGGCGTAATGAGACTCCCGATAATGAACAGATGTACGAGGATATAAAGGGAATTGCAGGGATGGGAAACTTTTTTGAAGGGATTGATTCCTTGCACAAGGAAAATGCTTTGGAAAATATTCTGAAAAGAACGAGGCAGAGATCATTGGGGCATTCTCGAATTTTGAAATATGTGGCGGTATTTCTTTTTACCTTTGTTGTTAGGTGGCACGTTATTTTATGTTCTTACGTTTAAACGACAAGCTGGTGAGGTACTTCCTGTGTCTGTTGCTAAACAGATCCTACCTGGAGGGCCTAAGGCAATTCTTTACCTTTCAGATGGTCAAGTGATTGATTTGAATCGAATCGTTGATTCGGTTATCGTGGATAAGCATTCTGGACAGGAAATTGCGTTATCAAAGGATATAAACGCCTTGAATTATAGTGGTGTGACAGGAATACCACTCAACCAAAAGAGTTAGCATACAATCGAATCGAAGTTCCGAGGAGGCGAGTATATGTTGGTGTTATCTGACGGAACAAAAGTGTGGCTAAATTCAGAAACCCGCTTAGAGTACCCGCTTGCATTTGGCGAGCATAGTCGGGAGGTTCGTTTAAGCTGGAGAGGCCTATTTTGAGGTGACAAAAGGATGAGGCAAGGTGTTTTAACGTGATCATGGAGGGTGCGACAATCGAGGTTATGGGGGAACCTCTTTTAACGCATCTTGTTACCCAGGAGAAGGACAATGCTGGGCCGTGTTGGAAAGTGGTAAGATCAATTTAAGAACTGAGTATGGGGTGGCAGCCGTTAACGTGGGCGAGTGTGCCTCTTATGATATAGCTTCGGGTAAAGTGACCGTGGAGACTGTCGATTTAAAATATTTCACTTCGTGGCGATACGGTACATTTTATTTTTACAACACGCCCCTTATCCGAGATCGTTCAAGAAGTTGGGACGCTGGTATGATGTGAATTTTAAATTTGCTGATGAATCCTTGCGGACGTGTGTTTTCGGAGCTGCACTACGAAGTAAATCAATTGATTTTATGTTAGAATTGTTGTCGAGTACGCAATCATTGAACTTTGATATACAGGGTGATGGACAATCATGATATATAAAAAAATAAAAGAGGAAGAATTGGTCCTCTTCCCCTTTTCTATTTAGCTAAATCTCTCCGGCAAGAGAGAAATTAATAATTAATGGTACACAAATCTATGAAAAAAAATCAAAGATGGCACTTCCCGGTGCGGGAAAGTGACATGCAAATTTTGGAAAGTTATGCGATTGCAGCTATTAATGATTTTTGTGACACTATTTCAGTTACATGCTGAAAATAGTTACACGCAACAAAAGGTGAGTATCCTGTTTAAGGATGCCGCGATCGAGGAGGTAATCAAGGCGGTCGAGGCTCAATCCGGTTACGTGGTGGTGTATAACAATACACTGTTGAAGACTGTAAAACGGGTTACCGTGACTTTACGGGATGTGAATGCCGTGGAGGCTTTGAATGAGGCTTTAAAAGGAAGTGGTTTACATTGTAAGCTGGTAGAAAATTTCTTGGTAATCGCCAAGGATAACGTAAAAACGGCTCCGGAAGATGATAAGGGGAGAAGGATTGAGGGGAAGGTGACGGATAAGGATAAAATGCCACTTCCGGGTGTAACCGTGCTGGTAAAGGGAACTACCGGGGAGTGGTGACGGACACTGACGGAAAATTCAGTTGACATTGCCCGGTAATAAAAGAGGTAACCTTACAATTTTCTTTCGTGGGGATGAAGACGAAAGAGGTAAAAGTTACGGATGATAAACCGCTTTCAGATTGTTTTGGAAGAGGACGTGACAGAAGTGGAAGAGGTTGTTGTAAATGGTATTTCCAACGAAAAGCAGGAAGTTTTACCGGTTCGGCTTTGACCATGAAAGGAGAGGATTTGAAAAAGGTAAGTAATTCAAACGTGTTTGCAAGTTTGAAAAATCTGGACCCGTCATTGATGATTTTTGATAATTTAGAATTTGGTTCTGACCCCAATAAGATGCCGACGATGGCTTTGCGAGGTAAAACAGCTTTTTGATTTAGGATCGGATGATATTGATTTGAAGGAAGTTATGCAAATGATCCGAATGCTCCTTTGTTTATTTTGGACGGTTTCGAGGCCTCTGTTCAAAAATTGCCGATTTGGATATGAATCGTGTGGAGTCGTTGACGATTTTGAAGGATGCCTCGGCAAAGCTATTTATGGTTCCAAGGCGGCTAACGGTGTGATCGTTATCGAGACAAAAAAAATACCGAATCTTCACTGCACGAATTTCGTACAGCGGAAGTGTGGAATTCAGGCTCCCGATCTTTCTTCTTATAACTTGACTAATGCGGCGGAAAAGTTGGAGATAGAGAAAGATGCCGGGATTGTATTACGATAAAAATCTTTCGACCTTGTTTAATTTGCAAAAGGATTATAATAAAAACTGGCGGCTGTTGTGTCCGGGATTGATACGGATTGGTTATCAAAACCATTGCGTAATGGTGTCGGGACTAAACATGGTATTTCTTTCGAGATGGGAAATGAACGGTTGAATTTATTGTAGGGTTTAGCTATAATAACGTTCAAGGAACAATGAAAGGTTCCGACCGTACGAATTACGAGGGTAGCGTGTCTATTTCATATCGTTACAAAGGACTGAATTTTCGAGATAATTTAACGATTACATCCAACGTGGCAAATGATTCACCTTACGGGGCTTTCAGCGAGTACGCGGTTTTGAATCTTATCTTTCCCCGTATGATGAAAAGGGAAATTTGGTACAGAATGCCAGTATCATTCCGGGGCGGATAATTTTGAAGCAAACCCTTTGTATAATGCTTCTTTAAACACGAAATTAACAAGTAAGTATCTTGACGTGACGAATAATTTCAGTGTAGAGTGGATGATCGTGATGGGATGGAAAGTGACGGACGTTTTGGTATTACGGAGAAAAAGAGTGTGCGGATGAGTTTTATCCTGCGAACCATCTGAAGTTCAGAAGTTATTCGGGAGAAGATTTGTTCGTAAAGGAAGTTACCAAATGAATGAAGGGAAGAGAACGGTTGAGTGGTGACATCAATATGCAGTTCTCGCAACAATTTGGGTGATAAACATTATGTGTTTGCCAATGCCGGTTTTACTTTTGTCGGAGGCTTATTACGAGGAGTTGATTTACAAGGCAGAAGGTTTCCCGCATGATCGGATGAACGATATGATGTTTGCCCGTCAATACGTGAAGGATACCAAACCGACGGGGCGGGAATCCACAATTCGGGATATTGCCGTGTTGTTTGCCGGTAACTATGCCTATGATGATCGGTTTCTTGTGGATGGTTCTTTCCGGACAAGTGCTTCCAGTCAATATGGAAAGAATAACCGTTGGGGACAATTTTGGAGTGTCGGTGTGGGCTGGAACATACATAATGAGATATGGTTGAAAGACTCTAAAATACAACAATTGAAATTGAGAGGAGGTTCTGTTGGATATACCGGAGCGCAAAGTAGTGAGGCCTACGCATCTTTGGCTACTTATGAATATGATTTGGAACGGGTGTACATGGGATTTCTGGGGATCGAAGTTGAAGGCGATGAGAAATGAAGATTTGAAGTGGAAGGAAAAGTTTGATTATAATGTGGGTTTGATTTTAATATCGGACGTTTGTTTAGTATGAAGTTTGATTATTATATCGGAAAGACAAAAATAATTTATTGGATTTTGACATTCCGACATACACGGGTTTTAAAACGGTAAAAGAAAATGTGGGTGACGTGGAGAATAAAGGATTTGACCTTCGGTTGAGTATAACTCCGTGGAATATGCCTCGGGAACGGGCTTATTTCACGATTACCACGGCTATTTCCCGGAACAAGAATAAGATAACGGGAGTGTCGGCTGCTATGCAAATTATAATGACAAACAAGAGGATGAGGTTGCAAGTAGTGTTTTTATAATAAACCGGTACAAAAGTATTATGACGGGGTTTCTTTGGATGCGATCTGGGCTGTTCGCTCTTTGGGGATAGACCCGGCGAATGGGCAGGAGATCTATTTAGATAAGAAGGGGAAACCGAACTTACACTTACAGAGTGTCTGACCAGGTCGTTTGTGGAGACAAGCTACCGGATTTCCAAGGAACGGCCGGGTTTATGTTTAGCTATAAGGGAATCGAGTTGAATGCGACTTTCCGTTTTCAGTATGGGGCGCAAATGTATAACCAGACATTGGTAGATAAAGTGGGAAAATGCTTCGTTGAAAGGGTAATGTGGATAAACGTGTGTACGATGGTCGTTGGCGTAATCCCGGTGACTTGAAACCGTATAAAACTTTGGGAAACCAATGGGTTGCAGAGAGAATGAATACAAAGGATGAAAAAACGCAGGCTACCTCTCGTTTTGTGCAGGATCGGAATGAATTGAGTCTCTCTTCTCCTGAGGGTAGGGTATGATTTCTGGAAACATAATTTTATCAAAGAAAGTTGCCATGGAGCGTTTGAGAGTAGAGTTCTACATGAATGATGTGTTTATGTTATCGTCGATTAAGACGGAAAAGAGGTACGGCTTATCCTTTTGCAAGATCGTTCAATTTTGCTATACAAGCTACATTTTAACACTAGTGATTATGAAGAAAGTACGTGATATATTTTGTGTTTTACTGTTACTCTGCACGACAATGTCTTGCGAGAATTGGTTGGATGTGGACCCAAGACAGAGATTAAATCCGAATTGATGTTTCAATCGGAGAGCGGGTTCAAGGATGCTCTAATGGGGGTTTATCTGACACTACGTGATCCCGAATTATATGGAAAGGAAGCCACGTGGGGATTTGTGGATGCTATTGGGCAACAAACGGACATTCAAGATCAGGCAGCTGCTTATTATAATGCTAGTCGTTACAATTATTCCCAGACTTCAGGAGTTTCTGATGCTCTTTGGGCCAAGGCTTTCAATGCTATTGTGAATTTGAATAATATGCTGGAAAATTTGATGAACAACAGAATTTGTTTACTCCGGCAACCTATGGGGTGTTAAAGGGAAGCTTTGGGATTACGGGCATTTTTGCATTTTTGATTTAGTACGTCTGTTTGGTTGGGGTAATCTTGCGAAAAAACCAGAAAATTTGGAGAAATTGTGTATGCCATACATGACAAAATATGATAAGGTTTTGACGAAACAGTTGACTGTTGGTGAAGTTTTGGCTCATATTGAAGAGGATTTATTGGCATCGATAGAATTGCTGAATAATAGTGATCCTTACGGATTGGCTCCTAAGCAGGATGATTATGATTTACCAAACGAAGATAAATTTTTCGATAATCGTGAAAACGTTTTAATTATTGGGCGGCGGTTTGTACGTTGACCCGAGTATATATGTGGATGGGACGAAAAGGGGAAGCCTTGACGTTGGCAAACATCTTTTATTGACAAGGGCGGTCGGACTTCTTGGATTGATTCGTACACGATTGACGCTTACTACGAGAAAGATCGGGACCTGACTTTTTCAAGAGAACATGTGTTTGCCTTGGATATAGCAGAGGCTTTTCGAGAGTGTTAAACATTATATTGATCCCAATGCAAACAAGCCTAACCGGAATGCCGATTTGTTATATCATTCGAGCGAACGGGCTAATAAGTTATTCGAGGCTGTTAATGGTGTAAGCACGGATTATCGTTATAAACGGTGGTACAATAAGGTGAATGATTATTTTGACGGCTGGGCTTTCTATAAGTACTGGGAGGTCGAGGAATACTCGCATGGAAGCGTGTTACCTCTGATCCGGAAACCGGAGATGTATTACATGGCGGCGGAATGTCTGTTGGAAACGGGTAACGATGCCGATCGGATAAAAGCAATCGAGTATCTTAACACGGTGAGGGACAACCGGGGAATTGCAAAACTCGGTAATGACATGACGGCGGGAACCGTGCAAAGACGAGATCACGAAGGAGTATCAGCGTGAATTTATAGGGGAAGGTCAGTTGTTTATTACTATAAACGGTTGGGGTTCGAGAAGATTCCTTACTCGACCAAACCGGGTAGTGATGCGGTTTACGTGGTTCCGTTACCCTCTGGAGATGTCGGTTTGGGCGGAATGGAAGATTACAAGAAAAAATAACGGATTAAAAAGTATGTGTATGAAACAGATGATAATTAGGTTAATGATAGCGGCATTGGCAATAAGTTTGTGGGTGTCGTGTGATCAGGAGAAACCATCATGTACCAGCAAGAGGCGGGGTGCGATTTTGTATCAAGTCTGAAGATGAATATAGTTTTGTGGATAATTATGGCGAGACGGTACATTTGTATTATATCACGGTTGCGACAACAGGGAGATTCCGTTGATTATGAACGAAAGGTGTCGATTGCCGTGGTCGAAAATGATACGAATTACGTGAACACGGCTCGTCCGGAACAATATAAATTGTTGGAAGGTGTGGTTCCTGCCGGGCTCTTTCTCTGGTGAGGTTCCGGTGGAAATTCATTGTACACCGGATATGAGTGACAGTAGTTTTGTGGTACATATAAAATTGGTTCCCAATGAAGACTTCCCACTTGCCGGTTTTGATAATCGTTATTTCAAGTTATCAATGACGAATCAGTTGGTTAAGCCCAAGAATTGGGGAAATTTGGCTTTTTATTTTGGTCAACAATTCTCTATAAGTTGGTACCGTTTTATCCTAAATGTGTTGAATGTATCATATATTCCTTATCCTTCCGCTCAAGAGGGGATGAAAAGTGGAGTTATAATCAGTTATTGGCTAATGCCGGGAAGGTAAAGGCAGCCTTGCTCCAGTATAACCGGGAACATCCGAATGATCCTCTGCGGCATGAAGACGGGGATTACGCGGGTGACGAGGTGAAAATGCCTTAACGGAATGTTTATAGCGTGATGTTTAATTCAGTAAAGAAGAAAACAATGAAAAGAATATTGATATTTTTATTATTATACATGGCTTTTGCGGCGATGTCTTGTTACGAGGATCATTCTGCCAAAGATTTTAAAATAGTGAAGCCTATCGTGATCGAATTTGCCGGGGCGGAAACCGCCGTGAAGATTTTTCAATTTGATACACTGGAGATTAATCCGATTATTTACAAGAACGGGGTGTCTGACGAGAATCTGACGTACGAATGGAAGATTCAGGGAAATGAGTATCCGGAGACTATATTATCGAATAAAATGACTTTCCGTGAACCCTATTTCGGCTGCCCCCAATAGTACTGCGTATGATCTGATTCTGACGGTTACGGATAAACAACTGATATTCAAGAATTCTCCCGAATATCAGTGACGGTTGAAAGTTCTTTGGGTGAGGGATTATTGGTTGCCGATACCCGGGACGGAGAGACGGGAGATGTGTCATTGATTATGGCGATGAATTTTACCTCGTGGCTTGTTGGAAAAGAATACCAGGTTGTACAGGAATGTTTATTCTTCCGTGAATCAACATCGTTTGAATGGGTTTGGTGAAAGATATGCAATCGTTCGTGAAAGTCTGATTCCCGGACACTGACGATCTTGACAGATAAGGATATTTACCGGGTTGATCCATTCGAGTTTGCGGATTGGGAAATGAATAACGATCTTTTCTTCGTGCCGATTGATGAAAATCTTCCACCCTAAAAATATGATGTTGTGGGATTATTGGGGTGTTGAGTTCTTGAATGTGAATGGGAAGGTATATCCAAGAAATTCCTCCTGGGGTAATTTGTATTACAATTTTTACATGTATACTCCTGATTTGGCTGACTATGATGTAAGCCAGATGGTTGTTTGCGGAACATATTACTATGCTGTACCTTATGTTTTTGACGAGAATAAAAATCGATTCCTTCAAGTCAATAGTCGTTATGATGGTTTCCTTCAATTTAGGGAGCAGAATCTAGGATTATTGTTTGACGTGAATAACGTGGGAGCGTATGATGCGATATACATGGGAGAGGGTGAAAATGCCCAGTTAATGACTGTTTTATAAAGCTGAAAAAGGAAATGATTATTGGCTGGCTGCTATGCAGACCAAGGAGGAGGATACTGGAAGTAATTTACCCGAAAGGACGTTATGTTTTGACGAACTGTCCCGGAATAAACGAGGCCGTGGGTTTTGCTGCATCTCCGATCTCGACGGATTTTTATTATGCAACAAAAGATCAGATATACACGATAGCCTTGGGTGATTCCCCAGAATGTGACAGCGGAGAGCCGTTATATTGTGGATAGAGAAAGAGACGGGAAATTACTTCTCTAACGATGTGGCGGGGAGAATATGGCAGGATGAACGTGAGTAGTGAGACGAGTTCTACCGGGATGACAACACAAAATGCTCAATACCGGATGTTGATTGTTACGACTTATAACGAATCAACCGGAGAGGGAAAGTGCTAACAATTCCTATTGTCAAACTGACGAGTGGTACTTTGGAACCTAATCGTGATATTCACGGAAGATATGAAGGATTTGGCCGGATTACGAAAGTGGCCTATAATAAAGTGGGTAACTAAAATAAGCGATTTATGAGAACAATATTAAGAAATATGATCTGCCTGTTATTACTGACAATGGGTTGGGGCTTGTAATGATGACGATGATAATATCGAGGTAAGGGGTACGCCCGATTAATCCGGTTCGGGTGAGCGAAATTACCGGACGCCAACGATCGGGGGGATTACACGTTGAAAATTCAATATGTGAACGATAAGTTGGAGAATATGAGTCGTTATGATAAAAACGGTCGCCGAAAAGGAGGACTTTCGGTGACGAAAGAACAAGGTGTCATTACCTATGCCGTGAATGATTACGTGTATAACGTGGATGCCGACTCTATCGCTCGTTTGATTTGTGGCTGAAAGAAAAATATGGGGATTGGGAATTATTCTTTGGAAGATAGCATTCCCGTGATAGCAAGAACTTTGTACAAAGTGGATGTGACTCTTGATGAGGAGAGTATGGTTACACAGCAGGTATTCAGTTATTATATTCCTAAAACCGATTTTCGGGTTGGGGGATGATTTTGATAATACCTATACGTTGGATTACAAAGAGACTTTTATTTACGAGTATGGAGAAGGAGCTTCGATTGTTAATGTCCGTTCATTTTATGATACGTTTGCTCCGGATGACGCTCAAAATTATGAAACTCGTACACTTTATAAATATGAATATGTGTATGATGGAAAGCGAATTATGAAGAATCGGATATATCAAGTGAATAATCACAGTGAGTCGAGTTGGGATTTAATAAATGAGCGGGGTACACGTATTCCGGTGGTTCTTTGATCTCGGTGAAAGGTGACGGGTATTTGTTGAAAAAAATTATAGTGACACCCGGACATTGTCGTTGAATTTGAATGGAGAAATGACTTCTTGTGCGTTGGATGAATATGGTTTTTGTTAAAAGTGATAATGGTAAGGGGAGGTGATAAATGTAACTTATGAACCCGGAAACGGTAATTTTTATCATTTGTATCGTTTGGATCGGGAGCAGGAAGGATTTCCGGTTACAAAATAGTGATGAATGTAGTTTCGAGGAGTCGCTTGCGACTCCTTTTTTACTTGTAAATGAGAAAATATGACGAATTATTTGAAATGCCTGATATTGTTTTGTTCTTGGGAAATCTTGTTTTTGCGGGACGAGAAAAGGTTCGTTGCGTGATTCATGGCGAGTTGATCGGTATGGAGGCAAAAGAAGTACTTTTTAGTGGATGCCACGGTGGATTCCCGTTACCACGGGACGTACGTTCCGGTAGAGGATGGACGTTTTAAATACGTGTTGGAATTGCCACATGCGGAAGGGTACAAATTGATATTTGTAACTAAGAATCCAGAGTGTGGTACACTGTTCCGTTTATCGTCAGAAGACGGAAAATTGCATATCACGGTGAATGTTGATAAAATTACCTGGTGAAGGGGGAAAGTTTTTAACGAGAGATATCAAGAATACTGAGAATTGCAACAACAGGAAATAGGTTGGAAACGATTTTCTTTTATGCATAAGTTCTGTGCGGGGCAATGGGATGAGTTGTATTATTTTTTAGTGATAGAAGAATTACAACGACGTCAAATGTATCAGTCTGAATTAGACGAGGAATTAGAGCATGCTTATCATGTTTTGGCAGAAAAATTTGTTTCAGTGACTATACTCGTTTGGGGAAAATATTACTTGACGGTTTCCATAATGTCAGATCGGGTGGACATTATGTCGACTTTGAGGCTCCTGATCTTGAAGGGAATAAGGTGAGACTTTCGGATATTATAAAAGGAAAGGTTGCCGTTATTGATTTGTGGGCTTCCTGGTGTATGCCTTGTCGAGCAAAGGCGAAAGCGATGATTCCGATTTACGAGAAGTATAAAGATCGAGGCTTCGAGATCGTTGGCGTGGCTACGGGAGTTCAAGAACACGGATCGTCTGAAACAGGCTATAAAACTGGACGGTTATCCTTGGTTGCAGTTGGTTGAGTTAGATGATGGGTGTCGAATATGGACCAGTTATATGTTGGGAAATGCCGGGGAGGCGTATTTTTGGTCGATAGGGACGGGAAGATTTTGCCGTGAATCCGAAACCGGAAGAGGTGCAGAAGATTTTAGAGCAGAAATGGGGGAGTAGAGGATTTTTATTCATGAATAAAGCCGAATCATTTTTCGTTAGTAGAAAAATGATCCGGCTTTATGATTTGATCGATATATGGGGATTACTTGTGTTTGTCACAGCCTCCGCATCCGGTGCATTCGTGGTCTTCGTTCACGGTAGCTGGATCACCGTGTCCGTCTCTTTGTCCGCCACGTTTGTCCATCATTTCTTTCCGGCGTTTCTCCATTTCTTGTTTTCTTTTTTCCTGATTGGTCAGGTAAGTTTTGTATTGTTCTTCCGTCAAGATTTTCTTTAGAGAAAGGTTTTGCTGCTCTTCCATCTTTTTCATATTGACCATCACGGGATCCCGTTGGCCTTGATATTTTTTCATGAGCTCACCCTCTGTTTGATGTTTTCAGTCAAGCAAATCTTTTACCTGTTTTTTTCTTGTTGCTCGTTGAGTTTCAATTCGGTTTTCATGTGCTCAACTTGTTTTTTACCAATTCTTCGGGGTTCATGTGACCTCTTTGCCCGCGATGTTGTGGACCGTGTTGTTGTGCGCTTACTCTAGTACCATGAAAAGAAAAAGCGACGAGATAATTAGGGTTACTGTTTTCATACTTTCTTTTATTAACGTTTGTAATAGCATGGAATTTAGAATTTTAAGTAGCCGGTAAATTTCATGCGTTTTTAAAAATGCATTTACATTTAAGACAAAACGGGGAGAAAAGGTTTATTGTCGGGTCTCTCTATTTTTATATCTCGTTCTGAAATAAAAGTTTTATCTTTGTAGACGGTAGGGAAAGGATAAAAGTTGAATTGTGTTGTTTTTAAATAATATCAATTTGGGTGATAAAGAGCTAGATATTATCATTGATTTTTCTCAAGGGGACGAGAAAGGCTTTCCGTGTCCTGTATGACAAGTATGCGGTAGCGTTACGTTATTTTGCCGCGAAGTACTTGAACGAGGACACGATGATCGATGATGTCGTGCAGGATGCTTTTGTCGATTTATGGGAGAAAAGGGCGGATTTTCGGGGGAATATGCCGTGAAAGCTTATCTGTACAAGGCCGTGCGGAATGATTGTCTCAATTTGATGCGCCACCAACAGGTAGAGGATAAGTATGCCAGGCGGGTGGTAATGGAGGGGAGGATTCCGAATCATTTTTGGATCGGATTCTGGAATCGGAGATTTTTCAAACCCTATCGGATGTCTTTAACGAATTACCCCCGGCGTGTAAAGAAGTTTACCAGATGAGTCTCGACGGGAAAAGTCATGAAGAGATCGCACAAACATTGAATATATCGGTCAACACGGTCAAAAAGCATAAGAATAATGCCAATCATTATATGAGGGAACGGTTGAAAAACGTTCTTTCTCTACTTGCTTGGATTTCTTGAAACATACTAATACCAAAGTTTTACTACCGTAATACTAGGGTTTAACTACCTGTTGGAATTACAAGACCTATTCTTTAGCCTTTTCTTGCCCTTTCTGAAGGGTGATGAAACGGCGATGAAAGGGTGATGAAAGGGAGATGGAAGGGCGATGGGGCATTATAATCTTGTGAAAAGGGTTATTTAACCCTTGAAATAGGGTATGATTAGAAAATATTTTGATTTGAGTAAAAATAATTGGTTTTTGTATTACACCAAATGAAGGTTTGCGTGCTTTAGTATAAAACGAATATCAGAACATGGAGATTCAGAATAATGATCGGATAAAACAAATGGTCGTTCGTTACGTGAAAGGTGAATTGAGCGAGGAGGAGATGGACGAGCTAAAACGCTGGAGAGACGAGCGAGCGGAGCATGAGGAGTTGTTTCGGAACGTGGTTTCCAGGGAAAATTGGAGAGGGGATTCGTCGCTTCGTGAAGACTTCGGAGCAGCAAGAGCTGGAGTGGAACCGAATTTTAAACCGGACGGTGCGAAAAAACGGCACTCTCGGAAAATGTCGTGGATGCGTTATGCCGCTTTGTTTGTCTTACCTTTGTTGGTAGGTGGGATCGTGTATTTTTCATGGGATACTACACGGGAAACAGGGCCGGAGATGATTTCTCCCGGATTGTTCCCGGTGTATCTATCGCCGAGTTGGTATTGCCTGACGGTACGAAAGTGATGTTGGATCGGGAAGGAATCGGGCTTTGGAAGAGGGGTGAAAAAATAGCGGAGATACGCTGAATTACACGGAAGTTGTTGCCAGTGGAATACAGGATTCCAGCGAGATATATCATACCTTGCGTGTTCCTCGCGGGGTGAGTATACTTTGGTGTTGGCTGACGGAACAACGGTTTATCTGAATGCCGAATCGGAATTAAGGTTCCGAAACATTCAAAGGAAAGAGCCGGAAAGTGTATTTGAAGGAGAGGGATATTTTGACGTGCAGCGTGACGAGAAGCAGCCTTTTGTTGTTGAGGTGAAACAAGTGGAGGTGCGAGTGTTGGGAACTTCGTTCGGGATTCGGGCTTACACGGGAGAGGCAAATGTGTTGACAACTCTGGTACGGGGGACGGGGTGAACGTGGAGGCGGGAGGAAAACAAGTGGAGTTATCCCTGGACAACAGGCTGATTTTAGCAGGGGAAATGACCGGTTAACCGTGACCAAGGTGGATGTAGAACAGTATGTCAGTTGGAAGGATGGCCGCTTGGTATTTGATAACAAGCCCTTGGAGTTTATACTGGAGGAATTGGGGCGTTGGTATTCGTTTGACGTGTTCTACACGAACAAGGAATTGAAAGGGATTCCTTATTCGTTGAATATCAAGAAACATGAGGATATCGCTCATGTGCTGAAGTTTATCGAACGAACCGGGAAGGTGAAATTTGAAATTAATAAGAATACGATTATAGTGAAATAAAAACAAAGAGCCGTGCTGCAAACACTGCCCCTTGTCAAACTCTTTCAATCCTGCTGCAAACAGGAATTGAATTATTGTCGAATCTTAATTACAAAGTTATGAAAAAAAATCTTTATGCCTGCATGGACAGGCATAGAAAAGTAATGAAAGCTTTATTTTAATGATGAAGGCGACGTTTATTTTATCGGTTTTATTCGCACTGCAAGTACATGCTGGGGCCTATTCTCAACAGGTACGGATGAGTATGGAGTTGAGAGGGCATCGATTAAACAGATTATTAACGAGATCAAATTACACACGGAATATAGTTTCGTGTATAGTGATGCTGATTTGTCTGGAATTCAAGACAGGGATGTTTTGTTTAAAGATGCCACGATCGAGAGTATTTTAAGTAGTTGTTTGAAAGGTACGGGATTGAAGTTTTCGATTGAAGAGAAGACTATCGTGATATGGAAGGAGATAATTTTGCAGCAGAAAAAAGTAGAGGAGAGAATTGTTAAAGGCGTGGTGATCGATGGTCAAGGAATACCCTTGCCTGGAGCTACTATCGTGTTGAAGGGTACGACTTCCGGTGTCGTGTCGGATTCTGTTGGACGTTTTGAGATTAAATTGCCGGAAAAGGGGTACACGTGTTAGTCTTCTCGTTCGTGGGAATGAAAAAGCAGGAGATTCCGGTGTCCGGTAAGGAATTTATTGAAGTTGTGTTGGAGGAGGATAACGAGAATCTGGATGATGTGGTGGTGACCGGTTACCAGACGATTTCAAGGAACGGGCAACGGGTGCTTACTCGATCGTGGATGCGGAAACATTGGGGCGGAAACCGACATCCAATCTTGCGCAAGCATTAGTCGGACTGGTGCCGGGATTGTCGGTGGTGAGCGCACCGGTCGACGGGCAGATACGTTTCGCTATCCGGGGACAAGGTACTATATCACAAGTTAGTATGGGAGGAGCTAATTGAAGGCGGATAACGATCCGCTGATCGTGGTGGATGGTTTCCCCATCAGTGGTTATATGCTTGAGAGTGATCCGTTTTCATCCATTAACCCGAATGATGTGGAATCGGTGACCGTGTTGAAGGATGCGGCGGCAACTTCTATTTACGGGGCGCGTGGCGGCAACGGGGTGATCGTGATTACCACGAAGAAAGGCAAGGCGAAAGCAAGTTGGAGATTTCAGCGGATGCTTACTGGTCGGTGAGTTCTCAGGCGGATTTGGACTATTTGTTTAACATGGCGTCGGCAGAGAATCAGTTTCGTTTCGAAGAATTGATGCACAAATACGATCCGATTAATCTTACAAGTAATGATCCACACGAGGACTTCCGCTAGGAGACGGTATATGTCGGCTCCATTCGGTATGCTGTACGAGGGATAATAAAAGAATCTCTCAGCGGGGATTATGAGGCTAAAAAACAGGAGCTTATCGAATTAGGAAACCGGGAGGTGTGGAAAGATGATTTGAACGAGTATATGTTCCAGCGGATGATGCGTCAGCAATATAATGTGTCGTTGCGGGGCACTGCGGAGAAGTTGGATTACGCTTTTTCGGCTTCTTATGATGAGGAGGACAGTTACCTGCAAGAGAATGGCAAGCGGCGTGTATTGCTGAATCTGGCGAGTAACGCCCGGTTGACGAAAAACCTGACATTCGAGTTGGCGGTGAACACGATGTTCAGTAGGGAGGAAAACAATGGTACGAGTATTGAAAGTGTGCGGGGATGGCTTAGTCCGTGGACTCGTTTGAAGGATGAAGAAGGAAATTTCGTGCATGTACCGACCTCGCAGACGGTGTACGAGCCTCTGTTGATGTCGGAGGAGTATTATGCGGGCAAGACTCAACGGATTGGACTTATAACCCTGTTGCCGATCGGGATTATACGGATAACTATTCCAAGACGATGAATTACAGGGTGCAAGGTGGTTTGAATACCGGACGGAGTGGGGACTGAATGTGAGTGCCAAGGGGCAGTATGAACAACGGCGATATCGCAAGCATATGTCTTACGAGCCGGAATCGTTTTTTGTGAGAGATTTGTATAATACGTATTCCACGTTGGGCGAAGCGGGACGGTATGTTTCTTATTTTCCGACCGGGGCGTGTTCTCGAACGAGGGACACACGTACGAACAGCTTATAATTTGCGCGGGCAGGCGGATTATAGCCTGATGAAAGATAAACACGCATTTAACGTATTGGTGGGTACGGAGGTTATTTCTGCCACGACGGAGGCGGATCCGAAAGTGATGCGTTACGGATATAACAAATATACCAATTCCGTGTTGACGGAGGTTGGATTACGTGACGAAGAAAACAATATTTTCGGGGTATCTTCGTATATGCCCTTCGAAAAGTTGGGAAGCCTGTCGACGCTGGAAGACCGTTTCTTTTCGGTGTACGCGAATGCGTCATACACTTATGACGATCGTTATTCGGTGACAGTCAGTTTCCGAACGGATGCTTCCAATTTTCAGGCGGAAGATGTGCGTGACAAGTTTTCCCCATTTTGGTCGTTCGGTGCCAGTTGGCTGATTTCAAACGAGCGGTTCATGGAGCGGGCGTCTTGGATAGACCAGTTGAAACTGCGCGCATCGTACGGTATTGCGGGTGTGGCGGCTGGTAAGTCGGGGACCTCCAGCGTGACGACTGTGGCGGTGCATTCGGGTAGCCTTATTTATTCCGGGGAGAATCTTTTAACACGATTGCGGAAACGCGGTAATAATACACTGACGGGAGAAGTCGCGACGCTGAATATCGGTGCGGACGTGGCGTTTTTCGGGCATAAGTTGAGCGGTAGCATAGAGTTTTATAACAAGTTTTCGTACGATGTACTGGCGAACACGACGGTACCGGTGATTTCGCAGGGCGTGGAGTCTATGTTGTTGAACAACGCAGAGATCGTGAACCGGGGCGTGGAGTTTTCAATCGGTTCAGACTTGCCTGTCGCGGAGATTTGAGTTGGAGTGGGGTACTGAATTATTCATACAACCACAATGAATTGAAAAAAATTCGGTTATAGTGGACCTTACATGGCGGTTGGCAATTCCTACGTGGTAGGGCGTCCGATCGGTTCTTACTCGGTTTTGAAACCGGCGGGGTATTCGCCGGGAAGGTTACGTGTTGTTGGGAGGAAAAGATGGTTCGCGAGAACCCATTCTGGATGGAAGAATCTTCGCATATGATGCATTTTGTGACCCCTCGGGAAGGGCAAACGCTTGATGACAATAATTGGGCTTACTATTTGGGGGCAGCAGAACCGAAAAGCACGTTGAGTTTCAGTAATATGTTTAGCTGGAAAGGGTTGACTTTCTCTTTTATGCTCACGGGACAGTTCGGTTATTATGTCATGACGAGTTATAGTGATAGTTTTTCGCCTGATAGCAGAAATCTTGCAGAACTTATTCCGATCGTCTGGACAAGGCTTTTGAGGTGTATGACGAGGGGTATGTTAACCAAATGTCTTATTCCGAGTTGCCGCTCTATAACGATGATAATAAAACTAATTTCGTGAGTGGTCGGGGATATTCGAGTACGATAGGTGTTGCCATGTATTTCCGGAACAGTTTTATAAAAGGGGATCATATCCGTTTGAACGAGGTGTTTTGGGATATGACTTGCCGCAAAAACTTTGTTGTCAAAACAAGGGGTATTCAGCCGTATTAATGTTTACGCGCAGGCGAGCAACTTGGGATTGATTTGGAGTGCAAACGGGAAAATGGATCCTAATTATCCGCTTGGGAGTTTTGAAGCCGATGCCGGTTTTACGTTTGGTTTGAGACTCGGTTTTAAAAGTTGGTAGAATGATTATGAATGGATAAAAAATAAGAAATATGAAAAAATATATATTATTATTGTCTTGCTGGGAGCTATAGTATTAGGTTCGTGCAGTGATTTTCTGGATGAGACGACGGATAAGTCGGGTAGTGCCTACATATACCATATGGATCACTCTATGGGCTGACCGGAAGTACCGATCTTTATTTGTTTTCTAATGTCAGTGATGGGGAAGGATTTCTGGTACAAGCCTATTTGACGGAAGCTCTTCCGTTATCGGATGCGGTGGAGTTGTCGCCGGAGTTTTACGTGTACGGGTTGTTGTCGGGAGAGCCGACTACCTATGACACGTATTGTTGGAAAGGAGAATCGTTGACAGCATCGATGAATATGATGTGGACTTGGACTCCGGTTTGGGAACGGATTTATCGTTTTAATACGGTGTTGAGTATCTGGACAAGGTGATTCAGACGACAGAAGCCATCCGTAATCAAGTGGAAGGTGAAGCCGTTTCGGTAGGGCGTACTATCACTTTATGTTGTTGACGCAGTATTGCTTGTGGGGGACGATAAGCCGGGTATCGGTTACCGGGACAATACCACGACGGAGAGGTTCCCGGACGGGAAACGGTAGGTTACACGCTGGAACACATCTATGAGGATTTGAGACTGGCGGAAGAAGCGTTGATTAAAGCGGGACGCACGACGTTTGACCGGACACATAATTTTCGTCCGACTGTGCCGACGCTGCAAGCGTTTCGGCGCGGGTTGCCCTGTATCGGGGGATTATGAGTTGGCATTGTCGAATGCAATGGAAGCGTTGAAAGCACATAGTACGTTAGTGGATTTTAAGGATGATCCCGACTATGAACTGGAACCGTGGTGGTTCATTAATGTGTTGATGAAGAGGGGAGGTTGTGGATGTCATTGAAATCAGTTCGATGTTTGCATTGGACGACATGGATACAGAGGCGGTAGCTACATGAGGAGTTGTATTTGCCCAATATATCTTGGGAAGGGATGGGGGTACTTGTCCGATTTCAGAGTCTTTTTATGCTTTGGGACCAGGAGAATGATGCTCGCTGGATACATTTTTACAGTTCTTGCACGCCTTTTCTGATGGCCTCCGGGAGTCTTGTCGAGACAGATACGAATACTTATGAGGACTATATCAGTCATGAAAAATGGCAACGATTGAAACCTTGGAATTTATATAGTTATTCGCGTTTCGCCGGTAATTCGCTTGTTGGTATGACGACAGCGGAGATGTATTTGATCAAGGCGGAGTGCGAGGCTCGGAGCGGAGACGGGAATGGCGGCAGAGACATTGAAAACGTTGCGTCGCACCCGTTTTATGGATGATGCGTCAGCCGAGGCGAGTGTTACCGGTAGTGTGCAGGAAGTGTTGGATGAGCGTTTGCGGGAAATGGGGCTTTTTGGCGGTTCTATGATGTCAAACGTTTGAACGGGGCGGAGAATGCCGGTATTTACGTCCGTCGCAAGATTTTGACAGACCCGACCGATTTGAGTACACGCGTACAATTAGAAATAGCCCCGGATGACCTCGTTGGGCATTGCCTTTCTACACGTTTGAAGCGGCGACCATGGGTTGGGAACAGAATGGAGGTTGGGAATAATAATGAATTGAATTTATCGGATGAAAATAAATATGTTTGTTGTGCTCAAGTTTGTTTATGGCTTGCGGCACACCTAAGGACGGGTACGTGGTAAAAAAGGAAGCCTGAAAATGCGGGAGACGGGTATGCGGTGATCTCCGTGGCCGACCATACGGGCGCATCGGTGATAGCAGATACAGCCGAGATGAGCGGGGAAAGTTTCGTTTCGAGGGTAAGACGCCTTTCGTGGCGGCGTGTTCTTTGCGAGTGGTACCGGAAGGGAAAGAAGTGTTGGATATGCTTATCGTGTTGGAGAATAGTCCGATCGCTGCAAAGGTGATTGGGCAAATCTGGAACGGAATACCGGAGGAAGTTTCTTTATCCGGGATATGAAAGTCACGGGCGGCAAAAACACGGAGGTGTGTAATCTTCTGGATGAAGTGTATTTTTCCACCCGGAGATTGCCGGAGTTCAAGGATTATGAACGATTGGAAAAAGTGGTTCGCTTCGCTGGATGAAAATGCGGAGTTGACGGACGAGGTGATGCGGAAGGCGGATACGTTGCAGGAGATAGAGGATTGTTTTCGGGAGTTGGTATTCGGAAAACAACTGGAAATCATGGCGGCATCCGTCATCGGAAGCGGCAGCGCTGTACTTGACCCCCATGATAGACGGATGAAGTTGGAAGAATTCGAGCGGGCTTTCGGATTGTTTGACGAGACCGTGAGGAATAGCGAGATGTTGACCGACATACGTGAGGAATTGGAAACTCGCCAGCGTCTGGCTCCGGGACGGATAGCTCCTGTGTTCTCGTTGGCACAGCGTGACGGGCAGATGCTGTCGCTTGCCGATTTACGCGGTAAGGTGGTGTTGGTGGACTTTTGGGCAAAGCTGGTGTGGTCCGTGTCGTGCGTCTTTCCCTTGGATGAGGGAGTTTTACAAAAGTATCACGACAAAGGGGTGGAAATTCTCGGGGTCGGCGTGGATAAGGATGTGAGGGCATGGGAAAAAGCATTGGATGCGGAAAAATTACCATGGTTGCATGTACGGGATGCGAAAGTTCCGGGTGGAAAGCATATGGTAAGTGATTTATATGACGTGACGGGTATTCCGCACTTCGTGTTGATAGACCGTGAGGGAAGTTAGTTAGATGTGGCTATTTTGAGCACGAATTGGAGGAGTTGGTGGATAAATTATTAATGGATAAGAAAACAGGAAAGTAGTTAATTTTAAAATATAAAAGAGATGAAAAAGTATTTGATATTATTGATGATGAGTGTGTTGTTCGCTTGTAACAGCCAAGCGGGATACGTGTTGAAAGGAGTGTTTAAAGGAGCGGGAGACGGTAGTGCGATTTTGAGGATGCACTCTAAAGGAAAGCTAGTGATTTGTGATACGGTGAAGATGAAGGGAGGAAAATTCGTGTTCGAGGGGGAGACCCCGTGTGGGATTTGCCTTGGTTACGGTGGTACCGGAGGGAAGGAGTCAGTTCAGATGAGATTGGCATTAGAGAATAGTAAGATTGAGATGAAGGGGATTGGAAAAATGTGGGGATGGACGAGGAGGGAGAGTTGGTTGTCAAGGGAATGACAGTTACCGGTTCTAAAAAACAATGATGTAAATGAGGAGATCGGCAAACAGTGGAAAGTGGTGGAGACGTTGCCGGGGTTTAGAAATATGCGGAATTGGCAAAAAAAGTGCAGGATAACCCGGAGATATTGGAAGATACGACTTTTATTGGGTGTATAGAAAAGAGTTTGATGCGTACATGGCGCGGGTGAAGGAAGAGCAATTGAAAATTATAGTAGCCAACCCGTCCGCGGAAACAGCTGCTTACCAGTTGTATTTTATGATGAACGAAATGCCATTGGAGCAGTTGGAGCAGATATTCGGGCTGTTTGACGAGAAGGTGGGGGAGAGCGAATTGGCGAGTGAAATGCGATCTTGTATCGAGTTGCGGCAACGGAATAGAACCGGGACGCCCGGCCCCGAGTTTACACTAGCCCGGCGTGACGGTTCATTGGTGAGCCTTGCCGATTTCCGGGGTAAAGTGGTGGTGCTTGATTTCTGGGCAAGCTGGTGTAAGCCGTGCCGTCTTTTCCCTTGGGTGCGGGAGTTTTAGGAATACAAGGACAAAGGTGTTGAGATTATCGGTATGAGTATCGATTCGAACCGGGCTTCATGGGAGAAAGCTTTGGATGAGGAGCAGTTACCGTGGCCACAGGTAATTGACGAAACGGTGAAAGGCTCCTATCGAGTGGGAGGTTTGTATCACGTGTTGGCTGTGCCGATGTTTGTGGTCGTGGACAAAGAGGGAAAGATCGTGGTACGAGCCCACATGGAGAAAAAAAGGAGCTGTCGGCAGTGGTGGAAGAGGTGTTGATCTGAGTTTAATAATATCGCAAGCATGCAGACAGTTAAATTACAAACGGCTTCTCGAAAGGAAATGCTGAAATAAAGGTTGCAAAATTTTTATTTCAACGGTTATTTTTTTTTTCTTTCCTTTCGATTCATTGTGAAAACGGTCGACAGCCGTGATAACGTAACGGCATTTAAATTTTTTGTTAGGGATGTAACATTCCGTGTAGCGGGTGACAGCGACGATATGAGTCGGGTCGTTCAGGTTGATTTTCTGGCCGGGGAAGAAACGGTAGATGACGAAATACTGAGGATTACGGGGATCTTCCCGGTCACCGCGGGCGAACCATTTTCACCGTGTAGCCTTTTCTCCTTGCGTTCGGCTCGGGGAGAGGCTATTTTCTTGGGACGGCCGTTGTACATGTGGGTATAGGCGGGGATTAATGCCGGGGTTCCGGTGGTAATGTTCCCGGAGACTATCGGCAATCCCACCGTTGTTCCATAGAATCTCGTTGGCGGGCCAGAAACAATTGCCTTTCACGTGACGTAAGGAACGAGCGAGTTCCATCTTTGGGGTAAGTTCGAGGCTTTCATCGTGCGGGCAACGTCCTGCCCGATGTAAGTGGATATCATGAGCATTTTTGTCCCACCATTCAGTCAGCGTGATGTAGTCTGCGGCCGGGTGTCCGATCTCCCAATAGATTTGGGGGATGTTATAATCGATCCATTTTTTTTTGACCCATAAGGTTACGTCGGCATACAGGTTGTCATAGTTCTGCAACCCGTTGGTGTTGCTGCCGCTACCATCGGGAGTACTTTTTTGTTCCGGTAAATGCCGAAGGGACTGATCCCGAAACGCACCCATTCTTTCGTTTTTACGATGGTGTGTTTCAGTTCCCGGATAAGTTTATTGACATTTTCCCGTCTCCAGTCGTCCCGTTCTTCGGGTTTGTAGCCTTTCCGTAGGTACGGAAACTGTTGTCGTCCGGGAAGGGCATCCCGTTCACGGGATAGGGATAGAAGTAATCGTCCATGTGAATGGCGTCCACGTCATAGCGGCTCACGATGTCTTCCACGATCCGGCAAATGTACTTCCGGCAAGCGGGTATGCCCGGATCGAAAAGTAACTGTTTGTTGTAGGTAACGAACCATTCGGGATGTTCGTGGTACACGTGGGTTTCAGCCAGTGTGGAGGTGCCAGAAGTTCCGGCACGAAAAGGATTCAGCCAAGCATGAAATTCCATGTTACGGCGGTGACATTCTTTGATCAGGAAAGCCATGGGATCGAACAGGGGATCGGGGCAACGCCTTGTTTGCCCGTGCAAAAACGGCTCCAAGGTTCTATTTCCGACAAGTACCAGGCATCAGCTTCCGGACGGACTTGGAAAATGATGGCGTTGATCCCACAGGTTCTAGCAGGTCAAGTTTACGGATGAAATCGGCTTTCATCTCTTCCGATGTCATTTTCGCGTATTCGCTTTGGAAAACGGTTTGAATCCATGCCCGCGGAATTCTCGCTTGGGGGGCTTTTTGTGCCGATAAGGTAGTTATACCTAGGATCAGGAATAGAATGAGTAACCGGATATGTTTCATGCCTTTTGATTTATAATGTCGCGAATATAGTTATTTGTCAGAATAAAAGAAAGGGAGACTATGATGTCTCCCCAAAGTGATGGATTTAGATGTACTATGGTGTGAATGGGATCCGGTCGATCCCTCGGCGGGATTAATCCAACGTTGGATTAATTGTTCCATTTGTGCTTTTATATATAGTGTTTCTTCTGATTCTTTTTTAGGTTTCAACGTGAGTATCTGACGGGCACATTCCAGTGTTTTGTCCCGCAGGCCCATTTCAAGGTACAATTGGGCCAGTAGGGAAATTGGGATACACAAGGTTGGGAACCATGTGATGTGCTTTTGAAAATACTGTTCTGCCAGTTGATATTCTCCCAGTGCTTGGTAGCTCTTGCCGATACGATTATAAATCTGCGGGTCAGGGAGAATTTGTGCCACTCGTTGAAGGATGGCGATACTCTCTTCATGTTGCCCGGTTTGTGACAAGGCGTACCCGTATTCCATGAAAAAATAGGGGTGACATAGCGTGTTTGTTAGCGGGGCGTATATCTTAGCTGCCGTGGCATATATTTTCATTTTATAGTAAAGACGTCCGTGGGCCCATTGTTTGTATGCTTTGAACATCGTGAACTGGGGGTAAACGATGGTGGTCGTGATCCCGATCAAAAGTAGCGAGGTCATGATCGGTATAACTTTGGGTATTCTTTTTTCTTGCGGGCTGAATGTCTGAGGTCCCGAGAGCGATTAACAGTACCAACAAGATCGAGAGGGATAATGATTGGATAGGGGAATTGATGAATCCCGCAAGGATAAAAAGCAATTAAGGCTCCCGTGATAGCCAGTTTCTCCGGGTGTTTATCCATGTTCCTGAATCCGGAGAACAGGACGGAAACGATGAGGCCGATAAACAATAATATTCCGATGATTCCCGTGCCGGTTGCCAGTTGAATGAAGTCGTTCTCCGGGCAGTTGGGATTTCCGGCAAGGGCTACTTCCTGTTCGGTTGGTTCTCCTTGTTCAAAATAGGTTGTTTGGGCATCCCCGAATGCTTTCCGGAAATTTCCGATCCCGACACCAGTGATCGGTTTTTCCTTCAGCACTTGCAGGGATATTTTCCAAGTTAACAGATGTTTGTTTATTTCATCCTTCCGTAATCGATAAAAACCGGTGGTAAGCAAGCCTATCACGAGTAAAGAGCGTGATCCCGGATATGGTAGTTCTTTTGTGACTTCGGAGTATAGAGGTTTTTATAAAGGAGTGAAGGTCCAGTTTAAAGTACAGAACAAATAGCCCGCTACATCCTGCGATAAACCATGCGGATGGGATTCCCGTAAACGGTAGTATGGATAGAATCCCGATTAGTCCGAGGGCAGAAAGAAGCGAATAAAAGAATATCGTCAACAATTTCCAGTCTCACGTGTTCTTCATCAGTTCCGGTAAGGAGACGAGTGTAACCGTATTTTAATTTCTGTAATAACGTGATGGTCCAGTAGAGAGGCTATGGGTAGAGTGATGGCCAGAAACATGGCAGGAGTTCGTGTGGAGTAGAGAGCCTGAGAGCGTGAAGTCTTTTTGCATATCGGGGATATGGGCGTACAATTGGCAATATCCCCAGATTACCTCCAGTAGTGCGAAAGCGATCAGCACGAATTGGAATACCTTAGTGGCTTTTTTATAGTGGTGGAAAAAAGATGTCGAAGAAGAAAAAAGGAAATGATTACTAGCAAAAATATTTTCGTGTTCATCATTTCCATGTTTAAGAGTAGCGAGATATGTCAATAAATCACTACAGTCAAAATCCCTATCATTATTGACTTGGTTATGTCGATACTCGCGACCGACATAGAGTAAAAAGCAAGACCGAATGTTATAACTCCCGTGAGTAATAACGGGAGTAGAACCAGAAATATTTGGCAAGCGTTAGCCCGTTCATTCTGGTAGGATCAATTACCAGTATGGTCATAACCAGTAATATGAACCGATGAAAGCGATCGGGGTATGCTATGTCTCGTGTTTCTCTTGCCATGGTTTAATCTAACGATTTCGTTTCTCCGTGGTATTATTTGCCGTTTCGGGTAAAGGCCCTTGGAAGGAAACCTATCTGAGACATCCTTCCAAGGAGCGGTCTCACGCGGAAATTAATCCAATGTATATTTGATTAACACTGAATTCGGGTTGTTTGTCAAACCGTAAATTGCATTCTCTTCTTTGTTGAAAGAAATAGAGGTGAACGGATTTCTTAATAAATAAGTGTGGACGTGATTGCCCTCCCAGTCGAAACACAACAATCCGTTCACCGTATACTATCTGGTCTTTTTATATTTGCGGGGTAACTTCTACCGGAATACAAGGCGTATATGTACTCGTCAGTAACTTCAATATCACAGAACCCTGAAGAGATTGTCTGTGGAATAGGCAACGGGCGTTCTCCGCATATTTTTAACTGTGGCTTTCGGAGAATAAAGATTCAGCTCGGCAACGCGAAGTGATATTGGTGCAAGGTATGAGAGCAGAAATCGATGATGCCACTCTGCATATTCGCACAGACAAATTTTGTTCCGTCGGGTTTATCTTGATGATATTACTGGCAAATAAAGCACTTCTTAAAGTATCGTTTATGGTGCGATAACTCGGTATTTCCGGGTAACTTAAAAAGTATTCTTCGTTATTGTTGTTCATTAAACCGTATCTACCGTCGTCAAACATTCCGGTAGAGATAATTGTCGTACCTGATTTTGCCACACAAAGGTGTTTTTATCCTTGGGCATATCAATAAATTTAGGTCCGAATTCAGGTTGTCCGAAGTGATTTAAATCGAATTCAACTAATCTGTCATTTCCAAAGTCATAGGCGGAAAGGATTCCTTTGTCGTCGAGGGTCATCGTGAGAATATAGAGTCCCCGATCCGCTCCCATTCCCGTTGGCAGATAACTGCCTAGTAACTTCCCGTTTTCTTGGTATATGGAGATTTTATTAAGTCCGTTTAGATCCAATACGATAAGTAAGGAGTCTTTTTGATAACTTTGTCGGGTTGTAAATTCCAATTTTTTCCAAGTTAATCGTTTCACCCAGTTGATTCAAGGAGATAGCACGACTTGTACTGAATAATGGATTATCTTCTTTTGGCACTTCATGTTTCTCGTCGGAACAACCGAAGGCAAGCAATAAAGCTATAATTATAAATGCTGTCTTTTCATAGTGAATTGTTTATGGGATAGATAAACCGGGGTGGAAAATAGGATACCGTCACTTCCATATGTCATACATACACCTCCGGGAGCTTTTGCATGGATTATCATCTCCATCTTCCTTGTCTCCAAATGCTTCGATATTTTGGATTTTTATATCTATATTCGTCGAATCTTTTCTTAGATTTACATTTAGTAATGTAAATGCTAGAACGATAGATATGAAAATAGTTATTAATATTATCTTTTTTCATTTGCCTTGGTATTTAAATTAAGGCAAAAATAAGTGATCGAGATGACTTAAATTGTATCTAATTTGTATCGATTTTTTGTTAATTTATCTAAATGTTTTGGATAACACGATAGAAAATAATTTCTATATCTTTGAATAGATTTATAACATTATGATTTATGAATAGAAAAATTCATGTGGTTTGGGGTGTTTCGATATTTGCGATACTGTGTTTGTTGATTTTTCAAGGTTTTTGGTTGAATCGATTGATTCAATTCAAGCAGGTTGAATATTTAAATATCGTAAATAATATTTTGTCTGGCGCAGTTGAATCAGGGTTCGAAGAATATTTGGTTGGTAATCGGGTTATTGTGCAAGAACCTCCAAGTGTTAGTGTGAATCCTGATGATAAAATCGTGAAATTTGTTTGGAAGGGAGATACTACAATCATTAACTATGATAAAGATGCCGGATATTTAGGTGTGTTTAGGAAAGTCTGTTATGATTTGGTGAAGGAACAGTCAGAGGAAAATATTAGTATGTTAGATAGTGTATGCAAGTCTATTTTTGAAAGTAATGGAATTGAGAATGAATATGTTATAGAGCTTGTAAATACTAAAACTGGTGATATTATTGCTTCTACCGATACTGGGTTTTCAAAAATTAGAAGGCGGCTTGTGTCTAATATGGTAGAATTAGGTTTGAAAAGTCATCATGGTGTGATTGTTTATTTTGATATGCCCTATAAAACGTTTTTTACACAAATGACGGGAGTGTTGATTAGTTCTTTCGTTTTTGTTCGTGTTATTGATTGTGTTTTATTTACCAGATCAAAACGATCCTCGTTCAGTACCAAATATCCAAGATTCGGGAAGAATTTATGAGTAGTATGGTTCACGAGTTGAAGCTTCCGTTATCTCCCGTGCAAAAATGCTTTTTCGGGATTATCTCATATGGTGTTGATAATTTGAAGGATAAACAACGAATTTTGTTAAATGCGGCTACATAAACGGGTGGATCAACTGAATAATTTCGTGTATAAATTATTAATTGTTTGGAAACAAGGGTTTAAAATATCGTGGAATAGATTAAATTTGCGAGAAACTATTGATTCACTGGTTGCATTGTTTGATCCGATGTTAATGGGAAAGAATGTCTCTATCAAGGTTGACTATCAGTTGAGCGTTGATGTAATTGAAGCGGATGATATTCATTTCCCGAATGCCATAAGTAATTTGATAGAGAATGCTATCAAATATTCGGGTGATCCTGCAAAAGTCGAAGTCGTGTGTCGGGAGGTAGATGGGATGATTGCGATAGACGTT
>VOFE01002410.1_pt1 | contig 44450 bp, 73 predicted proteins | sample 5384071 | NCBI WGS metagenome assembly VOFE01 (sample SAMN12384724, study PRJNA508395) | human gut metagenome | isolation source: healthy gut D | host: Homo sapiens
ACCGGCAAGCCCGCCATCGCCACCACCCTTGCCATCCGCCTTGTGCTGGATCGCGCGGCGAGCACGGAAGAAGCGGTGGAGCTGCTCCGCGGCTACGACATGTTCGCTTCCAGCGGGCGGGATTACCACTTCTATATCACCGACGCGACGGGCGACGGCCGGGTGGTCGAATACGACTGCGAAAGCGAAACGCGGGAGCTTGTGGCGCTGCCCATCAACGCCATCACCAACTTCTATGGAATCTACAAGGACAAGGTGCTCCCCAACCAGAAAAACGGCATCTACGGCCATGGCCGGGAGCGTTACGACGCCGTGCTGGAAGTCTTTGACCAGCAGAAGGACAGCCCCTCCAACGATACCGTGTGGGCGGCGCTGAAGGCCGCCTCGCAGGAGCCGAACCCCGAAAGCATCACCAGCAATACGCGGTGGTCGATCGCCTACAACAACACCGACCTGACCGCCGAAATCATCATTCGCCGCCATTGGGAGGATATGACGCGCTACAGCCTGACGGCGGGCGCGGCGAAGTAAAAGTCCGCAAAGCGTCAAAGCCTTGCCTGCGCGGATGATTTATATCAAACGAGTGAACGGACGCATCCCTTCAGATGAATCCGTTCACTCGTTTATTTTTGCTTTTGTCCGCCTGGATTTCACGTTCTGTTCTCTTTCATCTCTTCCACGACTGGGTGGGCATCATAATCGTTCCGTCTTTTCCGACGACCTCCATCAGCGCTTCGATCACGGTCTGCGCGCCGCCGCAGACGTAGCCTATCCGTTTCAGGGACGCATGCACCATCACGACGTCGCCCTTTTCCAGACCGACTTCCCGTAATTTTTTGACGATTTCTTCTTTGAGAATCACACGCATCTCGGTATCCCTCCTCGAAACTCAATTCGCTCTTTTCCCCGCCTGCCAAATCGAATGGATATGCCGGGTTCGTCCGGATTATTCCAGCTCAAACACGCCCTGCGGGTCATAGGCGCTCCCTTTCGTCAATCTCAATGCCGTAATGATCGTATATCGTTCCGGCAGCGTCCATGTCAATCCAGCGGCGGTTGAGATCCGCCTCCCGCATCAGGCCGTAACCGACGCACGCCGGATCGTTGAAATAAAACACATTGCCGTCGGTCTTCTTCTGATAACCGACACAGATGACCCAGTGCCCCTCGGCCAAATAGGTGTCCGCATCGCTCGGGTCTTGGGTGTTATATCCGTCCGCGCTCCACGCCTGGATGCAGACCAGCACGGATGCCCCCGATCCAGCGCGGCGATCAGGTCATCCGTCGTTCGCTTTCCTTTGCGATGACCCGCACGCCGTTTTCCTCAAAAAAGGCGAGAATCGCATCCGGAGACGTTCCGGTTTCCTCGGTTGTTCCAAGCGCTTCTTCATAAGCGGTCAGGTTCAAATCCGCCTGATAAGGCTCAAGCCAGTTCATCACCATCTGCACGCAGGTGGTCCCGCAGGTGTAGCCGCCATACTGGCGCAGGTTCGGCATGTCAATCAAAACGTCGGCGTCCTGCGTTCTGCCCCGCGTAGAGGCTTTGAGGGGACGCGTCCGCCTCCCTCTCCCGGCGCAGGGCAACGCGGCCAGACACAGCGCGCCGACCAAAGCGGCCGACGCAAAGGATTCCATACCGTTTCTTCATTTGTACCTCCGCAGTTTTTTCGATGCGCGATCCGCCCTATAGACGGGTTGACGGAATTCCCGGCGCAGGGCAGCGCGCCCGAAAGAAATCCCTCGATCAAACGCATCCTTCTGCCCTTATTATAGCCGACATCAGCGAGAAAGCAACCGGCAACTTGGAAAAATCGGGCTGAGTCTGCCTTCATCTCCGCCGAAATCCGCAAAACATCAAAGCCTTGCTCACGCGAGCGATTTTGCGCGATTTCCCGCGCACCAAAAAATCGGCTGTTCGTCGCAAAAACATTGCTGTTTTTTATACAATTTATACCTCAGACGCCTTTACATCGTTCTTTTTTGTGTTATTCTTTGATAGAACGAACGGTTGGTCAATCAATAGAGACGATCGGCCAAATAAACATGAGGACGATATGAGAGAACGAGACGAACAAGCCTTTCAGAGAAAAAAAGGCGGAAATTATGGAAGCCTGCTTCAACTGCTACGCGGAAAACGGCCTGACCGGAACGGAATTCAGGCGCTGGCGGACGCGTGCGGCCTGTCCAAGGCCAGCCTGTATACCTATTTCGACACGCTGGACGATCTGATCGTGCAATCCACTGCCTACTGCATGAGCAAGGTGGAGGACGATTTCATGCAGCTCTCCCCCACCAGCCCGCAGGATATTGGGCGGTTCATCGACGAGGTGCCCTATTGGACGGCGAAGCGCCACGGCAAAAAATACCGGCTGATGTATCAGGTCTACACGCACCCCAAATATATCGAGCACGGCAAGCGGTTTTCGCCGGGGTGACCGAACGCTATTCGCGTATGCCCGGCAGATGGAGCCGTATCTCGGCATCCCCTGCGAGGTGCTCACGCCCCTGATCTTCATCTTTGTCCGCGCGTCGGTGCATTACGCGCTGTTTGAGGACGAGTATTATTTAAAAGCCAGATGGACGTTTTGAAACTGAGCGTTTCGCTGCTCATCAAACAATACCAGAAAGAAGGACAGCCATGAAAAACGAGGATGGATCGCGCTGCTGTGCGGCCTGCTGGCGGTTTGCCCCGCGCTGGCGGAGCAGACCGACGGGGTTGTGCGGGTCGGCGAGGTGACCTACGATGTGCAGACGGTGCAAAACTCCCTGAACGCCGGCTATCAGCTCTACGAATCTTCGGGCATCAGCCTGAGCGCCGCCCAAAAGCAGCAGTTGGCCGACAGCGTGCTGGAGCGCTTTGTGGGCTGGGCGTGCTGGAAAATCAGCTTCGCAAGGAAGGGCAAGCGGAGATCGACGAGCAGACCCGGCAGGCGCTGGACGAGCAGGCGCGGCAGGCCTACGAGGCGGCCTGGCAGCAGATGGCCGAGGCGATTCGAGCGGGAACGCCCGGCGCGACCGACGAGCAGATCAGTGCCTTTTCTGACCCATATGGGCTACACACTGGACGCATACCGGCAGGAGGCGGAGCTGACGCTGAAAAACCAGCGGCTCATCGCCCTGTACTGCGGGGATATCTCCGTGACCGATCAGGAGGTGCAGGATTACTACGAGCAGCAATATGTATCCGTCTATCGGGCGCGCTATGAAGACGACATCCCCCTGTTCGAGCAGGAGGTGCTCCTGAGCGGCGGGCAGACCTATTACATCCCGGAGGGCTACCGGCGGATCAAGCACATCGTGATGGCGCTGCCGGACGCGGACGCCGCGTCGGCGCAGATCGCCGCCATCTATCAGGCGCTGGACGCGGGCGAAAGCTTTGAAAGCCAGATGCAGCGCTATTCCTATGACACCTCCGTCCCACCTGAGGACGCGGGGTATCTGCTGCATGCCGATTCCCAGTTGTGGGACGAGGCGTTTTAAGCGCGGCGCTTGCGCTTGAAAAAGCCGGGGGACGTATCCGAGCCGGTGGTCACGTCGGCAGGCGTTCATCATCATCCTGTACGCGGCGGACGAACCGGCCCGGCCCGCTGGCGCTGACGGACGAGCAGCACGACCTGCTGACGCAGGCGGCGCTGACGGACAAACAGACCCGCCGACTGGAGGAGCTGGTCAGCCAGTGGCGAGAGGCATACGACATTGAAACCCATCCGGAATGGCTGACGTTTTACGACGAATAGGAGGTTTCCTTATGATGAAACGGCTGCTCTCCTTCTTCTGGCACTGGCAATCCTTCTGGGCGCGATGCCCGGCTTGGCGGAAACGGCTGTGCCCGTCCTGCACTACGCCGACATCGCCTCGCTGAAAGCGCTGGCGGGCGACGCTCAGACCGGGGCCACGTGGCACGAGGGCATGAGCCCCTCCGCCTCGATGAACGCGCTGCAAATGTGGCAGTGGACCGACTGGTTTTCTCGGAAAAGCTGCGCAGCCTGCTCGGCTCGGCGCAGGATTACATTCAGTTGGCCTCCGGCCTGCCCGACAGCTCCCTCAGCACCTTGGAATGGGAACTGCGCAAGCTGGAAGATCAGCTCACCTATTATGAAGAGCAGCTTTCGGACGGGCGAATGGCGATTTTCAACGGCATCCGCCTCTATCAGGACGTCAGCGCCTCCGCCTATGACCGCGCCCGCGCCTATGACCGCATGATGGAGGCCAAGGAAGAGATTCGGCAGGCTATCAGACCATCAGCGCCAACTACGCCGACTATACCGCGCTGGTCAGCCAGTGCAATGGCATGCTGGCCGCGCCCATCAACCACAGCATGCTGCAAGTGCAGAGGACAGCACCACAGACTTAATGAAAGAAGCCAAACGTTTGGAAATCTCGGAAAACGCGGCCGACGCGATTGATTTTGACAGTGACCGTTATTTCCACAAGCAGATCTGCATCGCCGTATATGATTCGGATAAAACCCCTGACCGGCGCGCTGGTGCATCTGGTCAACAACAAGGATTCCAAGCGCGCCAAGGACGCGGTCACCAATTCCGACGGCCGGGCGGTGTTTTGGGTATCCGATCTGGGCGCGGATGAAAGACGGATATGAAGCTGGGTCTGCGCGTCACCGCGAACGGCTACCAGACCCACGAAATTCAAACCGTCAAAATCCGCGGCGGCGAATCCGTCTCCGTCCATTTGAAGAAGGACGATCAGACCCGTATCTGATCATGGCCTGCTTCAACGGCCGGGATATTCTAAACGAGGAAAGTTCCTATTACTATTCAAGCGAACAACCTCAATCACACCTTTTCCGTCAAGCTTTCCTGCGCCGGCAGCGGCGAATTGAGATGCGCTACCCCACCGACGCGGCGGGCACGGCGTCCAATCCGTCAAAGCAGACGTTTACCGCGGCCGACAGCGACAAGAAGGTGTTCACCTTCGAGAAAAAAAATGGCTGAGCATCCTGCATCCGGAAGCCAAAGGTTTCCTTCAAGATCACAACGAACGGGCAGGAATACACCTTCGATACCCGTCTCAAAATCGAAAAGGCCGTCGTGGACGAGCCCTTCTTCGACCACAGTTCGCTGTTCTCCTTCACCAGCGGCTCGGGCGGTTTGGCTTTACCATTCCGGGCGATGTTCCACGCTTTATCAGCGGAAGCACGCTTTCCCTCTCCATCCCCGGCAACTATCCCACGCTCATGATTCTGCCCTCCGGCATGGGCATGTTCTCCTGGGGGCTACGACTTCGCTCCGGAGAGCGCGACCTGGAAGACCGACGACACGCAGGATCAGGAGCGGGCGATCAAGGAGTTTGACAAGCGGTCCGCCGCGGATAAGCTGCTGGCGGCGGCCGGCGTATACCGCAACGTCAACACCACCACCACCCCCAAGCTGCTGGGCGATTACGGCGTGCATATCACGCCCTTTGCGGCCATGCAGGGGCTGTATCGCCGCAGCGACCAATCCCTCGAGCTGCGCGGAAACGGCGGCGCGACGTTTGCCTTTGAGGCGGGCTTCACCCAAACCTTCACCATCGGCCCCGTGCCCTTCTTTGCCGGGATCGATTTCAGCATGGCCGCCAGCTTCGGCGTCGGCATCAGCCTGAACATGAAAGCCGAAATCGAAAAACGGGCTTCTGAAGGTCAAAGGAAGGCCCTGTCATCGGCTATGACAGCGGCATGACCATCAGCTTCCGGCTGGAGCTGGGCGGAACCATCGGCTTGGGGTTGAAGGATGTGCTCTCCGTGTCGCTCCGCGGCTACGGCTACATCAACCCCATCATCCACCTCACCACGCCGCGGGTTTCTGCCGAGGCTCGAATCGGCATCGGCCTCAGTGTGACCCTGCGCGCCCTGTTCCAAAATGGAGCACCACCCTGTGGGAGGGCAACCTCCCGCTGAGTTCGTCCGATTCGATAGCGATGACGGCTTCCGGCGAATCGACGGCGAGCTCGTCGTGGCGGGATGACGAGGGCGCGAAAGATCCCTTGCCGGTCGCCAACAAAGTAACGGCGGCAGGCGCCAGCGGGTGGAGCCCGCCAAGACGCAAAAAGCTGTTTGAGCGAATCGACTGTTCCGCGGGCGACTTCCAGTATGTCGTGGTGGCCGGCACCACCTATCTGTTCTGGATTCAGCCCGGCAAGGGCGATACGGACTGGGAGCGGGTCAACTGGTGTAATCTGGAGACGACCAAGCGCGGGCAGGTGACATGGACAGGCAACTCCGCCAATCGCAACAACGCTGGCAAAGCCTATCAGGACTGGTTTGTCGATTACGACTTTACCGTAGAGTCGAGCCGGGATTCTGACAGCACTTTCTGCGCCCTGACCATCTTGAGCGGCCAGTTTGGAACGCCCTCCGAAAACGAGGTCAACCCGCCGAATGCGGCCTGCGCCGCGTCGGTGCTGATGCAAAAGCAGGAAGACGGCTCTCTGGCAGTGGTGTATTATCACGAAACCTCTGTCATCCCCACCACATACAGAACCACTGCATCCGGCTCCACCATACCCAACTACCCCACCATGCCGGAGGTGTCTTTTAACCGCCGCAACGCGCGACCAGTTGAGCTCCGTGTTCATGGTCAACACCTATGTCGCTCTGACGAAACAAAAATCAGCGGGCAGGTTCACTTCTACGATAAGGACACGAATAAGCTCAAGAACCATGGGTTGAACGCTTCCCATTTTGAAAGCAACATGGAGATCGCCCGTTACCACGTGGGCGAGCCGACGGCCATTTCCGCAGGCAAGGAAGACGACAAGATGAACTTCTATGTTCTGGGCACGGACGGTGTGCTCGCCCGCATTCGCAGGGACAGGCGGCAAGTTCAGCCCCAGAGCGAGCGGCAGGAGCTGGCCAAGGGCGACATCGTCAATTTCAAAGTGGTGACCCGCATCAATCGCGTCAACGACAAGGCTACCCTGTTCTATCTGGACAGGGTGAAGACGGACGAGGGCGGGTTCATCCACCGGCTGAAGGGCGTCACGCTGTCGCCCCAAAGCCCGGAAAAACCCGTGACCGTGACCGATTACGACATAGAGGTCAACGCGGATCGCTTCGACACCGTCAAGTTCGGCGGCGGCATCTATCTGTACTGGACGGAGTGCTCGACCCCCAAGGCTGGTTCCGACCCCGATTATAAATACAAAGAGGAATATCTGGTGCGCTGCGTGCGCTACGACCCGGATACCGATACCATCTGCGATCCCTTTACGCTGGTGCAGCTCGGCGAAAGCCCCTCCAGCGTCAAGCTGCAGGATTCGGGCGCGGGCTTCTACGCGGTGGATTTGGGCAACGAACACGGCTCCTACCTGCGCCAGTCCCTGACCTATTTCACCTATCGGTTGGTGATGTCGGCCGAATTGCAGGCCGCCGTGCCCAACGACCCCTGCGTGTGCGCCGGGGATTACATCGACCTGATTCTTTCCGTGCGCAACACCGGCAACCTGCCGCTCTCCGGGCTGGACGTGAAGGTGAAGAAGGGCAGCCAAGTCATTCAGACCCTGCATATCAACTGCGCCCAGCCGCAGGAGAGCACCAATACGTTCTCCACCGCCAACGGAGATATTCCGCGGAAGGGCCTGTACACCATCCGCCGGATAGACGGCATGTATGACCCGCTGAACGGCGAGAGCTGGAACATCACCAGCACCAACAGCAACGGCGTAACCACCCAGCGCAACGTGCGCACCACCCTGCTGATGCCGGGCGATACCCAGAGCTATAAGGCCAAGCTGCTGATTCCCGCCGATTGGGACGGCAAGGTCGATTTGACGGCGGAAATCATTCAGACGGTGGGCGCGAAGCAATTCGGCGCGCTGCTGACGGAAAACGGCCGCCCGCTCTCCAACACCCTCGTCCTGACCACAGACGCGGCGAACGACAAGCTGGTGTTGATGCGCCTGACTTCGGAGAAGGCGCACAAGATTGTGGATACCAATTCTCACGACCTGATGCTGAGCGCCCAGCTCTTTAACCGGGAAGGCGAAACCTATGTGCGCGTCAGCATTTTGAACCGAAGCGGCAACACCGGCTCCGCGTGGTGCCCACCCCTCACATCCTCCTACAACGGGCAGACCCTGTTCAGCCACACCTTCCGAAACGCCATGGAGGACGACTACGGCTACTCCATGGATATTCCGCTCAAACGCTGACCGCGGGCCGCAGTGTGGACGAGCTGGATCTGAACGTGAGTTCCAAGGCGGACTATGCGGAATTCGCGGATGCGGATAACCACGTTCGCCTCTCTCTGTTCCCCAAAGCTGTACATCGCCCAGCAGCCCGAAAGCCTGAATCTGGTCGAAAAGCAGGACGCGCTGTTTGTCGTTTCGGCTCACGGCGGTCATCGGCCGTACCGGTATCAGTGGCAGAAGCTGAACGCCGAAGGGCGATGGGTGAATCTGCCCGGCGCGAACCAAGACAGCTACCAGCTTCCCAAGGTTACGCTGGCGCAAAGCGGGCTGACCCTGCGCTGCGTGGTCACGGATGATGCGGGCGACAGCGTGACCTCCGATTCCGCCGTGCTGTCTGTGTTCTCTCTGCCCCAGACCGGCGACGAAACCCAGCCCGCGCTGTGGATGCTGCTGGCGGTCGCCTCCGCCGCCCTGATCGCGCTGCTCTGCTTCCGGCGCAGGAAGGGCGACTGACGTTCGCCCATATCCAATCAAACCGATCAAAGCAGCCTCATACGCCGCAGAGCATCCATGACGCCCTGCGCGTATGAGGCTTTCGTTCGCCATGCGCCTTTCCGGTTTCCCCGATTCGCGGACAGCCGCAGGGTTTTGAAAAAAATGCATACATTTATCGTTCAACCCTTTCACAAGTTCAAAATTGAATTCCATGCACTTTTATGATATAATAGAGAAAAATCGCGGAACAGGAGGAATGCGCCTTGAATTGGGAAGATTCCAACGTCACATTACCCGTGTCCAATACCAACGAGCTTCAAAATTTGATTGCCAAAAATGCGGTCATGCTGAAAATTCCCGCCAAGACCGTCTTTCTGGAGCCGGGCAGCAAACCCGAAGGCGTATACTATATCGCCAGCGGCCGTACCCGCCACTACATGATTGCGCAGGACGGATCGGAAAAGATTCTCACACCCTTTCCGCGGGCTGGTTTTACGGCGAAACGCCCTGCGCGCTGCACGACGTGACCGGGCTGTTCCAAGGCGGAAGTCCCTTCCGTTCTCTATTGCATTCCCGACCACAAATACGAAATGCTGCTGGATGAAAGCCCGCTTTTCGGGAGGCCATCCTGCTGAGCTATTCCAAGAAAATGCGCATCCTGCGGCAGGAGATCGCCAACCCTCGTCTTCACCCCCTGCAAGGATCGCCTCAAGCGGCTGTATTGCTCCACAGCCGACACCAGCCGCGTCATCGACGGCGGATGGTACGACCTCAAGATCAATTACACGCAGTACGAAATCAGCACCATCATCGGCGGCGGCGCGCGTCACCGTCAGCAAATTGATCAACGAGCTTTGTACCGAGGGCTTCATCCGGTGCTCAACCGGAAAACGCAAATCAACATTCAGCAATACAAACAGGAAATTTCGGACGGAAGAAATTGATTTTTCAAGCGGCATTACGCCGCTTTTTTTGTTTTTTGCCCAATGGCTGTTCGTCATATATTCCCGCATTTATTTGGAATCGTGTAACATTTTATACAAAGTTTCGCAGGAACACTTTTCCCTTCCATGTTGAATTCATCCTATTTTTTGGTATTTTTTAGGCACATCATGCGACTTTTGAATAAAGATCATCGTCTAAATCATCCATTTTCGCCCATGACATGAACCGAAAAAGCGTTTATAATCAATGCACTTCACTCCGTTACTCAGGTAAAGCGGGTTCAAACGCTTTATCTTGAAAAAACAATCGACAAAGGAGACAAAACCATGGAAGCCACAACAAAGAAAAAGAAATTCCAATTCCCCGACGTGTACGCACTGATCTTTATCCTCTGCTGCGTCGCGATGATCTTAACCTGGATCATCCCGGCCGGCAGCTTTGAGCGCGTCACCGAAGGCAAGCTGACGAAGGTCGTCGCCGGCACCTTCCAGTATGTGGACGCCCAGCATCAGACCCCGTGGGATATGCTTCAGGCCATCTATCAGGGCTTTATCAAGAGCGCCGGCACCATCTTCCTGATCTTCTTCTGCGGCGCGTCCGTCGCGATGGTTGAAGAGAGCCACGCGCTGTCGGATTTCTTCACCTGGCTGGCCTGCAAGCTGAAGGGCAAGGAAATGCTGGCCATCGCGCTGCTGATGTTCGGTCTGTCTCGGCAACGCCGCCGGCGCGTTTGCCAACATCGGCGTCGCCCCTGATGCCCATCGGCATCGTCATGGCCAGCTCTATCGGCGGCGACCCGTTCCTGGCCTTCCTGATTATCTACTTCGGCCTGCAAAGCGGTTTCTCCATCGGCTTTGCCAACCCCAGCATTCTGGGCGTTGCGCAGACCATGGCTGAGATTCCGATCTTTCCGGCACCAACGTCCGCGTGGCGTGCTGCCTGGCCAACATCACCTTCCTGTACATCGTCACCATGCTGTACTACCGCCGCATCCGTAAGGATCCCACGAAGAGCCTGAACTACGGTTCGGATTTCCACAGCTCCTTCGAGGTTTCCGCCGATTCCACCGCGAACATGACCAAGCGCCAGCTTGCCACCGTGATCGTGTTCCTGACCGGCGTTGTCATCTGCTGTTGCGCTGACCATTTCCCACAAGTGGAACGCGCAGAAAATCGCTTCCTACTTCTTCGGCATGATGATCGTCACCGGTCTGGTTTCCGGGTTCAGCATGAACGAAATCGCCAACAAGTTCATCAAGGGCTGCAAGCCCATGATCTATGCCTCCTTCATCACCGGTCTGGCCAGCGCCATCGCCGTGATCTTGGGTCAAGGCTGCGTTCTGGATACCATCGTGTACGCGCTGAGCATCCCGCTGAACAAAGTGGGCGCTGTGGTGGGCGCCGGCCTGATGGTCGTCGTCAACGTCATCGTCAACATCTTCATCCCCTCCGGCTCCGGCCAGGCGGCTGTCATGATCCCGCTGATGACCCCGATCGCCGATCTCGTCGGCATCACCCGTCAGGTCGCCGTGCAGGCCTTCCAGTTCGGCGACGGCCTGTGCAACCTGCTCACCCCGCTGAACGGCCCCATGATGGGCTGCCTGGCCATGGTCGGCATCAGCTTCCCCAAGTACATCAAGTGGGCGTTCAAGTATCTGATGATGAACATCGGCGCTGCCATCGTCATCACCATGATTTTGCAGGCCATCGGCTGGATCGGCTTTTAATGCAGCCGCTTCACCCGCAGTTTAGCCCGATAAGCGAGGTATGATATTATGGTAGACGTCAGAAAGAAAGTCGCGGAAATCACGCCGGAAATCACCAAAATCCGCGAATATATCCACGAAAACCCCCGAACTGAGCATGCACGAGTACAACACCCTGTGCGCTGCTGGAAGATTACGTCAAGAAGAACGTCAAGTATGACCGCCTCAAGCGGGTCGGCGAAACCGGCCTCTTCTTTGAGCTGAAAGGCACAAAGCCCGGAAACGGCCCCACGATCGTTTTCCGCGGCGACATCGACGCGCTGCCCATTCAGGAAGCGGAGAATATGTCTCCCCGCAGCAAGGTGCCCGGCGTGATGCACGCCTGCGGGCACGACGTCCACGGCACCATCAACGTGGGCGCCGCCAAGATCCTGAGCGAGATGAAGGATCAGTTCTCCGGCTCGATCTACTTCTTTATCCAGCCGGCGGAAGAGATTCTCAAAGGGCGCGAAGCTGTTTCTGAACGACCCGGATTGATTTCGATCAAATCGACGCGGTGGCCGCGCTGCATATCTCGGCCGAGCTGGACGCGGGCACCATCGGCGTTCGCTACGGCGCTATTCTGGCCAGCTCTGACGAGGTTCGCATCCGCATCAACGGCAAGGGCGGCCACGGCGCGCATTGCCACACCCTGCGCGATCCCGTTGTCGCGGCCTCGGCCGTGGTCGGCGCGCTGCAAACGCTGGTCTCCCGCGAAACCAACCCGGCAAACGCGGTCGTGATCTCCATCTGCACCATCCACGCCGGCGCGGCGAGCAACATCGTGCCCGACTATGTGGAAATGACCGGCACCGTTCGCACCCTGAACCCCGCCGACCGCGACCGCATGGAGGAAAGCGTCAAGCGCGTGGCGGCTTCCGTCGCGGAGGCCTATCGCTGCACCGCCGATGTGGATTACATTCGCGGCGTTCCGCCCTTCATCTGCGAGGATGAATGGGTCGATCGCGCGCGCTGCGGGTCGGCAAAAGATGCTGGGCGAGGAAAACACCAAGATCATGCCCTATGCGGCCATGGGCGGCGAGGACTTCGCCTTCATCAAGGAGAAGAAGCCCGGCATTTTCGTCCGCCTTGGCGCGCGCACGCCGGCGGCCCCTACGGTTCCGCGCATCCCCCACGTTCTATTGCGATAACGCCTGTCTCCCCGTCGGCATGCTGACCATCATCGGCCTTGCCGCCGATTATCTCGGCTTCGACGTCTGATTCTTCCCATTTAACCAAACAGCAGCGCCGTCAAGCCGTACCTTGGCGGCGTTTCTGTTTCGCATCGATTCGGCAGAGTGTAACATGATATACAAAGTTTGAGTGGGAACAACTTTCATTTTCATGTTGAATTTATCCTATTTTCTGGTATTTTTTTAGGTGTGAAATGAAATCGACGAATAAAATACCGCCGAAATTGTCGCTTTTTCCCTCACCGCATGGATTGGAGAGACATTCTATGGATCAACACGTTTACAATGAATATCTGGCGATCCTCCGCGAGGAAATCGTTCCCGCGCTGGGCTGCACCGAGCCCATCGCCATTGCCTACGCTTCGGCCAAGGCGCGCAGCGTTTCTGGGCTGTCTGCCGGAACACATCACGGTGAAATGCTCCGGCAACATCATCAAAAACGTCAAGGCCGTCATCGTTCCCACGACGGGGACATGAAGGGCATCGAAACCAGCGCCGTGCTCGGCGCGGTCGGCGGCAAACCCCGACAAGAAGCTCGAGGTTCTGGTCGGCGTGACGGAAGGAAGATCTGGCGCTCACGCGCGAGCTGCTCAAAAAGAAGATCTGCTCCGTCGAGCTGATCGAGGGGTTTCCAGCCTCAGATTATCGTGGAGATGACCGCGGGGAACGAATCGTCGCTGGTTGAAATCGCCTTTTCTCACACGAACATCGTCCGCATCGAGCACAACGGCGCGCTGCTTTTCAAAAAGGCTGTCCGTTCAAACGCAACAGAGACGGATCGCTCCTGCTCAACCTCAAGGATATCTACACCTTCGCCACAACCGTCAATCTGAAGACGTCGCCGACCTGATGGAGCGTCAGGTGGATTGCAACCTCAAGATTGCGCGCGGGGCCTTTCCAACAAATACGGCGCGAACGTCGGCTCCACGATTCTGGAGCATTACGGCGACGACGTGCGCAACCGCGCGCGGGCGCTTCCGGCCGCGGGCGCGACGCGCGCATGAACGGCTGCGTTCTGCCGGTGATGATTAACTCCGGCAGCGGCAACCAAGGGCATGACCGTCAGCCTGCCGGTCGAGGTCTACGCAGAGCGAGCTTTGAGGTCACCCGCGAAAAGAAAATCCGCGCGCTCGTGCTCAGCAACCTGATCGGCATTTACCAGAAGAACGAGCTGGGCAAGCTCAGCGCCTATTGCGGCGCGGTTTCCGCCGCCGTCGGCGCGGGCGCGGCCATCGCCTCATCTGAACAACGCCAGCTATGAGGTGATTGAAGAGACCATCGTCAACACGCTGGGCAACGTCTCCGGCATTGTCTGCGACGGCGCGAAAGCTTCCTGCGCGGCGAAGATCGCCTCCTCGGTGGATGCGGCCATCCTCGCCTATCACATGGCCAGCGAGCGCCGCGGCTTCCACTGCGGCGAGGGTCTGGTCAAGGAAAAACGCCGAAAAACCCTCAAAAGCTACGGCCGCATGGGGCGCGAGGGCATGCGCGCCACGGACGTGGAAATTCTGCGCATCATGCTGGAAAACTGATTTTTCCCTTTTTCCATTGAAGCAGGCAAGGGCTTTTTTGCCCTTCGCATATATCAGCCATATTTTTGAAAGTGAGGATATTGACTTATGATGAATCTCCAGGCTCTTGGGTGGCCATGCCCACCCCGTTCACCGCAGACAATCAGATCGACATCGAGGGCTTTAAGCTCCTGATCGCCCGCCAAATCAAATACGGCACGAGCCAGCTGTTCATTCTCGGCTCTGCCGGCGAGGTCACGCTGCTGACCCTCGAGGAAAAAGAAGCTGATCGTCCGCTCCGTCCTCGCGTACATGAAGGATCGCGCCGCCCGCGGTCTCAAGACCATTCCGGTCTTCTTCAGCGCCGCGTCCCTGACCACCGAGGCCAGCGTCGAGTTCGCGCAGTTCTGCGAGGCCGAAGGCGCCGATGGCGTTGTCTTCACCGTGCCGCCGTATGTGCTCATCACCCAGCACGCCGCCAAGACCCATCTGGATACCTGCATGAGCAGCGTGAAGATCCCTGCGGCATTTACAACAACCCGAGCCGTCTGGGCGTTCAGGTTCTGCCGGAAACCATCCAGTATCTCGCCGAGAAGCACGAGAACTTCGTCGTCGATAAAGAGGCGCTTCCGAGCGTGGAGCAGCTCGTTCAGGTGCAGCGCCTGTGCGAAGGCAAGGTCAAGATCATGTGCTGCGACTACCCGCACTATTCCATCGTCATCCCGACGCTGGCTGTCGGCGGCACCGGCACGGCCAACATCGGCGGCAACATCATCCCGGAGGAAGCGGCCTGAAGATATTCCCGCCCGTGGACGGACATGACCATCGTCGAGGAATGCCGTCAGGAGTACTTCAAGTGGTTCCCGCTGCTCCAGGAGCTTTACACCTTCTCCAACCCGATCGTCATCAAGGCGGCGCTGAACCTGCTGGGTTCTGCCGGGCGGCCATCTGCGCAAGCCGTATGAGGATTATACCGGCGCGAAGCTCGAGCACCTCAAGGAGACCATGACCCAGATGGGCGTGATCGAGAAATACCACATCTCCAACGACACCATCGAAATTTAATCGGCTTCCAAGCTCTTATTTTCCCGAAGGGAGCGAACATCCATGGCTGAAAAAAGTGATTATCATCGGCGGCACGGCCGCAGGTCTGAGAGCGCCGCTTCCAAGGCCAAGCGCGTCGATCCGTCGCTGGATATCACCGTGTTTGAAAAATCCGGCTACATCAGCTACGGCGCATGCGGCCTGCCGTATTTCGTCGGCGATATGATTAAGGAACCGAACGACCTGGTCAGCCTGAGCGTCGATCAAATGACGCACAAGCGCGGCGTTCCCACCTTTATTCACCACGAGGTCACCCGGATCGACCGCGGCGCAGACCGTCACCGTCCGCAATCTGGACAACGGCGAGGTCTTCGAGCGCCCTGACAAGCTCGTCATCGCGACGGGCGCGCGCCCCATCGTCCCCCGCATTCCGGGCGCGGACGCAAAGGGCGTTTACACCCTGCGCACCGTGGAGGACGGCATCCGCCTCAAGAGCGTCGTTCAGAGCGGCGCGCGGAAGAAGGCGGCCATCATCGGCGGCGGCTTCATCGGCATTGAAGTGGCCGAGGAACTGACCAACAGCGGCGTCGAGGTGCATCTCTTTGAGATGATGCCCCGCCTGCTGCCCTTCTGACGGAGAGCTTCTCCGAGGCGGTGCTCGACACGCTCACGCAGCACGGCGTTCACGTCCACCTGAACGCGGGCGCTCAGGCGCTGATGACGGCGGAGGGCAGCGTTTGCGGCGTTCGCGCGACGGACGGCAGCGAAACGCCGGTTGATTACGCGCTGCTGAGCATCGGCGTCGTTCCCGCCAGCGATCTGGCGCGCGACGCGGGGCTTGAATTGGGGCTCAAGGGCGCGATCGTCGTGGATGACGAAATGCGCACCAGCGACCCGCGCATCTGGGCCTGCGGCGACTGCGTGCAGATGAAAAACCGCATCACCGGCGGCGCGGCGTATGTGCCGCTCGGCACGACGGCCAACAAGCAGGGGCGCATCGCGGGCGGCAACCTCGCGGGCGAGCACGAAACCTTCAAGGGTGTACTCGGCTCGATGGTCACCAAGGCGTTTGATCTGTACATCTCCGCCACCGGCCTCTCGCTGGATCAGGCGAAGGCCGCCGGTTATGACGCCGTTTCCTCCATCATCACCAAGGGCGACCGCGCCTCCTATTATCCGGGCAGCCGGGATAACACCATCTGCCTCATTCTGGATAAGAAGACCGGCAGGCTGCTCGGCGCGCAGGCCATCGGCAGCGAATCCGTCGCCGGGCGAATCAACGTGTTCGCAACCGCCATCACCTGCGGCATGACGGTATCCGAAATCAACGAGCTGGATCTGGTCTATGCCCCGCCGGTCGCGCCGGTTTACGATCCGATTCTCATCGCGGCAAGCCAGGCCATGAAGAAGGTCGAGGGCTGAGCCATGCCGGAGATTTTTGAGGTCACCGTCAAGAGCGGCGAGGACATCCGCCAGGTTATCTCCGATTATGTCATCGAAAAAGGCTGGCAGAGCGTGATGATTCCGGCGGCCATCGGCTCGGTGATCGGCATGGAATTCACCACGCCGATTCAGAACGAGCTGCCGCTAAAAACCGCCGTCACTCCCTGCCACGACGCGGCGGAGCTGCTCTCCTTCACCGGCGAAATCATGCGCCGTGAATGTGTCGATCCGGCTCTGCTGGCCGTTTACCCGGATAAAACCAGCCCCTGTTCGTCCATATCCATGCCAGCTGCGCCACGGCGGGCGGGCATGTGATGGGCGGCGGCATGCGCGCGGGCCGCGCGTTCCGCGCCGTGAGGGTGTTTATGATTCCGCTTTCCGTCACGGTCTGATGGTCCCAGACGTGATTGACGTTCGAAAAAGAAAGAAACAGGAGAGATTACCATGAAAAAAATGCTCGCTCTGGTCATGGCGCTGGCCATGACGTTCTCCATGGCGGCTTTCGGTCAGGCTGAAGAGATCACGCCCCCGAAGAAACCGCTCCGTTACTCACTGGGCACCAGCTCCTCCGGCGGCAACTTCTACCTCGTCGGCGGCGGCATTGCCACCGTGCTGAACAACGCGCTCCCGGATTTCTTCGTCATGACGGCGGAAGAAACCGGTGGCTCCACCGCGAACCTCACCCTCATTCAGAACGGCGAGGCGGAGGTCGGCAGCAGCATGACCTCGGCGATTGCCGAAGCCGTCAAGGGCGAAGCCGATTGGACCGGCGGCTCGATGGACAAGATTCGCGGCATGGTCGCGCTCTATCCGTCTTACCTGACGATTTACTCCCTCAAGTCCACCGGCGCGACCAAGCTCACCGACCTGAACGGCAAGATCGTCGGTCTGGGCTCCAAGGGCGCCGCGATGGACAGCATCCTGCGCGAGGCGTTCGATAAAATGGGCATCACCCCGTCCTCGATCTTCAACGACGGCCACAGCGCGACCGCTTCCGCCGTGGGCAACGGCAACGTCGGCGTCGCCGTGCTGTTCTCCCTCCCGCCGTTTGCGGCCATCACCGAGCTTGAGGCCAGCAACGATCTTTCCTTCGTCGGTCTGACCGAGGAAGAGCAGAATTTCCTCTGCGAGAACTACCCGTTCTACAGCAAGGCGACCATGCCTGCCGGTTCCTACAAGGCCGTGACCGAGGATATTCCCACCGTTTCCGAGTGGAACATGCTCGTGACCAGCTCCGATGTGCCGGAGGATTACGTCTACCTGATGACCAAGACGCTGCTGGAGAGCAACGACGCGCTCGTGCAGATCTACAAGGGTCTGAGCTACGTGACCGCCGAGAACATCCTCAACTACAACTGCCCGCTTCACGCCGGCACGGTTCGCTACCTCAAGGAGGTCGGCATTGACGTTCCGGCCAGCCTGATTCCGCCGGAATACGCCGAATAATCCGCTGAACAAACAGGGTTGTATCAACCTCGTCCAAATGGGGACCATTCGTTTGGACGAGGCTTTTTTTCAAAGCCTGGCCCCTACAAAAGCCTTTCGATTTGACCGCCTTTTTCCCCCCCATTCATCCGACAAGGAGCAGCATCACATGGAGAAAAAACGGCATACGATAAGCTTTGTGCAGGCTATCGTGATCGCAGTTTCGATCTTTGCCGCCTTTTTGCACATCGGCAATTTCACCGTATTCACCATCCCGAGCATTCTGTTTTATGCCTGGCACCTGCTCATCGGCCTCGTGCTGATCTTCCTGTATTATCCGCTGGGCCGTAAGATGCAAAAACAAACCCGAACACAGACCGTCTGTTTTCGGATCATCGACTGGGTCTGCATCCTTTTAACGCTGGTCGTCAGCGTTTACGTCATCACCAATTATGAAACCTACGTTTCCAACATGCAGAACAACAAGCTGACGGACGAGCTGTTCATCTTCGGCTGCATCATCACGCTGCTGACGCTGGAAGCGGGCCGCCGCGTGCTGGGCAACGTTCTGCCGATCATCGCGATTGTTGCGATTCTCTACGCCTTTTTCGGCGACCAGATTCCCGGATTGTTTGGCCATCGCGGCTACAGCCTCCGCCGCATCACGCTGGCCATCTTCTCCGACCGCGGCGTTTACGGCTCCCCGATCGGTACCTCCGCGAATAACGTCTATCTGTTCCTGCTGTTCGCCGCTTACCTGAACGTCTCTCACGCGGACGTGATCTTTCAGGATATCGCCATCGCGCTGGCCGGACGCAATCGCGGCGGCCCCGCCAAGATGGCCGTCATCGCCAGCGGATTGTTCGGCATGATCTCCGGAAGCTGCGTGGCGAACGTCGTCAGCACCGGCGCGTTCACCATCCCGCTGATGAAGCGCAACGGCTACCAATCCAAATTCGCGGGCGCGGTCGAGGCCGTGGCCTCCACAGGCGGCCAAATCATGCCCCCGGATCATGGGCGCGGCGGCCTTTGTTCTGGCCGACGCGACCGGCACGCCGTATTCCGTCGTCTGCATCGCAGCCATTCTCCCCGCGATCATGTATTACGTCTGCCTGTTCAAGATGGTCGATCTGGAGGCGGTCAAGCATGACCTGAGCGGTCTGCCGCCCGAAATGATTCCCGATCTGGGAACCTCCGTCCGGAAGGGCGTGAAGCTCTTCGTGCCGATCATCCTGCTGCTGGTGCTCATGCTCGGCGTGGGCACAACGCCGATGGTTGCGGCCATCTGGTCCATCGCGGCCAACATCGTTTGCAGCTTCCTGGATAAAAACGACCGCATGACCTTCTCCAACGTGATCGAGGGCGCCGTTTCCGCCGGCAAATCGCTGTGCACCGTCGTCGGCGCGTGCGCAACCGCCGGTATTGTCGTCGCTGTCTTCTCCCCTGACGGGACTAGGTCTGAAGTTCTCCAACTTCATCGTCCAGCTGGGCGGCAACATGCTCATCCCGAGCCTCGTGCTCTCCATGATCGTCTGCGCGATTCTGGGCATGGGTCTGCCGACGACCGCCGCGTATATCGTCTGCGCGACGGCCATCGCTCCGGCGCTGACCGGTCTGGGTATTCCGGTGCTGGCCGCGCATCTGTTCCTGCTCTACTTCGCTTCCCTCTCCGCGATCACGCCGCCTGTGGCTGTCGCATCCTATGCCGCGGCGGGCATCGCGGATGAAAACCCGATGACCGTCGGCCTTACCGCCGTCAAGCTGGGCATTACGGGCTTCCTGCTGCCGTTTGCCTTTGCGCTGAACACCGATTACATCTCCTTTGCCTTCGATCTGCAAACGCTGCTGACCTGGCTTTCCGGCCTTGCCATCAGCTACTCTCTGGCGATTTCGCTTCAGGGCTATGTCGAAGGCAAGATCACGGTCATCGAGCGCATCGCCTATCTCGGCGTGATTGTGCTCACGATCACGGCCAGCAAATTGTTCTCCATCGTCGGCATCGCGCTCTTCCTTGCGCTCTTCGGCTTCCGTAAGCTGCAGGCCAAGAAGGCCGCCAAGGCCGCGGCATAAGGCTCGTTTTTCGAGCGTCGGTTCCAAACCGAATCGGTATGCCCGTCATATGGACGCTTCTCCGCGCTAAAGGGAGGCGTCCATTTTATTTGGCTTGCATTTTCTTCCGTGTCTGCGCCCGTTTTACTGCCCGCAGCCGCTCGTCTCATACACCTTTCGAACGTCCCGCTGCCTGCCCCCGATGAGGAAATGACAGGCCAGCAGGGCGACTGCGCCGCCGAGTGTGACGCACCAGCGATAGTCGAGCACTTCCCCAGAAAGCCCATCAGCAGGGAAAAACGCTCGCCCCGGCGGTGAGAAGCACGCTGCTTAAGGCGTTGACGCGCGAGCGGAGTCTTTCGGGGGTGTAGCGCTGAACGGCGGAGCTTCGCAGAATGGGCGCTGTTGCTGCCGAGAAAGCCGCAGATGGCGCGGTTGACCAGCATCAGCGGATAGGGCAGCCAGAGCAGGCACATGTCCATGACCTCATACACCTGATAGACGAAGAACACGAAGCCGTATTTCTTTTTGTCGGGGAGCTTGAGCCGGTATTGCACCGCGCTGCCGACGGTTCGCCCGGCGAACTCGACCACGGAGAACGCGGCGTAGATGGCGGCGGTGAAGCCGGGGAACGTGCGAAAGAAGGCGACTAAAATGGGCGAGAAACCGTTGGCAACGCCGTTGGTCACCGCCATGTATTCGTACATGCTGCGCAGACCGCGCTCTTTTTCAAATACTGCACGGCTTCCCGAATATCGCCGCCCCACGCCTTGAGCGAATAGGGGCGCGCTGCTGCCGCGCCGTTTCATCCAGACGGATCAGGCTCTCCGCTGCGGCCGCGGCCAGCGAGAAGACGCTTTGCGCAATCAGAATCCATGCAACGCCGAGGGTATCCAGGAGCACGGCGGCCATCGGCGTCATGACGACCTTCAAAATCGGGTAGAGCATGGAGGACACCGCGTAGCCCTTTTTTCCTCGGCGCCCTCCGGAATCAGCTCCGGGTAGATGCTGGTGAACGCGAGTTCATCCACCGCGCCAAGGCAGGCCAGCAGCAGGGACAGCGCCAGATAGCCGACATAGGAAAAATCAAAAGCCAGCAGCCAGAGCCCCATTCCGCCAGCAGTGCGGCGTTTGCGAGATCGCCCGCGACCAAAAAGGCTTTGCGGGGAAGCCGATCCATGAGCGGCGCGATCAGCACCGGGAGCAGCAGATACGGCAAAAGCTGGATGGCGACGATCAGGGCGGATGCCAAAGGTGCTGCCGGTTTCGTCGAACACGAGAAACGCCAGGGCAAAGCTGCCCGCGATCGCGCCTATCGTGCCCATGGCGGACGCCAGAATCACCAGACGGAAGTTTCTTGTCCAGAGTTTCGCTGTTTTCATGTTCATCACCTCTGCAAACAGTGTAGCAGAGCGGTGAAGGAAAAACAGCCCGTATATTTGGGAAAGTCGCGTCCAATATACGGGCTGAAATGCGCTTTACGGCGTTTTTCCGGGAAAATATGCTTCCAGCAGCTCGCAGGCCTTTTATACTGCCGGGTTGCCTTGTGCCATTCCAGCACCCAAGGCAGATGAAAGAGCGCATAGCCAAGCGGCAGTTCCTTTTGGAGGCGGTCAAAGCTGTCCAGCAGCAGCGTGCCGTAGTCGTCATGGGTCAGATAATCCGGGTGTTCCAGCCGATACCGAACGAGTTGAGCAGCCGCAGGGCAAGCGCGCGGTCGATCTCGTCGATGTCCATGGCTTCCGCCCGCGTCAATGCGCGCAGCGCTTCCTCGCGCCGCCCGGTCTTTTTCGCAGCAGATGGCCAGCTTGTGCAGCGCCATCAGGTGGGCTGCTCCTGCCCGGAAAACCAAGCGTAGGCCTCTTAGCGTCCGGTTTCGATCCACACCGACGCGGTGTTGTAGCCAATCGCCCGCAGGGCGCTTTCATCCTGCAAATCCTCCGCCAGCCGCTGCCCCACCCGATAGTGGCGCTCCATGTTGGGCAGATCCTGCCGGTTGCCATAGACATTGCCGAGAAAGAGCTTCGCTTCCAGCATGAGCCGCACCGCGCCCCCTCCCTGCCGGCAAGGTCGTAGGCGGTCTGCAAGGCGTCCACGGCGGCGGAGTAGCTGCCCGCGTTGTAGTCGGCAATGCCCAGCATCGGGTGGGTGTATGCGTTGGGCATGAGCCGCACGGCCTCGGCCTCCTGCCGCTGTAAAATCCGCTGGATGGCCAACTGCCGAACGTCCATGCAGGGTTCCAGCGCGGCTCCAGCGGCGTTTGGGCGGAAAGCAGCGCCAAATCCAGCCACGCGGGAACGGCGCGGTATCGCTCGATATCCTTTCATCCAGCAGGCCGTGCAGTTGGCCGCGCCTGCCGGTCAGCAGCAGTTCCCAGCCCTGCTCCGCCAGCCCGGCGGCCTCCCGCTCAACGTCCCGATTGGTTTCGAGGTTCAGCCGCGCCAGAAGAAGCCGCAGAATTTCCCCGGACGGTTCGGCGCTGCCGCTCAATTTTCGACAGATAGGATACCGTGCAAATGCCCTTGCACAGCCCCGCCTGACTCAATTCCGCCGCACCCGCTCACGATAGATGATGTAGCCTTGATAGTTCATCGGTTTTCGCACTCCAAACGCTGTTCCGGTTCAGCCGTCGTTCTTGGTCGCAACGCGCATCCGCACTTTCCCATGCCGGAGATTGGAACGGATACATGCATTGTAACACAAATGGAGGCGGAAATCGACGTGCAAATGAAAAACGGGGGATTGCGCCTTGGCCGCAGGCGCAAACGCACTTGACACACGGCGGGCGGCATAGTACGATGATGCTGTCGCAATGCGTATACGGGTTGACCGTTTCGATTTTGTGAGAACGACGCAGGTTGCAGGAGGCTTCTATGCAGAGGGACGAAATTGTCAAAAGGTATTTTCAGGCGTGGCTTGACCAAAATATCGAGCCGTTGGGAAGCATCTTTTCCGAGGACATTGTATACAGCGAGTGCTACGGACCCGAATATCGTGGCTTATCCCAAATCTTGAAATGGTTTGCGGATTGGAATAAGAGCGGCAGAGTCTTGAAATGGGATATTAAAAAATTTCATTCACCAAGGGATGTTTACCGTTGCAGAATGGTATTTTGAGTGTGATTATAACCATGAAATCGGCGGGTTTGACGGCGTATCAATCATAGAATTCAATGACGATATGAAAATCGTGAATCTAAAAGAATTTCAATCGAAGGCTGAACACTATTTTCCGTATCGGTAAGGCGTTTGTGTCGATTATTGGGGCATACGGAGAATTCCTGTATTTAATACTAATTCGCAGTTAAAATGCTTAACAGAGCGCATCAGATTTTTGTTCTGACGAAGCCAAGTGAAGTGAGGCGTACTGGAGGTACGTTGAACGGAACGAGGCAAAGTCAGAGCGAAAAGATGGTGCGCGGATTAAGCCATTTTAACAAGAATTAGTATAAACCCCGATGTCCTGAGGTTGCATGAGAGAAGTCTGCCGAAGAACATGTCAGATTTTAGGCGTGATTACCTAAAAGAAATATACGGCAAACTCCAAGCAACTGCTTGATTTATCTTGCAAAGTGTGGTACGATCTTATCATCAGTACACTGGTAAGCCGGAAAAGGGAGGTCATCGCTTGAACGAAAACAAGAAAAACCGAAAGAAGAAGGGAAATCATCGCCGTCTGCCTCGATTGCTTTGTTGAAAAAGGGCTGACGATCACCACCACAAAGGATCTCTGCACGGCGGCGAAGCTGCAAAACGGCGGCATCTATTATTTCTCCACCAAGGAGGAAATCGTGCTCGCCTGCGCCGAGGCGGCCATCGAGCGGATTGAAAAAGGCGCGTTCGGCATCGTGTTTGAGGATATCCGGGATATCAAGAGCATGATGGATCGCCTGGGCGCGCTGGCGGATAAATGTCGCCGACCATGCGCTTTCTGGTCAGCGTGTGCGTGTCGCGGGAATACGGGGAGAAGGTCAAATCCGCCCTGAGCCGCCTTGCGTCCAGATACCCCTATTACACGGAAAAAATCGCGACGGTTCTGGATTGTACGCCCGCCGAGGTCGAGCCGTTCGTTCACCTGTCGATTCTCGCCCTCAACAACTATATGATCTTTGCCGAGCGCGCGCTGTTTACCCCGCAGATCGAAGCCGCAAAGAGAGGACTGCTGAGGCTGGCCGAAAGGAAGGAGGAAAAGCATAGCGGCTGTCTCGACGAAGGAAGGGCATAATTTTTCGGGGAACCGCTGCACTTTGGTAAGAGATGAAAAGGGAGATGTCACCATGAGAAAGAACCTTGCAACCCTATTGACGGCGCTGATTCTGTTTTCCTGCGGATGGCCCTCTGCCAGCATCGCCGAACCGACCGAGACGGACGCCATATGGGAGCAGGTCAGCGAGGCGTACATCTACGCCTTCCGCTGGTGCTGACCAACGCGACGAAAACCATGTCAACCAATACGGACGGAAGCGTAACGGGGCGCGCGCCCGTCAACCAGATCAACCATGCCAAGAAGCTGGCGGACGCCTCCTTCCGCACCGTTGTCACGCCGAATGTGGATACCCTCTATTCGCAGGCGTGGCTCGATGTCGGCGCGGAACCCATGGTGTACATCCTGCCGGAAACGGATCGTTTTGCAACGTGCAGCTTCTGGACGCATGGACGAACACCGCCGCCGTGCTGGATCAGGCGGGTGCATACGTCATCGCGCTCCCGAGCTGGACGGGCGAGCTGCCCGAGAATGTGACCCGCGTGGATGTCCCCACCGAAACGGTGTGGTCGATTACCCGCGTCGTGCTCTCCGGAAACGAGGATCTGCCCAACGTATACGCCATTCAGGATCAGATGCGGCTCATTCCGCTCTCGGCGTATCTGGCGGGCGGCGACTACGTCGCGCCGACGGGCACATATGCCAAGGAAAACGACTTTGTTCCCGTGAACAAGGTGCTCTCCATGCCGCCTGCGGCGTTCTTCAACACGGCCAACGCGCTGATGCAGGCGAACCCGCCCGCCGAGGCCGACGCGGCGCTGCTGGAAAAGCTCGCCGCCATCCACGTGGGGCCGGGCATGACCTTGACGCTTCCATTCTGGGCGCGGACGCCGCCGAGCGCTGGACGCAGATGCTCAGGGCATGCGCGCCACGCTTTCCGCTGAGAGCGCGAAATATGCCCAAAAATCTCGGCCAGTGGATCTACTTCGGCAGGCCATCGGCGATTTCGGAACGGCGTATACCTACCGCGCCATGGTGGCGCTGGTCGGGCTGGGCGCGAACACGGTCGATGTGGCGATCTACCCCAAGACGCATACGGACGCGGCTGGCGCGGCGCTGACCGGCGAGAAGACCTATACGATCCACTTCGAAACGCTTCCGCCGACGCTGGAAGGCGGTTTCTGGTCGGTGACCGCCTACAACGAGGAAAACTTCCTCATCGACAACCCCATCGACCGCTACTGCGTCAACGATCGCTCCGCCTATCGGCTGAACGAGGACGGCACGCTGGATATCACCCTCTCGAAGGAAGCGCCGGAGGATCCCTCCAACTGGCTGCCCGTTTCCGACGGAGAATTCCATCTGTTCATGCGCATCTATCTGCCGGATATGAACGCGCTGGATACATGGCAGGCTCCCGTCATTCGCGTTCAGGAATAACAATTCATCAGGAGGAAGAATTCCATGAAAAGATTGCTGGCTCTGCTCCTTGCCGCCCCGATGCTCTTTTCCTGCGCGATGGCGGAAACCTCTTCTCTCGATCTGAATCGCGAGGTCAAACCCGCCACGGTGTTCACGGCGCAGGCAAACGCCGCGGTCTATGACGAGCTGGATTTCAGCGACAGCAGGAATATGCGTTCGCCACGCGCGGCCTGATCGACGCGCCGGAAACGCTGGAGCTGAAGGACAAGGACTTCGCGTTTCTGAACGACTACGAGAAAGCGCCCGACAGCGTGAACCCCAGCCTGTGGAGAACACGATAAACAACCACGCCTACGGCTCTTCGAGGTGGCCGACGGCATCTATCAGGTGCGCGGCTACGACATGGCCAACCTCACCGTCGTCAAGGGCGACACGGGCTGGATCGTCTTTGATACGCTGATGAGCGTGGAGTGCAGCCAAGCCGCCATGCAGCTCATCGAAAAGAACCTCGGCCATTTCCCGGTCAAGGCCGTCGTCATCTCTCACCCCACGTCGATCATTTCGGCGGCATCGCCGGTGTGATGGCGGCGGAGGACAAGGCGGACGAGACGCTTTCCATCGAGGAGCAGCTTGCCAGCGGCAAAATTCCCGTCATCGCGCCCGCAGGCTTTTTACGGAGCACGCCGTGAAGGAGAACGTCTACGCCGGAAAGGGCATGGGTCGCCGCAGCAACTATCAGTACGGCATTTTGCTCAAACCCGGCGTGACCGGCAAGCTGGGCGCAGGGCATCGGCATGGGGCAATCCGTCGGCACGATCTCCTTTATGACGCCCAGCTATGAGATCATGGAATCCGGCGAAAGGCTGACCATCGACGGCGTGGGCTGGAATTCCAGCTCACCCCCGGCACGGAAGCGCCCGCCGAAATGAACACGTGGCTCCCTCAGCATAAGGCGCTGTGGATGGCGGAAAACTGCACCGGCACACTTCACAACCTCACACGCTGCGCGGCGCGGAGGTGCGCGACGGCGCGGCATGGGCGAGCTATATCACCGAGGCGATTTCCCTTTATGGGAAGGATGTGGAGGTCGCCTTCCAATCCCACAACTGGCCGCACTGGGGAAACGACATGGTGAACAATTACATGGTCAACACGGCGGCCGTGTATAAATACATCAACGATCAGACCCTGACCTATATCAACCAGGGCTACACCAGCGACGAGATCTCCAACATGATCGAGCTGCCGGAGGCGCTGAACAAGATCTGGTACACCCGCCAGTACTACGGCACGGTGGCGCACAACGCCAAGGCGGTCTATCAGAAATTCATGGGCTGGTACGACAGCAACCCGTCCATCTGAATCCCTCGCGCCCAGCGACAGCGCGAAGAAGTGGGTGGAGTATCTGGGCGACGTGGACAAGGCGCTGCAAATGGCAAAGGCGGATTTTGACAAGGGTGAATATCAGTGGGTCGCCGAGATCACGAACGCCATCGTGTTTGCCGATCCGACGAACACCGACGCGCGGCTGCTGTGCGCCGACGCGATGGAGCAGTTTCTTGGGTATCAGGCGGAATCCGGCCCGTGGCGCAACGAATACCTGACCGCCGCGCAGGAGCTGCGCCATGGCAACGCGAATCTCACGGCCGCCGCGAAGAACACGGGCGAAATGGTCAAAGCGCTGTCCGCGCCGATGCTGTTTGATTATATGGCCATCGTCATGGATAAGCAGGGCACTGGCTGACGAAGATTTCACCGTGAACGTGATTCTGCCCGACGTGGGCGAGCGGCACATGCTCCGCGTGAAGAACGGCGTGCTGCTGGTCTATAAGAACACGCTGTCCGACAGCGCGGACGTATCCATCACCTGCCCGAAGAACGCGCTCTTTCGCGATTCTGACCAACAATCAGGGAAACCGTCGCCAAGGCCGTTCAAATCGAGGGCCGCACCGAGCTGCTGACGCGGATGATGGAAAACATGAATCAGTTCCCGATTACAGGAACCAGCCCTTTAACATCATCGAGCCGTAACGCCTCGCCGGTAAACGCGCATAGAAAGGGCTGCCGCATGAAGGCCAATTTTGGCCTTCTGCGGCAGCCCTTTGCCATGCATTCGCTTCCCCGCGTTAAAACGAAAGGGTTTCCAGCACGCCCAGCACGTCGAGCACCTGCTCGCGCCGCACCCGTTCGCTCGGCACATTCCGCTCGGCACACTGCACAAAATGCGTCAACTCGCGCAAAACCATCCGCTCGGCGGCAGATTGATTCCGCAGGGCACCTTTGATCTCGTCTTCCACGTCGAATCGGGTCACCTGCCCATCCGCGCCGTAAAGCCGGTCAGCCCCTTTGTCGTCGCAGACGACCATGCCGCGTTCAAAATACACGCGCCATCTGGCGGTAAACGGTATGCAGGCGTTGAACCACGCCGCCTCCGCGCTGACCGTCATGCCGTTTTGATACCCGTAGCGTATCCATACTCGATCGCAGATCTCGCTGTCCTTCGGCGGCAGGCCGTAATCCACGCTGTCCGGTTTCCCGGAATACGCTGACAATCACATCCAGATCATGCACGTGCAGATCGAACGGCAAAGCCGCTCTTATCCCGGTCGAACAGCCAATTTCCCTCGCTCCATGCCGGCCGCTGGGACAGCCGCTCAAAGCAGGCGTCCAGCGGCTGTCCGTAAAGCCGCTCGTCCACGATGCGGTGGAGCTGCTCCACCTCGCGCGCGTAAACTGCAAAACCTGCGCCACATAGAGCTGCACGCCGTTCGCCTGCGCGGCGTCAAACATCTCCTGCGCATCCTTCACGTGCAGCGCAATCGGCTTTTCGCAGATCACCGGCTTTTTGCAGGCCAGCGCCTCCAGCACAATCGCCTTGTGCAGGTAGGTCGGCACGCACACGTCAAACAGATCGATCTGTTCCCGGCGATTCGCCTCGTCCACGCATGTATACAGCGGCAAGCCCCACTGCTCCCGCGTGCGCGCGGTCTCTCTCGCCCCGGCCGACAAGCGCGACGACCTGCGCCCCTTCGATGTGCCGGTAGTTCATATAGTGGCACGTTCCCATTCCGCCTGCGCCAACCAACGCAATTCTCACCTTGTATCTCCTTTACAGTTCAAATCCGTTCGCCGTCAAATACGCCGCGCTGTCCACCACAGCCTGATCGACCGCGGCCAGACTGTCTGCGCCTTCCGGCGTAAACTCGATTTCGATGCTCAGCGGACTGTCGTTTCCGGCTGCCTTCAATTCCTCAAAAATCGCCGGAAATCAATATGCCCCTTGCCCAGCGCCGGGAAATCCCACACGTCGTCCCGGCCGCCCTTATCCTTGATGTGGATATACGCCGTTTCCGCCAGACAGGTTTTCAAATCCTGCACGGGGTTCACGCCGCCGTAAAAAATCACGTTTGCCGTATCGTAGTTCAGCTTCACGCGGGCGCTTCCGATTTTGCGGACGATGCGCGCCAGCTTTTCTCCCGTGCCATGTTCCTTGCCGTGCGTTTCCAGCACGAGAATCAGGTTGTTTTCCTCCAGCATCGGAATCAGCGACGCGACGCGGCGAGCCACCTCGTCGTCGTCCGCTACGGCCTTGTTGGCCAGATGCGCCTCCCCCGACGGAGGAAACGATATACTGACACCCGAAAAACGCCGCCAGCCGAATGTTCTTCTCAAAATCGGGGATGCGTTCCGGGTCCATCAAATTGCAGTGGCCGCTCATGGCGAACGGATCAACTCGTTTTTGGCGAAGCAGATCCTGAATGGCGAGCAGCCGTTCAAAGGGCATATCCGGAAAAACATGCTCCGTCCAGCCCTTCGTCGCCGTCAGCTCGATATAGCGGAAGCCCGCCTTGCGAATGCCCGCGATCGCCTCTTCGATGGTGTAGCCGTGGTAGCAGTTGGAATTCACAGCGATGATGCGCTTCATGCCGCGTCCCTCCTCGATCAAATTTCGCTCGTTTTCACCCTGCGCCCCGTTTCGGAGGATTCAATCGCCGCAAAAACCGCGCGCATCGCCGTCAATACGCTCTGCGCGTCGATGCCCTGCACGGCGGGATTCTTCAGGCTTTCCACAAACAGGTCGATCACGCCGGATTTGGTCTGGTTGTCGTTGGTCTGGATGGCGTCCCACATCGTAGCAGACGCGAGCGCCGTCCTTCTTTTCCAAATGAGCGTGTGTGCCGGATCGTCATAGATGCGCAGCACACCCTTCGTGCCGTTGATGACCGTGGAATTATCCTCCGGGCCGTAATTCGTCCACGAAGCGGTCATCGTGCCGACCGCGCCGCCGTCCATGCGATAGATGCAGAAGGCGTTGTCGTCCACCGTGATGGGGCTGCCGTCGGAAAATTTCTTATCGAGCGTGCAGAGCTGCGCTTCCACCTCTTCAACCGTCTGCCCGATCAAATACTGGATGAGATCCGTTTTATGCACGCCCAGATCCGCCATCGCGCCCATCGCGGCACGCTTCTTGTCAAAGAACCACGTGCTCTGACCCGGATCAATGCTCCACGTTTCGGGGCCGCCGTGGCGGAAGGCCGTCGCAAACGTGATGACGCTGCCGATTTCGCCCTGCTCAATCAATTCGCGCGGCCTTGACGTGCGCGCCGGCCAGGCGCTGATTCTGGTCGATCATCAGCTTTTGCCGCTCTTCTTCGCCGCCTCGACCATGCGCTCGCAATCCGCCAGCGTCGTCGCCATCGGCTTTTCGCACAGGACGTGCTTGCCAGCCTCCAGTGCTGCAACCGCAATCTGCGCGTGGCTGGCGTTCGCCGAGCAGACGCTCACCGCGTCCACGTTCGGGTCGGCCAGCAGGGCTTCCACACTGTCGTAGGCCTTTCCGCCGTAACGCTCCGCCAGCTCCTGCGCGCGCGCCGCATTCAAATCATAAAAACGCGATGAGCTGCGCGTCGGGGTTGTCGGCATATTCGGGAATGTGACGAACCTGCGCAATTTTGCCGCAGCCAATGATACCGATATGAAACATGTCTTTTTTCCTCCCTTAGCTCGCCTTTTTCCTTCTTTTTGCAGCAGCACGGCGCCGATGACGATGATGCCCTTTGAACGCCTCGCGCAGGAACGGAGGCACGCCGATGAGGTTCAGCAGGTTGTTCATCACGGCCAGAATCAGCATACCCAGCACGGAACCGATCACCGAGCCGCGTCCGCCGCTCATGCTCGTGCCGCCGATGATGACCGCCGCAATCGCGTCCATTTCGTATCCGCTGCCCGCGTTGGCGTAGTCCATGCTGCCGATACGGGCAATCTGAATGACCGCCGTCACCGCGACCAGCGCGCCCATCAGCGCGTAGACGCGGCGCTTGACCGCGCGGACATTCACGCCGCTGAGTTTGCTGGTGCGTTCGTTCGAGCCGATGGCGAACACCTGACGGCCAAACGCCGTATGCTTGCTGACCACGTGCAGGATCACCGCCAGCGCGAGCCAATACAGGATCGGCAGGATGATCTCGCCGCCGATGCGCGCGTTGGCAATCTTCAAAAACGCCTTGGGCACGGTGGGCGACGCTTTCTGCATGCACTGCTGCGTCACGCTGCGGCAAATCTTCATCATGCCGAGCGTCGCGATAAACGGCGGCATGCCGAAATGCGCAACCAGAACGCCCGTGCATTCGCCCAGCAGCACGCCGAGCAGAATACCGATGGCGATGGCGATGATATACGCCGGAATACCGGTGATACCCAGGCCGGCCAGCAGACCGGCGGGGCCGCCGTCGATCAGCGACATGACGACCGCGCCGATCGCCACCATCGTCGAGCCGACCGCCAGATCAATGCCGCCCGAAATGATGACGAACGTCATGCCCAGCGCGATAATGCCCACGCCCGCGTTGTTGCGCAGGATGTTGATCCAGTTTCGGGAAAACGCCGCAAACCACTCGCCGAAGGACGCATAATCGAACCCCAGCGCGACAATTTGCAAAATCACCATCACCAGAAGCGCGATTCCCGTAGAAAACAGCGGTTTCCGCTTCCAGTTATCGGTGAACCACGCCAGAAAACCTTTTGTTGGTCTTTCCATAGTCGTTTTTTCTCCTTTATCCGCATCAGCCGCCGGTTGCCAGCCGCATGATTTCATGCTCCGTCATCGTTTCTCCGCGCACCTCGCCGACGATTGCGCCGTGATACATCACCAGCGCGCGGTCGCAGACGCGGATCACTTCCTGCGCTTCGGAGGAAAGCACGATCACCGCGACCCCCTCCTTCGCCAGCTTGAGAATGATGTCGTAGATTTCCTCCTTCGCGCCCACGTCCACGCCCTGGGTGGGGTTATCCAAAATGAGCACCTTCGGCTTGCAGCTCAGCCATTTGGCCAGCACGACCTTCTGCTGGTTGCCGCCGGACAGGCTGGTGATGAGGTCGGTCTTTTTGCCCATCTTGATGTGCAGCGCCGCTTTCTCCCGCTCAAACTGCGCCCGCTGCCGCGCGTGGTCGAGCAGGCCATGGCGCATCAGCTCGCGCCATGAAACAATCGTTCCGTTTTCAAGGATCGACATATCCTTGATGATGCCGTTCTCCTTGCGGTTGCGCGGCACATACGCGAGGCCAAGCTGCTTGGCCTGCCAGGTGGACGTGATGCGCACGGGGTTTCCGCAGAGCCTGATTTCCCCGCGCTGACGGTTTCCGCGCCGAAAACCGCGGAAAACAGCTCGCTTCTGCCGTCTCCGAGCAGACCCGTAACGCCCAAAACCTCGCCCGCATACGCCGTCAGATCCACATTCCGGAAATACGGCTCCTGCGTCACGCCGTGCAGGCTCAGCCGCTCGCCCCGCTGCGCGCCGGTGCCGAGCTTTTCCGTGCGAACGTCATGGCCGACCATGAAGCGCGCCAAATCGGACGTGGTCACGTCCTTCACGCTTCCGCTGGCAACCATCACGCCGTCGCGCAGAACCGTGTAGCTGTCGCAGATTTCCATAACCTCCCGCAGCTTATGCGAGATAAAGACGATGCCCACCTTCTGTTCCCGCAGCTGACGCAGGATGGCGAACACCTTTTCGATTTCCGGATCGGTCAGCGACGTCGTCGGCTCGTCCATGATGATTATCTTCGCGTTCATCAGCAGCGCGCGGCTGATTTCCACAATCTGCTTGTACGACGCGTCCAGATTGCGCACCATCTCTTTGGGATCGAGCGTCAGCCCCATGCGTTCAAAAACGCGGCGCGTCCTCAATCATCCGTTTGTGATCCAGAAGGCCGTTCTTCTTTTTCAGTTCGCGCCCGATAAACATGTTTTCGTAAATCGGCAGATCATTGATGAGGTTCAGCTCCTGATGGATAAACGCGATGCCCGCATCCAGCGACTGCGCCGGCGAATCGAATTTCCTTTTCTGCCCATCCAGCAGAATCTCGCCCGAGTCCGGCTGCAAAACGCCGCCCAGAATATTCATCAGCGTCGATTTTCCCGCGCCGTTTTCGCCAAGCAGCGCGCAGATTTCGCCCTCGCTCAGCTGAAAGCCCACGGATTTGAGCACTTCGTTGGAACCGAACGATTTGCAGATTCCGTCCATTTTCAGTTTCATGGTTGTCCCCCCCGCTTTGGATATGAAAATGGGCTATGGCTCACGCCATAGCCCCGTTCCCCGCTGCCGCCGCAGGGCGGTCACGGCGAAGAAATTCCATCAATACACGGTGTTGTTCGGATCGATGTATTCGTCCACGTTGCTGCGATCCACGATCGTCGTCGGGATAACCAGAACCGGATCAACCTTTTCGCCCTTCAGCACGGAAACCGCCATATCCACGGCCCGCGCACCATCAGCGGGCTGTACAGCGCGGAGCAGATGTTGATGTCTTCGTGCTCCTTGATGATCTTGAAGTATTCCTGGCATCCGCCGCCGCCGGTGATGACCTTGATATCGGTGCGGCCGGCGTCTTCGATCGCCTGAAGCACGCCGATGGAGGTTTCGTCATCCAGACTGTAAACCGCGTCGATCTGCTTGTTCGCCGCGAGGATATCGGTGAAATCCTTCAGGCCGTCTTCACGGGTGAAAGCGGTCGCGTACTCGATCACGTTCATTTCCGGCGCGATCTCCTTGATCGTGTCGGTGAAGCCCTTCATGCGCAGCTCGGAAACGCTGCCGCTGGTCGGAACCGGAAGCGCCACGACGGTGCCGGTGGTGCCGATCTTCTCGACGATGTACTTGGCGGACTCAACGCCCATGCCCTCGTTGTCGCCGGTCACGCGATACACGCCGTCCGCGTCGATGACGATATCGAAGTTCACGACCGTGATACCGGAATCAATCGCGTTCTGAATCGGCACTTCCATGCCTTCCCACTGCGGGAACGCAACGATCGCCTGAGCGCCCCAGGTCATGAGATCGTCCAGCTGGGTGGTCATTTCCTCGGCGTTGTTCGAGGTATAGAGCTTGTAGTCCACTTCGTCCGCCAGGGCGAGGCATTCCTGCTCGGCGTTATAGGCGACGCCCGCAACCCAGCCGTGCGTGACCGCCGGGGCGAGAATGCCGACCTTGTACTTGTCCGCCGCAGAACCCACGGCGCACAGCGCCATGCACAGCACCAGCGCAAGAACCACAGCCAAAATCTTTTTCATACCGTTCTTCCTCCTCAAGAAAGATCTTTCATTTTAGGCGCGGGATGGATTTCGTTCTCTCCGCGTCCTGTTGTCCATATTTTAGCACGGGCTGATTTCCATGTCAATTCAAACCGCTTCATTTTCACAGTTTTGCATAGTTTTTTTACGTTTCCGGTTCCCCTTTCGTTTTGTTTTTGTACACATTCCAATTATATTCAGTCAAATTTCGTGCGTTCTTTTCATTATCTGTTTCATTTTACGCATCCGCATGCTATAATATTCGCAGCATCGGCGCGCAAAAAGCGTTCGCCATTTAGAAAAACAAGGAGGAATCATGCGATGAAACTGGGTTTTGTCAGCGCCATTCTGGATGGCTGGACCTTTGAAGAAATGATCGATACGGCAAGCGAAATGGGCTTTTTCCTGCGTGGAGGTCGCCTGCTGGCCGCAGGGCAGGGCGGAGCGCCGCTACGCGGGCGTCAGCCACATCGACGTAGACAGCCTGAGCGACGAAAAGGCGGCCTACATCCTGAATTACTGCAAGGAAAGAAAGGTCGAAATTTCCTCTCTCGCCTACTATCCCAACACGCTGGACGGCAACCTTGAAAAACGCGCCTGCGTCGTTGAGCATCTGAAAAAATGTGATCCGCGCCAGCCACAAGCTGGGCGTCAACATGGTCACGACGTTCATCGGCCGCGACCAGACGAAGTCCGTCGAGCAGAATCTGGCGCTCGTCAAGGAAGTGTGGCCGCCGATCATCGCGCTGGCCGAGGAGTTGGGCGTAAAAATCGCCATCGAAAACTGCCCCATGCTGTTCGGCGAGGATCAGTGGCCGGGCGGCCAGAATCTCATGACCACGCCGCCGATCTGGCGCAGGGTTTTTTGAGCTTCTGCCTTCCAAAAACCTCGGCATCAACTATGATCCCTCCCACTTCGTCTGGCAGCAGATCGACTATCTGAAGCCGCTCTATGAATTTAAGGATCGGATCTATCACGTCCACTTCAAGGACATCAAGCTCTTCCCCGAAAAGCTGCGCGAGGTCGGCGTGATGGCCTACCCGCTCGATTTCATGAGCCCGAAGCTGCCCGGTCTCGGCGACGTGGATTGGGGCAAGTACGTCTCCCGCGCTGACCGATATCGGCTATGACGGATACGCCTGCATCGAGGTGGAGGATCGCGCGTTTGAGGGAAGCCGGGAGCGGATTCTCGATTCCCTGCGCCTGAGCAAGCTATATGGAGCAGTTTGTCATCTGACGCATTTGCTCCGCCCATTTTTTCGATTCGCCCGCTGAAGTCCGCAACGCGCCAAAGGGCATGACGCCGCGGCCGCTGTAAAACAATCAGGCTCCCGGTACCGACCGCTCGGTATCGGGAGCCTGATTGTTTAGCGGGAGCGTCTGCCCCGCGCGGGGATTTCATTCGGACGGGCTGTCGCTCAGCCCAGCTTTTTGGGCTGCCTTGAGATGTTCCAGCGTTGCAGCGACTTATTGAATTTCACGCTTTTTATAAAAGACGACGGACATATACCAAGAAAAAAAAAGATATGTCCGATTCCGATAACAGCAAGTATTTCCAATACCCAGTTGGGCTTGATTTCTGCCGCAGGCTGACCTTTAAGAAAACCGGATATCAAAACACTCGCGCTGCACACAAAACCAATCATCACATAATAAGCCGCCCTTCCTTTTTCCACACCCATCTTGAAAATAAACGGGAGCGGGATGGAGGACGCGAGCGTTGACACCGTCAACATCAGCAGCATCAGAACGGCAAAATCCCCAAGGATAAAACCTCCCGTCAGCGTCATTTTCACCGCTTGCGCAATTCCCGTAGCGACGAGCATCGTAAGTTGGGCAAACAAGCTGATTAGGTATTTTTCGGAAACAATTTGTATTTTTGTATAGGGCATCGTTCCGCTGTACTGTACCCATCCGCTCCTCTCATCGTATCCAAGGAGGGTAACGGGAATCATCCCACAAAGCAGACATGGATAAAATACAAAAAACAGGTTGTCGCTGTCCACAAGAGACAACGCCATAAAAGCAACGGCAATGACCGGATATGTTCTGCAATATTGCTTCATCATATACCAATCCTTTAAGAGAAGCCCTTTCATATCACTTTCCCTCCTTTACCATAAATACGAAAAGTTCCTCCATGCTGATCGAGCTTACATGAATCCCGGAGGGAACGGCATTTCTCTGCACCATTGCCTGAACTCCATACGTATTTTCCCTTTTATATTTGACCGCATCCGGCGGCAGCGTCCGCAACTCGTCAGCAGTACAATGGATCAGACCATACTCTCTAATAATTGATCTTTTTCTTCGCAAAGCAATAGTTTTCCCTCATGCAGGAATGCAATATAATCGCAAAGTTTTTCAAGATCACTGACGATATGCGAAGAAATGAGAATAGAATGGCCTTCGTCTCTTGTGAAATCATTGAACATCTCAATGATCTCATCGCGAACCACCGGATCAAGCCCCGACGTTGCTTCATCCAAAATCAGAAGTTTGCTGTTGTGGGACATGGCAATCGCAATGCCCAGTTTCATCTTCATTCCACGCGAAAACGCTTTGAACCGCTTTTTGTTCCGGCAGCGCAAGTTTTTTCAGCAATTGAGCGTATTCAGCGTCATCCCAATTACGAAAGGTATGTTTCATTACATTTCCGACCTGCTGAGCGGTCAGACATTCCGGAAGACCCACTTCATCCAAAAACAACGCCGATATCCTCTTTCGTGAGTTCGATATTATCCTGATTATCCTTTCCAAGAATGGTAATACTGCCGCTATCCCTTATGAATCATATCCAGAATAAGCTTGATGGTGGTACTTTTTCCCGCACCATTGTCGCCGATAAGCCCCATAATACATCCGCTCGGCAGTGTCAGATTGATGTTGTCAAGCGTAAAGCCGGGATATGATTTTGTCAGGTTTCGAATTTCAAGCGCATTCATCCTTGTTCCTCAAACTGAAATGAACCATTTCCATAATCTCTTGTTTGCTCAAATTGCAGGATGCAGCTAGTCTGACGATTTCATCAATATGTTCTTCAATCTTTTTCAGATTTTCTTCTCGCAGCAGCTCTACATTTTAGGCGCCACATAACACCCCTTGGCAGGCAGGGTGTAGATAAATCCTTCTTTCTCAAGCTCTTCATAGGCACGTTTCGTAGTAATAAAGCTGATGCGAAGATCCTTCGCAAGACCCCGAATGGATGGAAGCTTAATTCATCTTGCTTTAATGCGCCGCTGATGATCTGACCTTGATCTGAGAATATATCTGATCATAAATTGGCGTTCCGCTTTGTTATCAATCAAAATATTCACGTCATCACCTCGCTGTAATTTCTCTATATGTATTATATACAGTTAGGTCATTCTGTCAATACGTTTCACAAAAAATAGACTGTCAGGTTTTTAACCTGACAGCCTCGGTTTCTCTATCATCCGGCGTTCGCTCTATCCCTGTTCAGCGCCGGATAACCTGTTTTATTCCTCTTCAGCCTGCCATCCAGCGTGACGGTGACGACCTGCCACGGGATAGAATTTTCCGCTGTTTTTTCAGGGCGGTCACCGCCGCGCGCTCAATCCGCCGCAGCAGGGAACCTCCATGCGCACGATGGTTACGCTCTTGATGTCGTTTTCCCTGATGATCTCCGTCAGCTTCTCCGCGTAGTCCACGCTGTCCAGCTTGGGGCAGCCCACAAGGGTGATGTGTCCCCGCATGAACCGCTCGTGGAAGGCGGCGTAGGCGTAAGCGGTGCAATCGGCGGCGATGAGCAGCTTTGCGCCGTCGAAATACGGGGCGTTTACCGGAACCAGCGATCTGGACGGGCCATTGCGAAAGCCTGCTCTCCTGCGCGGCGCATTTGCGCGCCCGCATGGGGGGGTCTTCCTCGCGCTTGATCTGCCGCGATTGGCTCCCCGGGCAGCCGCAGGGCAGGGTCATGCCCGCTTTCCGCATCTTTTTCTGCTTGTTTTCCATCACGGCCTGCTCGTCATAGGCCGCCGCTTCGCGCTCCACAAAGGTGATCGCGCCCGTGGGGCAGGCGGGCAGGCAGTCGCCCAGCCCGTCGCAATAATCATCCCGCATCAGCTCCGCCTTGCCGTCCACCATGGCGATAGCGCCCTCGTGGCAGGCCTCGGCGCATGCCCCGCAGCCGTTGCACTTTTCCCTGTCGATTTGAATGGATTCTACGGATCATTTTGACGTCCCCTCGCTTTGTTCTGCTTGACTTCACGGTGATATTCTACTATCATCAATCGTGAAAATCCGTTGGCATGCCAACATGGAGGAGAAAATATGCGTTTTCATTTGACGAACGCCCCGCTTTTTTCGCGGCATGACCCTAAGGAGGAGAGCGACGCGCTGCTGAGCTGCCTGAACGCGAAGGCGCGAGCCTGCAAAAAGGGCGAGATCATCCTGATGGAGGGCGCGCCCACGGAGCAGCTGGCGTGGTTCTCTCGGGCAGGGTCATCATTGAAATGTGAGCGACGTTTGGGGCAACAACAGCGTGTTGAGGCAGCGTTTCCCCGGCGGAACCTTCGCCGAAGCGTATGCCTGCATCCCGGGGAGCCGCTCATGGTCAATGTCGTCGCCGCGGAGGATTCGACCGTGCTGCTTTTGAACGCCCGTCAGGTGCTGACCCCTGTTCCCATGCCTGCGCCTGCCACGCGGGGCTGATCCGCAACCTGCTGACGCTTTGCGCGGGAAAGAATTTGCAGCTCTCCCGCCGGATGATGCACACCAGCCCCAAGCGCATCCGCACGCGGCTTTTATCCTACTTTTCGGAATGTATCAAGCGAAGCGGCAGCTATGCCTTCGATATTCCCTATAACCGTCAGCAGTTGGCGGACTACCTCAACGTTGAGCGCAGTGCCCTGTCCAACGAGCTGTCCTCATGCGGCAGGACGGAATCCTGCGTTACGACAAAAATCACTTCGTCGTCAGCGAAACGGCGGACGTGAAATAAGGGGCGCGCTTTCGCCGGTCGGCTTTTCGCGGCGCGGAGGGAATCCGCGCCGCAAAGCCGCTCTCGTTGCGCGTCTCCACGTTGGCCGTCGCGTGGGGATAGGCCTCGGCCTCGCCGCGCCAAATTTCAATGCTGTACATCGCGTCTCACTTTCCGGCCATCCACAGCCGCGCGTCCGTGCCGCGCAGCTTGCAGAGCGCCTCGATGAAGAAGTAATCACCGTAGAGGATGTTGACATGGCGGCTCGCGCCGTCGTTGTGATAGCTGGCCGTGCACTTCTGCAAAATGCCCATGTTGCCGTCCGTCCAGTCCGCGCAGAGGGCGTTGAGCGCCGTCAGCAGCTTCATCGCCGCCGCGCGATAGGTTTCCGCCTCCTCGCCGCCGACGACGTTCGCCAGCTCCAGCAGGCCGCAGGCCGCGCACGCGCCCGCGATGTTGTCGATGCGCTCCCGTCCTTCGGCTGGCGGAAATCGCAGTCCGTCAGGCCGTCCTCGCGGATGTTGGCGATGAAATACTTCGCGCATTTTCTCGCCACGTCGATGTATTTCCGGTCGCCCGTGTTGATCCCGCTGAGCGTAAAGCCATACAGCGCCCACGCCTGCGCGTCGCCGATGAGCCGGTCGTGCGCGCCGGTGGAGAGCAGATACATGAAGCCGACGTCGTGGTTGAGCAGCATGAACGAGCGCAGTTCGGCCGTCAGCGCCTCTACGCGCAGCGCCTTCGTCCTTATACACATCCCTGCCCGTGGCGGCGTAGAGCTGCACATGATGCCCCGGCCAGAAAACCGCCCGTCCACCAGCTGTTGCCGTCATACGGCGCGGGGCTGTAGCCGTCCTTTGCCCCCATGTAGGGGATGATTCCTGCTCGGCCGCGCGCTTCGCGCCGCTCCATCTTTTCACAGGCGCGCGCAAAGGCCTCATCAATCCATTTTTCCATACGTCAAAACCTCCGTCGGGGGATTCTGCCCACGCATCGCGTCCTCGCGGTCTTCGTGCCGAAACGACGGCGCTGATAAGCACGGTTCGCCCTTTTGCCGATTCGAGCCGTCAGGGTCGGAATCAGCGATGCGCGGGGCCATCAGATTGGTGTTCGGTTCGGGCATGACGTTCTGCTGCCCGTCAAAGTGCTTCATGCCGTCTGCCTGCACAATCGCCATTGATGGATGCTCTGCATTTGCAGCATTTCATTCTGGTTGATATAATTTGGCAAATAGAATCAGGCTGATTACCATCCTGGACAGCAGCAGGCAAGCCTGCACCCACTACGCCCCAACGGAGCACGAAAATAAATAATGCATGGATGAATTTGTGCGGCTGTACGGCGAGCTGAAGTGGAGTCCGTCCATGTACGACAGCAGCACCGGCATCATCCGAAACTACATCAACCCGTTGATTGGGAATTTGCCCATGCAGAGCGTCACCGTTAAAACCGTGGACATCTTCATTCACGACCTGCATCGAACTCGTTCCGCTGCGGAAAAGTACCATGCTGTAAAGCAGAACTACATCAGCGATTCACAGGTGGAAAAGGTGTTCAAGCTCGCGCGATGCGCCTTTAATCAGGCCGTGCGCTGAATGTCATCCCGCAGTATTCGCCGCGTATGGATTCCAAAAACCGTCGCTTATGTGCTGCAAGAGCTGCGCAAAAACCAGCTTCACCAGATTGAACTGGCGGGCTTCGATTACACGGATTATAATCTGGTCATCGCCTTTCCAAACGGACATCCCTGCGAGGAAAAGCGAATCAATCAAGCCTTCACCAAGCTCAAAGCCGAAGCCAAACTGCCTGATGTTGTTTTCCACTCTCTGCGTCATTCCAGCGCCACTTACAAGCTCAAACTGAACCACGGCGACCTGAAAGCGACGCAGGGAGATACAGGTCATGCCGAAATCGACATGCTAACCAAGGTTTATGCGCACATTCTTGATGCTGATCGGAAGATTACGGCTCAACGCTTTGAAGAAGCGTTTTATCAGCCGCAGGATTCGCCCGAACAGAAGGATAACAGCCCGTCATCCCCGGATATCGCGGCTCTGATCGCACAGATTCAGCAATACCCGGAACTCGGAAAAATCCTTTCCGATGTGCTGGCAAAGCAGGCTTCTACTGATGAAAACACGGAAAACGGTAATGGCAATCTTAGCGATTCTGAGTAGCAGGCATCTAAAATCGTTCGATTCTTTCTGCTACTCTTGCAGATTCAAACCGCAAACTGCAACTTGCTCGAATCGAAAAAAGTGCCACCTGCTTCACGCACATGACACTTTCTGGCGCACCCACCGCGGCTCGAACGCGGGGCCTTTCGCTTAGAGTGCCAAAAGCGTTCGCCTTTGGAACCCCTCAACACCCCTGGAGCACCTTATTTTACTGGATTTCTAACGTTTTTGAGTGTTCGCATTTCCCTCCAAAATACCCCGGTTTTCCCCGGGTGAAATTAGCAGAGTGTTAGCAGAGCTAATTTTTCTGGGGGGATAAAAAACCAGCCGAATCCAAAATTAGCAGATAACACGGTTCATTTTGTTATTAAATCACAATTATCATTATAACAGATATGAAAAACATGACTATGTGCGTTGAGGATAGAACTTCTCCTCGCAACATACTTTTCATGGTTATACCGCTGAATTAATATATTTCTTGAATTTGAACTTGACTGGGAGTAAAGGAGAAGCCTGTTAACCCTAATCACCGACTCAGACGCACCACAGCCAGAATTCCTCGCAAATCTCGATGTGCTCTATTATTCGTAAAATTATTCGTAAAGTATTGAACGAGACTTTTTGCTCATGCTATAATGGAATCGAAAGGAGTGGTCTGTCCATGGCAATCATTAGCCCTGTGTCCGATTTGCGCAATTACAACACCGTTCTAGGAACAGGTTTCCGCTGGTTCACCGGTGTATCTGACGGTCAACGGACGCGGGTTTACGATCCGCGATATTGCGGACGATGAGGAATTTGAGAAGGCAAAGGCGATGCTCCGCTTAATGTGTGAGCTCAATGATGGGCATCCGCTCGGGAGAGGAAGAAGGATGGTGTCCGGGGATGATGTCCGGGCACCTTCCACAGCAAACGCAAATGAGGGATTGAATACTCCTGTCGCCGTTCAGCGAAACAAAACTTTCAAAGTCCGGCGCTCGCTGTATTACGAGGGCCTGTTCGGAGGTGGACTCATCTGTTGGCTCCAGCTTTTCCGAAGCTACATCGTTATCCCAACTGCGGCCCCAGATATTTTGTGTGATAAAGGTATGGGTCAGTACCTTTCCAACATTCTTGGATAGCAGGCACAACAGCTTATACTCAATAGGTGTCAGGTGCAGTTCGTCTTCTCCAAGATAAGCGCATCCCACCAGCATAATCCACTTTCACTTGCCATTCACAAATACAGAACTGGCAGTTACCATTTCCGACGTCATCAGAGAGAGTCTTCGCTGCGTCACACGAAGTCGTGCCAGCAGTTCTTCTACCGAAAAGGGCTTTGTCAAATAATCGTCCGCTCCGGCATCCAGCGCCTTGATTTTATCGTTATCCTCGCTTCGGGCGCTGATTACAATAATCGGAACATTGGACCAAGAGCGAACCGTCTGAATGACTTGAACGCCATCCATATCCGGCAAGCCCAAATCCAGTAAGATGATTTCAGGATTGTGCGATGTGGCCTCCATAATGGCTGCTGAGCCATTGGGTGCTACCACATAACGATAATCATTTGTTTTCAATGTGGTTGTAATGAGATTTCGTACAGACGGGTCATCCTCAACCACTAATATCAAAGGTTTATTCATGAAGTTCTACCTCCCCGGCGGGTAATGTAAATGTGAACACAGTGCCCTTTGGCTGATTGTCTGATACGGAAATCGTGCCGCCGTGGACGGTCACAATGGACTTACAGAGGGACAGCCCCAATCCAAGGCTTCTGCGGCTGTCGACCACTTTATTGGCCCCACTATAAAACATATCGAAAATACGGGGTTTCTGCTCATCGGGAATCCCAGGGCCGTTGTCGGAAACGGAAACCGTGACCCATTGCTCTTTTTGATCGGTGTGTATTTCAATTACTGAACCGACAGGGGTATATTTGATGGCGTTGTCAACCAAATTGATAATCACCTGAACGATCAGCTTCGCATCAATGTGGGCAAGGATAAAGTCTTTACCGCTGGTCACACGAATGGTGTGTTCTTTACTCTTTCTGTTGATGTGCTTCAGTGCTTCAGAAACGACCTCATCCATGAGTTCGATACTCTGAGTTAGATTGACCTGTCCGCCCTCAATTCGTGTGACTGCCAACAGGTTTTCAACCAGATTGATTAGCCACATGGAATCGTCATAAATATCAGTAAAGGTCTGCTCCCGTAGTGCATCGTCCATTTTTTTATAATTTGCAAGCAAATTGTCTGCGCTGCCGGAAATCGCTGTCAAAGGGGTTCGAAGATCATGAGAGATTGCTCGCAGCAGGTTAGCACGAAGCTGTTCATTTTGTGCCAGAACAGCCGCTTCCTCTTTTTCTTTGGCGTTTTTGATGTTTTCAAGCGCCAATGCGCACTCGCCCAGAATAGAGAGGAGTACGCTGTTTTCGAAAGAGTCCAGCGGAATACCGTTCACCGCAATACCAGCCACTCCATATACATGCTGGTTGCACTGGATAATGTATCTGTTGTGGCACGGCGTGTTTATTGTTTCGGAAGACCCAATCGGCGACTGCTTTCTCGTTCTCAGAAATTAAATCTTCCTGAATGCTATTAACAGCACGAAAACGTTAGGGGGGTGGCAAGTTCTTTACCATCAGACAGGTAGACGACAATATCTTTTTTCAGCAGCTTCATGAGCTGCCCTGCCGTAGCGGTGATTACCGCATTCTCATCCTGCTCTTTTTGCAGAAGCTGGTTGGTTTCAAAAAGAATCTTTGTACGGTAAGCTGTATGGGCAGATTGTTTCGCATTTTCTTTCAGCCGGGTAGCGAGAGATCCGGAAAGCAGTGTTACTATAAACATAATGGTAAAGGTAACAATATAGTTCGGATCGTCAAAATGGAATGTCAGTCTCGGAGTGGTAAAAAATTGAAATTGAAAACCAGCACGCTGACAACCGAGGTCAGAATCCCGCACAGTCGGTTGGTTGTGATTACAGCGGTCACAAAGTACGCCTAATATGTAAACTGCGATAAATATTACTCTCCGTGAACCCAAGAGCGCCAAAGCCACAGCCAATTAGTGTAGCTACCAGCAATACGACTATACTCTTCAGAACATCACGCAGGGGCATCGCATCTACCTGCGCCTTACTCTTTTTTCCTGATAGCTGGTTGCTGTGCTGG
>VOFE01002031.1_pt1 | contig 44096 bp, 25 predicted proteins | sample 5384071 | NCBI WGS metagenome assembly VOFE01 (sample SAMN12384724, study PRJNA508395) | human gut metagenome | isolation source: healthy gut D | host: Homo sapiens
CCCAGGACAGGATTGATCAAACGGCACATATTGATGTCGCTGACCTTCGTGCCCTCGGTGCGCAGGGCCATGAACCAGAAACTGAAGGCGAAGACCGAGATGAAGACCAGCACGCCGAGACTCGCATAAAACCCGACGGGCTTGGCCCAGAAGGGGTGGAAACCCTCCGCCGCGATGCCCACGCCGTAAATCAGCAGGCCGCCGAAAACATCTGCACGGCATTCAGGAAGATCGGATCGACCTTGCCCTTGTCCTCGAAACCGAAATCGCGGAATAGCCCTGAAAGACGATGCTCGCCAGCAACAGCACGATGCCCCCGATGCCGCGCCAGTCGGCGGCGCGCCGTCGCTGCCCGTGCCGACGATCAGCAGCAGTCCCGCGAGGCTCACCGCAAGACTCACGACCTTGTAACGGTTCAGGCGGTCGTTGCTGGCCACGAGGTGCGCCAGCGCACGTTGATCAGCGGCGTGAGGCCCATGACGATCGAGCCGATGGCTCCGCTGACGAAGTCCACGCCGAAATAAAACGCCGTGTAGCCCAGGAACATGTTGATCAGGATGAGATTGCCGAACAGCCGCTTGTGCTGCACGATCTCGCGCCACATGCCGCCGTGCCACGTGTAGGCGAAGAGGATGACGCCGACGGTCGTGAAGCGCAGCCCGGCGAAATTCATCGGCGAGAAATCGTAGCTCAACCCCTGCTTGATGAACGGATTGACAATCGCCCACAATACTGAGGCCAGCACGGCGTAGAGTATTCCTTTTTTTCATAACGTGCATCTTTCCGCCGCAAAGGTACGAAAAACGGCCGGCAAAACGAAACCGGTCCGGGCAAATGGACGGGCCGGTCCGGGAGCAGGCCGTGCATTCGCCGGAACGGCGCAGATCGGGCATCGTGAAGAACGGGACGAACGGATAGTACTTGAGGTATTATCCATTCATTTTTAGATAGAGTTGTAACTTAAAAAGTTATGACTCTATTTGCATATAGCAGGTAATGGTTAGGAAACAGTCGTATGCATTTGTTCGCATCTGCGTTCCATCTTGTCAAACAACTCCTGTTATTGAATACAAATTTAATAAAATGTCCCGATTTTTCAAATTGGATAATTTATTTAGAATGACTTCACCATGATAAATAGACAGTCCTCCAATGGTTATATTCCATCAAATGATCGTGAACAACAAAACTATCTCGGAGGATATGGGTTATCGTTCCGGAATATTGAGGAACATAAACACATTGACAAACGCTTATACACTAATATAGAGCGTATGACTTTAAATATTTGGTTCTCCCGTCTCTAAATAGATTGAACCTGATAGATAAGCCGATTATATGCGATGTTGAACCGTTCACATAAATATCGATCGCTTCTGAATCGTACGATAAGCCCCGGGGATCTTTGATTTTGAAAACTAGCAAATCTCCGGGGCGATCTATGACGAATCGGTTATCGACCGGTGTGTTTATCGGGCATTGCCCCCTCCGGAACGTCAATTACGATGTCGTTTCTGTTTGCGAAATGAAGACGATCTTTCGGAACAGGAGCGACCCAACGGCATATTCGTCCGCGCCAGGGCATACGGGAAAAATCCGAAGGCCGAAAATAAAAGGGCTGTCTGTTATTCCCTCCACCCGGACCTTTTCCCGAATCAACCCAAAGTCAGCCACGTCCGACTCCGTTTCAAGGCTGCGCACAGTCTGCCGCCCAGAAAGAAAAGGCGATAACGCACAATAGTCGATGGAACGATTAATCGAAATATTCTTTCCAGATTTCCGGCACATCGAACGGATAATAGTTGTCGATCTCCGCGGCGAGAGTAACCAATTGTTTCCGTTCAGGACTTCGAATCACTCCATCCCGACATACGGCGGCCCGGACCACCGTCGAATCGGTCACGGTAAAAGGAGCTTCGTAAAGCGAAGCGTCGGGCGTCGGCGGGGTTCCGTCTAACGTGTAGCGAATCTCTGCGGGATATTTCTCACAGTCGAGAGTCACCTCAACCGCTTTATTTCCGGAACGAATGCGAGTCGTGATCTCAACTTCGTCGCTCAGCGTAAAAGTATTTAGCCCCCGTTGCTGCAACAGTGGGATATGGGAGTTCATCCGGACTTTGAAATCGCTCCATTCGCGCTTCTCCTGCGGTGTCCATGCCAATTCTGCCACAGCCAGCAGACGCGGAAAGATCATGTATTCCTGTTGCTCTTCATCTTCGATATATTCAGCCCACGTACATCCCTGCACACCGACGATGCGGTCGGCGCGATCCGCCCGGATCGGCTCCACGGCCGCAGGGTCCACGAATTCGGCCCGGATGATCGACTCGTTGCGGGCCGCCGATTCCGGATCAGCCGGCACCGGCTCGAAAGCGTACATCTTTTTAATGGGAGAATATCCGTACATGGCACGCGGCTGAGTGGAAGGATCGGCCTGATACCAGTCGAAATAGAGCACTTCACCGGGTGTCATTACGGCATAATTGCCCCGATTAGCGGCTTCGATAGCCCCTTTCTGTCCACGATACGACATAACCAAGGTTTCGGAATGCAGTTCGTTGTGCAGTATTTCATCCCAGCCGACCATAACCCGCCCTTTCGAAGCGAGAAAATCCTGGATACGGGCGATCATATAGGGTTGGAGTCCCTGTATCCCGTCAAGTCTCTCCCGCTCGATCAGGGCCTGGCATTTCGGACAGGTCGCCCAGGCGACTTTCCGGGCCTCGTCGCCTCCGATATGGATGTATTTCGAAGGGAAAAGCTCCATAACTTCGGTAAGCACATCCTCCATAAAAGTATATACCTGTTCGTTGCCGACACAAAATTCTCCCGTCGTATAAGGTTTGCCCGTACAGCACAACTCCGGATAGCCGATGAACACGGCGTCGGAATGCGCCGGGAATTCGATCTCGGGAATGACCGTAATGTGCCGCTCGGCGGCGTAGGTCACGATCTCACGGATGTCCTCTTTGGTGAAATATCCGCCGTAAGCGCCCGGAGTTCCCTCGGGAAGATAGCGACGGTCGTTCCGGTCCCACCACGCGTACCAATCCCGCTGCGTGCGGAATGCCCCTTCGGCGGTGAGCCGCGGATATTTGTCGATCCGGATGCGCCAACCACCGTTATCGGTCAGATGGAAATGGAATACGTTGAGTTTGTAGCGGGCCATTTCGTCCAGCATCTTCAGCACCTGACTTTTCGGAAAGAAATGCCGCGATACATCCATGTGCATGCCCCGGTAGGCAAACCGGGGCCGGTCGCTGACCCTTACGCAAGGAATACCCTTGTCGGTCATCAACTGTTCCAGCGTCCGTTTCCCATAGAAAATGCCGGTCTGGGTGGCGGCCGTGAGTCTCACCGACGAGCGATCGACCGTAAGTTCGTATCCCTCCCGTCCCAGCGCATCCATCCGGGAATTGTCCACAACTACGGTCGTGAAGTCGTCCACCGTCGTGTTTCCCGGCTGAAAATACCCGGACAGCACCTCCATTTCCGCCGGGCGCGGAATGAGATTCACCCGAATCGCTTCGTGTGAACAGCACCCGGAAAGGGCCATTAAACAAAGAAAAAGAATAGAGACTCCCCAGCCCGAACGGATACGTCCCGGCAACAATCGTTCATTCATGTCCAATTGATTTTTACATAAAATACGGCCCGGCCGTCAAGCCGGGCCGAAACATTCCTATTTACAGGACCACACGGTTATCTGCACTTCGGCAACATTCACATCGGAATCCTCGACCACATTGCCGTCGGCGTCGACCCGGGAGGTGATCTCGCATTTCACATACCGGTAGGTCGCATTTCCCTTGTCGAATTCGATCCGCCCGGTCGTGACCTCGGCTCCGGCGTCTTCCGTAGGTTTCGTCCGGTCGGAAGTGAAAGTCGTGATCAGCGTCCAACTTTCGTTGCCGCCCCGATAGTCCTCCGGAGCATTGCTTCCATAGATATTCATCGTGCGGAGCTTCTGGCCGCCTTTGCCTCCGAATTTGTTCCAGTAGGTGAGCGTAATGCCCTGACATCCGGTTCCCAAATCCACATACCACGACGGAACGGTGCCTTTTTCTGCCTCCCCAACTGCGTCGGGGCCCCAATAGAGGTCCTTGTGCTCGTCGCTCCCGTCCATGATACCGTCATAAAGATACGAATCGTATTTTACGGAACCGTCCCAGTCGGTGAATACGGACGAAGCCCAGAAATTGTCATATCCGGGATCGGCTGCGCCGCTGATGGGAAGCGGCGCCGAGGACCAAACCTTATTCAGGTCGTCGTCGGTCTGGAAGTGATCCTCGATCGTTATGCTCGCATCCCACGGAGCATAGGTCAAACCCAACGTCAGTTCAGCATTCTTCAAGATCTCTTCCGCACGGCCTTCAAGCCGCGTGAGTTTGTCTGCCGGAATACTTCCGGAAAGACGTACGACGAAATCCTCATACGCGTCGCCCCGGAAAACCCGAAAATCCATCTTCACATTGGCCCTCGTCTCGTCCGAAGGCATCAGCACACTCCGGGCTGAAAAAACTGTACCCTCTTTCGTCAGCTCGATTCGCTTCGAAGCGGGCTCCCCCGTCGCAAAGTCGTATTGCCCCGTAAGGTCAACCCGGTCGTAGAGATCGCCCACGGTAAGTTCCACGGCCGTGACATCATTCGGGACATCGGTCAGGCGGACATCCAAGGCCCCGACCAGGCGTTGCAGGTCGGAAACGGGAACCGTCGCGCCGACATTCCGGGAAACGGACGTCGTACCGAGCACCATATCCGGAATAGCTTCGTTCATGTCCGTTACGGTCACGGTTGTGTTCTTTTTGGCCTCGTCCGAAGCCTCGTAGGAAACATGAGGGACTTCACGATCCATCATCAGCGCGACGAGCGAATAAGCCGCCTTTTCCACCACGAACGGTTCGAGATCGCCGAACGAGTCGGCATGCTGGTATTTATAGCAGTCGGATGACATGTCGTTGAAAAGGTAGAGCGACACCCCATACTCACCGAGCCCCTCGAAGCCATCGCTTTCGGATGCAAGAACGGGCACGATCTTCCAAAGCTGATCCCCCTCTTCCGGTCTTTCGGATTTCGCCTTGTCCTCGTCGCACGAGCAAAGCAGAACGAGCGTGAGCGCAGGCAGCAACAGGAGACGTGCAAGGCGATCCGCCCATCCGCAGGCATTCCCGACATTCTGTTTTTTCATCATCATGGCTTTCATATTATATACTTGATTCTTCAGGCCCCGCAGGCCCACACGACTGCCGTTCGGGGCGATACCGGGAACGGACTGCTAAAGTCCGCTCCCGCAAATCCCCATTCAGCGTATCGCAGGAGGGAAACTCCTTTCCGACAACTATTTGTACTCCCAAGTCGAAACCTCCAGTTCGCCGACATTCACGTCGAGCACATCCGTAATGGTCGCACCGTCGATATTAACCTTAGATGTCATCACGCATTTTACATACTGATAGGAGACGCTTCCATCCTCCGAGAATGCGATCTTGCCCGTCGTCACTTGCGCCCCGGCGTCCGTGGTCGGAGTGGTCTTGTCGGAGGTGAAAGTCATGATCTTCACCCAATCCGCATTGCCACCGCCGTAATCGGCTCGCGTATTGCTTGCGTAAATGTCCATCGTCTTGATTTTCTGACCGCCCTTACCGCCAGCCTTGTTCCAGTAGTCGATGGTCACGCCCTGCTTGGCAGCGCCGAGGTTGATATACCAGATGGGAGCTGTACGGTCCCATTCGGCAGGACACCAATAGTTGCTTCCGTCCGTTTTGTTCCCGTCATAAAGGTTGTACTGCCAGAATGTCTCGCCCCAGCCGGAATCGCCTCCATCGGACGACGCCCAGAAATTGTCGTATCCAGGAGCGGCTGTACCGCTGATCGGAAGGGCTGTCGGACCCATCCACTGCTTGTCAGGGGTAGTCTCGTCGATGGTAAAGCTGTCGGAAAGATTCACCACCGTGCTGTCCCAGGCCGCGTAGGTAATCGCCGAGTTCAGGTTGACCTTCGAGGAGGAACTGCCGGCTTCGACCGTCGTCGCCAGTTCATACTGCCCGTTGGCCGCGATCCGGCCCGCAGGGGTGCTGGTGTAATCCGTGCCGTTGACGCTGTAAGTCAGCGAGAGGTTGGAAGCCTCCGTATCGGTAGGCATCACGATAGCGTTGCCGACGAACTTGCCTTCGGCATTCTTGGTGAGTACAAGACTTTTCGATGCGAACGCAGCTCCGCTCTTGGAAAACGCGCCGTCGAGACTCACCTGATCGTACATGTTGCCGATCGTCAGGGTGATGCTCTCGGCATCGACGTTCTCCAGTCCGCTGACCGTCACCGTGACCGATGCCACGACGCGCTTGAGCTGGAGTGCGGCCGCCGCGCCTTCGGCACCGACCGTAACGACGTCGGAATTACCGACCAACAGTTCGGGAATCTGAGCCGAAATGTCGGTTATTTTGACACGTGCATCGGCAACGGCATTCGAAGCGGCGACACCCGTAAAAGTGAGATTCGCCTCGTCGCTGGAAGCGACAGCGTAAACGGTGTAGCTACCCGGCTCGACGGAGAAGGCTCCTAAAGACGCAGCGTCGGCGGCGCTCTTTGCATCCGCAATGTTACCCTCCGACATCAGAATCGCCCGGTGTGCATAAGCAGCCTCGGCGGCATCCGCCGAGCGGGTCTCGATCTTCAGTTTCGGTCCGTTGTCGGGAGTACCTCCCGGAATCTCCTCCGAAGAGGAGCAGCCCGTCAGAATCATACCGGCCAGCATGGCGACGGCAAATGTGTACATGGAATACTTTTTCATAATTATGCGTTTAAGGTGGTTAATAAAATTTTTTTATTGATTTCAGGCGGTTATTCGAACGTCACGTTCCGGACATATTCGTTTATCTCCAGATGAGGCCCCGATCCGTCGGTTACCGGCGCGCCGTTGACCGTGAAGTTCCCGATCGTCACTCCGTCGATCGACTGCGCGTCGCTGCGTCCTCTGATCCAGCTCGGAGTCGCCCGCGTACCGGTATAGGCGATGTTGCGCAGGGTGATGTTCCGGGCCCATTGTCCATAAAGTCCGTCGAACGCCCAGGCGTTGGTGAAGTGCGCGCAGAAAACCTTTCCGCCGTCGATGTCCTCGACAATGATGTTTTCGAACGCAATATCCTCGAACGTGCCGTTATCGGCGATCATCACCGCCATCGCTCCGGGATAGATCCCGTCGTTCTGACGGTTTTCCAGCACGATGTTGTCGTGGAACCGGATATTCCGGAATGCAATGCCCCGCGCCTCGGGACCGACGAGCATGTTGTGCGCCTTGTCGGCCCAGAAAACACAATTGCGGATCTCGTAATCGTAGACATCAAACTTGTTCTGCGCCAGATAATAGACCGTCCAGATGGAAGCGTCGGTGAACGATCCGTCGGAGGCGGTGTGCGCGGTGACGTAATCGGTCTTTCCGTTGAAGGCCTTGATAGTCACGTTGTCGTCGTAGTTGCGCTGGAACGTATTCTCGACCAGTACATTGCGGCAGCAGATGAAATCCATGCCGTCGGAGTTCATGATCCAGCCGATCTCCTTGATGTTGTCGATATGCACGCCCGTGCTTCCGACGATCTTGAGCGTCCAGTTCGGCGTGTCGCGCAGCAGGATGCCCTCGACCTTGAAACCGTCGCAGTCGAAGGTTTCGATCTGCGGCTGGCGGCCGTCACCGTGATTCTCCTTTGACGAACAGAGGATGCCCCGCCCCCGGATCGTCAAGTTGCGGCATCTCTTGGCATAGATGCTGCCGTAGACCAGCGCCCCCTCGTCGAGATAGATCGTCTGATTATCCTTATAGAGAATCTCCTTGCGCCCCATATTATGAATGCCGGGACCGAAATAAGTTACGTTGGCACCCGTCGGGATCGCCGTGTCGGGCAGGTCGGGCAGGATGAAGAGGTTCTCCATCCGGTTATCGTCGAACTCCACCGAAACCTTTTGCGCGGGATCGTCCAGTTCGAACTCGACGCTGTTCGGGGTCTGCACGTTGGGCACGATGCCGTAAGAAAGCGGACGAATCTCCACTTTCGAAAACGTCCCCGCACGGCGGGTCACACGGACCTTCAACGGAGCGGCGAACGCATCGGTGAACATTGCAAAGCCCATGTCATGCTGGACGTACCCCGCAGCCGGATTGGCGGCATAGTCCGAAACTTCGGCATTGTGCACGAAAATCTCTTTCCAGCATCCGTTGCGGAAAATCTCTACCGTGAAATCGTCATTGGCCGGACGGTCGTCCATGGCGGGCAGCCCGTCGTCGGGAATCGTCGTCGGAGCGTCCCAGGGGAGATAGCTGATCACGGGCGTAAGTTTCAGGTCGGTATCGTCCTTAAATTTCGCCGCGACCGAAAGCGCGTATTTCCGATTAGCCTCGATACGCGTTTCCTGCACGGAAACATAATTCTTTCCGTTGATCGTGAAGCGGAACTCCAACGTCGCGGAGGCTGTGTCAGTCGGCAGGACGACGGCCTGGCCGACATAACGTCCCGCGCTGTTCCGAGCCAGCACGATCGCCTTTTCGGAAAATTCAGCCCCGCTGTTTCCGGGCGTTCCGTCGGAGGCGATCCGGTCGTACATCCGGGGAATCGAGACCGTGATACTTTCGCAGGAGAGCGCTTCCAGCCCCACGACAGTCACCGTAAGGTGAGCCACGGCCCGCTTCATCCCAACCGGAGCCGAAACCGATCCGGCGACGGCTTCGAAACGGCTGTTGCACCCGATCAGCAGGTCGGGAATCGGAGCGGTCATGTCCGTTATCCGGACGCCGTACTCCGACAGAGCGATCCCCTCCGCTGCCGGAAAGGTCAGATTATCCTCGTCCGCAGCAGCAACCGCCAGCATTCCATAGGTTCCCGGCTCTACCCGAAACGGTGCGAGCGCCGCGGCGGATGCCGCAGAGACGGACTGCGCAACAACGCCTTCACGGATCAGGCAGACACGGTGGGCATAGGCGGCCTCCGCAGTCACGGACTGCGGTACGGCCCGCACCATAGCCATTCCGCCCGCAACCAAGTCCGAATCGCACGCGGAGTCGGAGCAGGCGGCTGACAGCGCGGCCGTACACAGGGCAAGAGAGGTTATTAAGATTCTTCTCATGACAAAAGTCTATTCGAACGTTACGTTTCGGACATATTCATTGATCTCCAGATGGGGGCCCGATCCGTCGGTTACCGGCGTGCCGTTGACCGTGAAGTTCCCGATCGTCACTCCGTCGATCGACTGCGCGTCGTTGCGTCCTCTGATCCAGCTCGGAGTCGCCCGCGTACCGGTATAGGCGATGTTGCGCAGGGTGATGTTCCGGGCCCATTGTCCATAAAGTCCGTCGAACGCCCAGGCGTTGGTGAAGTGCGCGCAGAAAACCTTTCCGCCGTCGATGTCCTCGACAATGATGTTTTCGAACGCAATGTCCTCGAACGTGCCGTCGTCGGCGATCATCACCGCCATTGCCCCGGGATAAATCCCGTCGTCCTGACGGTTTTCCAGCACAATGTTGTCGTGGAACCGGATATTCCGGAATGCAATGCCCCGCGCCTCGGGGCCTACGAGCATATTGTGCGCCTTGTCGGCCCAGAAAACGCAGTTGCGGATCTCGTAGTTGCAGACCTCGAAATCGCGAAGCCCGGCAACCATCCAGATCGCCCCGTCGGAATAGGAGCCGTCGGCATTCGTATGGGAAGCGATGTATTCGGGCGTGGCATTGAAAGCCTTGATGGTCACGTTATCGTCGTAGTTACGCTGGAAGGTGTTTTCGACCAGCACATCGCGGCAGCAGATGAAATCCATGCCGTCGGAGTTCATGATCCAGCCGATCTCCTTGATATTGTCGATATGCACGCCCGTGCTCCCGACGATCTTGAGCGTCCAGTTCGGCGTGTCGCGCAGCAGGATGCCCTCGATCTTCAGATTGTCGCAATTGCGGAACTCCATCTGCGGCCGCCGGCCGGCGCCGTGATCCTCCTGCGACGAACAGAAAACACCTCGTCCTCGAATTGTAAGGTTGGCGGCATTTTCAGCCTCGATCCGTCCCAGCACGACCGCCCCTTCATCGAGATAGAGAATACGGCCGCTTTCATTCGCAATACGGATCACACCCGCATTGTGCACCCCGGGACCGAAATAAGTTACATTGGCACCCATCGGGATCGCCGTGTCGGGCAGGTCGGGCAGGATGAAGAGGTTCTCCATCCGATTGCCGTCGAACTCCACCGAAACCTTTTGCGCGGGATCGCCCAGTTCGAACTCGACGCTGTTCGGGGTCTGCACGTCGGGCACGATGCCGTAAGAGAGCGGACGAATCTCCACTTTCGAAAACGTCCCCGCACGGCGGGTCACGCGGACCTTCAACGGCTGCCGAAACGAGTCCGTAAACAAGGCGAACCCCATTGTATACTGGGTATATCCCGCCTCGGGATTGCCGGCATAATCGGAAACCCGGGCATTGTAAACGAAAATCTCCTCCCAGGTTCCGCCCCGAAAAACCTCGACCTTATAGGCGGCGTTTCCGGGCAAGACGTCCCGGCCCTCCCCATAGGCTGTTCCGGGCATCAGGCAAACAGCAAGTATCCAGAATACGCCCTGTGTAATCTTCAACAACATTCCTATTCAGTTTTAAATCCATACTTTTGCAGCAGAACTTTCGCCTCTGCATCTGTCAATTCCTTGCCGGTCAACACTTTCAGCAGAGGACAGTTGATCCGGTAAATGCCATATTCCATATCGACAAATCCGAATCCGCCGTCGAGGCACTCCCAAAGCGTCCATGGAATATTATTTGCCTCCATGGCAGCCACCATATCCGTGAACCACGCCAAACGCATCGCTTCCGCGACGTTTTTACTGCATCCGAATTCGCCGCAATGTACCGCAAGTCCGGCATTCCGACCGTCGGACGCCGCATTGGACATTTCACCCATAATCCGGTCGGCATTGTAGGTCGTTTTGTGAAAAGAGGCATACTGCGGGTATTTGTCAGCATCCGACTGAGTGGGAATGACCACCCCCGGATATTGCACGGCTCCCTGATAGCCGACCCACGCCAGCATCTTATAATGCGACAGCAGCATCGGGAGATAATAATGGAACGACACAACCGCATTGGGATCTTCCTCGGCCACCCGTGCATACTTGATGTAGTTGTAGTCCTGCCAGCCCATTGCCGGGACGAATACGATCCGTTCGGGGTCCTGCTCTCGGACTGCCGTCAGAACCTCATTCTGGAGCTTATTCCAACCAGTTGCGTCGGGCGTCCCGTCATGGGGCTCGTTCAGCAGTTCGAAGGCCACGCACTTCGGATTGTGAGCCTTGAATTCTGCAGCAAGTTTTCGCCAAACATTTACGAAATGGGTGCGAAATTCGGGATAGGCAGGGTCGTACAACTCCTCCTCCCGGTAACTGTCCGAGCCTTCACGGGGAGCCAGTGTGTGCATGTCGAGAATCGCATACATGCCGTTTTGCTCGCACCATGTAAAAAGTTCGTGTAATTTCCCGACGGCCTTTTCGTTAAACTGCCCCTCCCGGTCAAAGATGCACAGCTCGTCGACGGGAACCCGGAAATGGTCGAATCCCAACTCTTTCCACAACGGGAATTGAGCGGGCATGACATAGCCCAACCAGTCACGATCGGCTTCCGTCATCCAATAAGCGAGGTTCACGCCGCGCCGAAACCGGAAGTCAGAGAGATGATCTGCCACCGATATCGGAGCAATGTCGGCAACCAGTCTATAAGTGTACGTATTGCGGTCTTTGTAAACGGAAAAACTCTCCCCGGTCGAAAGGTCGTACGAAACCTTTTCGCTTGTCGGCCGATAGCCGTCGGAAAGCGTGATATCCAGCGGTACGGCACCCAACAGCTCCTCCGGATATTCCGAAGCATAGATCGTCGTGATCGGGAACGAAACCGTCCTCGTCTCATGGTCAATCACTCCCTCGATCGGTTTCCCGCGAAACAGGAAAGAGGCCGACAAGACCGGAGTTTCGTTCCGGGCTGAGATTTCGTAGGAGACCTCCCCGGCTCCCGAGCTGACCGTCACGGTTCGGGGTTGCGTCAGGTCCATCGTCGTCTCCGGTTCCTTCGGAGAAACCATCGCATACCCGGGATTCAACTGGAACGTCAACTCCACGGCATCCACATCCCGCTTTTTGTCGAAAGTCAGACGGATCGTCCGCTTGCCGTCGTCGATGACCGCCGAAATGGAAGTCCGCCCGCCGTCGGCAGCGGTCACCAGGGCAAAAGGCTTATTCGCAAATACGCCGTCCAGTCCGGAATCTTCCCCACAAGCAGGCATCAATGCGACATAAATTAGCAGCAATATGTATTTCAAAAGTTTTTTCATCTTTATCGTTGCTTTTTCAATTATGATTGTCATTCGGCTTCGGGATCGACCAATTCCCGCACGACCTCGTAAAATTCGATCTCTGCGAGTGAAAAATAGGGCTGGTAGACATCGGTTCCTTTCACCACCTCGTATTTTACATGGGAAATAGGTTCTTCCGACAGAAACAACTCCGAAGTGTAGGAGGAACCCAGATCACCGGGCAGGTTATCCAATTGGGCCAGCAACGCCCACGTTTCGCCATCCGGACTGCCGTAAATATTCACGGTCTTGGGCAGCGAACCGTTCGCTTTCTTACGGTTCCAATATTGGAATTTAAGCGCTGAAACTTCCTTGCGAAGATCGAAAGTCAGGTGATGATAACCCGTAGGCTTCAATTCGGGATAGGTCCACTCATCCCAGAAACTCTGGAAAAAAGTATCCGGATTTCCATCCACAAGCAATTCCAAGGGGCCTTCGCTCGGCTCCTGGGCATTGGTAGCCAACTGGTCTGCTGCGAGCGGGATCAGATTCTCCGCAACAACCACATAATAGGACTCGGCCTTTTCACACTGCCGTTCGATATAGACGGGTTGCCCGGGCGTTCCGTTTACATCGTAAGCCGTAAATGTGAAACGGTACTTCCCATATCTGTTCAGCAGTCCGTCAATGTAGAGGGTACCGGTATAGCGGCTGCACTGCTTAGAGACTGTCGTCTGCGTGCCGAAATCGTAATACGAAACCTCGGCATAGAGGAAGTCGCGGCTTTCGATCGGGTTCCATGTCAGTCGGATCGCTCCCGGAAATGCCTCGGCACGGATTCCCTGTACGGCGAGCGCCGTCATGGCCGGCTCATCGTCCCCGCCGCACGAAACGCCGCACGAACAGGCAAAGAGCAACAGTATTTTATATATGCTTTTCATAGATGCAGTTTTTCAAATTCGTGATTCTGTCAATAACCCGGATTCTGGACGAACTTTCGTTCGTTCTTGTTGATGTCATCCTTGGGTATCGGCATCAGGTAATGCATCGGAGTCATGAACTTGCGCTGGACGATCACCTCGGTCACCCGGAAGAAATCGGCATCGGACTCCCCGTTGTAATTCATGCCTTTGGGGCGGACGTTGAAATACTTGTCGCCCTCTTTCCAACGGCGCACATCCCAGAAGCGGTGCCCCTCCAGATAAAGTTCGATAGTCCGCTCCTGACGTGCCATGCGGATCATTTCGTCGCGTCCAAGCGTCAGCCCCGCCTTTTCGAAAGCCTCGTCCACCGGGTCCAGTCCCGCCCGTTCGCGGACCGGTTTCAGCGCTGCTGCCGCTTCGTCAATCCGTCCCAAGTTGGCATAAGCCTCCGCAAGATTCAGGTACAGCTCTGCCATGCGAATCACCGGCCACGGATAATGCGGAGCGGCAACGTCCTCCTGAATGTTGTTGTAGAGCGGCGAACAACCCTTCTTATTGAGGTATCCCGTAGGGGTGTAGTTCGTCGTGCGCTCCTTGATGCCGAAAACATCGTTTTTGCGGAACTTCGTCTGCACGATGTTCGCGTTGTCGTCAGCTCCGTCGCGACGGAGCACTTCGTAATACCCGTTCTGGAAAGCCACCCACGCATAGAAGCGGGGTTCACGATCGATATTCAGGTTCATGGTCACACCGTCGCAGACATCGTTATGATACTCCCCGTAACGGTACCTCCCGGTATAGTCGTATTCCGGGTCGAGATCGATCGGAAGTCCGTTTTTGGAATAGAACATCTCGACCATCGTCAATGTCACACCGACACCGTTGCCCGATGACGGACCCACGCGGTAGGGAGTGGACTTGTATTGCAACCCATAGTGACCCTCTTTCCGGGTATCGGCCCACAGCACCTCTTTCGAAGTGTTGTAATCCATGAAATTCAGACGGAGCACCCGATGCACGGGATCGGTCGGTTGGGCGAACCTCGACGTAACCACCGGACTTTCGGTATAGAGTTTATAATCTGCGGCCTTAGCGACCTCAATGGCCTCCTCGGCTGCGGAAGCTGCCTTTTCCCATTTTGCCTCCGAATAAGTCTGGCTGATCAGATGGCGCCCGTCCACCTTGCTGACGAAATTCGCATAGTATTCGCTGTTCCCGTTGAAGAGCGGGGAAGCGGCATAGAGCCACAACCGTGATTTCAGTGCTTTGGCGGCAACGCTCGTGGCCCGGCCGTAGGCCGTGGAGGTCTGCTCTGCCGGCAGCATCCCGGCCGCTTCGTCGAACAGGTCAGAGATCCACTGCACACATACGTCGTAACTGTCCCGCTCGGGGAAGTCCGCCTTGTCCATATCGATGGACATGACGCCCTTGATAAGCGGAATCGGACCGTAGTTCTTCAAAAGCAGGAAATGGTAATAAGCGATCAGAAATTTCGCCTCGCCCTTGTAAATCCGAAGGTTCGCCTCCGTCATGTTGGGCACCGCGTCGATATTTTCCAGCAGGATATAGCACCGCCTGATACCTCCGAAAAGCGTATTCCAGTAGGAGATCACCGGTTCGCTGGCGTTGTAGTTCCCCTTCGGGAAATTGGCGAAGGTCTCGTGCTCCCAGGGAGTGACCACCTCGTCGGCCGTCATCAGGTCCAGCGAAGCTGTTTCGTGACGCGGATTGGGCAGGAACGAATAACAGGAATAGAGATAGCGTTCGGCCATCGTCGGGTTCTGGAAGGCGTCTTTCTCGTCCGGCGTCTCATCGGGGACTACGTCCAGATAACTGCACGCCTGAAACAGGAATGCGGCAGATAAAATCAGGGATAGAATATGTGTGTAATATTTCATAGGATTTCGTTTGGAATTTATTTTATAACGTCATCTGGATTCCAATGTTGAAAACCCGCTGGGTCGGATATTTCAGTCCCGATCCGCCGCCCTGTTCGGGGTCCCACAACTTGAATTTCGAGAAGGTCAGCAGGTTCGATCCGCTGATGTAGAAACGCATTTTCTTGTAGGTATAGCCGATCTCCGCGTTTTTCAGTTTCAGGAACGACGCGTCGCGGAGCCAGTAGGTCGAGGCAACCGTGTTGTTGCCGTATTCCACGACGCTCAACCGCGGATAGGCCGCATAGATATTCGGATTGCTTTCGCTCCAGTAATCGTCGGCGACGAACTGCATGACGTTGCGCTTGACATTGTTATTGATACCGAACGGATGGAATCCGCTCATCACGAGCGACGTATTGGCCGTACCCTGGAAGAAGACCGAGAAATCGAGTCCTTTCCACTGCGCTGAGAACCCGAACCCGTAGACGATCTCCGGCACTTCGGGATACCCTGCATAAATACGGTCGTTCGAATTGATCGTGTTGTCGTAGTTGCCGTTCGCATCGGGCTGGTTGACGTATTTGATGTCGCCGGCCATGATTTCACCGCCCAGCAGTTGTTCAGGACTGTATTTCACCTCGTTATTGTCGATAAACAGGCGTTGCGCCTCATAAAGCAGGAACGAATTGACCGAACGGCCGACCCGCGAAAGATTGGGATACTGCAGGTAATCCGGCTCATCCTGTTCGAGCACCCGGTTGCGGGCGAAGGTGAAGGTTCCTTTGGCAGAAATGAAGAAATCCTTGCCGATCTGATGGGTATAATCCATCGAGAGATCCAAACCGCGATTTCTCACCTTACCCAGATTGCCGTACACTTTTGTCGTAGCCGTTCCGAGAAAAGCCGGAACTGTGCCGCGTTCCAGGAAAATACCGCTCCGGACCTCCTGAAACAGATCGACCATTACATTCAGTCGGTTATAAAATTGCAGATCGACACCGACATTGAGTTTTTCTCCGGTTTCCCAAGTGATCTTCTTATTCTCGAAACGGTTGTAAACGGGACCGCTCAGCGTATACTCCCCGTCGGCGCCCGTCGTATATCCGGCTCCGGAAAGGGAGAGGTCCGACATGTACATGAAACGCGTCTCCTCGCTGTCGTTTCCCACAAGACCGTACGAACCGCGGAGTTTGAAATAAGAGACGGCCTTCTTGATAGGCGCCCAAAATTTCTCCTGACTGACCACGTATCCCACGGCCACCGAAGGGAAAAAGCCGAAGCGCCGTCCCTCGGCGAAATTCTCACTGCCGTTGTATCCGAAATTGGCCTCGATGAGGTAACGGTTGTCGTACCCGTAGGTCAGACGGCCCGCAAGGCCCTGTTTACGCTTGGGCAAAGAACTGAACAGACTACCGGGATTTCCGAGCGCAGTCTCCTCCTGATTATACACGACCATAGCACTCACGTCATGACGGCCGAAACTGCGGTTATAGTTGATCATTCCCTGGATATATATCTTGCGGTCTCCGTCAGTACTGCTGGAGGTGGCGAGTGTCGTACTTTGCTCGTTGCCGCGGATCTCCAGATCATAGTCTTCCAATCCGTCATCGCCCGTATGCGTACCCGAAATTTCGTAGGAATTATAACCTGCCGAACGCGATGTCTGGGTATAGGAATAGTTCTTGAAAGAGATCAGCGCCGAAGCGGAAAGCCCTTCGGTGATGAAATCGAAATTCTGATCCAGACTCAGATTGGCGTTCAATACGCTCTGGAACTCGTCTTTGTAGCCGGTAACCATTTCAGCCACGGGATTCTTCACCATGGCTTTGCCGCCCCAACGGATATGGTTTACCGTCGGATCGTCGGGAAAGGTTATCGGCATATCGGCGGGATTGCCGTTCATGATCATTCCGAAAATGTTTTCGCTGCTTTTCACCGGCCCGTGCGTATCCCGGAGCTGGGTGTTGATTTTCAGCGACACTTTGGTAGACTTCGTAAGATTGACGTTGACATTGTTCTGGAAAGCGTAACGCCAAACCGAGTAATTGTTGTTATAGGAGAAGTAATCCCGGCTCAGGTTCTTCAACATACCTTCCTCGTGACGGACGGTGGCGCTCATGAAGTAATCGACCCTCGAACTGCCGCCGCGGATATTGAAGTTAAAGTTTTCGTTGACTGCCAAATTTTTAAACATCTCATCGTACCAATCCACATCCGGATAGATATATTTGTTGCTGCCGGCCCGCGTACCGTCGATCTTCGCCTGCGTATAAGGAATCTGCCCCGTACCGCGCGTCAGAACCGACTCGTTGTACATCTGCATGTAGGTCACCGCATCGACCGTTTCCGGGCGGCTCGTCGGAGTCGAAAGAGCCGTCTCGAAGCGAAAATTAATGACCGGCTTATCCAGATTCTTACCGTTCTTCGTCGTAACGATCATCACGCCGTTGGCTCCCCGCGAACCATAGAGAGCGGTCGCCGTAGCATCCTTGAGCACCGAAAAACTCTCGATAATCTCCGGGTCCAGCCCGTTCAGTTCATTCGCGTCGATAGCCACACCGTCAAGGATGATCAACGGCTTGGTCGCGGAACCGAACGTGGAGATACCACGTATCCAGAAATCCGCCTGGTCGGCACCGGGCTGTCCATTGCGCTGCACGGCGATCACACCGGCCAGGCGTCCGGCAAACCCGGTCGACAAACTCGACGAAGGCATCCGCAGTTCCGCGGGAGCGATGGACTGTACCGAGCTCACCAGCATGCCTTTCTTTTGCTGGCCGTAACCCACCACCACAACTTCGTCCAACGCATTGGCGTCCTGTTTCAACGCCACGTTGAGATAATTCTCACGGCCAACCGCAATCTCCTGGGCTTCATACCCGACATAGGAGAAAAGCAGTGTTTTCCGGTTTGCCGGCAGGTTGATCGAAAACATTCCGTTCAGGTCCGTCGTAGTACCGATGGTCACACCTTTTACCTGTACGGTGGCTCCGATCAGCGGCTCTCCGGTGGCCGCATCGGTGACAGTACCGGAAACCGTTCGGGGAGCAGACTGTGCATATATTCCGCAAGGAACCGCGAAAATACCTCCGGACAACACGGCGAGCATAATCAACCGCGCAGTCCGCAACATATTATCAATCTTAATACATTTCATGATTTTCTGGGATCAAACATTAGCGATTCGTAGAGATGGGACCCGACTACAAATAGAGAACGGGATAAGAAGTAATGTCGTAAACGTGTGTCATGAGCATGTTTCATTTTACAATTTTCAGATAAAGTAGTTTCGGTTGAAATGCCGATACAAAATTCTTCTCTTATTTAGAAAAAAGGTCGAAATTTTACCGGAAAAACACCGTAAGGAAAATAAAGTGGGATTCCTTCGTTTTTTTTTGGATTTCGGCAACCCATTCGTTATTTTTGGCTATGCATTCATCTATAATCCAATGAAAAAGATCATTTTAACAACTCTTTGCTGTCTGACGGCCGCACTCACATCCGCAAGGGAAAAATCTCCGGTCACGATCATCATGCAGGTTTCGGACCCCAGATGGGGTTCTATGCCGACAACCGCGACATGGCCTATGAAACCCGCACCCTCACAAAAACCGTCGAAGCAATAAACAGGCTCCGCCCCGATGTCGTCGTCTTCGCCGGCGATTACGTGCACAATGCAGCGGACGAGAGCCAATGGACGGAATTCCTGCGGATCGTCGCAGAAATAAATCCCCGCATCAAGACCCTTTATCTCCCGGGCAACCACGACGTCCGGCTGGAAGAGGGTTCCGTCGATGTGGAACCCTACACGAAACACCTCGGAACCGACCGCTTCTGTGTGCGTGTGAACGGGATCCTACTGACCGGCATCAACTCGGATTACCTGAAAGACGAAACCCGGGACCCCTCGAAAGAAGAGAATCAGTTCCGGTGGCTGGCCCGTTCGCTCAAAAAGAAAAGGGCCAGCCGGACATCTCTTGTCTTCGCACACCACCCGTTCTTTCTCCGGCAAATCGACGAACCGGACGGCTATTCGACCATTTCGCCGGAAAAACGCCGGAGATATTTCGAACTGTTCCGGGAAACCGGTGTGCAAACCGTCTTTACGGGACATTTGCACGACAACGCGGAGACATCGTACGACAACATCGGAATGATAACCACGAGTGCCGTGGGCCGACCGTTGGGAGACGCTCCTTCGGGAGTGCGGATTATTGTCATCAAGGATCGAACGATCATCCACCGGTACTATCCGCTCGATGAAATACCGGACGCTCGAACCGGACTGATCCAGGCTCTCCGATAACGGAGTTCAAATTCCGGACAGTACGACGAGGCCGGTTCGACGAATCGGCCTCGTCGCTTTCAGAGCGTAAAAACCATTGCTATCGGATAGTGATCCGAAATGTAAGGCGCCCCGTAATCGCCGTCGAGGGTGACGAACTTTCGACATTTCATCCTGCCGCGGTAGAAAAGATGATCGAGAATAATCGTGTCCGGAGCCGATCCGAAACCATTGAATGTTCCCTTTTGATCGGTTTCCGCCGCTGTATCGCGTGCCGAAGCCATCAGTCTGGTCAACGGCTTGAGATGCGGATTGTCAATGGATGTATTAAGGTCTCCGCCCAAGATAACCGCCGCTTTCTTACCGGCAATCTGTCGAATCTTCGTCACGATCAGTTTCACGCCCTCCTCACGGGCAATTTTCCCTTGGTGGTCGAGGTGAGTGTTGAAATAGAAAAACTCTTTGCCCGAACTCTTGTCGCGCAATTCGACCCATGTTACCGTGCGGTTGCAGGCGGCATCCCATCCGCGCGACACGTTGTCGGGAGTCTCGCTGATCCAGAAGGTGCCGCTGTCCAGCAGTTCGAACCGGTCGCGGAGGTAGAACACCGCCATCGTTTCGCCGCCTTCGGCCCCGCCGTCACGATCTTCGCCGACACGGGCATACCGGGGACATTCGGTGTCGATGTAATACAACTGGTCTTGCATGGCTTCCTGCACGCCCATCACATCGGGAGCCTCCTGCCGGAGCATTTGCGCCGTGGCGTGACGACGGTTCGGCCAACTGTTGTCGCCGTCGCGCCCCCAACTGGTACGCATATTGAAAGAAATCAGTTTGATAGATACTGCATCCTGACCGGCCTGGACCGAGTTCGAGAAACAGAACGCAAGCAGCAAAAAAAGCATTGTCTTTTTCATCGGAATATTTATTGGTTCGTTGCCTGATAGATTTTACCATTTATTTTGATTCTCAGATTCTTCCATTGTGGCGGCAGGACAGACGGGCGCTGCACGAGACCGTCCGCCGTAATCTCCAGCCCGCCGAATCCGAACAGCACGGCCTGCAACATGCCGCCCGCACCCGTCATGAAATAGGGATTGCCGCTGGTGGCCGTTTCGGCAAACACCCCGAACGGCGGCCGCAGGTTGGGCAAGTAGGAGCGACGGAACATTTCGCAGGCTTTTTCGGCCATTCCGAGCCGGGCATACTGAATCGCAAAAACCGAGTAACTCATCGCCGGACCGTTACGCGGATCGATTCGGCGCTCGTAGTATTCCAGATCGCGCAACTGAGCTTCGCGTCCGGTCACGATGCCCAGCGGATAGCCCAGCAGGTTGGCATCGGCCTGTTTGATCATCTCGCCGTCGTAGCCGGCATGCTCGCGCGTCGTTCCGTCGGCGAAGTGCGGGATGCGAAGGCCCGCGGCTACCGCACTCCACTGCGGATCGGGACGCTCGCCGCAAAGCTCCGCCGCAGCCGAAGCGTACTCCAGTGCCCGGCGGGCCGCGCCGTTGGTAAAGGCATTGTCCGTGACGCCGACGGCGTATTCGTTGGCTCCGATCACATTGCGGATCGAGTAGCTGCCGTCGGCATTCGCCGTAACGCGATCGCACCAGAAACGTGCAGCCTCGCGCATCAGCGGGAAACCCTCGCGGCGCAGCCACTCCCGGTCCTGCGTCACACAGTAATAGTTCCAGCTGGCGATGGCGATATCGGCTGTAATATGATGTTCGAGCGGACCGGTGAGGGCAAAGGTCGGCGTAGCCTCCTCGCCCCGGTCATCCCCTTCCCAGGGGAACATCGCGCCCCGATAGCCGTGGGCGTAGGCCCGACGACGGGCCGCATCGAGTCCGTCGGTTCGGTAATCGAGCATCTGGCGCGCCAGGCAGGGCCGGAGCACCAGCAGCGCCGGATACATCCAGATCTCAGAATCCCAGAAGATATGACCGTTGTAAAAGCCCCGGGCCGAAAGGCCCATCGGCGGAATACTCCGGCGACTGCCTTCACGGATAGAGCCGTAAAGGTTGAACAAGGCGAAACGCACATCCAACTGTGCCGTGGGATCGCCTTCGATCTCGATATCGCCCTGCCACAACTCCGCCCATTTCCGTTCGTGTGCCGCAACGAGTTGCGCCGCTCCCTCCCGGGCTGCATAAATAGCCTGCCTTTCCGACTCATTCCACGGGTCGGCGAAAGCGGCTGTAGTACAGATTGTTCCCACAAGGGAGAACGACGCCCGGCCGCCCTTGCGCAGAACAATCCTCACGCTTTCCGGTGAGACCGCTTCGCACCCTTCACCGCAAAGGAAAGTCGACGAAGCCGCAATATGGTCGCGGCCGCGGTTGTAACTGCCGGAAGTGCGCTGCACGGCAATACGGCTGCCGTCCTCACATCCGACCGTGCGCGACTCCCGCAGGGTGTCGGCGAACTCTCCGGGAACGGTATGACCGTTTGAAAAAAGAACCTCTGCATCGCGTTCCGCCGTCACTTCCACCTCTGTCATAAGAGCGTAAGGCATGTTCCGCAAGGCCCGTATACGATAGACGACCGTCACACCGTCCGTTGAAAAACGGGTCGTGTGCACTGCACGCCGCATATCGACCGACTGATGCTGTGGACGGATCTCCGACGGATCGAATCGATGACCATCGACAGCCATTGTCAACCCCAGCGGATTGATCCCTTCCAGAATACGACTCACATCATCTCCGAACCCCGGCTCATAACTCCCTCCCAGAATCACAGAACCGAGGGCAAAAGGCTCCCGATCCACGGCTACGCCAATTTCTCCGTTGGCCATGGCGACGGCAAAATAATCAGCCGTGGTATCTCGTGCGGTAATTACCCACCCTTCGCTGCGGGCATCGACCGACAGCGGAACGACCGCCAGCAGCACGACCCAAAAAACAAGTCTCATCATGGTTCTATTCATTTACGGGAACAAACGTCACGGCCTGCCCGCCACGGGCAGTCATTGCAATTTCGAGCATATCGGCAGAAGTCACGGTCCGTTTTTCGATGCGATAGTTTTCGGGATTCTCCGCAGAATCCGGAGCGTCGGCATAGATCGTTGCAGTATAAGTCATACCGGACTTCAGGAAGCCGAGTTTCTGGGTCAATGTCCGGGGCTCATCGTTCGTGCCGGCGCCCAGGAAGAAACTGTCACCCGCACGGCGTACGACGACAATATATTCGCCGGGTTCACCCTGCAATGCTTCGGACCAGTCACAGTCGGCATCGAAATCCCGGAAGAATTGGAAAGCCGGATGTCCCTCGTAGTTTTCGATCAGATCGGACGCCATCTGAAGCGGAGAATAAATAATCACCCAGTTGGCAATCTGACGTGCCAGCGTAGTCTTGATACAACACGAATTGTTGTCGCCGTTCCACTCCTGCATTCCGGTTTCCCGGCCCCGGACGCGCGAGTAATCAAGATCGAATACCCCCGGCGTATAATCCATCGGACCGCTCAGGAGCCGTACGAAAGGCAGCGTACAGAGATACTCCGCGGAGTTCCCTTCCGACCATGCGTTCCACTCCATGCCGCGTGCCCCCTCCCGGGTCATCATATTGGGCCACGTGCGGCGAATGCCCGTATCCTTGATCGGCTCGTGGGCATCGATGACGATCCCATAACGGGCCGCCGTCTCGACGACACGCTGGTAGTGCCGCACGCCATACTGCGAGTGGTGGAGCTGGCCGTCCCTGAAGCCTCCGGCATATCCCGTTTTGACGGCATGCACACCCAATCCGGCATAGCGCTGCATAGCCGTTTCCAGAGCCGCTTCATATTCAGGAATATTACCACCCGTTTCATTGTGCATCCACAACTCGATGTTCTTCTCCCGGGCATACGCGGCAATGCGGTCGAGATCGAAATCTGCATAGGGCTTCACATAATCGAAGTGCTGCGTTTTACCCCAGTTCTCCCAGCCTTCGTTCCACCCTTCGAACAACACTCCCTGAATATTGTTCGCCGCTGCGAAGTCAATATGACGCAGAGCATTCTCCGTCGTCGCTCCATGCCGGGGTCCCATTGTCCATGTATGGGTGCCGAGATGCAGTCCCCACCATACGCCGATATATTTCTGCGGTTTGATCCACGAAGTGTCAGCAATCTTCGAAGGCTCGTTCAGGTTAAGGATCAGCGACGAGTTGATCAGGTCCACCGCTTTGTCTCCCACTTGGATCGTCCGCCACGCCGTCATGAATTTCGAGGGAATACGAGCCTTTATACCGTCAGGCAGCGGAGCCAACTCGGCTTTGAAGGCCAGCGAATCGGTCCGGTAGAGATTCATTTCGGGGAAATCGTACAGCGCCGCTTCGTGAATCGAACCGTATGTGCCGTCCACACGGAATGTGAAAGGCGTATTGGCGTTTTCAACGGCCGAAACCGGCAGTTCGCGATACAACAATTCATAGGTGTTGAAATTTCCAGGAATCGACCACGACACGCCGTCTTCGGCGAAGCGGAATTCGGTCAGTTCATCGGTGACGGTCAGCGAATCGAGGTCCGGCACCTCCCATTCATAGCGGAATGCCACACCGTCGTCAAAAGCCCGGAAACGAAGCGTCAGCAACACGCCGTCGTCGTTTTTCAATACCGCCGTCATTTCGTTGTGGCAATCGCGCAGGATTTTATTTTCGCCCCACGGCTGCGTCCATGTTTCGTCCACGGACCTTTTCACAATCTCCCGTACCGAAAAGCCGCCGGCGAGGTTTCGCTCTTGCGCCACGAGGCCCAAGGCGGAAGGAAGGATCAAAGGCCTGCCGTCGCGTTCGACGGTATAGGCCATGCAGCCGTCGGCGCCCGTCACGAACGAAAGGCGTGTGCGCCCGTCGGGAGAAATTATCTCCGGATTCCCGCCGCATGCAAACAGAAGCAAGCACACACAGGACAAAAACAAGTTCCGGAACGAGAACTTCAAAGTTTGGTTCATGCTAAATTTATTTAAATGAGGTTATTGTAATTTTCGGGCTATTTGCCGGTCATACCTTAAGGAAAGTGTTTTTTCGATACAAGAAATAGAGAAACAGCCAGCAGAGCACGATATAACCTATATCGTAGATCACCGCCCCTACTGTTTCACTGCATTTGGAAGCAAGTCCGCCGACGAAAAAATCGGACGCATAACGCAGTGGAGTAATCCGCTGCGCCATATAAATCGTAATGGAATTCAATCCGATAACCCGGAAAACGAACGTCCATCGTTTGTACCCGCACACGTCAATCAGGTAATAAAACAAGGCGGTCATCCCCAGCGAATAACCGGAGACCACGCAAGTGAACGAACTGCTCCATAAATTCTTGTTGACCGGCATGATAAGATTCCAGCACAAGCCCGCCGTCGTGATCGCCAGTGCGGCGACGGCCATATAGAACGCTTTCAAGAGCCAGAGAGCCCTCTCCGGCCATCGAGCAAAAATTCGCCGGTGAACATTCCGAATAGAGCCGATACGACTGCCGGCAGGGTGCTCAATATCCCTTCGGATCGAATGCCCCGTAAAGGATGTGTCCGGGAAGGTACTGTCGGTCAATCCATCCGGCCAGACACCCCTCCACCGAAAGCGGATCGGCACCGACCGGAGCATCGGGGGCTACGACCAGGCCGAGCAGCAGTGAATAGCCTATTAGGATAATCCCGGCAACAGCTATCCGAGTTCTCACGCTGCAATACACGCAGAGCAGTGCGGCGAACATCCAGGCCAAGCCGATCCGTCCCAGCACGCTTGCTATGCGCAACGAGGAGAAATTGAGCTCGAACAACCCGTTATAAACCATTCCCAACAGGGCAAGAATCAGTCCGCGGCGGAAAATCCGGTCCAGAATCCGTTTTCTGCCGAATCCGCGTGCACGCTGTTTGGCCAGCGAGAAGGGGAACGCCACGCCTGCGATAAAAAGAAACAGAGGAAAGATCGTGTCTTGAATCGTTAGTCCATTCCACGCCGCATGCTGCATCTGCGACGCAAGCATATCGGTAAAAGATCCGGGCCACAGTGCGCACAACGAGGTCACGAGCCCTGAAAAGCCCATAATAAAGAACATATCGACCCCCCGCAGGGTGTCCAAAGATAAAAGTCGTCTGTTCGGGTTCATCATCGCAGTATATTTAGCACCGGTAGACCGATTTATTCGCCCGTTCCATCGAAGAAATAGGAGGCGTAGCGATAGCCGCATTTGTCGTAAAGTTTCCGGAATACCGTCATGCGCCGGGTGAAATCCCCGAAATCGCGGCGGTCGCAGGCCCATCCCACCTCCGCTAATGCGGCCAGCCGCGGCAAGGCCATATGCTGTGCATGGGCAAAAGAAGCGATATATTCCGTCCATATATTCCCTTGTACTCCCTGAATACAGGATTGTTCCGCTGAAGAAAGACGGTCATAGGGATCGAACGAATAAACCTTACGAACCGGCACGTAACCGCCGATACCGAGTGGTTCGAGGCGCTCCGGCTCCTGCGTCTGAAAATAATCGAGATAACAATGCGTGTTGGGGGTCATGATCACCTGATTCCCGGCCTTGGCAGCGGCAACGCCGCCATCGGCACCGCGCCACGACATAATCGTAGCCGTCTTTGAAATCCCTCCTTCGAGTATTTCGTCCCACCCGATCAGATTGCGCCCCCGGGCGTTGAGCCATTTTTCAATCCGATGGACAAAATAACTCTGCAATTCGTTTTCATGCTCTAACCGCTCATTACGGATACGCTGCTGACAGGCGGGACAGCTCGTCCAACTCTGTTTGGGACACTCATCCCCGCCGATATGGATATATTCCGAGGGAAACAGTTCACACACCTCTGCAAGCACGTTCTCCATGAATTCGAACGTCGAATCCTTGCCCGCGCAATAAACTTCCGGGAATACACCCCATCGCGTCCGTACTATATACCCCTCACCGGCACACCCTAGCCAGGGATAGGCCGCCAGTGCCGCCGAGGCATGTCCCGGCATCTCGATTTCAGGGATGACCGTAATGAACCGTTCGGCCGCATAGGCTACGACGTCACGAATTTGTCGCTGCGTATAGTATCCTCCCGAAGGTATGCCGTCGTAGATATTCGTATTGCGTCCAAGGACTGTTTCGGCTCGCCGTGACCCCACTTTCGTCAATTCGGGATAATGCCTGATCTCGATACGCCATCCCTGGTCGTCGGTCAGATGCCAGTGAAAACGGTTGAGTTTGTGGAGCGCCAATATGTCGATGAACGTTTTGATCTCGTCAACCGTGAAGAAATGACGGCAGCAGTCGAGCATGGCGCCACGATAAGCGAAACAAGGTTCATCCTCCACATGCACTGCCGGAAGTCGCATGCCATACTGCGAGATAAGTTGACGCAAGCTCTGCAATCCGTAGAAGAGTCCCGAAGGGGAACCGCCCGTCACGGCGACACGCCCTTGGCCGATGTCGAGCGAATAGGCCTCCGCCCTGAGCGCCGGATCGATCCCGAGTACGATGCCGCTTTCGGAAATTCCGGAAACTTTCAGCCGAAGTCCATGTTCCCGGCAAATATCCCGCACGAAGAGTTCCGCGACACTCCGCAGCGCTTTAGCCCCGCCGGGTACAGCGATCCGCGATCCGGCGGAGAGCACCGCTCCTTCGCCAGTTGCGTAAGCGATGTGCTGAGGCATGGGAACGATCGCGGGAGAATCCGCCGCTCGGGTTTCCGTAAATGAAACAGCAAGCGCCATGACGGCAAAAAAAACATTTTTCATATCGGTATGTTTTAGAACGGTTTCAGGGAATGTTAGGGGTGTCCCACACCCGGGTTTCCACGCATCGGACGAACAGGGTCTCCGTACCCATACGGATCCGGAAATCGCCCTTTTCGAGCCGCCAGCGGCCGTCATAACCGACAAACGCCAGATCGGATGCCGGTATCGAAAGCGTCACCGTACGGGTTTCGCCCGGTTCAAGGGAGATCTTCTCGAAATTGCGCAGCCGGATCACGTCAGGCGTCAGGCTTGCCACCAAATCGCTCGACCAGAGCAATACGGCCTCCTTGCCCGCGCAGTCGCCTGTATTGGAGATATCGACCGTGAACGAAAGCGTATCTCCGGCCCGAAATTCCGTAAGGTTAGCCCGCAGATTTCCGTATTCGAATGTAGTGTAACTCAATCCGTGGCAGAAAGGCCATTGCACGTCCATCACGGCATCGTAGTTGTATTCGCCCTCCATCGTACCCCTTTTCTGACAGGGTTTGTAGTCATAGGTGGCCAACGCATCGGGCCAGCGCGGATAGGTAAAGGGAAGCCGGGCGCTGAAGTTCGCATCCCCGGCAAGCAGATTGGCCAGTGCGTCACCCCCGTAATTGCCGGGCAGCAGAATATCGACGACAGCCTGCGCCAACGGCTCTATATCGCCGATCAGACGCGGCCGGCCCTCGTTCAACACCAATACGAGGGGTTTCCCCGTAGACGCCAGTTCGCGGACCAGTTTTTTCTGGTTTTGCGACAGGTTCAGATCATTCATGTTGCCCGGAGTTTCACAATAGGAGTTCTCGCCGATGCAGACGACAATCACGTCTGCATCGGCCGCTGCCGAGACTGCTTCGCCGATTCCCCGCACACGCTCCACCTGCCAATTCTCCGAGGGGGTGCCGTATTCTACGCCTGGAATCCAGGTAACATGATCGAATTTACGCGCCAAGGCCTCGTAAATCGTATTGTAACGATCTGCAAACTCATCGCAACGCTCACCCTGCCAGGTGTAAGACCAGCCGCCGTTGAGACAGCGCATGGAATTGGCATTGGGGCCGGTGAGCAGGATGCGCGCCGACTTCGGGAGGGGTAGCAGACCTCCGTCGTTTTTGAGCAGCACCTCCGACTCTTCAGCAGCTTGCAAAGCCACGGCGGCGAATTCATCACTCGCGAAACGATCGAACTTCGAAGTGTCCGGGAACGGCTCTTCGAACAACCCGATGCGCATTTTCAACCGCAAAATCCGACGAACGGCATCATCGATGCGTCTTTCGGAAACCAGCCCTTCCTCGACCAGTTCACGGAGATAGACGCAGAAATCCCGGTCCAAAGGGACCATGGCCATATCGATCCCGGCATTTATAGCGATCCGAACCGCATCCTTGCGGCTCTCGGCGATATGATCCCGCTCATATAGATTGTAAATATCATTCCAATCCGTAACGATCACCCCGTCCCAGTTCAGTTCTTCCTTCAACCACCCCGTGAGCAACTCGCGGTTGGCATGAAAGGGCATACCGTCGTTGTTGGACGAGTTGACCATCAACGACAGCGCCCCGGCCCGGATACATTCGAGAAAGGGGGCAAAATATTTTTCGCGCAGGGCGTTGCGCGTAACGGACGAAGGCGTTCGGTCCTTGCCCGACACGGGGACGCCGTAGGCCATGAAATGCTTCAAACAAGCAGCCACCCGATACATCCCGATCCGATTGGGATCATCGCCCTGCAAACCGCGCACGGAAGCCGCCGCCAACCGGGAATTGACACAAACATCCTCTCCGTAACTCTCCCACATCCTCGACCATCGGGGATCGCGTCCCAAATCCATCACCGGCGCAAAATTCCACGGAATGGCACAGGCACGGGTTTCATAAGCCGAAATCTCCGACGAACGGCGCATCAGTTCACAGTTCAGCGCGGCACCCATGTTGATCCCCTGCGGAAAAAAGGTTGCACCGCGGGTGTAGGAAGCACCGTGCATTTGATCGACACCGTAAATGCAGGGAATCCCCAGGCAGTCGAGCGAACGACGCTGAATCCTACCGATAATCTGCGTCCATGCCTCCCGGGACTGCGCCTCATCGAACGGTACGTTGAGAATCGACCCGACTTTGTAATGTCCGATGACCGTATCGAGCAGCTCATCGCTGATGAACGGATGCCCGGAATCATTCATATCGGTCACCATGCTGACGGTCAACTGACACATTTGGCCGATTTTCTCTTCAAGCGTCAGGCGGCCGAGTATCTTTTCAATCCGGGTTTCGATCTTCGCATCGGGCCGGATAGCGGGCGGCACTGCTGCAAACAGCGCATTGCAGCCCATACAAATCAACAAACAAGCTATTATTTTCATTGCATCAGAATTTGAGTCGTCGCAGGGGCTCCTGCGGTTTCAGTACGTCATGCACCTTGCGCTCGGAAGCTTTGGCGACAAAAGGCAGCCGCTGGACAATGTCGTCGGCAGAACGCCCCAGTTCGGCCATATAGCGCCCCGAATCGACGACAAACGCCGAAATACGCTCGTCGAACGAGGCCAGATCGGCAGCCGCGAAACGAAGGGTCAGCGCCTGCGACTCCCCGGGCTGCAATTCCCGGCTTTTGGCAAAAGCCCTCAATTCGCGCACGGGCTTCGGCAGCGCCCCTTGCGGGGCTGCAACATAAAGTTCAACGACCTCCCGTCCGGCGCGCGAACCTGTATTGGTTACACGGAGCGTTACCGCATAATCCGTCCCGGAACGCCTGACGGCCGCATCCGTCCACTCGAAGGTCGTATACCCCAAACCGTAGCCGAAAGGATAGGACACCGCCTCCGGAGCATGGGTCGAGAAATAGCGGTAACCCACCCAGATATCCTCCTCGTAACAGGTGAATCCCAGGTTTCGCAGGTGCCGTTCCGGGGCGTCGTCGGCCCAATCGCCGCGGCGTCCCCGATAGTCGAGCGGAAAATTCTTCGATGACGGATGATCCGAATAATCCGCCGGAAAAGTCATCGGCAGCCTTCCCGAAGGCGATACGCGGCCGCTCAAAACATCAGCCATGGCATTCCCGGCTTCCAAACCTCCCTGCCAGGCCAACAAGATAGCGTCGGGAAGTTCCTTCCACGACATGGTTTCGATCACGCCGCCGATATTGAGCACCACGACCACCTTCTTACCCGCGGCATGAAACGCCGAGCAGACCGATTCGAGCAGTTCCCGTTCGGCTTCCGTCAGGTAGAAATCCGATGTAGGACGATCGTTGTATTCACCCGAATTGCGGCCTAAGGCAACGATGGCCGCATCGCTGTCCGCCGCACGCGAAGCGATGAATTCCGGCGTCAGCGTCGTTTCGGGGACAAACCACTTTTCGCCCAAATAACGCAGGGCGTTCTGCTCCGCGAGCAGTGCCTCACCGAAAGACATGTATTTTGCATAGAGATCTGCCGTACGGGTGTTAAGCCGGAATCCGGCGTTGCACAAACCTTCGTCCAAATCGACCGTATAGGCTTTGTTGACGTGTCCGGCGCCCGTACCTCCGGCAATGCAGTCATAGGCATTGACTCCGAACACCGAGAGATTACATCCTGCGGCAAGTGGTAAAGCAGCGCCTTCGTTGCGGAGCAAAACCATGCCTTCCGCTGCCACCTGACGCGATACGGCAGCATGTGCTTCCAAGTCGGGAGTCTCCGACACGGCTTGTTTCCGGAAACGGGGCGTCCGCAGAATATATTCGAGTACACGGGTCACACACCGGTCAACATCCGCCTCGGCGAGTCTCCCGCTGCGCACCGCTTCTACAATCTCTCTCGCCTGAGCCGGTTCTCCCGGCATCATCAGGTCGTTGCCGGCATGTACTTGTGCCACGGTGTTACGTTTTCCGATCCAGTCCGACACGACAAGACCTTCGTAGCCCCATTCGTCGTGCAGAACAGTGGTCAGCAACTCGCGGCTCTCCTGCGTATAAGGTCCGTTGATACGATTGTAGGACGACATGACCGTCCACGGACGCCCCTCCTTGACGGCGATCTCGAATCCTCGCAGATAAATCTCACGCAACGCACGTTGCGACACCCGGGCGTCATTCTGTAAGCGCATCGACTCTTGGTTGTTGGCCGCAAAGTGCTTGACCGAAGTCCCTACGCCTTGCGACTGAATGCCCCGCACCATCGCCGCGCCGCATTTGCCGCTCAGCAACGGGTCCTCGGAATAATATTCGAAATTGCGGCCGCAGAGCGGATGGCGGTGGATGTTCATACCCGGACCGAGAATCACGTCGCAGCCATATTCGAGCACCTCGTTACCCATCGCTGCGCCACAGCGTTCAATAGCCGCCTCGTCCCAGGTCGAGGCGAGCATCGTGCCGATCGGAAAAGCCGTACAGAAATAAGTCCGTGCATCTCCTGCACGTTCCGGATCGATACGAAGGCCCGCAGGACCGTCGGCCATCACCGTTGTCGGAATGCCGTAGGATTCCAAAGAGCGGGTAGTTCCGGCCGAACCGGGAACTGTTTTCAACGTGCGGCCCGTTACAGCGCCCTCGCCAGCGTAACCCTCCATTGAGGTTCCCACCAGCAGGCCGGCCTTCTCCTCAAGGCTCATAGCCGCAACGATCTTCCGGACCGGAGCCTCGCCCAACCGGGGCTTTGCAGACGGAACCGCCACGACCAGCGTCACGGGAAACAAAAACAGTGCGATCAGTAGTTTTTTCATAAAGTATCGATTAACGGTCTGTCGAGGCGTATACCTCGGGAGTATTCAGATAAGTATAGTAATTATCGACATTGCGGCGGGCATCGACATAGAGTTCCGTCATGGTCCCCTCCATCCTGCCTGCGACAAAGAGCGCCGCCCGGACGGTTGTCCCCGCTTTCACGACAAAAGGCCCGTCGTAAAGGTCTGATCCGGGAACCGGGGCCGTACCGTCCAAAGTATAGCGTACTTCGGCGGGATATTTCTCCGTGTCGAGCGTCACCCGGGCCTTTTTGCCTTCGGAAAGCATCTGAGCCGTAATCACAACGTCGTCGCTCAATGGAAAAGCATTGATTCCCCGCGCATGCAGCAACGATACATGAACATTGATACGACGACGGAAATCATTCCACTCACATCGCTCCCGGGGAGTCCAGGCAAGTTCGGAAACAGCCAGCAAACGCGGGAAAATCATGTATTCCAAATGTTTTTCCGTTTCTATAAACTCGGTCCATGTGCAACCCTGTACCCCGATGACGTGCTCTTTGCCGCCGTCATAGATATATTCGACCGAATCCGGCGAAACGAATTCACCGCGAATTATCGATTCATTGTCGGCCGCCTTTGCAGGGGTATCGGGGACGGGATGAAAACCGTACATCTTCCGAATCGGCGAGAAACCGCCCATCGCGCGCGGCTGTGTATGAGGATCGGCCTGATACCAGTCGAAATAGAGGATCTCGCCCGGCGACATGACCACATCGTAACCGCGGTTGGCCGCCTCGATGCCTCCTCGCTGCCCCCTGTAGGAAATTACCGTAGAGGTGGATCGCAGGTTGTTCTTCAGGATTTCATCCCATCCGATCATCGTGCGTCCGTGTTCCGCCAGAAACTTTTCGGCGTGTTCGACCAGATAGCATTGCACCTGGTCCACTCCGCCCAACTCCCTGGCCAGATGCCGGCATCTGGGACAGCTCTTCCAAGCTGTCCGGTCGGCCTCGTCGCCGCCGATATGGATGTATTTCGAGGGGAACAACTCCAGAACCTCGGTCAGGACCTCGTCCATAAATTTCAACGACAGCGGATTGCCGACGCAAAACTCGCCGGAAGTATAGGCCCGGCCCGAGCAGCAGAGCTCCGGATAAGCTGCGAAAACCTCGTCGGAGTGCCCCGGGAACTCAATTTCCGGAATCACCTCGATGAAGCGTTCGGCAGCATAGGCAACGATTCTGCGAATTTCCTCTTTCGTATAGTAACCGCCATAGGCCCCCGGTGTGTCCTCGGGTACATAATGCCTGTCGCCGTAACTCCACCATTCGAGCCAGTCGGACTCCGTACGGAATGCTCCCAGCCGGGTCAGCAGCGGATAAGCGTCGATCCTGATGCGCCAGCCGCCGTTATCCGCCAGATGGAAATGAAATTTGTTGCTTGTACCGTGCCATTTCATCGAGGAGCCGGAATATCGTTTCAACGGGGAAAAAGTGCCGCGAAACATCGAGATGAATACCCCGATAACCGAAACAGGGATTATCGATGATTTCCACGCAGGGAATCCCCTGTGCGGTCGCCAACAGGCACAGCGTCTGCCGGCCGTAGAACAGTCCCGCGGAATCCAGGGCCGTAAGGTCAATGCCCCGGCGAGTCACTTTCAGCCGGTAACCCTCCGGACGAATCTCCGGAGCCGAAGGATCGATTCGGCAGGCAACGTACCCATCGCCTGCACGCTCCACGAATCGGGCGCTGTCCGTTTCAAAGTAACCTCCCGTAAAGGTTGCCTCCTGCGGCATCGGCACCAGAATCATTTCGCCGACAGATCTCCGGCAGGCAGTGCCGAAGAACGAAAGAGCGACAATGGAGATTGCAAAAATGAGTTTCATAATCATATCCTATGGATTGAGCCGATTCCATCCACTCTGCCGGGACAAAATCTACCGGGTACGAAAATACTCCTGACATGGATCATGCAGGTCGAATTTTTACCGAAAAACGGTTGTAGGCCCGCTTCTGCGGACAATCAAGCGATTTTATCGCCTTTTTCGTTCAGTCTGTCGATAAATTCCTTGGGAGAGAATCCGAATTTCTTTCTGAAGCACGTACTGAAATATTTCGGGTCGTTGAATCCGGAAGCATAGGCCAGATCGGCAATACGCATCTTCTTCTGCTCTTCGAGCAAATGATAGGCAGCACGCAGTCGCACGTCAATGATGAATGCAGCCGGAGTCAACCCGGTGAGCGATTTGAGTTTTTCGGTAAGAATCGTACGCGACATATTCATTTCACGGGTAAAATCGGCCTGTGCAAATTCGCAATCGTCGATATGCGCATTGACGCACGCCATAGCCTGACGCATGAACTTTTCGTCCATCGAAGTATACTCCAGTTTCTCCACCTCAAAAATCGGCTGGTTGCGGAAATGCAGGCCCCGAATCTCCAATTTTCGGAGTTGATTGACAATCTGAGCGTAGAGCAACTGCAGGTTGAAGGGCTTGGTGACATAGCCGTCCGCCCCCGAATTGTACCCTTCAATCCGGCTTTCGTCGGCATTTTTGGCCGTAAGCAGGATAACCGGAATATGACAGTATTCGAAGGTCTGCTTGATCCGTCGGCACAATTCGATACCGTCCATGCCGGGCATCATGATATCCGAAACGACCAGATCGACCGGCTGTCGGGACAATATACGAAGCGCTTCTTCTCCGTCGGATGCCGTTTCAATTCGGAAATAGGGCGCCAAAAGATTGGAGATCAACAAGAGCAGTTCTTCGTTGTCATCGACGACCAACAGCGTATGGTCAGTGCGTGTGCGGGAGGGGGTATCGGTCATCGCCGCATCGGGCTGCACCGGAACGAATTCTCCGGCCCCTTCGTAAATTTTTTCCGCGGCATCGTCTCCGGTATCATCGTCGATCTCCTCTTCGGTATAAGCATCTCGACCTATGGGTAGCGTGATTCGGAAACAGTTGCCGTCCTGCTCGTCGCTCGACACCCGGATTGAACCTCGGTGGAGGTCGGTGAGATCCTTGACCAACGATAGACCGATACCGGTTCCAATCGTATGGTGTTTCCGGTAATTGCCGTCGTAAAACCGGCGAAAAAGTCCGTCGATAGTCTGCTGGGTCATCAGTTCGCCGCTGTTGGCGACCGAAATGCAGACCGAACAGTCGTCTCCGGTTTCGATCCGGATGATAATTTCACCCTTGTCGGGCGTGTATTTTGCCGCATTGGACAGCAGGTTGTAGACGATCTTATCGAGTTTGTCGGGATCGAACCAGCCGTCGACCTGTTCCGACGAAGCACGGAAATAGACCTTGAGCTGCTTTCGGGCCACAAGCGGGGCAAAAGCTTCCACACACCGGCGAACGAATCCGACGACATCGCCATGCGAAACACGGATTTTCAGATTCCCGCTCTCGACTTTCCGGAATTCGAGTATCTGCTGAATCAGTCGCATCAGCCGCGTCGCATTGGCCGACATGACACCGTAAAGAGTCTGATTGTCCCCTGTGCCGTTGTTCAGGTTCTGGAGCGAAGTAAGAATAATCGTCAGCGGAGTCATCAGTTCGTGAGTGACGTTGGTGAAAAACTGCAATTTGGCATGATTCAGTTCTTCGGTTTTTTGTCGCTCCAACTTCGAAATCTGCACCTCCTGACGCAGCCGGAGCCGGTAGCGCAGGAACCGCACGACCCCATAGGCGAGCACCAGCAGCAGCACGGAATAGATCGTCCAGGCCCACCACGAAAGCCACGGGGCGGGGAGTATCCGCACTGTGAGCGTCCGCTCGTTGCTGCTCCACACGCCGTTTTCCCCGGCAGCCTGCAGACGGAATGTGTAGGTTCCCGGTGAAAGATTGCTGTATGAGGCGAAACGGTGGTGCGAATCGGCCGTAACATACTCCTTATCAAATCCGTCGAGCCGGTATCTAAAAATATGATCGCGCGGATTGGCATAGGAGAGCATCGAGAATTCGATGAAGAAGTTGTTCCGGTCGTGCGTAAGCGTCACGGCATCCGTGTAATCGATATCCCGGAGAGAGATGCGCGATCGTTCCCGTGCGGGAATGGTCCGTAACGAACGATTGTGCACCTTGAAGTCTGTGAGCACGATCGGCAGTCTCGTCTGGTGGGGCTGCGTGCGATTGCCGGTGAATATCATCAGCCCATTCGATCCTCCGAAAGCAATGCGTCCGTAATCGACCTGCGCCGAAGCGTTTCGGTTGAAGAAGAACGACTGCATGTCGGCCGATATAATATAGGTATTGATATGCTCGGGATTGCCCAGGCTGTCCGGCGAAAAGGAAAAGACCGAATTATTCGTGGTAATCCACATCCGGCCGTTTTCATCCCGGGCAATATTGCCGATACCTTTGTTTTCCAGATTCGGGAAAGCCGACACGGCCTTAAAGCTCCCTTCCGAAGGAATACGGACCGCAAGTCCGTCCGCAAAAGTTCCGGCCCAGATACACCCCGTATCGTCGGCCTGCAGGCAATAGACATGATCGGAAATCATGCCGTTGTCGCGTGTATACTGCCTCCAGGTTCCGTCTGCCGTACGGATATGCAGAATGCCCTGACCGTTGGAAGCGATCCAGACATCGCCTGCTTTGTCGCAACAGATGTCGAACACATAAGTCTGATCGAATGGCGTAGCGTATCCGAGCCATTCAGCAGCGGTGTGGAAACGCCCGTCTGTCGATTCGACGTAAATACCTAACCGGGAGCCTATCCACAGATTGCCGTGCGTATCCTCACACAGAGCAATCACGCAGTCGTCCAGAAAGTTCGGCTGGTTGAAATGATTGATCTGCCGAACCTTGTGCTGCGTTTCGTTATACACCCAAATACCGGCGTTTTGCGTTCCGAAATACAGTTCCCCGGTAGTCGAGCGGCGGATGATCGTATTGACGGTCGAAGTGTAAGGAAGCGACTTCAAATCGGGATGCTCGTGGTAATCGACGATTTTACCGCTTCGAATGTTGTATTTTATAAGGCCGAAATCAAGCAGCCCGAACCAGAAGTCGCCGTTTCCGGCGTAATACATACTTCGAACAGAACTCGTGTTGTAACGGGTTCTGATCGGTTCCAGCCGATCGGACTCGAATTTGGTTCCGCTGGTCTGGACCTTGCAGACGCCGCCACCCAACAAACCGATCCACATCAGTCCGTCACGGGTTCGAAGGATCGAATTCACCTCGTTATAGGGCAGGTCTCCCACGTTGTCGCCGGGAAAGAAATTCTGGAACGAATCGGGATTGTCGATGTCGTGGAGGATGCTCAACCCGCTGCGACCACCGATCCAGATGGTATTCTGCTCGGGATTTTCCTCAATATCGTAAATAATATCGTCGAGCAGCGAGTGCGTTCTGCCCGGCACGTGTTTATAATGCACGTAACGGGTCGGTCCCGGGGCCAGAGGATTAACCAGCCGCACCACTCCGGCGCCCCACGTACCCACCCAGATATTACCCGCGACATCACGTGCCAAAACATGTGCTTTACGCAGCACGGCATCGTCGCAAGCATAGGCGCGATCCTCACGGATATCATAACGCAACAAACCCTGATCGAAAGCGGCGATCCACAGGTTCAGTTTGTCATCCTTGATGATGGAGGTGACCGCCTTGACGGGACGACCCGCCGAATTGGAGATCGGGACGGGATGAAAATTACGGTCGAGCGCATTTTTGCGGAAAAGGCCCTTGTCGCCGCCGATCCAGATGCCGTTGCCCGTATCGCACAGAATGACTGCGATGTTGCAATCCGCCAACTCTGGATATTCGTCGGCCACGATGTTTCCCGAAACCTTGTCGAGCCGAAAAGGCCGTGCTCGGTTCCGATCCACAGGTTCTTGTCGTGGTCCTCGGCAACGACATTGACGAACGTGTTGAACAACCCGTTCGAAACATCACGCATACCGTAGGTGATGGCTCCGTATCCATCGTAGCGGGCCAATCCGTTATAAGTTGGAATCCAGATATATCCATCGGAATCCTGATAAAGTTTGCGCACTTCGTTCGACGGCAGAATGTCGGAAGGTAACGGGGTGAAACGCACCTGAGGAAAAGACTCGGCAGCAACGATCTGTATCTCGGAAAGGACAAATCCGATGCAGACTATGAAAAAACGGGATATAAGAAAGCGACGATGCATAACGGGTATTTTCGGAAACTAAAGTATACATTTTTTTCGGGAAACACAACTGCATCCCGCCGAATTGTACGATCATTTGGCCGAAAGAGAACGGCGCAATACGGCTCAAAACGTCCGGACAACTGCAATTTCGCCTTTATTTCAATAAGGTATCCGTATACGGGAAAGAATCTTTCCGGAAAATATTCAACCCCGCGGCCGATAAAAATTCATTCTTTTGTAACTGCTTTCCCAAGTCCCCTAAAGAACGAACCGACCCTGATAACGATATGACAACAAAAACAGATCTTGTACGTCGAATAGTATCTTTGGCGTTTATGTTGCCGATACTCTGTGCCTGCGGCCGAAAATGGACGGTCGAGCCGCATGACACCTACTGTCTGATTCGGCAAGACGGAGGACAGACTCTGGGCTATTTCCCCGGATCCGGCGTCCGTATCTTATATTCCGACGGATACGCTTTCAAAGACCTGAACCGAAACGGGATTCTCGACTGCTACGAAGATTGGCGGTACACCCCGGAAGAACGGGCGGAAGACCTTGCAAAGCGACTCTCCGTCGAAGAGATTGCCGGATTGATGTTATACAGTTCCCATCAGGCCGTCCCGACGGATTCGGTAGGTTACTGGTCCTCGACCTACAACGGGACCTCGCTCCGGGAAAGCGGACTTCCCCACTCGGCTGTTTCGGACAAACAGCGGAAGTTCCTCCGGGACGACAATCTCCGGGCCGTGCTCGTCGTCCGGGTTGAAAGTCCCCGCATTGCAGCCGAATGGAACAACAACATGCAGGCCTTCGTCGAAGGCCTCGGACAAGGCATTCCGGTCAATATCAGTTCCGATCCCGGAATGAAACCCGAGCCTGGGCCGAATACAACGCAGGGTCAGGAGGAAAGATTTCGTTGTGGCCCAGTCCGCTCGGGCTGGCCGCTACGTTCGACCCCGAACTGGTCGAAAAGTTCGGACGGATCGCATCCGCCGAATACCGCGCCTTGGGTATCGCCACAGCGCTGTCGCCGCAGATCGATCTGGCGACCGAACCCCGGTGGAACCGGTTCTACGGTACCTTCGGCGAAGACCCCGATCTGGACACCGATATGGCGCGGGCCTATATCGACGGATTCAGACCTCCGTCGGAGCTGCCGAGATTGCGGACGGCTGGGGGTATGAAAGCGTCAATGCCATGGTCAAACATTGGCCGGGCGGCGGCGGAAGAAGGCGGACGGGATGCCCATTTCAGCTTCGGGAAATACACTGTTTACCCCGGCGGAAATTTCGAGCAACACATCCGGCCCTTTGTGGAAGGAGCTTTCCGCCTCAACGGCAAGACACGAAAGGCCGCAGCCGTCATGCCCTATTATACGGTTTCCACGGGGTGGACCCCTCGGGAAAAAAGGTCGGCAACGGTTTTAGCAAATATATCGTCACCGATCTGCTGCGGAACAGATACGGATACAACGGCGTCGTCTGCACGGATTGGGGCATCACGCACGACTATTCCAGCATCGAGGAGGCTGACGGCAAATGCTGGGGAGTGGAGGCATTGAGCATCCCGCAGCGGCATTACGAAGCGCTCAAAGCCGGAGTAGACCAGTTCGGCGGCAACAACGACAAAGGTCCCGTGCTGGAAGCCTACCGAATGTGGACCGCCGAATTCGGCGAAAAATCTGCCCGGGAGCGGTTCGAACGTTCCGCCATAAGGTTGCTGCTCAATATTTTTCGGACCGGTCTGTTCGAAAATCCCTATGTAGACCCGGACCGGACGGAAGCGACGGTCGGGAATCCGGAATTTATGCAAGCCGGTTACGAAGCGCAGCTCCGGTCGGTCGTCCTGCTGAAAAACCGGGCGGGAACCCTGCCCGCATCGACCCGCCGGAGCGTATATCTGCCCGAATGCGGACAATCCCGCCTACCTGTAGACACCTCTTTGGTCAAACAATATTACGAATTGGCAGAAAGCCCCGAAAATGCCGACTTCGCGATCGTTTTTATCGACGAACCCGACGGAGGCTGCGGATACGATGCGGCCGATCGGGAAAAGGGCGGCAACGGTTATGTCCCGATCAGCCTGCAATACGGCGACTACACGGCCCGCCACGCACGCCCGAGAGTATTGCCGGCGGGGACCCGAAAGAACCGTCCATCGACCGGAGTTACCGCGGGAAAACCGTCCGGAGTTCCAACCGGGAAGAGTTGAAACGGGTACTCGGAACGAAACGGCAGATGGGAGACAAGCCCGTCGTGGCTGTCGTTTCCACGACCAGACCGTTCGTTCCGGCCGAATTCGAACCTTCGGCCGATGCCATACTGCTTGCTTTCGGGGTACAGCGTCAGGCCGTGCTGGATATTATCTCCGGCCGGCGGGAACCGTCGGCACTTCTGCCGATGCAATTGCCCGCAGACATGAAAACCGTGGAACAGCAGCATGAAGACGTTCCGAGAGATATGGTTTGTTATACGGACTCGGAAGGAAATACATATGATTTCGCTTTCGGGCTCGACTGGAAAGGTGTCATCCAGGATGCAAGAGTCGAAAAATACAAATAGTCAAGAAATCGCATGAAGAAGCTGTTTTCAATTATTGCACTTTGCCTCGTCGGTACCGCGACGAACGCCCAGGCCCCTTATGCCCAGTTTCAGGGCGGCATGATCGGCTGCATAGAGCCGCAGGGCTGGATCGAGGAATTCCTCCACCGCCAACAAACGGACTTACGGGACATCCCGAGGCGATGTCCTATCCGTACGACTCCTGCCTTTGGGCGGGTGAGATCGGACGTAACACCGAAACCTACGGAAGCGACTGGTGGCGCTACGAGCAGACAGCCTATTACACCGACGGTCTGCTCCGCCTGGGTTACCTGCTCGGTGATCGGGAGATGATCGCCAAAGCCGAGGAGGGGATTCGCTACACGCTGGCCAACGCATCGTCCACAGGTGTGTGGGGCAACAAAGCGATTGAGTCGATGTGGCCCATGTGTGTCTACTTCCGGGTGCTGCAAGCCTATTACGAGCGCACGGGCGATCCGGCGATCCCCCGCAGCCTTGGAAAGGCACTACATGAACTTTACGCAGGAGCAGGTCGAGAAATGGCGCAACATCGTCAGCATCGAGGGAATGTTGTGGACTTACGGCAAAACCGGCAATGCGAAGTTGCTGGATATTTGCGAGAGAGCCTACAATGGCGGAAAATTCGGGGACCTGACGCCCGCAGTCGCGGCCGGCGACGAACGGTTCGTCATGCATGGCGTCACCTGCATGGAAGAACTGAAACTCCCGATGCTGCTCTATGCTTATACGGGCAAACGATATTACCTGGACCTTGCACTCAACGCCGAACGCAAACTCACCCGCGACCACATGCTCCCCGACGGCGTTCCGGCCAGTGCAGAAGCGCTCGTCGGAAACGGGAACGTTATCAACAGTCACGAAACCTGCGACATTTCCGACTACACCTGGACGCTGGAGCAATTTCTCCTGACCACGGGCGAAGTCCGGTGGGCTGACAAAATAGAAAAAGCGGTCTTCAATGCCGGACCGGGAGCCGTTACCAAGGATTTCCGATCGTTGCAGTATTTTTCGTCCGTCAATCAGGTAATCGCAACGGGGCGTTCAAATCACAACGAATTCTTTCACGGTTCGACCTGGATGGCCTTCCGGCCGACGCATGAAACGGAGTGCTGCGCCGGAAACGTTCATCGTTTCATGCCCAATTACGTCGCACATATGTGGATACGCGGAAAAGACGGCTCTATTGCCGCCGCGCTCTACGGACCTTCGGCCGCAACATTCAAACTGCCGAACGGCCAACAATGCCGTATCGTACAGCAAACCTCATACCCGTTCGACGGAGAGATCGAGTTCTCCTTCGGTCTGAAAAACAGGACGAATATTTCGTTTCTGCTGCGCATTCCCACATGGTGCAGGGATGCCAAAATATATGTTAACGGCAAACTGTGGCGAGACGCATGTCCTGCCGGCACGTTCGTGACTCTCCGGCGCAAATTCAGGAACGGCGACCGGATTCGGTTGTGTCTCGGCATGCAACCCGCCATGAACACCGTTCCCGGACAGGGAATCTATGTGCAGCGCGGACCTTTGCTCTTCTCCTATCCTGTTCCTCAACGGAAAACAGCCGACCGGACGGTCTATGCGAATATGAACGGCAAAGTTCCCGGCAACCCCGAATTCGAATGCTGGAACATCGAGCCAGCCGGATCCTGGAACTATGCCCTTTGCTCCGATCCGGTCATACCCCTGAAGGTCGTTCGGACAAAATCCGCAGCCACAGGAAGCTATCCGTTCGATCCGAAACATACGCCCGTGAAAATCTCGGTTCCCGTCAAACAGATCGACTGGGAATTGGAAAAAGGACGCTACACGCCGCGTCTTCCGACCAAAGGGATAGCCTGCGCCGTATCCGACTGTATCGAATACCTCGAACTGATTCCCTACGGATGCACGGAACTCCGGCTTACTGTGTTCCCGCAATGCAATTAAGAATTCAAACCGAACCCGAAATGAACATTTTCCCGCTCCGACTTCTCGTCAACCGGACGATCCGAACCCTTTGTCCTGCACTCCTGCTGCTACCGATAGCCTGTAATGAAAGCGGACTCACGATCCGCGTCATCGATCCTTTGACCAATGTTCTTCCCGGAATCGTTTGCCCTCCTGCCGGGGACGATACCGTCCGCGTGGCCCGCGGCGAGAACGCCGTTCTGCAATTCGTTATCTCCGCAGACGACTCCGTCGCGGCAATGAATCCTGTCCTCCGGAGTCTCAAAACAAAGCAGGGAGCTTCGCTCGACAAAGCCGTTCTGGGCTGGGTCCGGAACGTACAGGCTTCCCACGCCTACGTGCCGGCGGCCCCCGACGCCCTGCAATCACCGTCCGGAGAATATCCCGATCCCATTCTGACCGACACCACCGTATCTATCGCCGCAGGCGGGACCGCTTCTCTCTGGTTGGACATTCCGATTCCGGCCGATGCCGAAGCGGGGCTTTACGAAGGATCGGTACGCATTTCCGGGCTAAAGAACGGAAAAACGGATCGTTGCCGACCGACAATTCACCATACAAGTTTATCCGGTCACGCTTCCCAAGCAGTCGTTATTGGTTACCAACTGGTATTTCCCCGATAAATTCTCTTTTATGAACGACAACGAATACGTGGAGGACGATTCACCGGCCTATTGGGAATGTATGCGGCAGCTCGTCGAAACCGCCTCGGCCTATGGTCAGAACGTCTGGTTGCTCTACGAAACGGGAACGCCGGTTCCGACAGCCGATGGCAAAGGACTGACGTTCGATTTCTCACGGATGGACAAAACGATCGAATTCCTGCTCCGACATGCCGACGTACGGCTGATCGAGGCCAACCATTTCGCCAAGCGATCCCACAACGGATGGACCGATCCTTTCTGGGCCAACGTACCGGTCCCCGACGGCGAGGGCTCCTATGTTTACCAGCGTCTGCCTTATGACGACCCGCGCGTGCAACAATACATCGCAGCGTATTTCCCGGCTCTGCAGGAACACTTGCGTTCCAAAACGATCAATGACGGAAGCGGCCGCAGTTGGCTTGACATCTACACACAACACATTGCCGACGAACCGCTCGACGAAAATAAGACCTCCTGGGAAGGATTGGCCCACCAGGTAAAACAGGCTGCCCCCGATATCCGAATCATCGAAGCTTACCGCTCTTCGTCCTACGACCCGGCGCTGATCGACATTCTGGTGCCGCAACTCGACGAATTCGCTTGGGAAATCTATCGGACAATGCCTGCCGGACATAGTTGCTGGTTTTACACTTGCATGTATCCCCGGGGAATTTCGCAAACCGTTACGTAACACTGCCGCTCATTAAGACACGCCTGCTGCATTGGATAAACTACAAATACGGCTCTCCGGGATACCTTCACTGGGGCTTCAATGCATGGGGAGCGAACGGCGATCCTTTCGGGATGTTTCCGCCCCCGCCAATGACTGGCCCGGCGGTGACTCGCATATCGTCTACCGGTTACCGGAAACTCTATCCTTCGATCCGGCTGACTGCCATGCGTGACGGCATTCGCGACTACGACCTACTGAAAATGGTTGAGGCCCGGGATTCAATCCGTGCGCAGGCTTTCGTCAATGCAATGTATTCGATTTCGACCGGTTTTGACACGTCAGTGT
>VOFE01000251.1_pt1 | contig 44001 bp, 44 predicted proteins | sample 5384071 | NCBI WGS metagenome assembly VOFE01 (sample SAMN12384724, study PRJNA508395) | human gut metagenome | isolation source: healthy gut D | host: Homo sapiens
TTGTAAGCAGATTTCATGCTCGCATGAAAATCTGCTTACGAAAAGGTACGAAGGGAGCGCCACTTTATGAGCAAAAATGAGCTGCGAAGCAGCGGAGAGCGTCGAAGACGCGCTTTTGCGAATGGCGCGGGTGAACAGTAACCATTTTATGTTCGCCAAAATCATTCGAAATCCGCTGATTTACTACGTAAATCGCTACTTTCTCATGATTTAACGGGAACGTCAGACATAAAATTGGATGCAAGCATCCATTTTATGTTCGCCGTTCCCTCGGCTCATTTCAAATAGTTCCACGGGCTGACGTAGCTGCCGTTGCTTCTCACAGAAAAGTGCAGATGCGGTCCCGTCGAGCGTCCGGTCGAGCCGACCGCCGCGATTGTCGCACCCTTACTCACGGACTGTCCCGTTGAAACATATAGCTTCGACGCGTGCATATAAATTGTATACAATCCATCGCCGTGGTCGATCATGACATAATTGCCCATCGAACTGTTGTAAGACGCCGCTACTACGTTTCCACTGTATGCCGCCAGAATCGCCGTTCCGCTCGGTGCCGCAAAATCCACGCCGTTATGGAATTTCTGAACCTTCAACGTCGGATGCATCCGGTTGCCGTAATCATCCGAAATCCTGGTATAGCCCGGACACGGCATCTGGAACATACCGCCGTCATATTTTAAGCGGTTTTCCTCTTCGAGCTTTGCCTTATCCGCCGCAACTGCCTTTTCCAGCGCAGCGATCGTCGCATTCTGTGCCGAAATATCAGCCTCGTATTCCTTGATTGCAGCCTCCTTATTGCTGATATCACCCTGATATGCCACAATCTGCTGCTCTTTCTCGGAAATCAGCGTATTGACCGCCTGCTGCTCCTTTTCCAGGCTCGCCTGTGCGGTGTTTAAAACGTCTTCTTCCTCTTCCAGTGTCTGCTTACACAGCTCCAGATATTCCACGCTCTGACGGTACTCTTCCAGCTTGCGGCTGTCGTAGCTGCTTAGCTGTTCCACATAACCTGCCTGGTTTAACATATCTGCAAATGAGCCTGCATTCACCAAAAGCTCGAGGTATCCGTTGCCCTTGCTGTTTCGATACAGATAGCGCAGCCGGGTTTTCATATCCTCATACTGCTGATCTGCAACCGCCTGCGCCTGTTCAATATCCGCTTTCGTTTCTTCAATTTCCGTTTTTTTGGCTGTGATCTCTTCTTCCAGATCTTCGATCTTATTTTCCAGATCATCCAGCTGACCGTCCAGCTGCGCCACATATGTTTCCAGATCCTTCTTCGACTTCTGCAGCTGGCTTACCATCGACTTAATATCGGAAATGTTGGACTGGATCTTCTTTTTCTCCGACTGCGCGTCGCTGATCGCCTGCTGCTTCTGCTTGATGCTCTCCTCAAGTGCAGTGGATGCCTGAACAGGAATCATCGATGTAAAAAGAAGCAGCGCTGCCGATAAAAGGCAGGCTGTGATTCTTTTTTTCCCAATTTTCATGCTGTCTTCCTCATCATACGCGAAGATGCTTGCGCACTGTTATAAAGCTTCCCAGGAAACCGATTCCTGCGCCAAGTCCCAGACAAACCGGAAGAAGCGTCCGATAAATCTCCGAAACCGGCAAAAACTGCATCAGCCCGGAAAGCGACGGGAACTCTATCATGACATAATCAATGACCTTTTTATAAAGGACATAGATCAGACCGAGCGGGAGCAACGAACCGATCAATCCGATCAGAATACCTTCTATTACAAACGGGGAACGTACGAAAAAGTCCGTCGCACCGATGTATTTCATAATTTCAATCTCTGACTTGCGAACAGAAATACCGATCATAACCGTGTTGTTGATCAGGAATACGGAAACTGCCAGCAAAATTGCAATAATGCCGACCGAAGTGTATGCCACGAGCGCATTCACGCCGGTCAGCGTCGTCGCCGCTACCTCGGAATACCGTACTCTCTCCACCTGCGGGATGGATTCCAGCCAGCTTACCAGGCTTTCCTGCTTCGAAACATCGTTCATATAAATTTCGTAGTTATCCATGCCCTCCAGCGGGTTCTCGGTATAGATCTCGTTGTAATCTTCTCCGATATTTTCGGGAGCCCACTCTGCCCACGCTTCATCTGCAGAAATAAACTTCGCCTCGGACACCTCGTCGCGCGCCCGGATCTGCGCGCCGATCTGTTCCATTTCTTCCTGGGTCGTCCCGTCCTTAAAAAATACGGTAACAGAAACGTCCTCTTCTGCCGTGCGCACGACGTTCTGGAAGTTTAAAATGACCGCATAAAAAAGTCCGAACAAAAACAGACAGGCAGAAATCGTCGCAATGGAAGCAAGGGAAAACAGCTTGTTCCGGAAAATGTTGATTACGCCCTGTTTCAACGTATAAAAAAATGTACTAATCCTCATCGATATAACCGCCTTTTTCTTCGTCGCTGATAACGACACCCTTCTTCATCGTAATTACGCGTTTCTTCATTTCATTTACAATTTCACGGTTGTGCGTAACGACCAGAATCGTCGTGCCTCTTTCTTCGTTGATGCGTTCCAGCAGCTTCATGATTTCCCAGGAATTCTTCGGATCGAGGTTTCCTGTCGGTTCATCTGCCAGAAGAATCGGCGGTTCGTTTACCAGCGCCCTCGCCAGTGCAACTCTCTGCTGTTCACCGCCGGAGAGCTGTTTGGTCTTTGCTTTGTATTTGCCTGCCAGGCCTACCTCTGCCAGCGCGTTCGGAACATTTTTGCGCATCAGCTTCGTCGGCATCTGGATAACACGCTGTGCAAACGCTACGTTTTCATAAACGTTTCTGTCATTCAGCAGACGGAAATCCTGGAACACGATTCCAAGATTTCTGCGGAATTTCGGCACCTGTCTGCGCTTTAAGCGCGCCACATCGGCACCATTTACGATAACACGGCCGCTCGTGGGCGTCAGCTCCCGCAAAAGCAGCTTGATCAGGGTCGATTTTCCTGAGCCGCTGTCGCCTACGATAAAAACAAATTCCCCCTTTTTGATCGTCAGGCTCACATTATCCAAAGCCGGAGAGCCGCTCGAATACGATTTGCTCACGCGATCCAGCGTGATGACCGCATCTGAGCCTTCCCGCTTCTTCTTTTTTTTCTTATCGTTTTGTACCAAACCTTGTCACCATCCTAATATTCAAAAAATTCCATGTACTTCATGTACTTTACAACCATAAGTGCGATCTTGAATGTAATCGCATCCTCAAATACGCGCAGATCCAGCCCGGTAGACTTCTGAAGCTTATCCAGACGATATACCAGCGTATTTCTGTGGATAAACAGCTGACGGCTCGTTTCCGATACGTTTAAGCTGTTCTCGAAGAATTTGCTGATGGTCGTCAGCGTCTCCTCGTCAAAATCGTCCGGACTCTTTCCACCGAAAATCTCTCGGATAAACATCTTACAAAGCGGAATCGGAAGCTGATAGATCAGACGGCCAATGCCCAGCTCGCTGTATGCGATTACTCTTCTCTCGTCAAAGAAAATCTTGCCGACGTCCATTGCCATCTTGGCTTCTTTGTAGGAACGGCTCACTTCTTTGATTTCCTGTACAATTGTACCGTAGGAAATGCGGCTTTCGGAATAGCCCTCTGTTTCCAGCCACTCTATCAGGTTTGCAGTGTAATGCTCAATCTCCTTCATTTCATCGTTTTCGGTCAGCGTTTTCACGATGATCACGTTATTCTCATCCACTGCCGTGATAAAATCCCGGTTATTATTACCAAATACCGGACGCATCTGCTCCAGGATGTTATCCTCCCGTCCCGCGCTGCATTCGATAATCAGGACAACTCGCTGCGCATCCACCGGAATATAGAGCTTCTTCGCCCTGCTGTAAATGTCCACCAAAAGCAGGTTATCCAGCAACAGGTTTTTGATAAAGTTATCCTTATCGAAGCGCTCTTTATACGCCACAAGCAGGTTCTGAATCTGGAATGCAGCCATCTTGCCGATCATATAAATATTTTCACCGGCGCCGCCTACAATCAGAATATATTCCAGCTGCTGCTCGTCATAGATCTTAAAAAACTGATTTCCCTGAACCTCCTGGCTGTCTGCAGGGGAATCCACAAAGGCTCTCGCCTGCGGCAGATATTCTTCCAGTCCGTCTGCTGTCGTCGCAGCGGTCTTTCCATCCACATCAATCACACATAATTCGACTCTGGCAATCGCCTTCAAGCCATCCAGTGTACTCTGTAAAATCTGATTCGATATCATAAACCCCGTCTCCTTCACTTCGCGCATTCTTCGACAAAAAGCCAGTCTGTCTCCTGCGATTTTTACTATGCCCAAACTATATTCTAAAAGAAAACCACAAAAAAATCTATAGGAAATCGCAAAAAATTTATGCAAAACCTATAACAGCAGAATTCCAGACGTTCTTTTGTTTGGAACTATAAAAGGCGAAGTACTTATTGCTCCGCCTTTTCCAGATTATATTCATTGACTTTTTTCTGAAAAATCTTTTTCCGCACCTTTCTCCAGAACGTCGTCCTCACCTTTTCTTTTAATTTCGTCTCCGGCAACGCCACCCAAAGCTCCGCGTTTAAAAATTTGCGGCCGCTGTGCATCAGCTCCAGATCCAGTGGATATGTCATCCGGGAAAAAATCACCTTCGGCGCAGCTTCGTTCATCGCGTTCATCAGTCGCTGAGGCTGATACTCAAATTCCTCGTAGCCGCGCACATCCACGATATTTAAATTTTCCTGCGCGTTTAGAAGCATCTCCTGCAGTTCCTGCGCCTGTTTATCCGTGTCGCCCAGCAGATAAACCTTGTCATGCTGTCTTGCCAGTCTTTTCAAAAACTCCCGCAAAAACATCCGGTCCTCGATTTCCCGAACCCTGCCGGGAGATGCGATTCCTGCTGCCTCCAAAATATCCGGCTCCAGACAGAACATCAGATCCGTCTCTTCCAGATACTCCTTGACCTGTTCGTCCCCTGGACGCCATCGACAGAGACTGCGCGTTAATATAACTTGTTGTATTGAGTGCCCCGGTCTGCAAAAAATGCTCCGCCCTGCGCAGACCCTCTCTTGCGGAAAAATCCATTAAGGAAATTCCCAGAACTGAATACCTTCTCATAACCCTCTGCTCACTTCTTTTCTCACAACGAACGCCTTTCAAACGCTTCCCCGTTGTATCAGCTTCGTCACTCTCCGCCCCCACGGAGCGCACCCGCCGCCTTATATCCTGCGGATCGCTTTTTCTGTGATCTCAATCCTGCCGTTTTTCAGCAGGTTGCCGACCGCACGCTTGAACTCGTTTTTGCTCATCGCAAGCTCCCTGCGAATGACCTCCGGAGAAGCCTTGTCGGTAAACGGAAGCACGCCGTCGAAGCTGTCGATCAGCTTCATGACCTTCTCTGCATCCGTCTCGATCTGCAGGTACGCCTTTTCCCGCACGCTCAAATCCAGCTTGCCGTCCTCATGTACCCGGACAACCCTGGCTTCCACATGGTCACCGACCTTTAATTCTCCGTACATTTCCTTCGGAGGAATCAGCGCGGAATATTGATTGTCCACTGCCACGAACGCGCCGAACTGGCGGCTGATTTCATACAGACAGCCGCTCACTCTGTCATCCTTATGATAAGGGCTGTCGGTGCGCAGATAATGATACACCTTCATCGTCGCACAGAGCCGCCCGCTCTTGTCCACATACAAAGCAACCGGGAAACGGTCGCCCTCTTTTACCTTTCTGGTCTGCTCCTTGAATGGAAGGAAGAGGTCTTTTTCCAGTCCCCATTCCAGAAATGCTCCCATTTTCGCAGTCTGCGCAACCGTAAGCTCTACAACCTCACCCAGTAAAAGCTTCGGGCGTGCCGTTGTTGAAATCAGCCGGTCGCTCGAATCTTTATATAAGAAAACTTCAATCTGATCCCCGACCGAAGTCTGCGGCGGAACCTGTCTTGCCGGAAGAAGCACTCTTTTATCCTCTTCTCCGGGCTCTGCCAGATAAACGCCGAAATCCACTTTTTTTACGACTGTCAAATTCTGAATTGTTCCTATTTCCAGCATATCATTTTCCTTTATCTTCCTGTCAGCTCCACGACCACAAACGGGGCTTCGTCCTCGCTGCACAGGGAAACGGTTACGCGGTCTGCCTCCGTCACAATGATCGGAACCACTATATCGTGAAGCAGTGCGGATTTTTTATACTCCGCCCGCATCTGTCTGATTGCAAAATTTTCCGGCAAATACGCCATCGCCATCGAAATGTACTGTCCATTATTGACGTGGTGGTTGCCATCTAAGTGCTGTCTTTCTACTCGGAAAGGCTCCTGTCTGATGCCGCCCTGGGGCACTGCAATTTTACGCGGCGCATAGTCCATCTGCAAACGTTCTTTCACGTCGTATTTTTCGACCATCTCCGGCAGCACCCGAACCGGAACACCCTTTTTGTGATTGATCAGAGACCAGACCGAATTGCTTCCGCCAGCCGCTCTCCGTCTTCCGTATCCATAAAAAAATTACGCAGTCCCATAAAGCCGCGCAGCTCGTATGGAATCGTCCCGATCCTGATTTTTTCTCCGAGCGCCGGATAGCGGTGTACCACCACCTGCCACGCACTCATCACCCAGAGCAGATCCTTTTCTTTCAAAAAATCAATGCCAATTCCGAGATCCTCCGACTGAAACGTCGAAACATCCTGAAAATAATCCACGATCGCCGGCAGACTCAGCAAGCCTTCTTCCCCGGTTTCGCTGTAGCGCACTCTGCTGTCAAATGTATACATATCCGTCTTTCCTCCGGTACTGGCTGTGCCCTCTTTTGCGATTATTATAGCAGGAATCCCATGGTTCGGCAACCCGGCATCCTTTTTGTGCCGTTATAACAAAAACCCCGGAGGAATTTTCCTTCGGGGTTTATAGCAGGGCTACCAGGATTCGAACCTGGAAAATGACGGAGTCAGAGTCCGTTGCCTTACCGTTTGGCGATAGCCCTAAGTCTTGTTCTCTGTGATTTTGTTTCCCTGTCTCACAGCGCTTATTTAATATACAACACATTCACAGAAAATGCAAGCCTTTTTTAATTTTTTATTTTTTATTTTTTCAGATCCACCTGCCGCTTCGTCAGCGGATTCACGAGGATTTCCTGCGTCGAATCCGCTGACGCGTTTTTACACTTCAAACAGCAAATCCGCATATCCCGGCATCGGCCAGAACGAACGGTCTACCTTCATCTCGAGCGCATCTACCGGTGCGCGCAGGGCTTCCATTGCAGGAACGATCTCGTCCCGATAAAAAAATGCCTGCTTTCTCGCATCTTTCTTCTGCACGTTTCCGTCTGCTTCCTTTTGTTTCAGGTCTTCCAGCGCGGCGGAAGCCTGAGACAGCAGAGCAGAGGTATCCTTCAACAGCGTTTTTGAAACGCTGCTGTCTGCACCGACTGATTCCAGGGAAGCGATGGTATCCGCCAACGTCTTTGTGTACCGAATGACGGCAGGGAGAATATCTTTCGACGCCATATCGATCATCGTCTTTGCTTCAATATGAATCGTCTTGACATAGGTTTCGTAAACAATCTCTTTTCTGGATTCCAGCTCTGCACGGTTGTAGATGCCGAAACGCTCATACAACCGGATCGCCTTATCGGTCGTCAGTGCCTCCACCGAATCGATCATACCCGGGAATACCGGAAGGCCGCGGCGCTGCGCCTCTTTCTCCCATTCCTTCGAATAACCGTCTCCGTTGAAAAGAATGCGCTGATGTGCCGTCATATATTCCTTAATCAGATCGTGCACCGCCATGTCGAAATTTTCTTCCCCGGCAGCCTCCAGTCGGTCAGCAGCTTCGCAGAACGCCTCTGCGACAATTGCGTTGATCGTCGTCGTCGGGCTTCCGATCGAATCCGAAGAGCCGACCATACGGAACTCGAACTTGTTTCCGGTAAAGGCAAACGGAGAAGTACGGTTTCTGTCCGTCGCATCCATCGGCAGATCAGGCACAGTGGAAACGCCGGTATGTAACGTAGAACCCTCCAGGCAGGAACGGGCTTCGCCGGTTTCCACAAGCTGTCTTACCACATCCTCCAGCTGTGTGCCCAGAAATACGGAAACGATTGCCGGAGGCGCTTCGCTTGCACCGAGACGAAGATCGTTACCGACGTTGGAGGCGCTTCTGCGCAGCAGGTCGGCATGTGTATCCACAGCCTTGATAACGCAGGCAAGCACCAATAAAAACTGAATATTTTCATTGGGCGTCTCACCGGGATCGAGCAGATTCATACCGGTATCCGTCGTAATCGACCAGTTGTCGTGCTTGCCGGAGCCGTTAACGCCTGCAAACGGCTTTTCGTGCAGCAGGCAACGCAGGTTATGACGCTCTGCCACCTTTTTCATCGTCTCCATGACAAGCTGGTTGTGATCCATTGCAATGTTCGCAGTTTCATAGACCGGGGCAAGCTCGTGCTGCGCGGGCGCAACCTCATTGTGCTGCGTCTTTGCCGTCACGCCGAGCTTCCACAGCTCCACGTTTAAATCCTTCATAAACGCACCGACCCGCTCGCGGATCACGCCGAAATAATGATCCTCCAGCTCCTGCCCTTTCGGTGCGGACGCGCCGAACAGCGTTCTGCCGGAAAAAATCAGGTCTTTTCTCTGTAAATATTTTGCCCGGTCAATCAGGAAATACTCCTGCTCCGCGCCGACAGACGGAGTAACTTTTGTCGCCGTCGTGTTTTTGTTGAACAGACGAACGATTCGCATCGCCTGCTCGGAAATTGCTTCCATCGAACGAAGCAGCGGAGTCTTTTTATCGAGTGCCTCACCTGTAAAGGAGCAGAACGCCGTCGGGATACACAGAATCACACCCGTCGCATCTTCTTTTAAAAACGCAGGGGAAGTGATATCCCATACCGTATAGCCTCTCGCTTCAAATGTGGAACGCAGACCGCCGGAGGGAAATGACGAAGCGTCTGCCTCGCCCTTAATCAGCTCCTTGCCGGAAAACTCCATCAGCATCTTTCCGTTCTCATCCGGATGTGTCACGAAGGAATCATGCTTCTCCGCCGTGATGCCGGTCAGCGGCTGGAACCAGTGGGTGTAATGGGTCGCGCCATGCTCCACTGCCCAGTCCTTCATCGTCTTTGCCACAACGTCCGCTGTCGCGTTGTCTAGCTCACCGCCATGCTCCATGACGCGTTTCACTTCCGCGAACGCTTTTTTGGGAAGACGCTCCTGCATCTTTCCAAGGGTGAATACATTTTCTCCAAACAGCTTTTCCACATTCAGCACTTCACTCATTCGTCCGTCTCCTTTTCGACAATTGTACGAAGTAAATCCTCCCGTTTCTGCGGTCTCAGAAAGCGTCAGCCACAGCTCCTGCTTCGGATGGGGCGCACTCTCCATTTTTTCCCCCTGATCATCCTGGATCTGCAGCACCTGACATGCCACATTTCTGCCGTCCGGCTTCATGATCTCGATCACATCGCCCACGCAGAATTTATTGCGCTGTTCGATCCTTGCACGGCCCTTCGATCCGTCTCGTAAACAGTGCCCAGATAAACCGCATCACTTTGATAGGTATTAGAATCATAAATCTGAGATTCTTCATTCGGCTTTCCGTAATAAAAGCCCGTTGTAAACTGTCGATAGGTACAGCGTGAAATTTCGCGGTGGTACCAGTCCATATTGGCGCGGTATTTTTCTTCGGATTCCAGACAGTCATCAATCGCTTTCCGATATGTCCGCGCCACCGTCGCCACATACAGCGCTGTCTTCATCCGTCCTTCTATTTTAAAGCTGTCAATTCCCGCATCCAGCAGATCCGGAATATGTTCGAGCATACACAGATCCTTGGAATTGAAAATAAACGTTCCTCTTTCGTTTTCATAAACCGGCAGATATTCGCCTGGTCTGGATTCCTCCATCACCGCATATTTCCAGCGGCACGGATGGGTACATGCACCGCGGTTGGCATCCCGTCCGGTAAAATAATTGCTCAGAAGGCAGCGGCCGGAATAGGAAATACACATCGCGCCGTGTACAAAGCTCTCAATTTCCATATCAGACGGAATATGGCTGCGGATTTTCTTCAGCTCTGCCAGGGAAAGCTCCCGCGCGGAAACCACACGCTTTGCGCCCAGATTCCACCAGAACAGCCACGTCTCGTAGTTCGTGCTGTTTGCCTGCGTGGAAATGTGCAGCTCGATCTCCGGGCACACTCGCTTCGCAATCATGAACAGTCCGGGATCGGAAATAATCAGCGCATCCGGCGGAACCGGTCTGCCGTCTTTTGTTTTTAAGTGCTTCAGCTCCATAAAATAGTCCGAAGCCGCTTCCAGATCTCCGTTATGCGCTAAAATATTCGCTGTCACATAGACCTTAACGCCCCGATCATGCGCATAGGCGATCCCCTCTGCCATATCCTCCGGGGAAAAATTCTTCGCCTTTGCCCGCAGTCCAAACGCCTCTCCGCCGATATAAACTGCATCCGCTCCAAAATTGACCGCAGTCTTTAACACCTCAAGACTGCCGGCCGGAATCAGCAATTCCGGTTTTTTCATCTGATTTGCTCTCCTCATTCTCCATTTCACGGCTGTGCGTTCTGCTCTTTTTCGGGCAGCTTCACGCTCAGCGTCGCTCCGTCTCCCACCGGAAGCACGACCGTTTCCAGCTCGTCATGGTGGGTCAGGGTGTATAAATATTCCCGCATCCTCGCATGAATCGTCCGATCGCGTCTGCACACCGCATAGCGGGATTCGATGATATTGCCTTCCTGCAGCACGTTATCCGAAACCAGCAGACCGCCCGGCGCAAGCAGGCGCAGGACGTCCGGCAAAAAGTGCATATACTGTCCTTTCGCCGCATCCATGAAAATAAAATCAAACGGCTGCGACAGCTCTGCCAGAATTTCTGCTGCATCGCCCTCCAGCAGCGTGATCTTGTCCTCCCGACCGGCTGTTTTGAAGTTCTGTTTTGCGATCGGAATCCGTTTTTCATATTTTTCAATCGTCGTAATATGGCAATTCCCCGGCATGTATTCGCTCATAAAAAGAGCGGAATAACCAACGGCCGTCCCTACCTCAAGGATAGAAGACGGCCGTCTGAGAGTCAATAGAAAACGCAGCAGACTTCCCATCTCCATCCGGATAATCGGCACGTTATCCTGCAGCGCACTGCTGCGAATCTCGTCCAGCCATGCAGGCTCTCCGGGGTCCAGAGAATTGATAAACGTTCGCATTCTCTCTTCTACAATCATTTATCGTCTCCGCCTGCGCCCATCACATCCATCATTTCATCCGGCGTCATCGCAGTGGAAAGCACATAGTCGCCCGCCACAAAGCCGTCCTCTGAATAGTTGGATAAGCGCTCCTGAATATAAAACAGTCTCTCTTCCCGGACCAGGCCCTTTTCGTAGAGCTGCTTCGCAATCCCTTTAAAATCCATTCCGTCCGTAATTGTTACGTTTATTTCGGTTCCGGGTTCCTCCGAAATTGCGGGCTCCCCGTAAATCCGCACACCGTACTGATACGCGGAAACTGCGAAATAGTAGATCAGCATCACAGCGACAATGATCAGAACCACATTAAAAATCGTTCCGACCGCGCCGCCTGCAATATTTTTTGCCACAGAGTTTTTTTTCGACTGAAGCTTTGCTTTTTTCTTGTTACTCAAAGTTCACTGCCTCCACGATTTTTCCGTTGATCTCCTGAATCATCCTGCAAAAATCCAGCTCTGCGTTCAGGAATTCGTCCACCAGCGGAGTTTTTGCGGAACTCCTTCCAGACGCCTCGAAAATTCATCCGTCCTGTCAAAAAGCTCATCCGCCTGAGCCGAATTCTGCAGTTCAAAATTTTCCTGCCGGAACCGATCGATCTGGGCTTTTAATTCCGGTTGCTCCTTCATGATTTGTTTCTGTCTGTCATATTCCCTGTATTCTTCAGAAGCGATTACCGCGGCAATCAGTTCCTCCAAAGCTGTCTCAACTCTGCTCATGTTTCCCCTTACTTTACACTTCCATAATGATCGGTAAAATCATCGGGCGTCTCTTCGTCTTTTTCCAGATAAAGTCGCCTAAATTGTCCTTGATCGCGGTCTTGATTCTGCCCCAGTCGGTGCAGCCTCTGCTCACGCAGCCTTCCATAACGTTTTCCATCAGGTCGCGTGCCTCGTCCATCAGTGCATCAGATTCTTTGACGTAAACGAAGCCTCTGGATACGAGATCCGGACCGCTTGCGATCTGTCCGCTGATGCTGTCCAATGCAACAACAACGATCATAATACCATCCTCTGCCAGATGCTGTCTGTCACGCAGCACAACGTTTCCGACATCACCGATACCAAGACCATCTACCAGAATTGCGCCAGCCGCAACCTGTCCGGTCACGCCAGCCTTTTCCTCATTTAATTCCAGGACATTGCCGGAGCGCAGGATGAAAATATTTTCCTTCTGGATTCCGAGCTCCTGTGCGATGCCCGCCTGGGCCTTCAGGTGCTTGTATTCGCCGTGCACCGGAATCGCGTATTTGGGATGAACCAGCGTATAAATCAGCTTGATCTCTTCCTGACAGGCATGTCCGGAAACATGGACATCCTGGAAAATAACCTCTGCACCCTTCATCTCCAGCTCGTTGATGACTCTCGTTACAGCTTTTTCGTTACCGGGAATCGGATTCGAGGAGAAAATAATCGTATCGTTGGTCCGATGGAAACCTTTCTGTGAACGCTCGATGCCATACGGCTCAACGCCGCCATGTTTTCGCCCTGGCTTCCTGTTGTAATAATAACGGTTCTGTCGTCCGGATAATCCTTCAGGCGGTCAATATCCACCAGCGTATTCTCCGGGATGTTGATGCAGCCAAGGTTCATGGCTGTATCAATGATATTTACCATGCTGCGGCCTTCAACCACAACTTTCCGTCCATATTTATGCGCAGTATTGATAATCTGCTGTACCCGGTCCACATTGGATGCAAATGTCGCAATGATCAGCCGAGAGCCCTGATGCTCATGGAAAATCGTATCAAAGGTATGTCCTACCGTCCGCTCAGACTGTGTAAAGCCTTTCCGTTCCGCGTTGGTGGAATCACACATCAGCGCCAGCACGCCTTTTTTGCCAAGCTCCGCGAACCGCTGCAAATCGATTGCTTCACCAAATACCGGAGTATAGTCCACCTTAAAGTCACCGGTATGGACAACCGTTCCCGCTGGAGAATGGATCGCCAGTGCAGCCGCGTCTACGATGCTATGGTTCGTCTTGATAAATTCGATCCTAAACTGTCCCAGATTTACGGACTGTCCGAATTTGATCACCTTACGCTTCGTGTGACCGAGCAGATTGTGCTCGCGCAGCTTGTTTTCGATCAGTCCCATCGTCAGTCTGGTTGCATAGATCGGAATATTCAACTCCCGCAGCACATACGGAAGCGCTCCGATATGATCCTCATGACCGTGCGTAATCACAAAGCCCTTTACCCGATCCGCATTTTCCTTTAAATAAGTCACGTCCGGAATCACCAGATCGATTCCCAGCATATCGTCATCAGGGAAAGAAAGACCACAGTCTACAACTACAATACTGTCGCCATACTCAAAAGCGGTAATGTTCATTCCGATCTGCTCCAGACCGCCCAATGGTATAATCTTCAGGCTGGGGCCGTCAATATTCACTTTTTTTGTTCTTTTCAAGCAAAATTACCTCCATTTTTATTTTTATAGCAGGGATAAATCACGTTGTGCTGCACGAAAAAGGTGCTCGCATTTATTCCTTTTCAAGCTCAATATCCTCGAGCATATCTGTAAAAATCGCAGCCACTGCATCCATTTCTTTATCGTCATCTACGATGCTGTAAATGGCTTCTTCGTCCTCCGGCGCAGAAACGTCCTTTAAAATCAACGCTTCCGCATCGTCGTCTTCACTGTCTGTTACCAGAATATAATCAACTCCGCCGAGTCTGGTCTGTTCCAGCACAAAAAATTCAACGGCTTCCCCGTCCTCCGGGCAAAATGTAATCTTTTCCAAAGCTTAATTCTCCTGTCCGTTCTCTGTCTGCATCCGCTGTCTGTCCAGATATTCCTGTAAAATCAGCACAGCTGCAATCATATCCACATATTCCTTCCGGTTTTCCCGGCGCACGCCGACCTCCATCATCGTGCGGTCCGCTGCAACCGTCGTCAGTCTCTCGTCCATAAATGCCACCGGAAGTCCGGTTCTGCGTGCCAGCTTATCCGCAAATTCCTTCGTCTTCTCCACGCGCTCTCCCTCTGTGGCGTTCATATTTTTCGGAAGACCGAGCACAATCTGCCCGACCTCGTATTCTCCGATCAGTTCTTCAATTCGCTGCAGCGTATGGCGCAGCTTATTCTCTTCTTTTCTTCTGATGATTTCGATTCCCTGGGCAGTCACAAAAAGCGGGTCGCTGATGGCAACTCCCACTGTCTTGGAACCGAAATCAAGCCCCATCACTCGCATCCCGCTTCTCCTTGTTGTTCCTCTGGTCGCTCAGCGCTTCCAGTGATTCTTCTCGATGTACTCCTTGAGCATTTCCTCTACCAGCTCGTCGCGCTCCACCCGTCCGATCAGACCGCGTGCGTTGCGATAGCTGGTAATATAGGTCGGATCTCCGGACATAATATAGCCGACAATCTGACTCACCGGATCATAGCCTTTTTCAGAAAGTGCTTCATACACTTCAGAAAGGATCATTTTTACGCCATTTTCCGGCTCTACTTCTACTTTAAAATACTGTGTATTTTCCAAATCCTGCATATTGTCACGTCCTTTGTTCAAAGCTCTATAACCTATCTTACCCTACTTCTCTTAAAAATTCAATGCAATTTCCAAAACCTCGTCTGACAGGAAAGAAACCGCTCGTCCGTGCACCAGCCGGTTCGAATAATCCATGCATTCTGCACTGTCCGCCGCAAACGCAGCCTTTACATAGGTATCCGTATGACCGAGCCAGTATACCTTTCCGCCGATCTCCTTCTGCTCTTCGATCAGGACTTCCACTTCCTGTCCCAGATAATGCGCACGGAATTCTCTGGACTGTTCCTTTTCCAGAGCCAGCAGCTGTCCGCTGCGTTCCGTCTTCTGAGCGTCCGTCAGCTGTCCGGGCAGTTTGTCTGCAACCGTACCTTTTCTGCGGGAATATTTGAAAATATGCATTTCAAAGAAATGAACCTTTTCCAGAAATGTCTTCGTCACCGCAAATTCCTCCGCAGTTTCTCCAGGGAAACCGACGATTACATCCGTCGTAATCGCAGGATGTTCAAAATACTTGCGGAGAATCTGCACTTTTTCATAGTATTCCTCCGCCGTATAATGTCTATTCATCCGCTTGAGCGTTTCATTGCAGCCACTCTGCAGAGACAGGTGAAAATGCGGACAAAGCTGCGGAATCGCCGCCAGCCGTCCGGCAAACTCTTCTGTGATGATACGGGGCTCCAGCGAACCCAGACGGATTCTGCGAATGCCGTCCACCTTTGCGATTTCCTCCAGCAAAGAAACCAGATAGGCGCGTTCAAACGCCGTTCCCCGCAGATCTTTTCCGTTTTTCAGGTAATCTCCGTCCGTCTCTCCGATAAAATCCATGCCGTAGGAGCTCAAATGAATACCGGTGATGACTACCTCCTGAAAGCCTTTTTCCGCCAGCCCTCTTACCTCAGCCAACACATCCTCCTGCTTTCTGCTCCGGACGCGTCCACGCACAAATGGAATGATACAATACGAGCAGAACTGGTTGCAGCCGTCCTGAATCTTGATATACGCGCGCGTGTGCTCCGTGCTCTGCTCCATGCGCATTTCCTCATACTCCCGCACGGCGCCGATGTCTGTCACGGCGCTGGCGTCTGCAGTATGCTCCTCCAGATACGCCTCAAGAATCTCCACGATATCCTTTTTATGCTGGTTTCCCACCGCCAGATCAATGCAGTCGTCCATTCTGTTTTCCTCGCCCGCCTGTACAAAGCACCCGACCGCAACGACAACCGCGTCCGGATTTCTGTGCTTTGCCCGGTGCAGCATCTGACGGCTCTTCCGGTCTGCAATGTTGGTTACGGTACAGGTATTTACAATATAAATGTCCGCATCGGAATCAAAAGGCACAATTTTATATCCCCGATCTTGTAACTTTTGTTGCATAACCTCCAGCTCATACGCATTCACTTTGCAACCTAAATTATGTAATGCAACACTTTTCATATTATTCTCCACCATTTTTGTTACGTTTGATAATTGACTTTTGTGACGATAGTTTGCTAATATAAGATCAGAAAGTGTGAACCCAAAGGAGGTAGTTATCATGAAAACAGTTCAGATTTCCTTAAACTCTATCGATAAGGTAAAATCTTTTGTAAACGACATTACCAAATTCGATTACGATTTCGACTTGGTATCCGGCAGATACGTTATCGATGCTAAATCTATCATGGGTATCTTCAGCCTGGATCTTTCCAAGCCGATCGACTTAAACATCCATGCAGAAGACACCAATGTTGATGCTGTACTGGAAGTTCTTAAGCCCTACATGATCTAATTCAAAACGGATCAGAAAGCTCTCCGAGAGATCGGGGGGCTTTTTTAGTTGTTTTCATACTGAAAACAACTAAAAAAGCCTGAATGCGCAGTGCGGCAATTCGGAATCTGTCGCTTATGCGACTTGCCGCACGCGCCCCAAAGGTGCCTTACTGCGCCTCGACCACAATCAGTTCTTCCGTATCCAATGCACGCTGCATCATTTCATCGATGCAGTCCTTTAAGTTCTCTTCATGGCGCTTGATCACTGCGAGATTCGGTTTGGTAACAGGATGCTTTGCAACGAAAATCGTACAGCAATCCTCGAACGGCAGGATTGACGTCTCATAGGTACCGATCTTTTCGGAAATCTCCACGATCTCCTGCTTGTCCAGCCCGATACAAGGACGGAATACCGGCAGGGTGCAGACTTCATTCGTTACTGCGAGGGACTGGATCGTCTGGCTCGCAACCTGTCCGATGCTCTCACCGGTGATCAGTCCGAGACATTCCGTCTTTTTCGCAATATCCTCCGCGATTTTCATCATATAACGGCGCATAATGATCGTCAGCTCATCGTGCGGGCACTTTTCATAAATCGCCAGCTGAATCTCCGTAAAATTGATGACATGCAATAGATCGGTCCGCTGTAACGTGCTACCAACTTTGCAAGATCTACAACCTTCTGCTTTGCGCGCTCGCTAGTGTACGGAGGCGCATGGAAATAAACCGCGTCAATCTTGACGCCTCTCTTTGCAACCATAAATCCGGCAACCGGAGAATCGATACCGCCGGATAACAGCAGCATCGCCTTACCGTTGGTGCCGACCGGCATACCGCCGGGACCGGGAATTTCGATCGAATAAATATAAATATGCTCGCGTACCTCGATATAAAGCATCACGTCAGGATTGTGGACGTCCACGCGGATCTCGGGGAACGCCTGCAGGATCTTTTCACCGACAGATGCATTGATCTCCATCGACTCCACAGGATAGTTTTTGCGGGCACGGCGCGCATTGACCTTGAAGGTGATGTTTTTGTCCGAATAGTGCTCGTCCATATAGGAAACCGCACTCTCGCACAGCTTGTCGAAGCCTTCGTCTTCGAGCTGAACCATCGGACAGATCGCGCTGACGCCGCAGACAGTCTTCAAGTTGTCGATGGTTTCTTCATAGTCATAATCATCCGATAATACATCAATATAGATACGTCCTCTCGTTCGGCGTACCCGGAATTCTCCTTCGCAGCGCTTTAATGCATACTTGATCTGGCGAACCAGCGCTTCCTCAAACAGATCCCTGTTTTTGCCCTTTACGCCGATTTCTGCATATTTAATCAGAAAAGCTTTATACATGCTCATTTCCTTTCTTTATCCGCAGCATTTGCCTGCCGTCTGTCCTCCGGCCGCAGGCAGGCTGCAGCATATTGCTCTCCCGCTTTCCCGGTCGTCTGCGCCTCAAAAGCGGAGGTATCCTTTTATCTTCTGGTAAACCGGCGCAGCATCGGAACCAGCTCGTGCAGCACCTGTACCGTATAATCAATTTCTTCTTCTGTCGTAAAGACGGAAAGGCTGAAACGGATCGTCGAATTTAACAGCTCCTTCGGCAGACCGATCGCCCGAAGCGTCGCGCTCCCTGCCGTATCCGGATGGTTCGATGCGCACGCGCTTCCTGCGGACACATAGATTTCCCGTTCCTCCAGCGCATGCAGAAGCACCTCGCTGCGCACACCCGCAAACGACACGCTCAGCACATGCGGTGCGCTGTCCCGTCCGCAAAGTCCGTTGATCCGCACATTTTCCATCGTGGAAATGCCGTCGGCAAGCCGTTGTTTCAGCGCATACATCCGATCCAGATCGGTATCCAGGTTCTGATACATCTCCTCTGCCGCTTTTCCCATGCCTGCGATTGCCGGAACGTTTTCTGTGCCGGAGCGCAGTCCCCGCTCCTGTCCGCCGCCGAACACGATGGGACGGATTTTCACGCGATCTCCGACATACAAAAATCCGATTCCCTTCGGTCCGTGGATTTTGTGTCCTGAAACAGACAGCATGTCGATTTTCATCCGTTTCGGCAGAATTTTGGCCTTGCCATAGCCCTGCACCGCGTCCACGTGGAACAGCGTGTTCGGATTGACGCGTTTGATCAGCTCACCCGCCTCTGCGATCGGCTCAAGGGCTCCGATCTCATTATTCGTGTGCATGATCGAAACCAGAATCGTATCCGAACGGATCGCCGCTTCCAGATCGGACAAACGGATTTTTCCGTTTTCATCGACCGGCAGATACGTCACCTCAAAGCCCTGCTGCTCCAGATACTGCATCGTATTGAGGATCGCCGGATGCTCGATCGATGTCGTAATCAGATGCTTGCCCTGCCGCGCATTTGCATACGCTGCACCGCGCAGCGCCAGATTATCCGACTCCGTCCCGCCGGAGGTAAAGAAGATCTCCTTGGGCGTAACCTTTAATGTCTTTGCAATCACTTCCCGCGCATGGCGGACATATTCCTCCGCCTGCACCCCTTTATGATGCAAACTGGACGGATTTCCGTAGTCCGTACATAAAATCCCGGCCATCAGCGCTGCCGCGCTGTCCAGACACCGCGTTGTAGCCGAGTTGTCCAGATAACATTCCATAACCTTTCACCTGCTTTTTCCAAAATCTCGAAAAAATCCGTTTGAACCCGGTCGCCACAGGGGCAAACCGTTTCCTGCTTTATGATATGCCGGAGTCTTCCAACTGGTACATCAGCCACGCCATCACGGTCAGCCCCGCTGTCTCCGTCCGCAAAATCCGTTTGCCCAGTGTTACCGGCATAAATCCGGACTGCATCGCAAGCTCTACCTCTGCCTCTTCAAAGCCGCCCTCCGGACCGATAAACACACCGATTTCCTGACCGGGCGCAGCGCTTTCGATCAGCTTCTTCGTCCGCATCATCCCTTCGGAAAGCTCGTAGGGAATCAGTTTTAAATCCATCTGCTTCGTCTGTTCCAGCGCTTCCTTTAAAGTGCAGACTGCCCCAACCTCCGGCACAATCCGGCGCTTGCTCTGCTTCGCTGCTGCTTCTGCGATCGACTGCCAGCGCGCCTGCCGCGCTTTCGCCTTTTTTTCATCCAAATGAACGACACTGCGCTTCAACGCCACCGGCACAATCCGGTATGCGCCGAGCTCCACCAGCTTCTGCACGATAAATTCCATCTTGTCCGCCTTGGGCAGTCCCTGAAAAAAAGTCACCCGCGCCGGCAGCTCCAGCCCGTCTTCTTTGATAAACCGCAGCGTGCAGATAACTTCCTCCTCCAGAAGCTCTTCGATCCCACAGCGGTATTCCTTGCCGTCTGTGCCGTTGGATACTGCAATTTCTTCGCCCGGCTTCATCCGAAGCACATTTTTAATATGGTTGACATCGCTTCCCGTTATCACAATCCGATTGCCCTGGATCTGGGAAGGCTCCACAAAAAACTGATACATTTGATTCCTGACGCCCCTTTTGGTTTCTTTTCGTCTGTACGACGCGCTTCAACCCTGAATGTGTTGCATTTCATTTCATCCTGCGCACTGCGTTTCCTTCTTCCGTGCGGTCACGCTGACCCATTCGCCCTGATATGTTACCTCGAGCAGTTCCAGGCCTGCTGCCTTTACCGCCTCCGTTACGACCGTTTCCTTATCATCGATGATACCGGATGTAATGTAAATGCCGCCTTCTTTCAGCTGATTTACAATCACGGGTGTCAGCGGAACCAGAACGTCCGCTAAAATATTCGCAACGACGATATCGTATTTTTCATAGCCCACCTGATCCTGGACTGCCTTGTCATTGATGATATTTCCGATCATCATTTCAAACTGCTCCGGTGCGATGCCGTTATTCGCCATATTGTCCGCAACTGCATCCACTGCGCAGGGATCGAGGTCTGTTCCGACCGCATGCTTTGCGCCGTACATCAGAGATAGAATTGCCAGAATACCGCTGCCGGTTCCCACATCCAAAAGCTCTGTCTCCGGTGTGATAAATTTTTTCAGCTGACGAATGCACAGCTGCGTTGTCTCATGCATACCGGTTCCGAACGCCGTGCCCGGATCAATGTGGAGGATCATCTTGCCCTGATCCTCCGGTTTGACTTCCTCCCAGGACGGAATTACCAGAAGATCGTCGATGTAAAACTGATGGAAATACTGCTTCCAATTGTTGATCCAGTCGATATCCTCGGTTTCATCTACCGCAATGCTGCCTTCCCCGATCTCACAGAACATGCGCAGACCATCCAGCTCTTCCTTCACCTTTTCGCAGATCTGCGCTTCGGTTACAGGCTCGCCGTTTAATTCCAGACTGCCGTCCTCTTTTTCTTCCACAAAAAAGCTCAGATATGCGATGCCGTCGTCCGCAGGGCCGTCCGGCAGAATGTCTACAAACATCTGCTCCTTTTCCAGCGCAGTCAACGGAACCTTGTCCTCGATCTGCGCACCCTCCAGCCCGATATCGTACAGGGTGCTGATAATAATATCTTCTGCATCTGTCACGGTTTTTATTTTAAATTTTTTCCACTTCATCTGAAACACCTCCCGAAAACACACTAACTCAGTTTTTTACTATAACACAAAAACAGGCGCTTGTGCATCCGCAAAATGCACAAAACGCCTGCCACTTCCTGAATTACATGTTACAGACCACTCGCGTCATTTGTCTTTATTGAAAAATCCGCGCTTTTTCTTTTCTTTATGCGGAGCTTCGCCGCTGTTGACGCGTTCTGCCGCATGTAAGCTGTCTTCTGTCGCTTCGTCGAACTTGCGCAGCAGCTCTTTTGCTTCTGCAGAAAGATGTTCGGGAGTCTGTACAACCAGAGTTACATAATGATCGCCGCGCAGATCCTTGTTGCGCAGAGACGGTACGCCCTTGCCTTTTAAGCGAACTCTCGTATCAGTCTGGGTGCCTGCCTTGACGTCATAAATCACCTTACCATCCACGGTATCGATGACAACTTCGCCGCCCAGCGCCGCCACTGCAAAGGAAACCGGAACAGTGGAGTAGATGTTGGTATCCTGACGCTGGAAAATCGGATGCTGTCCAACGATAACTTCTACCAGGACATCACCTCTCGGACCGCCATTGATACCGGGTTCGCCCTGTCCTGCCAGTCTCTTGCACTGACCGTTGTCGATACCTGCCGGAATCGTGACTGCAAACCGTTTCTTCATCGGAACAAAACCGCTTCCGTGACAATCGGTACACTTTTCTTTGATAATCTTACCGGTACCGCCGCAGTCCGGGCACGCCTGAACGTTGCGGACTGTTCCAAAGAAAGACTGCTGCGTAAATACAACCTGACCCTTGCCGCCGCACTTCGGACAGGTTTCCGGGCTGGTTCCCGGCTTCGCGCCTGTGCCGTGACAGGTCTTACACTCTTCCTTCACCGTCAGCTCAATTTCTTTTTCTGTACCGAATACAGCCTCTTCAAAGGTGATTCTGACGCTGGTGCGCAGGTTTGCTCCCTTCATGGGTCCGCTTCTTGCTCCGGCAGAACCTCTGCGTCCACCAAAGAGATCTCCGAAAATATCCCCGAAAATGTCTCCAAAATCTGCGCCGTTAAAATCAAAACCGCCGAAGCCGCCAGCTCCGCCGGCGCCACCGTCAAATGCCGCATGTCCGAACTGATCGTACTGACGTCTCTTTTCGGGATCACTCAAAACAGCATATGCTTCGGATGCTTCCTTAAACTTCTTTTCTGCTTCTTTATCTCCAGGGTTCATATCCGGATGATATTTCTTGGCAAGAGCACGATATGCCTTTTTGAGAGCGGTCGCTGATGGCGTAGAAGCCTTCTGCAGTCTCATCCTGCTTTGCCTTGATGTCGTCGATCGTGCCGGACTTCAAGGCTTCCTTCAGGGCGGAGAGCTTCGTCTCGACACGCTCTTCTCCTCAGCGGAGACCTTGTCGCCGAACTCGCCCAGCGCCTTCTCGGTCTGGAAGACCATCTGGTCGGCGCGTTGTTGCGCACATCGACTTCCTCGCGGCGCTTCTTATCCTCGGCGGCATACTGCTCGGCCTCCTTGACGGCCTTGTCGATGTCGTCCTTGCTCATGTTGGTGGAAGCAGTGATCGTAATGCTCTGCTCCTTGCCGGTGCCCAGATCCTTGGCGGAAACGTTCACGATACCGTTGGCGTCAATGTCAAAGGTGACTTCGATCTGCGGCACGCCACGGGGCGCCGGAGCGATACCGTCCAGATGGAAGCGGCCGAGGCTCTTGTTGTAAGCGGCCATCTCACGCTCGCCCTGCAGAACGTTGACCTCAACGGAGGGCTGGTTGTCGGCCGCGGTGGAGAAGATCTGGCTCTTCTTGGTGGGGATGGTGGTGTTGCGGTCGATGATCTTGGTGCATACGCCGCCCAGAGTCTCAATGCCGAGGCTCAGCAGGGGTAACGTCGAGCAGCAGCAGACCCTTGACGTCGCCCTGCAGAACGCCGCCCTGAATAGCAGCGCCGACAGCAACGCACTCGTCGGGGTTGATACCCTTGAACGGCTCTTGCAGCCCATTTCCTTCTTGACGGCGTCTAGACGGCGGGGATGCGGGTGGAACCGCCCACCAGCAGCACCTTGTGCAGCTCGCCGGCCTTCAGGCCGGCGTCGGCCATGGCCTTGCGCACGGGGCCCATGGTGCGCTCCACCAGATCGGCGGTCAGCTCGTTGAACTTCGCGCGGGTCAGGGTCATTTCCAGATGCTTTGCACCGTTGGCGTCTGCCGCGATGAAGGGCAGGTTGATGCTGGTAGTGGTAGCGCTGGACAGCTCGATCTTCGCTTTCTCGGCGGCCTCCTTCAGGCGCTGCGCGGCCATTTTGTCCTTGCGCAGGTCCACGCCGTTCTCTTTCTGGAACTCATCGGCCAGCCAGTCGATGATGCGCTTGTCAAAGTCATCGCCGCCCAGATGGGTGTCGCCGTTGGTGGACAGAACCTCGGTAACGCCGTCGCCCATCTCAATGATGGAGACGTCGAACGTGCCGCCGCCAAGGTCGTAGACCATGATCTTCTGGTCGGCTTCCTTATCGATGCCGTAGGCCAGAGAAGCGGCGGTGGGCTCGTTGATGATACGCTTGACGTTCAGGCCGGCGATGGTGCCCGCGTTCTTGGTGGCCTGACGCTGGCTGTCGTTGAAGTAGGCAGGGACGGTGATGACAGCCTCGGTGACGGGCTCACCCAGATACGCCTCGGCGTCCCTCATCGTTTTCCACCTGCATCACTGCGTTGTGGAAGTTGGGATCGAACTCTTTGCCGACCGCTTCGATCGGTTTTACACCGAGGTTTTCAAGCTCTGTTAGCAGCTGCCTGTAAACCTTGTTCATGCCGTCTACAAAAGGAGCATCCTTTTCGTCTTCCGGTACGGTTGCAAGTCCTCTTTCAAAATTATCTACAACCGGAAGGATCTTTTCGATCACGCTCTTTGCGCCTGTCTCGAACATCGCAGACTTTTCCTTTTCGGAACGCTTGCGGAAGTTCTCGAACTCAGCCATCTGCCGCATTACCTTATCCTGCAGCTCGTTGATCTGTGCCTTTACGGCATCTTCCTTTTTCTCTTTTTTTCTTCCGGAAAAGAAGCCTTTTTTATCTTTTTCCTCAGAAGTTTCCCCATCTTCCGGGGTTTCTGTATTTTCTGCGGAAGCCTCCGCAGTTTCTTCACATTCTTCCGTATTCCGTTTTTCCTGCGTTTCGGTTTCCGATGTGTCCTGCTTTACTTCCTCTTCCATTCTCTCTTCTGCCACGCCTGTCACCCTTTCTACTTCTTATATAAAGTATCCAACTCGTTCATCAGTGTCTTTAAGGTACCAATGACCTTATCATAATCCATTCGTTTGGGACCGATGATTCCGATCGTACCTCTCATGCCCTCTCCCAGCTCATAGGTTGCAGTTACAACGCTGCAGTCCTTCATGGACGAAACCGGCGTCTCATTGCCGATATAAACCTGAATGCCGGTGTTATTCTCTTCGGAAAGGGAATCCTGAACCAGCTCTCCCAGCGCTTTCTTTTCTTCAAATACATTGATCAGCTCGCTGGTCTTTTCCCGATTGTCCGTCAGCTCCGGATATTTCAGGATGTTATTGGTTCCGCTGGTATAGATCTTTAAATCCTCATCCGACCGGATCGCTTCGGCAACTGCATCAATCACACCGCTTACAATGCCGCTGTGAACGCCTGCCTGCTGCTTCATCTCCGAAATCATCGCAAGATTGATTTCATCAATCGACAGCCCGTTTAAATGGGTGTTCAGCAGAATGTTCAGTTTCAGGAGTGCCGCATCATCCAGATCCTCTTCGACCTGAAGCATCGTGTTCTTGATCACATTGCCTTCTACTACAACAACTGCCAGAAGCTGATGCTCATCTACTTTTGAAAGCTGGATGAATTTCAGCTTATTGCGCTGATACTGGGGTGTGGTGATCATCGCCGCATAGTTGGTGTTGGTCGCCAGCACTCTCGCCACTCTCTTTAAGAGAGTGTCCATCTTTTCATCCTTTTCCAGAAGCAGACCTTTTAACTCTTCCACTTCACGTTCCCGCTCACCAAGCATGGTGTCTACATAAAAGCGGTAACCCTTATCAGAAGGAATCCGTCCTGCAGAAGTATGCGGCTGTAAAATGTAGCCCATCTCTTCCAGATCGGACATCTCATTGCGGATGGTCGCGGAACTTAAATTCAAATCGGTATACTTGGAAATTGTCCTGCTGCCCACCGGCTCTCCTGTCTCCAGATAGTTCCGAATAACTGCCTGCAGAATTTTCTTTTTCCTTTCATCGAGTTCCACGTTCTCACCTGCTTTCTGATTTGTTAGCACTCAATCGCTTGGAGTGCTAACACCTTCTGATGATTACATTACCACTCCCCTATCCTATTGTCAACAGATTTTCCCAAAATACTTGTGAAGATAGTGTGAAAAATAAGCGTGCCTTTATTTTTCGCGTTGAGGCGCGGTTGCCGCAACCAGGCGTCCAAAGTAGCTAGGATCGCATCCGAACTGGACGTTCGTTTTCGCGATTCCTTCGGTATGGAAACGCCTGCGGAATCCTATACGAAAAAAGCAGCCGCACCGGGAAGGATTCGTCCCCGATACGGCTGTTCTTATTTCTGTGTACTATGTACGTTCTGACTCTGCAGCGCCCGCTCAGATTATGGCAGCGCCTGTTTTCAATTGCGGTGTCTGCTCAGACACTTAGATTCCGAAGCTTCCGCTTGTTGTACCGTTGATCACATAGTATACTGCGCTCTCTTCCGGCTTTACATACAGCTCAACGCTCTTGAACTCTTCCGGTGCGTTGCCCAGGTCATACTGCCATACATCTTTGGCAATCTCAACCAGTCTCTCAGTTGTGTATTCCTTGCCTGCAAACTGAACGCTTACCTCAGTCTTTACAGCAGCTGCTTTTGTTGCGCGCTTTGCAGGCGCTTTCTTTTCAGCGGTTGCCTTTGCTGTTGTGATCTTCTTTGCAGCTGTTTTCTTTGCTGCGGGCTTTTCCTCTGCTTTAGCTGCAGCTGCTGCTTCTGCTTCAACTGCTTTTTCTTCTGCCTTTGCTTCAACAGCTTTTTCTTCTACCTTTGCTTCAGCAACCTCTGTCTTGGGTTCTTCGGTCTTTACTGCCGCAACAGTCTCAGCTTTTACGGTTTCTTTTTTATTAACGGGTGCCTTTGTTACAGTTTTCTTCACTGTGCTTTTTCTCATAATGATCTCCTCCTTAACACCCAGGTATCCATTCTCCTTGTCATATCATTATCTAGCAATTACCTGAATTTAGTGATTAGTTTACTTCTAAAACCAGATATTGTCAACCTTTCCTCTGTTTTTGCCGAAAGGATAACGCTTTTTAGACAATATTTTTACATTTTATTTATTCCGGACATCGGAATTTCGACAAAAAATGTACTTCCGGCTCCAGGCTCACTGGTAAGCCTCACACTGCCCCCGTAATATGCCGTGATATGCTTCACAATCGACAGTCCCAGGCCGGTTCCGCCCATTTTACGGCTTCTTCCCTTGTCTACCCTGAAAAAGCGTTCAAAGACACGTTTCTGATCCTCCGGATCGATTCCTACGCCATCATCCTTTACTTCTATATATATACTGCCTCTGGCTCCTGCCAGATTTTTGTCCAGACATGTCCGCCCGGATGGTTGTATTTGATGCCATTGCTGATCAGATTTGATAAAAGCTCCCGCATCTGCTGCAGACTTGCCTGGAGGATCACATTTCCACACGAGCCCGAAATTTCCACCTTACAGGATGCCGCCTGTGGTGTCAGGGATTCCAGGACCTCATCCATCACGCTTTTTAAATTCACCTTACTCAGCGTTACCTCCGCATCCTTGCTTTCCAGCCGCGAGATCATCAGGATATCATCGATCAGACTTGTCATATGCTCTGTTTCCTTTAAAATCCTCGCAAGGAAATCCTTCCTAGTCGCCTCATCCTTGACAAAATCCTGACTCAACAGCTCCGCATAGCCCCGCACGGACGTAATCGGCGTTTTAAGCTCATGGGAGGCATTACTGAAAAATTCCTGGCGAATTTTACGGTCCCGCTCCATCTGCACCATTTGCCGTTTGATTTCATCAGAGCGGATATATCCGGAATATCTCGCCGCAACTGCAACGCTTACAGCAAACGCAACTATCATTCCGACAAGCAGAAGCGGAAGCACTACGATCATATACCGGAAAAGGCCGGTGTAGGGAATCGACATACGAATAATAGCCTTTCCATCCTCTGAAAGCTTTGCTACATACAGCATCTCCTGACCAAGACTTTCAGAATAACGGGTCGAACTGCCCTCACCCTTTTCAAGTGCCTCCTTTACCTCCTGCCTGTCAAGATGATTTTCCATACCATCCACATTTTTCAGATCAGAATCAGCAAGCACTGTTCCGTCTTTTGCGATTATCGTAACCCGGACATTTGCATCCAGTGCAGATGCATGAACCTTCTGCAGCTGCTCCTGCAACGGTTTGTCCGTATTGAGTGTGTATTCGACTACGGAAATCGTCTTTTCCATCATCTCCACATTTTCCTGCCGCATCCGGCTTCCAAGAAAAAAAGACGAAACAATACTGCTGATCGCCAGTGCCAATACTAAGATCATGCCAAAGCGGACCAGTATCGGATTTTTTATCATAATTTTTTTCATTTCCCCATTTTTCCTTTTGCTTTCCTATTCCTGAGGCTTCATAAAACGGTAGCCGACACTGCGCACCGTTTTAATGTAGTGTCCCGCCTCTTCCCCCAGCTTCTGGCGAAGGGTCTTGATATGAATATCGAGCGTTCTCGTCTCCACGTCCGCCCGCCAGTCCCAGAGCTTATCCAAAAGCTCATCCCGCGATACCACACGGTTCTGATTTTCTGCCAGATAAACAAGCAGCTCATATTCTTTGTAGGTTAAAAGGACCTCTCTTCCATTTACCTTTACTTCCCGCGTTTCCAGATCCAGATGCAGGGCACCGCAGTCGAAAAGCTTCGGCTGTTCCGGTTCCTCCTCTTTGGTACGGCGCAGCAGGGAACGCACCCGTGCCAGCAGCTCCAGCACGCTGAAGGGCTTGGTCATATAGTCGTCTGCGCCCCCATCCAGTCCTGCTACCTTGTCGTATTCCTTGTCCTTCGCCGTCAGCACCAGCACCGGGAGCTTTTTCCATGCATCGTTTGCACGAATTTTACGGATTGCTTCCAGTCCGTCCATTCCCGGCAGCATCAGATCAAAAATCGCCAGCTGGGGAGCTTTTACTTTAAATGCGCCAAGTGCTTCCTCCGCAGTTTCAAATGCCGCAGTCTCATAGCCGGAACCGTTCAGTGCCACCTGAACCAGATTTCTGATATTTTCATCGTCCTCTATAATATAGATCATTCCGGATTCTCCTCCTATATGCATGATACCCGCTGCGCATGACGTGTACGATGTGCTGCACAGTGTAATCTCAGCTCCGTTCGATAAGCTCTGCCAGGTATCTGTGTGATATGCTCTGCTTTCTTCGCCATACCGTCAGCCCTAAATCCGGATCGCCGGTATCCCGGCCTCAGCTTCTGCCTTTACATAGTCTGCAACATTGACTGCATGGTCAGAAATCCGTTCCAGATTGCTTATAATATCCAGGAAGATCACACCGCTCTCCGGGTCACATTTTCCTTTAGAAAGTCTGCGGATATGTTTTTCGCGCATTTCTTCCTCAAGCTGGTCAACGCTCTGCTCCAGCACACGGACTGCATTTGCAGACTTGACAGAACCTGTTTCCCTCGATTCTACCGCAATCTGCAAGGACTGCATTGTCTGGGCGGAAATCAGTTCCAGATCCGCTTTTCCCTTTTTGGAAAAACTGCCGGAATTTTTCGATAGCGTCTCCGCCAGCTCTGCGATGTTTTCCGCATGATCGCCCGCCCGTTCGATGTCGCTGACCGTATAAAACAGGTTTTTCACCTGCTCCTGCTGCCCCTCTGTCAAGGAAAGATTATCTACCTCTACCAAAAACTCCGTCAGGATTTTTTCCATACTGTTGATATCTTTTTCCCGCTCGTATACCTTCTGCGCCTTCTGAGGATTTTCTTCTGACACGGCTGCAAGCGCAAGCTCCAGGTTCTGGCAGGTCGCATGCCCCATCACAGAAACTTCACGCACTACGGTTGCCAGCGCAAAGAGCGGATTTCCAAGCACTCTGCTGTCTAAGCGCTTCGCCATCTTTCTTGCTTCGCTGCCCTCCAGCTCGTCCTCTGTTTCCTCTGTCCCGGGCACGAGCTTGCCGGAAACCCAGACGAGCTTTTCTGCAAACGGAAGCAGCACAGCCGTACAGGTAATGTTGAATACTGTGTGGAAAATAGAAATATCTACACTGTTCATCGTAGATGCTCCCCATGCCGGGAAAATCAAAAACAGCACGTACATAGCCACTCCAAACAGCACTGCACCGATGACATTAAACAAAAGATGAATCACCGCCGCGCGTTTTCCGTTTCTGCCGGAACCGACACCGGATAAAAGCGCGGTCACACAGGTACCGATATTCTGTCCGAGCGTGATAAACACCGCGGATTTCCAGTTGACAATGCCGTTCATCGCCAGCGTCTGTAAAATGCCGACGGAAGCAGAAGAACTCTGGATGATCGCCGTTACAACTGTACCGGTCAGGATCGCGAGCAGCGGATTTTTGCCAAGCACGGTAAATGCATTGGAAAAGATCGGCGAATCCCGATAGGGCTTAATTGCGTCGGACATAAAGGAAAGACCGATAAACAGCACGGCAAATCCGATCAGAATTTCACCGATCTGTTTCTTTTTGTCTGATTTTGCAAATAAAATGACAAATGCGCCGATTCCCAGCAGCAGGGGCGCATAAAATTCCGGGTTCAAAAAACTGCCGAACTCGCTCAGGGATACCAGCCACGCGGTGATCGTCGTACCGATGTTTGCACCCATAATGACGCCGACCGCCTGCGACAGATTCAGCATCCCGGCATTGACAAAGCCGACCACCATAACTGTCGTCGCAGAAGAGCTCTGAATCACTGCCGTGACGAGGGTTCCTACCAGGATTGCCATCAGCCTGTTCTGTGTCAGGAAGCTCATCAGCCGCTGCATCTTTCCGCCCGCAAAATGCTGTAGGCCATTCGCCATTACATGCATGCCGTATAGAAACATCCCCAGGCCGCCGATAAATGAAAACAATACCGAAATTCCTTCCAGTTGCATAACTCTCTCCTTTTTGATCTGATCTTCATTTCCAGCTCATTGTAACAGGCGTCCGTAAAATCTGCCCACCGTTTTTGTAAAATTCATGTAAAATTTTTTACATTTCCCGGCAAGATGTGACTCTTACGAGCATGTATTCTATTATCAGGAACAAAAAAAGGGACTGTCGCACCGGACAGTCCACAATTCAGATCAGTTTCTACCAATTGCCCGCCGCAAAGCAGCTTTTGCAATCTTTTATTCATGACAATAGAATGTTCGCAGAGCGTGCGTTCTATTATTCATGACAATAGAATGTTCGCAGAGCGTGCATTCTATTGTTTGATTACAAAGAAATACAGCAGCACCAGAATACCGAGTACGATTCGATACCAGCCAAACACCTTGAAGTCATGTTTTTTGATGTAGCCCATCAGGAAGCGGATCACAAGCACGGATACAATAAAAGCAATTGCCATGCCAACCAGCAGGATCACTGCCTCCGCCATTGAAAAAGCAAAGCCGAAGCGGATCACCTTTAACAGGCTCGCCCCCAGCATAACCGGGATCGCCAGAAAGAACGTGAACTCCGCTGCAACGGTTCTGGAAACGCCGATCATCAGGCCGCCCAGAATGGTTGCTCCGGAACGGGAGGTTCCGGGAAAGATTGCCGCAATCAGCTGGAACAGACCGATGATAATCGCATCCTTATAGGTCAGCTGTGCCAGACTGCGGACTCTTGCACGTTTTCCTTTATGACCATTTTCTACAAGGATAAATCCGATACCGAACAGGATCAGCATCACTGCAACCGTAATCGGGTTGTAAAGATATTTTTCAAGGATATCGTCGAACAGCAGACCGACTACTGCCGCCGGAATGCAGGCAACAATGATCTTGAACCACATTTTCATGATGTCCTTTTTCACAATGCCGTTTGTTTTGGACCTTCCGGTAAAATTAAACGGCCAGATCTGTTTCCAGAACAGCAGCACAACCGCTAAAATCGCGCCCAGCTGGATGACAACCAGGAACATATCCCAGAATTCCTCTGAAACGTTCATATGAACGAACTCATTTAACAGAATCATATGACCTGTGCTGCTGACGGGCAGCCACTCGGTAATGCCCTCTACGATTCCGAACAGAATCGCCTTTAAAATTTCAATAAATGATAACATTTTCTGCCTCCTTTATTTTTCCAGAAAAGCGATCAGCTCTTCCTTGCGGCGCGCTGCTTCCTGATATCCTTCTTCATAAAGCGCGCGCAGCTTTTTCCTGTTTTTTTCGATGCGTCCCACTTCATTTGGGTGGGATGGCTGAATCAAAAACGCAGTGCCATTTTTTACCTCCGCTTCCAGATAATCCAGCTGCTGGTTATAGGCTGCTGCGCGGTTTGCCATCAGCTCGTATACCTTCGGATATTTCGCATATCTGGCTTTGATCAGTTCCAGATGCTTTGGCTGGACACGACGATAGCCCGTCTCTTTTGTCATCACAACGACATTTTTGCGGCATCCGTCCGTCACGGCATGCAGCAGTGGGATAGAATCCGCAAGTCCGCCATCTAAGTACAGCTTTCCGTTAATCTCTACCGGCCTTGACACAAGCGGCATCGATGCCGATGCGCGCACTGCATCGATATTCCTGTGCATATTCTTCATCGGAAGATACTCGGCCAGTCCGGTTTCAATGTTGGTTACGACCGCGTATCCTTTACTCGGATTTTTATCAAACGTCTCGTAGTCGAACGGATTTAAGCGCTCCGGGATATCGTGATAACACATCTGGACATTGAAATAATCGCCGGTCCTTAACAGGCTCGAAAGTCCCCAATAGTTTTTATCCTCAAGATAGTCGGTAAAAACGCTGTACTGTCTGCCTTTTTGTCTGGAAAGATAACTGCACAGGCAGCACGCTCCCGCCGAAACGCCGTAGCATTTGGCAAAGTCGATTCCTGCATCCAGAAAAAAATCCAGCACGCCGGCGGTGTAAACGCCCTTCATCGCGCCGCCCTCCAGCACCAGTCCCGCCTGATACATCATAGATATGCGCCTCCTTGCTGCAAAACTCCTGCTGTCTTATTTGTCGTTTCACTCTTATGATGATGTCGGGGTCAAAAGCCCCCGACTTGATGCCTACGGATTGTTCCGTGCTGCGCACTCCCACAATCCTGCCCGATAGTCGCATATCGTGGGATTATCATCCCACTTTTATGCTCCTATCGGGGCGGGTCACAAGGTCTTTCACCCACATATGAGCAAGCTCATGTGGGCTTAGACCTTTTGCCCCTGCCATCTTTATGATATCAGGGCTTTCCATTCAACCATAGATTTCTTTCATCATTTTGCGCAGCACCGGCAGGGAACGCTCCACCTTCTCCGTATCGATGCAATATGCCATGCGGAAATATCCGGGACAGCCGAACGAATCCGCCGGAACGAGCACCAGATCGTACTGCAGCGCTTTCTGACAAAATGCCGCCGCGTCTGCTTCCGGGGCTTTCGGGAAGATGTAAAAGGTTCCTTCCGGCTTCACAACCTCGAAGCCACAGTCCGTCAGGCATTCGTAGAGCAGGTTGCGGTTCTTTTCATAAACGGAGAAATCGGAGGTCAGGTCGAGCACCTTCGATACCGCCAGCTGCATCAGGGACGTCGGGCAGTTATGGCCGATTCCCCTCGAAATCTGTCCGCACATATTTACGATCTCCGCCGCATACGGACACGCCGGATTGACCGCCAGATAGCCGATTCTCTCGCCCGGCAGCGACAGCGCCTTGGAAAAAGAGTAGCAGCTGATCGTATTGGCATAAAATTTCGATACATACGGCTGCTGTTTGCCGTCAAATACGATTTCCCGATACGGTTCATCCGAAATCAGGAAAATATCATGCCCGTATTGTTCTGCTTTTCTCGTCAGAACCTCTGCCAGCTTCGTCAACGTCTCCGCCGAATAAACTGCGCCGGACGGATTGTTCGGTGTATTCACCAACACTGCCGCAACCCTCGGTCCCAACATTTCTTCAAACGCTTCGAAATTGATCTGGAAGCTCTTCGTGTCAGCCGGAACAACCTTTAAAACGGCTCCGGTCAGATCTACATATGGATGATATTCCGGAAAAAACGGAGCAAAGGTCAGCACTTCATCCCCCGGCACAGTCACTGCACGCAGCGCATGCGCGATTGCCGCCGCTGCTGCGGAAACCGGGAAAATATGCTCCGGTCCGTAGTTCATGTCAAATCTGCAGTTTAAGGACTCCGCAATCGCCGTCTTTACAGACGGGATACCGAGCGTCGGGCTGTAGCCGTGCAGGGTCATCGGATCTTCCTTCTCAATCAGGTCCAGCAGTGCCTGCTTAAACTCTGCCGGTGCCGGTACGGACGGATTTCCCAGGCTGTAATCGAATACATTCTCTGCACCAATTATCTGCGCCCGCTTCGTCGCCTTCTCGGACAACTGCCGGATCACTGACTTTGCATCCAGCATTTTTCGATATTGTTCTGCAATCATAGTATTATCCTTCTTTTCTGCATCTTTGTGAGTTTGAAATCTGTCCATATTCTATCACACTATTTTTGACAGTTCCACTTTTTCTTCCACAGGGCATATGTTATACTGAAAAAAGAACGGATATAAACGTTTTTCAGCTGTCTAAAACACAGTGCAGTTCCTGCTTTCCGGCAAACGCACCTGTAAATAGGAGGATTTTATGGCAACCTATATCGGGCTTGATCTCGGTGGAACCAATATCAAAATTTCTGTTTTCGATGATTTTTTTCATAAGCTCGGGGAAAAGCGCACCCCCACCGAAGTTCGCTTCGGCTCGGAGCACGTTCTCAATCGCATTTATGATGCTGTTCTGGCACTTCTCGATGAGCTGCACCTGACCTGTCAGGATATCACCTGCATGGGCATCGGCGTCCCCGGCATCCTCGATATCAAAAACGGTATTTCCCGTTTTTCTCCGAATTTTCCGAAATGGGAGGAGGTTCCAATCGTCGCCTGGATGGAGAGCCATCTTCATATCCCGACCTATATCGATAATGATGCACGTGTCAATCTCTATGGGGAATGGAAATTCGGAGCCGGCAAAAACCGCAATAACGTCCTGATGATCACCCTCGGAACCGGGCTTGGCGGCGCTGCGGTCATCGACGGACGCGTGATCTACGGCGCTACCGGTTCCGCAGGCGAAATCGGGCATATCAACATGTTCCGTGAAGGACGGGAATGCCGCTGCGGAAGCTCCGGCTGCCTTGGGCGCTATGTTTCTGCCCTCGGTATTTTGCGCACCTTCCGGGAGAAAGTCCAACTGGGACAGCACAGCATCATCTGTGACTGGGTAGATAATGACCTTGATAAGGTCACTGCAGACATGCTTTCCCGTGCCTACGATGACGGGGATGCTGTTGCTATTGAGACCATGAGAGAAACCGGAGAGCTGCTCGGCTACGGTCTGTGCGCCGTTTTCAGCCTGTACAATCCGGAAATCATCATCGTCGGCGGCGGCATGTCCCGTATGGGCGATCGCCTGCTTCAGTACACCCGTGAAATTCTGGATACCCATGCGCTGCGGATTCCCTATAGCTGCTGCACGATCGTCACTGCGGTTCTCGGAGACGCTGCCGGAATGCTGGGCGCAGCGGTCTATGCGAAGGAGCAGTTTCAGCAGAGCGCAGCGAACAACGGACAAAAGTAAAAAATGAAAGGCAGGTGCGATACACTGCGGCAATCTGCGGTGCAGGCACGCCCTACAACATAAACGAGCCGGTACAGATTAAAACATCTGCACCGGCTCATAACAGTTTTTAATTCATGACAATAGAATGCTCGCAGAGCGTGCATTCTATTGTTTACAGTTCCCCTGCAATATCCAGTCTCGTCGCAATGCTGGTCAGCAGTACAACGAGCGGCATCATAATTTCACACACCTGAACAAAGAAGCATGCAATATCCTCTGTAATTCCCCCGAAATGATGGAACGCCACATAGCAATAGTACAAAAATGCGAGCAGTGCACCGACCAGACACGGAATCGCTACCTGAATGTCGCACATCAGCATGCCCACTACAGAGATCACGATATAAGCGATCATAAATGCGATCACAATTCCTCTGCTTTTGCCTTTTCCGACATACAGGGAGCATTTGCTTTCCTGCGAATGCGGGAAGCATTCGATCGAAAGACCATAGAGCGCTCTGGAAAGTATGAAGCCATATGCAAGAACCGGCCAGCTGTCCAGCGGCATTTCGCTCCAAAGACCGACGATCAGGAAGAAATAGCAGACACAGATAATAATTGCGAAGTATCCGCTGTGGGAATCCCGCAGAATTTCCAGCTTGACTTCCCTCGGCTGATGGGAACTGAGCGCATCTACTGTCCGGAAGAAACCATCCAGAAACGCGCCGCCCGATAAAAAGATCGGAAGCATCGCACAGATAACCGCGCCCAGCAGATCTTTATCGATCAGATACGGGCTGATCACCTGCCACTGTTTTAGAATGAACCCGATAATCGCGCCGACTAGCGGTACGAAAATCAAAATATACTTCATATTTCTGCGGGTTTTTTTGATCTGCCTGGCAGGAAAAATCGAATACATCGAAAAAGCCAGACGAAAACTTGCCCAAACTTCTTTCATACTATCGTGTACCTCTCAGATTTTCGGATTACTTCAGTACAACGTCATCCGCATGTTCGTCCAGATCAGGCAAACCCATGTTTTTCCGCGATTTAGCCGGATCGGGTTACCGTCTGCATCCACATACAGCGCCGGATCGGTATCCGAATATCTTGACCAGGTTCCTTCTACCATCTTACCTCCGGTAAATACCTGAACCTTGTAATTGGTCAGATCTGCACCAGGCTCCCAGCCGCCGTGCACATCAAATGCCATATAGCCTTTGGAATCCCGGAACTCGCCGTGACAATACTGGAAAATAACGTTATCGACTGCCAGCTGTTCGCCGGTTGTCTCGTCAATATGCTTGTCACCGTACTGATAACGATAATATTTTCCGTCTTCATCGTTATATTCAAAATAAGCCTGCACATTGGAATAGCCGTTTCCAACACCGGTCTTTTCACCGCCGGGATACATCAGGACAACGGTATCGTTATCCGGATAGTCTGCCTTTTCGCCCAGAGGTGCAAAGGCAAATTTCTGCTTATGCGTATCGTGATAAGTCAGGCTGTATTCAAATTTCTCTGCCGCTTCTGCCAGCGCTTCACCGGTTGTATACACATTGTGGGGTGCTTTCCGCTTATCTGTCCGCATGAACGCTTTGGAAGCCGGGCGGTCAATTCCTGCAACTGCGCCGCTGATGTTGTCCACCAGATCACTGTTTAACAGATCGCCGACATAAGGGGTAGCCTGTCCGAAATGCGCATAAATCGCATCGAATTCCAGTGCGCTGTATACAAAATAATCGCGGCTGCTTCTGATATAGCCGATCGTATCCAGATTCTGCCAGTTTTCAAACAACGGCATCAGACGGGTCACATCCGCGCCTTCCATCGGCGCTTCATAAATCACAGATGCCTGTCCGATTCCTGCCTGCGGGGTTCCTGCCTTGATATTGTTCAGCATAACTGCCATCGGGCGCTGTTCGCGTTCCTCTTCGGTGCATTCCAGACCGGTCAGGTAGCTGGTCGGAACTGCGTCTTCTGTAACAACGCTTTCCGTCTCCGCTGCTGCATTTTCTGTTCCGGTTGTATCGTTACTTTCCGTCGCTGCAACAGCTGAATCCGTTTCAGGTACAGGGGTTGTTTCTGTCGCTGCAGAGCCACATGCGCATAATGCTGCAGACAATCCCAGCGCCAGACAGAACAAACTGGTTTTTTTCATATATCATTCTCCTGAATATTTTTCTTTTTTGAAAAGGTTAAACCAACCTAGTTTAAATATTGTACTCCCGCAGGCGGTAAAAATCCAGCCTTTTTCTGCATTTATTACAATTCTATTACAAATTTACGGTCTAATTCTTCAGCAAATGCAATTTTACCGCAAATTTCACAATCATACTGCCTCCGGGAATTCCGAGCAGTTCTTTTTTCGACATGACGCCAAGCTTTAACGCCGCCGCAAAATACGTCAGTCCGCCGATTGCCACCGAAAGCAGCAGTGCAACCGCATTGCCGAGATATCCTTTCAGCACTGTCAGCGTCAGTCCATAATAAATACCTGCAACCACAAGCCCCATGATCGCAGAGGATACCAGCGGCAGGACAAACGTCTTCTCAATTTCCTGATGATAGCCGGTCGCTTTTTTCACCGCGATGCCATTTAACAGGCACATCATAAAAGAATATACCGTAACGGCGATCGGCAAACTGTAAATACCAAGATCTGTAAAGATCAGGAGGGCTGCCGCCACCACAGTCTGCACCGCCAGTGCAATCACCGCGTTTGTAACCGGCTTCGACGCCTTGCCGACTGCCTGCAGAATCGAATTGCTCAGTGTGGAAAGGGAATAGAACACGATGCTCGCACCAAGCGCCGCCAGAAGGTGTCCGCCCAGACGGATGCTGTCCGTATTCGTATTATACAACAGCCATACGATCGGTCTGGATAGTACCGTCATGCCGACTGCAGACGGAATCGCGATAAACATGATCGTCTTGATTGCCACGCTGATTTTGTGCCGGACGTCTTTTTTCTTCTTTGTCTCAAAGCTTCCTGCAATGCTCGGCAGGATCGCGGAAGCCATCGCAGACGCGATTGCAATCGGAATATTAGAAAGTCCGACCGCTTCCGTATCGTAAATACCGTTAATAATCGTAATATCATCATAAGAAGCGTTGTGTACCGATTGCATCAGATTCAGATACAGGGTCTGGTTGATCAGTGCACTCGCATTATATGCAAACGTACTCAGCAGAACCGGCGTTACCATAAACAGAATGATCTTGAAAATCTCGCCGGTTTCCAGCAAATCTCTGGAACGATCCCGCTCTATCCTGCGGCGGATTATTTTCCGGTTCATATGGTAAATCATCAGCATAAACGCCAATGCTATCAGCACGCCGACACCGGTTCCGACTGCACTTCCGACTGCACCCCACGCAGCACAGGTCAGCTCGTCTTCCCCAGCAAATATCTGCATCAGCCCCCATGCCGCCAGCATGCTGACCGCCGCATTTAAAATCTGCTCCAGAATCTGCGAAACGGACGTCTGCACCATGCTTCGGTTTGCCTGAAAATATCCTCTCAAAACGCCGAGAAGACCGGAAAAGAAAATTGTCGGTGCAAGCGTCCGAAGCACCATCGCCGCCCGTCCCGGAATCAGAAAATCCGCTCCAAAAAACGCAAACAGACTGGCGATTCCGCCCACGACAACAACATAAATAATCGAGCAGTGAAAAATCCGCTGCGCATTTTTGTACTGGTGGGTTGCCAGTCTCTGTGAAATTACTTTGGATACCGCCGACGGAATGCTATAGGAAGAGATCAGCAAAATCATCTGATAATAGCGATACGCCGGCGCATAATAGCCGTTTCCCGTCTCTCCAATAATTCCCGTCAGAGGGCTTCTGTACAATAGGCCGATAATTCGGCAGATAATGCCGGCAGCAGCCAAAATGCCGGCCTGTTTTACAAAGGAACTGCCTTCTCCTTTATTTTTCGTTCCCATCCATTACCTTTCTGCTCAGTCTGTCAGGCAGAAAGAAAGCAGATAATCCAGCCGTCTCTCTACCAGCTCCAGAACAAAAACATCCGGCTTTTGTTCTTCTACCATAGATTGCGTAAAAAATCCGTTCCAATGAGCCATATAGCAGTCTGAAAGGCTGCTCGCCACCGGTCCCGCCATTCCTCCGGCGAAGGAATCCCTCACCATGAACAGCTTTCTCGTATCCGGCGCATCTGAATGATACACCAGAGCCGTCGCATCGTCAATAGAGACTGCCTGCAAATTGTTGCCGTTGTAACCGGTCACGATATAATTTTCTTCCACAGGCATATTTTTTTCGTAGTAGCTCTGCAGATTCATCATTCTTGCAAGATCATATCCGGAAAAGGTATCCGGAGTAAAGGTAATGTCCTCCACCTCTGGAAGCTCGTCTCCCAACTCCCTTAACAGCGCTTTCGCCCCAATATAGCCGCCAGCAGCGTTCCAGTGTGTGTCATAGTGCCAGTACAGGGAATATTCCTTCTTATATTTCAGCATTTCCTCTTTCGGATATACAATACGGATATCTGTATTCTTCTTCAGATAAGCGATCAGCTGATCTGTCCGCGTTTCTTCCGCCTTTTTATAATAGGAAGGAAGATGCTCTTCTCCGTAAATCGTCTCCTTATTCGGTGCAATCATCAGGATAAATTCACTGTCCCGGTTGGAAAGCCACTGCTCCGATGTCGTAAGCTGCGATGCGATCTGTGCAAGCTGTCCTTCTGTAAACAAATTTGTTCCCTTATAATCATCAATGTCCGATTCCATGCTGTAAAACAACCAGTTATCCGAACCGATCACAACCTTGTCGTTGATGGATTTTTCACAAAACAGCTTTAAATCTGTCAGGCTGGAAAAGGAAATCAGCTGACTACGAAACGGAACCGCCGCGTTAAACGCGCTCTCCACCAATCCCGGATAATCTCTGTAATTGTCCTTCGTCAGCTTCGGAATCTCTGTTGAAACCGTATTTTCCGTCGCATCCGTCTGGAAACGATCCTTTGTTACCGCCCACACAGCTCCCGGCATCAAAAGCAAAAGCGCAAAGCAAATCAGCCATGTCGCCGCCATTTTTTTATTCATATGCATTCTCCACTCAGAAATTCAGATAAATTGCAGGGCTGTAGGTTCCGTTGACCAAAAGCAGCATCGACGCTGCGATCAGGAACATGCAGTAAACCAATTCCAATACGCCGCCCTTTAATTTCTCCGCTGCCGGGCAGAACTTTTTGATTCCGACCTGCAACAGCCCCATACCAAGGACGCCGACAACCGCCATTACGATACAACGGTTTCCGACCAGCTCCCGCAGCGCATAGGTGCTCTGCGTATACTGCCACGGCGTCAACATCCTGCGGATGTACTGCAGCGCCGGCTGCAGATTTGCCACCCGGAAAATCACCCAGCCGAACAACACCACAAGCCCCGTGTATACATAACGCAAAAAGCCGATTTTGTCCAGAATTTTCTTAAATCCGATCCGCTCCACAATGATGAAAAATCCGTGCAGCGCACCCCATGCGATAAACGCTGTCGTCGCGCCATGCCATAATCCGGTCGCAAAAAAGACGATCGCCAGATTCAAATATGTCCGAATCTTTCCTTTCCGGTTTCCGCCAAGCGGTATGTAGAGGTAATCCCGAAACCAGCTGCTCAGGGAAATATGCCATCTGCGCCAGAACTCCTGAATCGAACCGGACAGGTATGGATAATTAAAGTTTTCACAAATATCGAATCCGAACATTTTGCCCAGACCGATGGCCATATCCGTGAAACCGGAAAAATCATAGTAAATCTGAATCGCATACAGAATCGCCGCGCACCACACCATAACGCCCGTAACATTTGTAATGTCCTGCGCATAGATCTTATCTACACTTGCGCCGACAATGTTTGCGACCAGCACCTTTTTACCAAGTCCATAGGCAAAGCGCCGGATTCCCTCCGCTGTCTTTTCCACGGTTTCCTGTCTATTTGTCAGCTGCGGGGCAAAATCGCGATACCGCGCAATCGGTCCGACTGAAATTTTTGGGAAAAAGGACAGATACAATGCCATATTGAGCGGATTTTTCTCCGCCTCGTAATGACCGCGGTATAAATCCATCAGATACGAAATCGCTCCGAACGTAAAAAACGAAATGCCAATCGGAAGCGGGATATTGCGCATCTCATGCTCGCTTCCCGTCAGCCGGTTCACAATCCGCAAAAAGAAGTCAAAATATTTATAATACCCAAGAATCCCCAGGTTTACCAAAATGCCCGCCGCCAGAACAGTCTTCGCCGCCACGCTTTCGTCCCGCTGACGTCCAAGCAGCAGCCCGATCCCGTAATTTGCCGCAATCGAAACGAGTAAAAGGACAATATAAACCGGTTCGCCCCATGCGTAAAACACAAGGCTTGCCAGAAGCAGCAGGATATTTTTCAGCGCTGTTTTGCGCACACACAGCCTGTCCAACACAAATACAACCGGCAAAAAAGCCGTCAGAAAAATCATGGAATTGATACTCATTCAAAAACTCCGATCTTATTCGCTGCCCGCAGCACCCTTGGAGCAGCAATCTGATAATCAGTCATCCCGCGACGGATACTGTTGTCCTGATATCAGAGGCAAAAGAGTTTTTGATCCTGATATCTTTTTTATTGTAGCATACATTTCCTTAAATAGGTAGGGGAATCTGAGGTTCTCTTTCCTGAAGCATCTGCAAAGTTACAGTTCACACACGCCATTCGCAAAAACGAATCTGCGATACTTACCGCTGCTTCGCAGTCCTTTTTGTTCATTTGAAACTCTCCAGGAATGCTTCGCAGCCCTCCACGATGTCCCGGTACGCGGTTTCGAAATCCCCGGAGTACCACGGATCGTTCAGCATAACAGACAGTAAGGTACAGATACCTGTAGGACCGGCTCCAATGATCAGCACCGTGTCATCCTCAGTGATCTCGGAAATACGTGCTGCCCAGTAACCGGTGGCAAGTACATCTCCTACAAATAACGCCTGTCTGTCCGTAACTTTATCCGGAATCTTATTCAGCCCCTGATCTGCAAATGGTACACGGACATATTCTGCCTGACCGCCATCGATACGGCATCCAAGAGCCCATCCGCCATTTTCATCGGTACAGTTATTCACATAACCTTTCTTGCAGAAAAAACATTCTCCACAAAAAGTTTCTACATTTACCGTCACCCGATCTCCTGGTTTCACATTCTTCACAGCAGTTCCGACTTCTTCCACAATTCCAACCATCTCATGACCGACTGTAATCCCCGTCACTGCCCTTGGAACGCTTCCATGCTTAATGTGCAGGTCACTGGAACAAATGCTGGCAAGTGTCACCTTTACAATGGCATCTCTTTCATGCATCAGCACAGGCTTTGGCTTTTCCATTAATTCAAATTTTCCTTTTGAAACATAAGTATAAGTCTGCATTCTTTCCCCCATCACTTTCTATAATAATTTATCCAGAATTTCTGCTGCTGATCTATTATCAAATACGCCATTGCCAAATAACAAACAAGATAAGAAGGTGCACCGGATAAAACGCATAACAGAAATACTTGAACCACTTGTTATGGTACCCCTGCTCTCCATGATATAACCAGATTGGAATCAGTGCCAGCAGTGCAAAGCTCTGCTGTGCAATCTCAAAATGATGTCCCAGAATCGTTACCGGATAATACAGATTCCCCAGCATAACTACATTCAAATAATACAGTCCGACAAGCTGTGCCGCAAAAGAAATCCAGGTTTTCTTGCGAAAAAAATAAAAAAGTAATACCGTCAGTATTCCTGCAGCATTGTAATCTACCATGGTTATGGTTCCAAGCAGAAAATCCATCAAAAGCACGAGGCAAACCACAAAAAACGATATCCATTTCTTTTGTTTCTTCTTTGCCTTTTCAATGATCTGTATCGATAACACCCCTAATAAAAAGGTCCATAGTACATTTTGATGAAACGGGTAAAATACAGAACTTCCCATAATCAGGTTAAATGGTATTTCTGAAATTATGGCAAATAGAAAAAGACGCAGCATGTATTTTTTCACATTCGAAGTATAATAGCATCCTTCTGCGATCATAAATGCGAAAATCGGAAAAGCAAGTCTTCCTACGCATGTCATCCATTCCTGTGCTGGAAATAGTGTCGCCCACAAATGATCACATAACATAAACAGCATTGCCAGAATATGTAGTGTAAACGAATCAATTCCTCTTTTTTTCTCCATAGGTTTTTCTCCATCTATCCAGGCATAGATATCTGCCTTTTATTCTTTTCATTATATTATGGAGCATTATCCAACGTCAATCAACTCTTGCGTCCTAATCTATCACTAATTCAGCCAGAACTCAAATACTCAACGCATTCTACTCATAAGGGGTGTTCATTTCTTATAATTTATATTATGCTTAGATTAAACAGAAGGGAGCAAGACTGCATGTCAAGGGCAGGCGGTTTCCCGCCTGTCTTTTGATTATTCAGGTAAGCGTCCTTCGTACATAATACTCAGTTCTCCATAGACCTGGCACCAATCCCGGATTGTGGTAGTCCACTTTTTCGTAGCCTCAAAAGTGGCCAAATACAGGGCTTTTAACAGGGCGGTATCGCTTGGAAATACGCTCCTTTGGCGATTCAGCTTCCGGTAGGTGGAATTCAGTGATTCTATCGCATTTGTCGTGTAAATGACCTTTCTGACAGTGGTTGAGAACTTAAAAATAGGGGAAACAGCATCCCAGTTGTCCTTCCAACGCTTCATGGAATTCGGGTATTTGGGAGTCCATTTTTCAGTTACACGGTCTAAGGCAGCCAGAGCTTTCTGCTCGTCAGCAGCCTGATAGATGGTTTTTAAGTCTGTAGCAAAGGCTTTTCTATCCTTATCCGGAACGTATTTCAGAGTATTTCTTACCTGATGAACAATACATCTCTGGTATTCTGTTTTTGGAAACGCTGCTGCAATCGCTTCCTTAATGCCTGTAAGGCCGTCGGCGCAGATGATCAGGATATCCTTAACTCCTCGATTTTTCAGTTCATTTAAGACTGAAAGCCAGTATTTCGCACTTTCATTGTCACCGATTGTAATGGTCAGGACTTCCTTTTTGCCCTCTGTATGAATACCCAGAATGACATAAGCTGCAAGTTTACGAATGACTCCATTATCCCGCA
>VOFE01000778.1_pt1 | contig 44001 bp, 60 predicted proteins | sample 5384071 | NCBI WGS metagenome assembly VOFE01 (sample SAMN12384724, study PRJNA508395) | human gut metagenome | isolation source: healthy gut D | host: Homo sapiens
AGCTCCGCGGCGTCTTCCTCATCCATAATCATCAGCTCGTCGTTTAAAACGCCCTTAATGCCATGGTAAGCGCCGTAGACCTTTGTAATACAGGGATTCTCAAGGGCGGTTTTAATCACGCCGTAAGCGGAGCAGTTAATGACGGCGGAAGGGCCACCGGACTGCCCAATGATGCACGCGCCTTTTAATTCTGACATAACTTGTCGACCTCCAATAATGTGGTTTACTTCACCGCGTACCGGGCAGAATACACACTGTATTCTTACAGGTTCGCGTATCTATCTACATAGTAATAATATAGCATAAAGTAATTGAAAAATCAAATTATAATCGAAATTCAGAACTTTTGCCAAAAATAGCGGACACCGCGTTTATAATATAATCAATTTGACGTTTTTTAGGCCACGCTTGATAATTTGGCCAAAAGCTGGTATACTTTATACGCAATAAATTGCTGTAATTCAAAGGAGTGGATAGAATGGCACTGGTTACCTCTACCGAAATGTTCAAGAAAGCATATGAGGGCGGGTACGCCGTCGGCGCTTTCAACGTCAACAATATGGAAATTGTGCAGGGCATCACGGAAGCCGCACGCGAGGAGAAGGCTCCGCTGATCCTCCAGGTCTCCAAGGGCGCCCGCGCGTATGCCAATCACACCTATCTTGTCAAGCTTTGTCGAGGCCGCGGTCATCGAGTGCCCCGATATTCCGATTGTCCTGCACCTGGATCATGGTCCCGATTTCGAGACCTGTAAGTCCTGCATCGACGGTGGCTTTACCTCCGTTATGATCGACGGTTCCTCGCATTCCTTCGAGGATAACATCGCCCTGACCCGCAAGGTCGTCGAGTATGCCCACGCGCACGGCGTCGTCGTTGAAGGCGAGCTCGGCACTCTGGCCGGCGTTGAGGACGACGTGAAGGTCTCCGCCGAGGACTCCTCCTACACCCGTCCCGAGGAAGTTGAAGAGTTTGTTGAAAAGACGGGCGTCGATTCTCTGGCAATCGCCATCGGCACCAGCCACGGCGCTTTACAAATTTACGCCTGCCCAGTGCACCCGCAATGAAAAGGGCGTCCTTGTCCCGCCGCCCCTGCGTTTCGACATTCTGGAAGAAATCTCCGCCGCCTGCCCGGTTTCCCGATCGTCCTCCACGGCTCTTCCTCCGTTCCTCAGGAGTATGTGAAGATGATCAACGAGAACGGCGGCAAGATGCCCGACGCGGTCGGCATCCCCGAGGAAGAACTCCGTCATGCGGCAGCGATGTCAGTTTGTAAGATCAACATCGACTCCGACCTGCGCCTTGCCATGACCGGCACCATCCGCGAGTTCTTTAACGAGCATCCCGACAAGTTTGACCCCCGCGAGTATCTCAAGCCCGCCCGCGCCAACATCAAGGAGCTGGTACGTCATAAGCTCATTGACGTTCTCGGCTGCAACGGCAAGGCATAAGCAAAACGGTAATACCATACGATAACAATAAAACCCCGGACGCAAAAGTTCTTTGCGTCCGGGGGTTTTGTGTCGTTTGTACCGTGCAAAGATTCTTTGCGCGGTGTTTTGTAGGGATATGCTTGACAGAAATGCTAAGGAGTTTTAAAGTCTTACTAAGTAGCAAAAGGATTGTTGCCGACTATGAAGAGAGCTATAAGCACTTTTGGGAAGGTACTGCTCATATTTCTGCCGCTTATTCTTGTGCTGGCGCTGGTAATTGTGCTTTCCGTTCGAGATGCAAGAAACCGCGTCCCACAGGAGCCGGAACCAATTCGCCGCGTCGTCATCTCGCAGGAGGTTGTACAGCGGTATATACAGGCAAACGCCCCTACCTCAGTCAGTTCTGTAGACGGGTCGTGCGGCTATGAATTTACCGTGCAGGATACCCGCGTGATTGCGGCGTGCGACAGAGACGGCGCGCTTATCACGTATACGTATGGCACGGCCGGTGGGTATTATGAGAGTACGTTTACAGACGGCGCGCTTTCCGAGATCTCGCATTCTGTTATGTATGAGATGAGGACGCGGACGGTACGCTCCGGCGGAAAACCGTCCGGTCGGAACCGGAGGACATTGCCGGAAATCCGCCGGTATCTCGCGGCGTTTACGTCCGGCGAGGTACCGTTTGACGAGGCGTACCGGGAGATTGATCTGCTCATTTCCATTCGTGGACGCAACTGCTACTTTACCCGGATTGGCGGCGCGTGGCGCGCTGCACCGGCACTGAACGCAGGCCAGCGCATGGATTGAAGTAACGGCGGCTTGACGGCAAGCCGGGCGTTTTTAGCGCTATTGTTGGGAAAATCTGTCGTTTTGTATTGTCCCAGGCCACCCGCTTTGTCAGTCCGGCAGGTTGACGGGACCGGCGGCACGTGCTATACTGTTTTCGGCTTTGCGAAAAAGCTGAAAATAGTCTTTGCGGAAATCCTGTCGGACAGGATCTCGCATGAAAGTCTCTTATGGAGGTACACCTATGAAGTTAAAACGTCTGGCGGCTCTGTTGTTGGCGCTTGCCCTGTTGTGTACGATGGCGGCCTGCAATACCGAGGCCCCCGGTACGGATGGTGGCGCGGCTCCCGACACAGGCGACGGCGCCAGCCTCACGCCTACCGAAATTGTTGCGTCCGCCATGGAAAAAATGGCGGCACTGAAGAGTATGGACGCTGTGATGGAGATGGAAATGGAATTGAGCGATGGGGGGAAGACAGTCTTGCCATAACCACGACGATGGACATGACAACTTTTACGGACCCCATAAAGCTGCACGTGGAAATGAATATGGACATGGGCGAGCTGGGCGCTATGGATATGTCCTTTTATGCGCAGGGTGAGGGCGATGTCTACACGATGTACGTGTACGACGGGGCCAATTGGGTTGCGCAGAGCGTAACTCTGGCCGACCTGGAGCAGTACAACGCGCAGGACAGTATGGAGCTATACTTGAACGGCGCTGTAGATTTCATAGCTGCCGGGACGGAAGAACTTTACAGGCGGCGCTGCCGATAAATATACCGGTGTGATCCGCGGCGAATCGCTAAAAAGCTGTTGGAAGATGGTTCCGCGCTGGACTCTTTAACGTCCGCGCTGGGGAGCGATGCCGCATCCGTAGAGGATTTGTTGCAGGACTTGGGCGAGCTGTCCATCACTGTCTGGATTGACCAGGCGAGCGGGCATATGGTGCGTTTCGGCATGGATATGAGCGATGTTATGAATAAAATTGCCAATAAGGTGTCCGCAGAACTGGGCGAAGGTGAGGAAATCAATCTCAGTATTCCGGCCTTGACGATCACGATGACATACGCAAACTTTGACGCCGCGACGGACTTTACAATCCCGGAAGAGGCGCTGAACGCCGCGTAACTAAGAAAAGTGAATTTGCAGTATAAAAGAACGGGATGGTGCTTGGCGCCCTCCCGTTCTTTATTGTGAACGCGAATATCTAATGCCAAATGTTTTATGATCGTTCGGCTAACGTCACAATTAGGGATAGTAAAGGATATGGTCCCAGCCTGAGCTAAGCCGTCGGCAGGGCACTTTGATGGTCAGTAACGATTTCGGAAGAGGGGGCGGGGTCGCGCATTGCGCATGAGGCGGATAAGTCACATGTAAAGCGTTCTCATTGCAATTGTGCCGGAACACAAGGCTGCAAGACTTGTTTGCGTATGCGGCTACAGAGCGTAATCCGCAAGACTTTACTTGAATGGGAACGCACCAAGTGTAATGGTGGGTTTCCGCTTTGCCTGTTACTCGATTAGAAAATACTTGTAAATTTGGCGAACTTATGATAGGATAAAGATAAAAAACTGACGGATTTTGTCGAATAGAGGCGTGGTATGAAAAGCAGAATTGTGAAAAAAGACCTGGTTTCGTGTGTTGCTGTGTGTTCTTACGGTTGTATTGGCAGTCGCTTGCTATGTGTTTTTAAGCCGATTGACGGCGAAACGTATCATCATCTCACGATGCCGGTCGAAACGACAGAGCCCATCCTGCTCTCTACAGAGGAAGTGGAGCTGTGCGGCCTGGCCGTCTTGTATTCCAAGTACTACGATAAGGGCGTGACGGTGGAGGCGGTTACGCTGAAGGACCCTGAAAACGTGGATTGGGACGTTATTGATCTCGATGAATTTCTCGAGGCGATCATTGCGGAATCCGACCGAAGGCTCACCGGGCGCAGCGCACAAATGAATATGATCGCGGAAACGGATCATACAATGGCGTTTGAGGAGACTGCTTGGGATAACACGGGGGAAAAAGTCCAGCTCACACATTGGGGCGTCTTTTCCGCGCCGGCGTCTAATCGCTTTCTGAGCTACCGTCTGAACGCCCTGAACGGCGGTGTGCGCTGTTATATACGGGCCAGGTACCCGGAATGCATGCAGCTGAATTATCGGTATTCGACCAGCGGCGGCGGGCCAGGGAAAAAATGCTTTATCGAGCACACGGATATCGGGGACGTAAGGTGGGCCACCTGGCAGTCCGGAGGCTATTACGGCGCCTTCCTGCTGACTGCTTCGCTTCATGACATAATGGTACGTGGAAAGCTTCCGTCGCTTGGCGTGAAGATCGAAACGTCGGTGACAGGCGCCTTTCGTCCGAATAACGGCGGCGCAGTTTTAGTACACATGATAAGTGCCGATTCGTCGATCTCCGTAGGTGGGCTTACGTTGTAACGGTACCCGTCCAGCGAACGGCATTGCCGCATGGATAGATGCCGTGTCATATTCTGCGCGGCCTGTATGAGGTCTGCGATGCGGTCTCCCTCGCCTCGTGTTTTTTTGGCGGCGACGGATTTCAACTGCGTGCCCTTTTAAACGTATAAGACTTACAAGCAAACGGTGCTGAGAACAAAACAAGCGCAAAGGAAGCGCCCGGTGGTTATCCCACCGGGCGCTTCCTTTGTTATTCTAGTTTTCCGTATGTCCGTTTTTAGTTCCTTTGCGACGGCGCAGTATGCGGGTAAGCCTGCGTATGTAACGTCATAAAGCGACAGGTCAGTCGCCCGCCGGGAGTTCTTCTTTCGCAGGGGACGTATCCGCGACGATATTGTTGACCCAAATGCCCTTTTTCACCAGCAGCAGGCCGAACGTGCACTTGATCAGGTCGGCAAGCTGACAGATAATGAAGATCGGCACTATAGGAAGCGCCGTCAGGCGCACAAGGGAGAACGAGAGCGGGATACTGACAAGCCAGGTATAGCCGCTGTCGAACAGAAACGTAATAATCGTTTTTCCGCCGGAACGCAGAGTAAAGTAGCAACTGTGTCCGCAGGCGTAGATCGGCATACAACAGGCGGCCACGCGGATAAAGGTCGAGGCTAGGCCGCGCGACGTCCGTCGTTTCGTAAATTCGGGGAATAAGCGGCGCGACGCAGAAAAGCAGCGAGCCCATGATGAGACAGGTGGAAATATTCAGGGCGATCAGCTTGCGGTCCACGTCCTTTGCATTCTCGAGCTCTCCGGAACCGAGCTCCTGCCCGACCATAATGGCAATCGCGTTGCCCATGGACATATAGATGACGTTAAAAATATTGGAGATCGTACTGGAAATGTTTAAGGCGGCGATAACGGCCAAAGCCGCGCAGGGAGTAATTCTGGTTGAGCATCGCCATACCCATCGACCACAGCGCTTCGTTGAAAAGCAGCGGAGCGCCTTTAATCAGGATGGATTTCGCCAAAGCCGCGGGAATCCGCAGGCTGCGGTAGGCGCCCATAATGAAGGGGTAATCAACCTTATGCCGGTGCGTGACCGTGGCTACGATAGCAAGTTCTACAAAGCGGGAGATCACGGTCGCGTAAGCCGCGCCGTCGCTGCCAAGCGCCGGAAACCCGAGCTTTCCGTAGATCATGACGTAGTTTAAGCAGAGGTTCGTCAAGACCGCGATAATACTCGCGACCATCGGCAGCTTCGTTTCGCCCGTCTCGCAGCGTGCCGGAGTAGCATTGTGTCAGCGCAAACGGCAGCAGGCCGAAAAGCATGATGCGCATGTAGCTTTTACTGTGCGCAAACGTGAGCGCCAGGTCGCCCGCCCCTTCGCCGTCGGTGAGATAGTGGGAGATGAGCGTCGGCCCAAAGGGAATAAACACCGCCAGCGCCACGACCAGTACAAACGCACCGGTCAAGAGCTTGAACCGGAACGTACTGCGCACGCCGTCATGGTTGCCCTGCCCGTAAAACTGCGCGCCAAAAATGCCCGCGCCGGAAAGCCCGCCGAAGATACAGAGATTAAAGATAAACAGGAGCTGGTTTGCGATGGCGACGCCGGACATCTGCTCGGTGCCAATACGGCCAACCATGACGTTGTCAAGCAGGCTGACAAAGTTCGTCACGGTATTTTGAATGATAATCGGGAGGACAATGGCGACGACGCGCCGGTAAAAGGCGCGGTCTCCGATAAACCTTCGCATATGTATTCTCCTAAAAAGACGCAATAATATAGTAAAAGAGCTGCGGTTTTCAGGCCGCAGCTCGCGGATAACGTTATGAAAACGCCCGGGAGTTTAAATCCAAGCCCCGTTCAAGCAGAAACCACAGTAGATGCTAAGGGTAGCCGCAATAAACGGACTCCTTTCCGATCGGAGCAGGACGGCACGACCGGGACGCCTACCTTTGGGCGCTTTACATTGCACGCGCGCGCTATGGTAGAATCAGGGCGTACGGGGTAAGGGGCAGCACACTCGCGCAAAGAACTCTCAGTCGTATGGACGAAGGGACAGCACGCAAGAACCGTCAGTCGTTTTCCCAGTTGTGCCAGACGTTCTGTACGTCGTCGTTGTCGTCGAGCATGTCGATGAGCTTCTCCATATTTTTGATGTCCTTTTCCTCCTCGAGCTTAACATAGTTGCCCGGCACCATCTCGACTTCGGCGGACTCAAACGTATAACCGGCGGACTCGAGCGCGGCGCTGACCGCAGTAAACTCTTCCGGGGAAGTATAGACCTCAAAAACGCCGTCGTCCGCGACAAAATCTTCCGCGCCGGCTTCAATGGCCTGCATCATAACCTCGTCCTCATCGAGCTCCTCGCCGTTGATGACGATAACGCCCTTCTGCGAGAACTGCCACGACACACAGCCGGTCGCGCCCATGTTCCCGCCGTATTTGTCGAAATGATGGCGCACATCGCCCGCGGTGCGGTTTTTGTTGTCCGTCAGCGTCTCGACGATGACCGCGACGCCGCCCGGACCGTAGCCCTCGTACGTCATGGCGATCAGGTTCTCCGCGCCCGCGCCGGACGCCTTCTGGAGCATACGGTTGATGTTGTCGTTGGGCACGTTGTTCGCCTTTGCCTTGGCGATTACGTCGCGCAGGCGGTTGTTCGTGTCGGGGTTTGCGCCGCCGTCGCGAACGGCTATGACGATTTCCTTACCGATTCTGGCAAATATTTTTGCCTTCGCGGCGTCGGTGCCCTCTTTTTTACGTTTGATGTTGTTCCACTTGGAATGACCAGACATAAAGTACCTCGAAATCCGTATTTGCCGTATCAAAAGCACGTTTAAAGCCTCAAAAGAGGTAGATTGATAATCAAGCTTTCCTATTATAGCGCATTATGATACGGAAAGCAACAGATTTCTTAACAAAATTGGGTTTGACAGGCAGGTTCAAATGGAAAATCAGATCCAAACAGGAAAAAAGGCGCTGGTGCTGGGCGGCGGAGGCTCGCGGGGCTCTTACGAGGTGGGCGTCTGGCAGGCGCTGCACGAGCACGGCTACCGTCCCGACATCGTCACGGGTACGAGCGTCGGCGCCTTAAACGGCGCAATGGTCGCGCAGGACAAGCTTGACGGACGGTACGCATGTGGCGTATGCTCACCACAGACATGGTGATGGATATTAACATCAAGTCCGACCTCAAAACCATGGCCGACCAGCTCGAGGCGATGAGCGTGTTCGCGCGCGAAGCCATTAAGAACCGCGGCGCGGATACCACGCCGCTGCGCCGGCTTCTCGAACATTTTATCGACGAGGAAGCGGTGCGCGCATCCGATGTCGCGTTTGGGCTTGTCGCCGTCGCCCTGCCGAACCTGAAACCCTGCGCGGTCTTTACGGACGAAATTGAGGAGGGCAAGCTCATTCAGTATCTTCTCGCGTCCGCCGCGTTTTTCCCCGCCATGCAGGGGCAGATTATTCACGATACCGTGTACATCGACGGCGGCTATTACGATAACGTCCCCATCGAGCTTGCCGTCCGGCGCGGCGCGCGGGACATAATCGCCATCGACCTGCACGCGCCGGGTATGCGCCGCAAGGTGCGCGAGGCGGCGTGGAGGTCCGCACAATTGAACCTGAATGGGATCTTGGGAATCTGTTGGTGTTCGACACGAAAACCGCCGAACACAATATCGCCGTCGGCTATCTGGACGGACTAAAGTTCCTTGGCCTGATGGACGGCGTGCTCTATGCCTTTTCAGACCCCGCGCTCTGGGAGCATATCGACCTGGTTGTGGCGCGTATGCTCGCCCTCTCCGGCGACCTCGCGCCGCACATCGTGTTGCCGGGCGGCCTTGACGTCTCGAACCGTTCCATTTCGCATTTGCGGGGGTTCCTCCTGCGCCATATCAGCGGGTTTTACCGGCATAAGCGCCTTCCAAAGCAGCGCATCGGCGTTACGGTCCTTGAAATGGCGGGAAGCTTTTCCGCCTTGACCCAACGCGCGTTTACACAGCGCGCGAATTCGAGCGGGAACTGCGCACGGCCGCGCAGCAGTACGTCGCGGACACGGCGCTTGACGAGCTGGATGTCCTGCTGCGCAGCGACCGTCCGCTGAAGGAAAAAACGGAGCGCGCGCTGGAGCTTTCGCGCGGCATGGACGCGCGCGGTGTCTGCCTGTGGCTCCTGCGCGGGATGCAGACGGCCGCGCAGGACGCGGCCCCGGTCTGGCTCTTGGCGGCAGGTCTGATCTTCCCGACGGAGTTCCTCACGGCGATGTACTTTATCGTCCTGTCGGAGCTGGATACTATACGGCTTGGAGAATCGAAAGGGAACTAAGCCTTACCGCGTTTGGCTTGTGGTCTGCGTTGAGTACAGGGCCTATAACGGGCCGGCGTCACAAGGCAAGAGACGCGCGAATACTGTTACTGTATCGCCCCACAGCCCGCAGTAAGGTTGCTTATTGGTTAATCCAAACCCTTTCTATTATCGAGAAATTGTTATGAGCGCTCGTTTCGCTCACGCCTTAACGCAAAAACTCTTTTGCTACCGCAACAGGCATAGCGGTGGTTTCGCAGACAAAGTAAAAGCAGCGGATTACCGGACAAAATCTGGTATCCGCTGCTTTATTCTAGGTTGGGAGGCTGACGTTTCACCGGTCAAGGCTCTTGTAGACGTTTTCAAATGCTGCCGCCGACAATTGGGTTTATACGAAAGTCCTGAGAAGGAAGCCGCCCACCTGCGGGTCACGGAACAAGGCGGCGAACCAGTTCAGTGTTTCTTTAAGGGCCTGCAGGTAATGAGTTCTTATCGGGCAGACTCAAATAGCCTGTTAGCATTGCATGATAGTGGTAATTGACGCCTCCCTTGGTGAGTGGCGTACTATTCCATATCCAGCTCCGGCGGGACGTCGAGCTCCTCCGACACATACTTGCCGTTTTTCTTCCGCTGGCGCACGCATTCGGTGAGCAAATACTCGATCTGCCCGTTGACGGAGCGGAAATCATCCTCCGCCCAGGCCGCAATGGCGCTGTAGAGCTTTGGGGAAAGGCGGGCGGGACCTGCTTTTTCTGATTCTCGTTCATGGCAGTCAAAGCCCCTGCTTAATAAAGGCTTCCGGAGTTGACGACAGGCTGCGCGTCATGATTGCCGCACAGGACAACGAGGAGGTTCGAGACCATCGCGGCCTTGCGCTCCTCATCGAGCGTTACAACCTGATTCTCGCTCAAACGCTCGAGCGCCATCTCCACCATGCCGACCGCGCCGTCCACGATCATTTTGCGCGCGTCGATAATGGCCGACGCCTGCTGGCGCTGGAGCATCACGGCAGCAATTTCGGTCGCGTAGGCGAGATAGGTGATGCGCGCCTCGACGATCTCAATACCGGCCTCGTTCACACGGCGCTGGATCTCGTCGCGGATACGCCCCGCCACGATCTCGCTGGAACCGCGCAGGCTGCCGTCGTCCGCGATGCCGTCGCCGGTGGTATCGATGTTCGGCGCGACGTCGTACGGGTACAGGCGGACGATATTGCGCAGCGCGCTGTCGCACTGCAAGGAGAGGTATTCCTTGTAGTTATCAACGTTGAACACCGCCTTCGCGGTATCGACGATTCGCCAAGTGACGGCAATGCCGATCTCGACGGGGTTGCCGAGGCAATCGTTAATTTTCTGACGGTTATTGTTGAGCGTCATAATCTTCAGGGAAATCTTTTTTGTTCACAAGCTCCACGGAGGCGTTGCCATTGTTCGCCGTGACAGGGAGCGTGACGGACGTCACGTCGCCGCTCTGATTGAGCTTTGTCTTGGCCGCCGGATTTACTGCCGTGCAGAAGGGATTGACGAAATAAAAGCCGTCGCCCTTTAACGTACCGACGTACTTGCCGAAAAGGGTGAGCACGAGCGCTTCCTGCGGTTTGAGCACCTTCAGCCCAAGGAAGGGGAGCCAGGCGAAACAGAACACCACGAGGCTGACGATAAAGAGAACGGGCGACTTACCGCTGTCGAGCAGGAACGCGCCGTAGATAAAGCCCGCGATGGAAAGCAGATAGAGCACAATGGTGCTGAGCAGGACAAGCATGCCGTTTTTTCTCTTCGTCAAAATGATCTCTTTCATAACTGTGTCCTCCATCTATTTGATATCAAAATCATATCATAATTATACATACATGTCAAGTGTTTCTTTTTCAATTTTTATATTGTAGTAATTATGAGCCGCAATTAAGGATTGCATGGAGATCGTTTTTATGGTAGGCTGGTACTAAAAAATGTTACATAATATGGAGGTATATTTCATTGGAACGTTTCGAATTGAGCGAGATTGATGATAAACTTATCAAAACCGGCTTGGAAGTCCTAAGCAAAAATTTCGATGATGGCGTTTATAATCACACGGTTGGATGCGCACTGCTTTGCAAGGACGGAACTATTTATAAGGGCGTCAATTGCGATGGCATTCATGGTTCCTGCGCCGAATATATCACGATGGGAATAGCTGTTTCCAGTGGGGCGAGAGAGTTTGATACGATTGTTGCTGTCCATGAAAAGCACTTGAACAAGGTCATCCCGCCGTGTGGGAACTGTAGGCAAATGCTGTATGAATACTGCCCTCATATCAAGGTGATTGTCAATGACGAAGCAGGAAAGCTGATAAAGGCAAAGGACTTGCTGCCATTTGCCTGGGAACCTGTGGCTTGCGAATAAAGTCAGCAGAAAAAAACACGCGGTATGATGCCATTCATACCGCGTGTCTCCGTAATTTTTCACAAAGTCCGGTGCGAGCCGATTCTTTTCAAAGGTCAGCTCAGTGTGGACATTTTGGGGTTCGGCGAGGACCGCGCGCCGATACCGGGATACCGGTGCTCGAGCGCGGCGCGCGCGATTTCGATGTCCTCCGTAAGCTCCCGCGCGTTTAGCGTGCCGACAGTCACCATATCGATATTGCGCACGGCGTTGAAGGAGAACGTCAGCCCGACGTAAGGCGTACAGCGGCCCGCCGCCATGGGCTTGATCGTCATGACAGGCTTCTTCGCCGTGTGGATGATGCGCCCAACAGTCTCGATCTCCATTTGCATGAGGAAACCCATGCAGTTGAAAATCTGCACATACGTTTCCACGTCGTACTCATTCAAATCCGCATACTGGATGAGCTCCGGCATGTGCGCGGAAAGGCCCGGCACCATGCCCAGCTCGCGGATCATGTAGAGATAATCCGGCAGGCGGTCCATGGTCTGCCGGTTTTTGTTGACGAGCTGCTCCGCCGCGGAGTGATGGATCAGGCAAAATCTCCGCGCCGTAGCTCTTTGTGCGCTTAAATGTCTCGTAGGCCTCGCGCCGGGCCTCCGCCGTGTCGTCCATGTTGGGGATCGGCGTGTCGATGATGTGAATTTTTCTTTCCCCTGCGCTGTTCGACATTTGCGATCGCCTGGTTGAGCGCCGGGTTGGTGTTAAACAGCCCCATGATGGAGTCTACGCCGTGATCGAGGGCGACCTCAAGCATGGGCTCAATCGTTGCGGGGGTGCGGTGCGTCTCCTTGATTTGCGCGTCGGCCGACGGGCTCGTGTGGCTCCAGCCGAGGATCCAGTTGGTGCCGATCAGCATCCTGGAGAGGGAAATGCCGCCTACCGTGGTACGCGGGAACAGCTCGTTCATACGCTTTTCCTCCTAATTATAAAAACCTAGCAAAGCGGAAGCCCTCGGGCGTTCCTTCTAGGGACAGTATACCGGCATCCGTTATACCTGTCAATGTGTTTTAATATTTATTTAATTCGGCCTTCTTCTTTGGCTGGCGCGGCGATTTGACTTGACAGCGCTCGACGAAACCCGTAAAATGAAAAAGATGTCACAAAAACTACACCAAAGAATGCTGACGGAGGCACCTTATGAATCAAGCGCCAAACGCACCCTGGTTAAAATACTACGGAGAAGTCTCCCACACGCTGGATTACCCGGATGTATCGATGTCCGCGATGGTCGAGCGCGCGGGGAGCAGTTTACCGATTATAAGGCTCTTTACTTTATGGGCCGCGAAACGACGTTTCACGAGCTCTGCGAGCAGATCAACCGCTGTGCAAGGCGCTGCGCGCAATCGGCATCAAAGAAAACGACCGGATCACGATCTGTATGCCAAACTGCCCTCAGGGCGTCGTTATGTTTACGCGGTAAACATGGTCGGCGCCGTGGCCAATATGATCCACCCGCTCTCGGGCGAGGGCGAAATCATTTTTATTTGAAAGACGCCGGGAGCCGCGTTGTGCTTACGCTGGATCAGTTCTATCCGAAATTTGTCTCGATCAGCGACCATGTGGACATTGAGCGGCTGATTATTGCCAATATTGAGAGGCGCTAAACCCGATTATGCGGATGGGCTACCAGGTTACGGAGGGCCGAAAGATTGCGCCCGTGCCGAAAACGGATTCCCGCGTTATACTGTGGCGCGACCTGATGAAGCGTGGCGAGGCCTACGAGGGGACATATAAGGCGCATCGCAAGGGCGCGGACGCGGCGGCCATCCTCTATTCCGGCGGTACGACGGGAACGACGAAGGGCATTCTGCTCTCAAACCTCAACTTTAACGCGCTGGGCCTTCAGATTATCAATATGGCGCATTGCTTTAAGGCCGGGCATAAGATGCTTGCCGTAATGCCGATGTTCCATGGCTTCGGCCTCGGCTGCTCCATCCATGCGGTACTTATCGGCGGCAGCGAGTGCCTGCTCATCCCGCGCTTTAACGCAAAGACATATGCGGAGCTTTTGAAGAAACATAAACCAAACTATATTGTGGGCGTTCCGACGCTTTACGAGGCGCTTTTGCGCAACCCGGCAATGGACGGTGTGGACCTGAGCTGCCTGCTCGGCGTGTTCTCCGGCGGAGATTCGCTCTCCGTGGAGCTGAAAAAGAAATTCGACGCATTTCTGGCCGACCACGGCGCGAAGGTGCAGGTGCGCGAGGGTTACGGCACGACGGAGTGCGTGACGGCGAGCTGTCTGACGCCGTATTATACAGCGCGCGAGGGCTCGATCGGCGTCCCGATGCCGGATATGTACTATAAGATCGTCTATCTCGGCACGACCGACGAGGCAGTCTGCGGCGAGGAGGGCGAAATCTGTATATCCGGTCCGACACTGATGATGGGTTATGTCAACCAACCGGAGGAGACGAACCAGACGCTTCGCCGCCATGCGGATGGGCGCCTGTGGCTGCATACAGGCGACCTTGGCGTGATGGACACGGACGGCTTCGTCTATTTCCGCCAGCGGGTCAAGCGTATGATTGTAACGTCCGGCTACTCCGTTTATCCCTCACAGCTTGAAAACGTCATGGACTCGCATGAAAAAGTCATGATGAGCTGCTTTATCGGCGTTCCTGACCCTTACAAGGTGCAGAAAATTAAGGCGTTCGTTATGCTGATGCCCGGTGTGGAGCCGACGGAGGAGCTCCGTCAGGATCTCTTCGCCCACTGCCGGAAGAATATTGCGCGTTATGCGCAGCCGTATGAGATCGAGTTCCGTGAGGAGCTGCCGAAAACGTTGGTCGGTAAAGTGGCCTTCCGCATTCTGGAAAATGAAGAACTGGCGAAGATCGAGGCGGCAAAAGCAGAAAAGAGCGAATAGCCGTCTCCCGGCTTTACCATGGTCATTTTCACGACTCTGTCGTGGTTTGGAAGCGAGAGGTACTTTTTTAGCGGCGACGCTCTCTCAAAACTGCAATTGAAGAAGAATAAGTCAGGTTTCTCTTCTTGGCGTTAGGTATATTTACAATTTTCCCGTGTGATGGTTTATCTCTATCGCAAATATTTATTTCATGATTCGCTTTTTATTACCCAAGCGCCCAGCCTGGGTAATGCCGTTGACGTGGCGTTCGGCCGTTAGGACACCCAAGTTCTGCGCCGGGTTCTTTTTACAGAAGCAAATAAAAAACGTCCTGCTCATGTTCATGGGCAGGGCGTTTTCTATCTTAGAAACCCGCTTTCTCCAGGGAGGATGCCATATTTGGGCTTTGCGCATCTTCTTCCATCATATTGGTATTGATTTTTGCAGCAGCGGGTTTTCGAGGCCTCTTTCCATGAAAACCGGAAAAGATCAAAACGCCCGGCACGACAAAGAGAGCGGGATGCTCCCAGATCCAGACATGGAAAGCATTCCAGTGCGTTCCGAACAGAAGTACCGGGTAGAGGAGGGAAATGGCAAACCCAATGCCAAGCAGCACGACACGGAGAAGCTTGTTTTGCAAACGGAAGTCTACCCAAAAGAGATCAGCGCGAAAACGGTGCGCCACCCAGTCCATAGAAAGCAGGATTGATGGTGCAGTACCCGATCCAGGAGGGGTAGACGTCGAAGGCCAGGCGGGAACGTGGCAGAGCGGGGAGCAGGGGAAAAGCAGGAGCGCGAGAGACGCAAGCCACAGCGCGCCCAGAATAACAGCCGTTTTAACACTTGCGGGCTGTGGCTTCGTCAGCTCCGGAACCGGTTGATTTTCGTCGTAGATTAAGTCTGTGAGTTCTACGTTAAGCGCAACGGCAACCTGCGAAAGCAGCTCGACGTCCGGCTGTGAGATACCCCCGCTCCCAATTGGAAACAGTCTGTCGGGTGACGATAATGCGTTCCGCAAGCTCCTGCTGAGAAAGCTTGGAATCTTCCCGCATTTTCTTAATATTCTGTGCAATCGTATTCATGAAATAACTCCCTATGTAACGTGTGGCGGTTTAATGAGCCGCGAGGCGTAAAGGCCGGAAGGCGGCCTCTCAAAGCGCCGTGATACAGGCTGAAATATGATACAGGCGATAGGGTACGAGGCGCTGTAAGTCGGGATGAGTGCAGCGCTTTTTATATTTGGAACGAAAATTTGTATGCCGAAAATCCGTTTGCGGCGCTTAGAAAACGCGTCAGGAGGATTCAAGGATAGCTTGACAGCAGGTAATATGCTAATTTATTTTTGATTTTATGTCATGCATGATTTGCTCCAAAACCTGTTGCCGATTTGTAGACGTATCGTAAATCGTAAAGCCTTGTTTTAGGAGAGTATCCGTCATAGCCTGGCTGAAAGGGATGGCGTCCTGTTTTGCATACGCCCTCAGTTCATCCTCGCGAAACCCATATGTCCAATCGTCTGGCGTATCGTATTTTTTGAAATCACTGACATAGTCATCGGCCGTTTTCTGATTTTGTACCAGTCCTATCAGGATGAAATGCTCTTTTAAGCTTACAATCCCATACTTTTCAATATGAACGATATCACATCAAAATTAAAATACCCGCCTTCCAAAACGAATCTATTTCCTTCAATTGCGTGTGTGCCCGAAGATTACATTCATAGGCAGTCCCCTGACTGGAGGAAAACATGCCGAGAAAATGACCAAGGAATGGAGCCAAATGATTGGTGGTCTTTTTTCTATCCCAATTCAGCCGGATGTCCAGTTGTGGATATGCGCCATGAAATGTGGCGGCGAGTTTATCAACGCTGATAACGAAATAGTTTAAATCTCTGTTTATCATTTTTGCTAAGGTGGTTTTACCGGCCCTGCTTGGGCCTGCTATAATAATATTTTTTCAAAAAGTACACCTCTTGATAAATGGAGAGAACGTGAATGTCGTTATTTTTTCCGGATAACGCGGCCTTTTCTTATTTTTTTGGGGGGTGTTCAAGCATTTGTTTTGAGTTGTGAAATTGTAATGCCATTTTTATTACGATTACCGTGAGTAGCCGTTACGGCGAAACACGGCAGGCAAACTACCTTGATAGATGGCACTTGCCTATGTCAGATATAGGCAAGTGCAGCTAAATAACTTGATGTTAGCCGAAGACCTGCCGAAATGAGAGAATAGGCAGCAGACCACTGTAACACTTAAGAAAACCAACCAAGCAAAAATTTTCTAAGAAAAAGTGTCGAGAACACTTGCATTTTGTGGAAAAATTCGGTATGGTTATAAAGGGCCGTTTTGATACGGTGCCGGAGGCGTTGCCACTGATGCCGGCGTGTGTGTGGGATGTGGCCGGTTGATACAAGCCTGATAAATTATCTGCGGGGAGGCAGCTTCTTACTTATGAAAAAGGGATTATCCATAGCGCTAATACCTGTCATTTGTTTCCTGTTGGGAATGACGGCGATATCGGCAAACCTAAACAAGCCTGTCAGGCATACTGATATGACGGGGTATCTATTTGACGGCGAAGGCCACTGCATTGAGATCGTCGGGCGGATGATTGAGCAAGCCTTGTACATGAGTAACGCTCAATTTAACGACGGCGTTATAACGGTGACATATTTGTATACGATAGACGGCTCTGCGTTTGTGAAAACCGAGGAGGGTCGAGACCCGGTTCCTTCCTGAAGCTGTACCTGGTTAACGAGTACGACCAGAGCGGGAAGCTCAACGTACTGACTTCCGTGTCCGGAAACTGGGAAGTGAAGGATCCGGACGCTTTGGTTACCGGCGCGTCCGTGGCTTATGCAAGCAAGGGTGCGCGCGCTGGAGCAGTATGGCGAGACGGCCGTTGAAAACAATTTTGAGATTGAAACAGGATTCGATGAAATGCTGTTTGCGGCGGCAGGTACTGCCGGATCGCAAATAACACTGGACCTGCTAGTGGATGGAACAAAGACATGGACCTTTGTCGCAGGCAATCAACTGGAGTGTCACGAAAAAATGGGATGGAAATAATGGGCTGTCGGACGGTGGCGGGCGTTTGCCCGTACTGTCCGTCTTTTTTTTTAGGTTTGCGTGTCCTGCCGAAAATGCAAGGGGTTCAGATCATTTTACGTTACGCGCCGTTTTTGATGGCAACGGGACTGCTTTTTGTTGAATCCGCAGAAAAGCATAGCACCGGGAAAAATAAAGATAACGGGGTAAGAGATTAGCCAGTCGAAGTAAACAGAATAATGGAATCTATTTTTAAATATGTTTTTAAAGAAGCTGAACCAAAAATAACGATAAGGTTCATTGAAACATCAAGCAACAGAAAAGATAGCGCCAAAACAATCAGTGTCATGCGGTTAGCTTTATTGCCGATTCTGAAATCAAACCATATAGAAAGCAAAGACAAAGCAAATATTGATCCGGCTGTATAAACAAGCGGCAGAACTGTCACGCTGGCTACTGTGTAAGGAAGCATGTTAAATCTTCTATTGGCGTAGAGATAAGGAACCAAAGTGACGCTTAAAAGGACTGCTGCCAAAAGATAATTCCAAAAATAAGCGTGATCTTTATTCGTTTTGGTTTCATTTTTAAAAAATTCGTCGATAGGCCTTTCTTTGCCTAGAATATCAACCGCTTCGACATGAAATTCTTTAGCGAGCAATATCACCATGTCAATATCAGGGAGGGAAACACCGCGCTCCCAGTTTGAAATGGCCTGCCGGGTGACGGACACACGCTTTGCAAGCTCTTGTTGTGAAAACCCGGCGGCGTTTCGAAAGTTTTTGATATTCATAGCAATATGATCTGTCATGGAACATCAACCTTTTGAATAACCGGCGCTTTTTAGGCGGCTTTTTGTTGAAACCGCAGAACAACATAGCACCGGGGAAGATAAAGATAACGGGGTAAAAGGCAAACCAATTGAATACCGCCCCTGATTGGATAATATCGTCTAGATACAATCCGTAATATGGTCCCAAAGTGGAAAGAAGCATAAAAACTACGTAAACTAGATTAAATGTAAAGGCCGTTATTTTCAGTATAAGACATAATTTTATATTTGCGATTCTAAAATCAAACCAAATTGAAAGAAGAGATAGAAAAATACCGTTCCTAAAATATACGCTAATGGTTGAAAAGAATAGTGACGACTGCATATGGCGTTACATTATAGATGCGATTAGCATAAAGCCATGGTATTAATACAGCATTTATGACTATTGTTATAAAAAATAAACTACCCCAGAAACAAGTGCATTTTATCCGACTTGGCTTGCCTAATTGAAACTCAGTTCTTGGACGCTCATTGTAAAGAATATCAACCGCTTCGACATGAAATTCTTTTTTGCCAGTAATAGAACCGTATCAATATCAGGGAGAGAAACACCTCGTTCCCAATTAGAAATAGTTTGACGGGTGACCGCTATACAGTTTGCCAGTTCTTGTTGGGAAAGCCCTGTAGCCTCCCCGATATTTTTTTTAAGATTTTTTCCAATCACGTTCATGCTGCGTCCTCCCGTTGTATGCCAACCATGATTTTAAAAACTGTTTTTAACTGTAATTAAAATCAAATAACTGTAAATTTTAGGCCCCGCAAAGATTCTTTGCGGGGGTATTTTTTACGAAAAAGCTTGCATTTTGCAACAAAGTCTATTATGCTGGCATCGTGGAAAACTAAGGCCCTTATTTATAACGGCGTATGATCGTTAAGCAGAATTCTCATTGAAACTTACTGAAATTTTGCAAACGATGAACAGTGACCACAAAAATATCTAAATTAAAAGGAGATATCTGATGAAAAAAGTTTTGTCCGTTTTCCTGGTGCTAGCATGCCTCATGATGGGTATGAATGCGTTTGCTGCTGACTTGGACCAAGGGGCGATCCCTCAAACTGTGACAGGTTATCTTTATGATGACGAAGGCAACTGTGTTGAAGTGGTTGGGCACTTGGTTGAAAAGAACTCGGCAAGTCTGTTTAGTGCAAATGATAATTTGTCTGCTACCTATGAATTCAATTTGTTGGCCTCTAGCTTTAACTCCAATCCGGTTTCTTCGCCAGATTCGGGCTACGTTTCGACTGTTTATTTAACGGTCAGCTATTATGTGAATAGCGGCTCTTATTTGCTGAGCTCCGTTTCCGGTAGTTGGACGATTTCGGATTATAGTGCTTCTGTCACTTCCGCATCAGTTTATTATGCCTGTGTTGATTCTCGGACTAGTTCGCCAACAGGAAGTCGTTCTGTTTCCAATAACTTTTTACGTTGGTACGGGTTTTTCGACATATGTTTCCGGTTTCGGCTTATCGGTAGGCGCGAGTTTGACCCTTCGTTATCAGATAGGTGCGTCCAGATCATGGAGTTTTACGCTGCTAATTACGTGGCGTAACCCTTTTAACAAGTTCCCCGGCAGGTAAACGCCCCGTTTACCGAAATCTATATTGAAAAAAGGCACCATTTTGGTGCCTTTTTCTGTGTTTGTCAAGAAAAACACCAAAGCGGCAGTCCGGAATTTATTCGGGTTTTATGTTACATCCAAGAAAGAACAGGGTGCCCGGCAGAATGAAAATCAGGGGATGCTTATATAGGCTGAAAAGTGCCAGATAATGATATTTAGGCATGTACTGTAATAATAAGTCAATATAATACGCTATGATAAAAAAACGCCTAACGAGATCAGACATTCTCGCAAACTTTGACTGGATACTCTAAAATCATACCATATTGCCCAAAAGATGCAAAGTGCCGCGGCGCCGGATGCATAAACTGCCGGCGCCAGAAATACGTGATACAGGAGATTCGGTTGTTTTGGCGGAATCCCCGCGTGAAATAAAAAAAAGAAGGACGCCAGGCACACGACGAAAATTGCTGCCAACAGTAACGTGATTTTAATTCGCCGGGGTTTTTCGTGAAGAAACGCATCTGGCCTGCATTGCCCATAGACAAGATCCATAATGTCCACGTCAAGCGCCGCCGCGATCAGCTTCAATGTTTCAAGGTCCGGCTGGAGAGCGCCGCACTCCCAACCTTCGACGTTTTTTCCGTCACTGTGATCCGGCTGGCCAGATCCTGCGGAGAGAGGTGCGCGGCCTCTCGATATCTTCGAATGTTTTCAGACACAGCTTTCATCGTGACCACCTTCTTTAGACACAGTTTCATTCTTGGATTTTTTCTTCCAAATCATATTTTAATCGTATCGCCTGGCGTGCATTTTGTCACGATATAATTCTTTGCATCGCCATTTTTGCCCCGCAAAGAATCTTTGCGCCGCTTTTTTCGGCCAAAAGCTTGCAAAATCGGTCAAAGTTCGGTATGCTTATCACACAAGCCAGAAGCCACCTGCCAAGCTTACCGTAGTGAACCTGCGATGGGCAAGATGGAGGCTGAAGGCTGGGTAAACGCCCCCTGTTTACCGAATCTACATGGAAAAGGCACCGTTTATTCGGTGCCTTTTCTGTACCCCGCAAGCGCTATGCTTTTGCAGCAGCCAGTTTGATAGATGACCTTTTGCTTGGGTGATTGCTGGATACTGTGGTGTCGTCGCGAGTGCGGTAAGGCTGTTCACTATGTACCGGGATGGTTGTGGGAACTGCGAAGGGTCAGGCTGTTACTATTGTGCGCTGCGTTCCAGTCCGTTGCCGCGCAAATACCTTTGCCTGCCTGAAAAATAAAGCGCAAAGAATCTTTTCGGCGGTTTTATTGCAAATAAACTTGTATTTGAGCTTTAGAACATATAGAATACCTCTGGATTCCAAAATTTGTGGTGTACACCCATGCACAATTGTCAGCTGTTATTCCGGAGTAACAGTCGACGAGATGGCGAAAGGAGATTTATTATGAAAAAGGTACTAGCTTCCATTTTGGCATTGTCATTTTGTTTTGTACTTAGTATGCCTGCCTATGCTGTCGATGCGGGCTTGTATGAGCCTGCGCCGTCGATGACTGGCTACTTGTACGACGACGAGGGAAACTGTGTTGAAGTAACCGGGTATTTAGTGGATATGGGGATGGCGTGCGCATATGATGAGAATAACGAAACGATTGCCGCCACCTATGCTTTTCGTAGTCCACCATTTAATACTACAGCATCAGGACCGGATTCTGGGTATTCATCAACAATTTACCTAACCAATTATTATTCTCGAAATGAATATCAGTATAAACTTGATGCTGTTTCAGGTTATTGGGAAATTCATGACTCACGGGTGTCAGTAACATCTGCGAAGTTGTCCTATTGTAGTACAGCAATAAATACAACTGTTACACAGCGTGCTGATGATGTCCCGGTGTCAAATAACTTTTATATCAACACAGGCTTTACCGAGTATGGATATGCAACGGATGCTTATACGATTTCTTCCCGTCTTACTCTCTCGTATTTAATGGGTACGTCAAGAACGTGGACTTTCTCGATGGAAAATAACCTTTGACAGATGGCTTGTTTTTCATTGACTTTTTAATGAGGGAGGTTTCAAATTCGTACTCCACTTTCGTAGGGGGCAATTATAATGAAACGCATAATGAAAAACCTCATAATGCACCGCGAACGCGCGGGCCTCGTCCCATGCCGCTGTGGCGGAGCGCCTCGGCGTTACGGAACAGTCGGTCGAAGCGTGGGAAACCGGCGCGTCAGTCCCGGACGCCGATATGCTTATCGCACTTGCCGGCGTATTAAAATTGACGCGGTTGCGCTTATTGGGAATAAGCGGGAGCTTCTGGCGTTTACGTTGACGAAGAAACGGCGTGTGCGGACGGCGGTAATCTTGGGCGCGCTGTGGGTGACCACGTTTGCACTGATGGTGTTTTTACTGCCGTACTTAAAGTGGTATAGCGAAAATACTTGGGATGTGCGGTATGCATACCGTATGTGCTATGGTACGATTCACCCCGCGTTCTATGGCCTGACAATGGCTTTCTTTGCATCGCTGCTGGCAATTCGCGGCGATTTTCGTATAGAAAGCAGGGCTTTCCGTACGGTGTTGCTCGTTTTGGGCTTTGTATGGATTGTGTTTTACGGTTGCTTCATTGGCCCGCTGCCCCTGTCCATGTTTATTTATGACCACTTTGGGCTCTTTGGCGTTTGGCTCTGGGAAAACCCTGCGCTTTTGTCATTCCCGGCGCGCTGCTTTTCTGCGGGTTTAATCGGAAACCGACCGCGAAACGGCGCGAATAACGCGCGTGTAACGCGGGGAGACGCCATAACGTCAACTGTGCCAAACAAAAAGAGCGCCGGAGATTTGAACGCCGGCGCTCTTTTATTATGTTTTTCTACCCTTTCAGCTCGAGCTGGCGCGTGCGGACGCCGTGGCTATACACGTACACGGCGTAAAGAGAACCGCTGGTAATCGGCCCGAGAACAAAAGCGCCGTCGTCGTCTGTAAACATGGAGTCTACCAGTAAATATGAATCAAAACCCTGTTTGCCCATAGTGTCATATAATAATACGCACACATCGGCAGCGGGTTTGCCGTCGTCGTCTAAAACACGCCCGGTTATGATATCGCGGCTGTCGGGTGAAAGACGGACGACCGTCTCCACGCGCTCGCCGTCGGAGGCTTTTATAAAGAATTTGGATAACACGCCCATAGGAAAAACACCTCCCCGAACACAGTATAGCGTTCGGGGCGCTTTTTGTGACAGGCGGGCGTACGGCGCTGCGCCACCGTTCCGAAAGCGGGGGCGGACTGCGTTAGATCCGGTTGCCCGGCTCAAGAGCCGGATAGCGGCGCGGTCACAGCATCTCGGCGTCGGGATCACCGATGATGGCGGGCAGCGTCATGGTCGCGACGGTACCCTGCCCGACGACGCTCTGAATATCGAGCCGGCCACCGTGCAGCTTCATGATCTCGTCGGCGATGGCTAGACCGATGCCGGAACCGCGCGCCTTGGAGCTTCCCTTATAAAACCGCTCTTTGACGTGCGCGAGCTCGTCTGGCGGAATCCCGCGCCGAAGTCGCGCACACTGATGACGAGCGTCTGCGCCTCCGCGTAGGTTTCGACACGCACGCGCTTGCCCTCGCCGCCGTGCTTGATAGCGTTATCGAGCAGGTTTAAAAAGACCTGCCGCAGACGGTTGCGGTCGCCGATGATCTCCGGCAGCTCGTCCGCTTCGTCGTACTCGAGCACGATTCCCTCGCGCCGGATGGAATCCATATACATGAATACGACGTCCTCAATATCGGGCGTTAAGTCGATCCGCTCCATCCGCATGGCGAGATGTCCGCTCTCCATGCGTGAAAAGTCGAGCAGCTCCTCCACCATACGCGCAAGACGGCTGGCTTCGTTCGTGATGATGGTGAGTCCGCGCCGCGTCTCCTCGCTTTCGCCCGCGCCGCCGGCCAGCAGCGTCTCGCCCCAGCCGCCGATGGCGGTGAGCGGCGTGCGCAGCTCGTGCGACACGGAGGAAATAAAGTCGTTTTTCAGCTTTTCGGAACGGCTGATCGCGTCGGACATGTTATTGAGCGTCCGGCACAGCTCGCCGATCTCGTCCGGGTAGACGGGATCAATGTGCACGCCGTAAAGTCCGTCCGCGATCATCTGCGCAGTATCGTTGATCTGTCGGATCGGCACCATTAGCGAACGCTCAAAACGCCGGTTAGAGCTATAAAGAAGCGTCAGAATCAGGACGCACAATAAAAGTGCGCCGCCGCTGTATTTGATGATCTGCACGTTTACCGTGCGCAGGGAGCTGACGCAGCGGATTACGCCCGTCACTTCACCCTCGGGCGAGAGGAAGGCTGTCGATACGGCCATGACCGTTTCATTCGTGAATTTATCGCGCCCATGCCAGGCGGACGTTCCGCCGCCCTTTAAAACCGACGGCACGTCCGCGCCCTGCGGATACGTCCCGGGCGAGCGTCCCACAGAGGAACAAACCAGCGCGCCGTCGGCTGCGAGGTACTGGATTTCCATGACGTCGCGCCCCTCAAAGGACGTAATATAGCTGCGCGCGCCTGCCTGGATGGCGTTTTTGGTCGGAAAACGAATATTTCGTGAGATACGCGACCGTGTTTTTCCGCGCGGGCAGTGAGCTCTGCGCGCAGGGAAAGGTAGAAGAAGAGCGTCACGCCGCAGACGAGCAGCAGCATACAGCCCGCCAGCGCCATGATGGACGTTGTCATGGAGCCCATCAGCCAGTTATGCCGGATTCCCTGTTCTTCCTCCCGGGCGTAACGTTCCTCGCTGGTTGCCTGCGGTTCGCGGGATGTGGGCATTCCTTATGCCTCCCATTTATAGCCGTAGCCCCAAACAGTACCGATATACTTCGGGGTCGCGGCGTTTTTTCTTCGATCTTCAGCCGCAGGCGGCGGATATTGACGTCCACAATTTTGAGATCGCCGTAATACTCCTGCCCCCAAACGGTTTTGAGGATTTCATCGCGCGACATGGCGCGGTTCGGGTTCTCCATAAAGGTTTTGATAATCATATACTCCACCTGCGTCAGCTCAATGCGCGCGCCGTCTTTTAAAAGCGTGCGGCTCTTGAGGTTCAGCACAAACGGCCCGCTGACGATCTCCTCCGAAGGTGCGTTGCCGCCGCCCAGACGGCGCATCAGCGCGTCGATGCGCGCGGTCAGCTCGGCGGGGGAGAAGGGCTTTGTGATGTAGTCGTCCGCGCCGGTCATGAGGCCCGTCACCTTGTCCATCTCCTGCGAGCGGGCGGTGAGCATCACAATGCCCATGTCGGAACCGCGCGCGCGGATGCGGCGGCAGATCTCGTACCCGTCGATGCCGGGGAGCATCAAATCGACAAGCATCAGCACCACGTCGCGGTTGCGCTCGAGCACCTCGAACGCCTCCTCGCCGCTTGCGGCCTCAAAACGTCGTAGCCCGCGCGTTTTAAGTTGATCACAACAAAGCTTCTGATGTTGTCCTCGTCTTCAATTACCAGTATCTTTTTCATTGCGTTCCTCCGTAAAGGGAAGTTTCACTATCATGAAGCGGCGTCTGCCGCAGAAGTGCCGGACGGTATTACGGAAAACAGGGTTTGCAGGGACGCCCTCGTATAGGAGAGCCATAGAGGGTGTTATAGACCCTCAGCGCGTATATTTTGCCGTCTGAAACAGCCAGGCGCTGGAGTACGCAGAGCTTTTCCGTCGCTTCCGCGTTTTCACCTGAAAGGACGTAAATTTCCCACAAGGGCAGGCCGCGCTCGCCCTCGCCGCTTAAAAGGTAGAAGACCGTCGCGGAGACGCCTTCGGCGTCAACGGACTGCACGGGCAAAACGTTCCACGCAAGCTGTTCGGGCAGGCGCATATACCAGCCCTCGCCGCCGTGATAGTAGGTGGTGAATAAAACCTCCGGCACCGCGTTTTCGTCGCAGCGGCACCAGTCGATGAGCGTCATTTTCGCGGCTTGTTCTCCCGATACCTCCGTGACCTCGCGCGGCGCGGGCAGCTCCACGATACCGTCGTTGTTCGCATCCATGCACCAGACGGGAAAGCTGCGGGCCGTCGTCGCTCACGCCCGTCAGCTCCGAGCGGTAGACGTTTACGAGCGTGCCGTCTGCGGCGCATAGGATCACGTCGGTCACATAGCCGTAGCGCTCGATATACCCTTCGCACAAAAGCGCAACGCGGTCGAACCCAACGTTTGCCGTCAGCACGTTTTGAAGCGTCATGCCCTGCGAAAGGGGCGCGGCGGCGGATGCGCTGAGGCCGCCGTTTTCGTAGTCCAGCATAAGGGCGTGGTAAGCGTCCTTGCCGGGCGTGTTGGCGGTAATCATAATTTCGTCAAAACCGTCGTGATCCATGTCCGCGACGGAAAGCGACTGGTAAGCGCCGCTGTAGAGTGTTTCAAAGCTATCCTCGAAAAAGGCGCTGACCGTCAATCCATGCAGGGAGGAATCGGCGAGACCCCAGCCGACCACGACGCCCACGGCGCCCGTTTCGTCAATACCGGGAAATAGAGGGCGTCGATCCGGTCGCCGCCGCCGGTAATTTCCGCCGTGAGAACCGGACGCCCGTCGGGATAGGCGTAGATCTCCACACAGGGGTACGGCTCGCCGCCGCGCCGTTTCGTAAGACAGGAGACGGTTTCGGCAACGCCGTCGCCATTTAAGTCGATCTCGAGGGTCGTACCCGCCATGTCGCCCGACGTGGGGACGGCGTACGCCGCGCTGCCGGTAAGCAGGGAGAACGCCTGGCCCGGCAGGACTTTTTGATTTTCCTCCGTGCGCGGGAGCGCGAGCAGGCTCCCCGCGTCAAACGCGCAGCCGGAGAGCAGGAGGCACAGTATAAGCGTGAGACAGCAATATCGTTTCATCGACCGTCCTCCTTTTCCGAATTCGCCAGGAAAAAACTTTAACACTAACATTTTACCATAAAGCAAAGATTTTTTCAAATAGGGTTTTCGTGGCAGGGATACGGTTTTTACCGCGGATAACCCTCATAAAGCCACGCAAAATAGAATAGAATCATGCAGTGCAACACGTACTGCGCCGCCGCGTACGCGGCGCGGGACAAACCGGCAGCGCCGGGAAACATCAAAACAGGAGGAATGGACTATGCCCGCCAAGAAAAAGCTAGTCGTTCAAATCGCACTTTTATTCCTTTGTCAATATTCTGATCGTCTCGCTGATGACCGCGTTTCCCAGAACGCACGCCGCTGTTTACAGCTGGGGCTCATCCGGTGAGATGGTGACGAAAATACAGACCAATCTGAAAAAGGGGGTATTATACCGGCAGCGTGGACGGCGTTTTCGGTACGCAGACCTCGAAGGCCGTGCAGAGCTTCCAGCGCAAAACGGCCTGACCGTGGACGGCGTCGTCGGCAACCGGACCCTTGCGGCACTCGGACTCAGCGAGAGTTCAGGCGGCGGCTCGGGCAGCTCCGGCTCTTCGTCCGGCAGCACGAACTCGAATCTCTACCTGCTGGCGCGCATTATTTCCGCGGAGGCGCGCGGCGAACCTTATGAGGGACAAGTCGCCGTCGGCGCGGTCGTGTTAAACCGCGTGAAGCATCCGTCCTTCCCGAATTCGCTTTCCGGCGTCATTTATCAAAACGGCGCTTTTACCGCAATCGTAGACGGCCAGTTCGACGAGCCGATCAGCAGCCAGTCCTATCAGGCCGCGCGCGACGCGCTGGGCGGCTGGGACCCGTCGGGCGGCGCTATCTATTATTATAACCCGGCGAAGACAACTAACACCTGGATTTATTCCCGCGAAGTTATAAAGACAATCGGCAATCACGTATTTGCGAAATAAGCAGAAAAACCTTGTGTTTCAGTTATATTACAGCGCAGTCATATTCCGTTAAAAAATAGATTGACATAATCACGTCCGCTGTGATATAATAACGACCGCGAGGGTTGGAGTGCGCAATTTTCTGGTAAATTACTCAACCGCGTGTTTTATTGCGAATTTTTGGTATACTATATTGCAGGCTTGTTACAGAACAATAACGTAACGTGAGACAGAGCCCGGGCCTTTCGGCGGCCTTTTCTCGCTGGTGTTGGCTGCCTGTCCCGCTCGACTAAAACAAAGAGGGTGCAATTTTGAGTAAATATGTAATTCAAGGCGGCCGTGAACTGCATGGCGAGGTTTCTGTAAGCGGATTCAAAAACGCCGCTTTGGCTGTGATTACTGCCGCAATCCTTGTTGAGGGAACGTGTGTAATCGGCAATATCCCGAAAATCAGCGACGTAACCGTCCATCTTGAGATACTCAAACGCATGGGCGCGCATGTCCGTCTCATTGACGATACGACGGTTGAGGTCAACTGCGCAAGGCTCCGCGGCCCGCGCGCCGTGTTTGACGACCTGACGCGCAAGACGCGTGCGTCCACCTATTTGATGGGCGCGGTGCTTGGACGCTTCGGCTCGGCGTATGTCTCCATGTCCGGCGGCTGCGACCTGGGTTCCCGTCCGATCGACCAGCATATCAAGGGCTTTGAGGCGCTGGGCTGCAATGTGGAGATCAAGGGCGGCGCAATTCATATTACGGCGCAGGACGGCCTGCGTCCGGCACGTATTTACTTTGACCAGCGCACGGTCGGCGGCACGATCAACGTCATGCTCGCCGCGGTCCGCATTCCGGGCCAGACCGTGATTGAAAACGCCAATAAGGAACCGCATATTGTTGATCTGGCGAACTTCTTAAACGCGATGGGTGCCAATATCAAGGGCGCCGGTACGGATGTCATTAAGATTCGCGGCGTGCGCCGGCTGCATGGCGGTATTTATTCGATCATCCCGGACCAGATCGAGGCGGGGCACGTTTATGGCGGCCGTCGCCGCGACGGGCGGGGAGATCATTATTCGCAACATTATTCCGAAGCACCTGGAGTGCATTAGTACGAAATATGAAGAGATGGGCGTTGAGGTTGTGGATCTCGACGACTCTATTCTGGTCCGCCGGAAAGGCCCGCTTCGCCGCGCAAACGTGAAGACAATGCCGTATCCGGGTTTTCCGACAGATATGAACTCCCAGACCGCCGTTTTAATGTGTCTGGCGCAGGGTACCAGCATTATGACGGAGAGCGTTTTCCAGGATCGTTTCCGCTATGTGGATGAGCTTCGCCGTATGGGCGCGCGCGCACAAGTGGACGGCCAGATCGCCGTTTTTGAGGGCGTGGAGAACCTCACGGGCGCTCCCGTTCAGGCGTGCGACCTCCGCGCGGGCGCTGCGCTCATTATCGCGGGACTCGCAGCGCAGGGCGTTACGGAGATCGGCTGTATTGAGCATATTGAACGCGGCTATGACAGCCTGATCGCAAAGTTCAACGGCCTTGGCGCGGGTATCTGCCTCGTAGAGGACGAGGTCGAGGCAGAGATGCTCGCCAACGCTTAACGATATTGAAAAACCATGCCAGTCTCTTGCGGACTGGCATTCTTGTTCCGTGTATGAAACGTATGCAGGCCGGGCATACTTTTAATAAGAATGACCAAAGCGGACAAGGCGAAAGAAACACGGTTTTATCGATTATTACCACGAAAAATTACGTGAAAAAACAGCGAAGTGACTAAATTCAAAAGGTAAAATTTGTTGTATACGCACAAAAACAGCTTGGTAAGCCAGCTGGACAGCGTTGTGTACAAAAGATTTCACCTAAATTTATGCATCATACACAAAAATGGCCGCCTTGCAGCTTTTTGACAATCGGCCGGTTCGCGTGTATACTGTAAGTGCAAGGCTGAGAATAGGAAATAAGGAGGTATTAGAATGAATATTGGACGTGCTAAGGAAGTAACCATCAGCGAGGCAGATCTCGAAGAGTTCATCAAGGCGCTTGATAAGTGCAAGAGCAATGTGTATCTTGTCACGGACGAAGGCGACAAGATCAATCTCAAATCGCAGCTCTGCAGAATCATTGGCCTGCATCACATCATCAATGGCGGGAGATTCTCCGGCGGCCATCTCGAGTGCGACAACGACGACGACGCGGCACTGCTCTTTAGATTCAATATCTACGGCGCAAACAATTGAAACAGGCATACGTAAGAATCACAATTTGCAGCTTTGCATGACCCCGCGGCTCTTTTGGGCCGTGGGGTTGCTTTTTGTCGGAAAGTGGGCCGCGCGGATGGACTTCCGTGCGGCTTACCTGTATAATAAAGTAAAGTGGCTGCGATCATGCGGCGAATATTGACAGTACGGCGGGAAATATGGAACATCTTTTGAAAAATCAAATCGGCAGAGCGGTTATTGAGGGATATACTTCCGAAGGCGCGGGTGTTGCGCATTTGGATGGACAGGCGGTGTTTGTGCCCGGCGCGGTGCGCGGCGACGACTGCGACGTGCGTGTGGTGAACACGCGCTCGCGTTTTGCATGGGGGAAGATTGAACGGCTTTACACGCCCTCGCCGTACCGCACCGCACCGGACTGCGGTGCATTTCCGGACTGCGGCGGTTGTTCCCTGCGGCACATGCGCTACGAGGAGGAGCTTTGGTTCAAAAAGAACCATGTGATCGAGACAATGCGGCGTATCGGCGGCGCGGAGCCGGCGTTTGACGGCATCCTCGGGGCAGAGGAGACGGAGGGTTATCGGAATAAGGCGCAGTATCCGGTCCGTTTTTCAAAACGGGCGAATTGTCGCAGGGTTCTATCGAAGCGGGACACATGAGGTGGTACCGTGCGGCGACTGCCGCATTGAAGCGCGGCCTCGCGCGCGGTCCTAAATGCAGTGCTTGCCTATATGCGGCGCTTTCATGTGCACGCCTACGACGAGGAGCACGGACGCGGCGTGGTGCGTCACGTCTATGTGCGCACGTCGCGCAGCGGTGCGGCGCTGGTCTGCATCGTCGCCGCGCGGCGGACACTCCCGGAAACAGAGGCGCTTATTTCAATGCTGCGCCGCGCGTATCCGGGCGTTGCGGGCGTGCTGTTAAACGTCAATACGAGACGCGACAACGTGATCTTGTCCGGCGAAACGCACACGCTTTGGGGCGCGGACAACATTACGGAGACGCTGCTCGGCTATCGTTTCCGGCTTTCCGTGGATTCGTTTTCCAGGTGAACCCCGACCAGACGGAAAACCTTTATACGGTGGCGTCGGAGTATCTGGGCGACGGCGTGGGGGAGCTTTTAGACCTTTACTGCGGCGTAGGGAGCATCGGCATCTGTTTGTCCGGTAAAGCGCGGCGGCTGACCGGCGTGGAGATTGTCGAGCGCGCGGTGCGCGACGCGGAGGAAAACGCGCGGGAAAACGGTTTGACGAACGCGCGCTTTCTTGCGGCGGACGCGGGCACTGCGGCGGCACGGCTCGCGGCGGAGGGATACCGGCCGGACGCGGTCGTGGTTGATCCGCCGCGCAAGGGGCTGGACGCCGCGTGCATTGATGCAATTGTAGAAATGGCGCCGGCGCGGCTTGTGTATATCTCCTGCAACCCGTCCACGCAGGCGCGCGACGTCGCGCTGCTCGCTGCGCGGGGATATGAGGCTGTCCGTATGACCGCGGTCGATCTCTTCCCGCGGACGTATCATGTGGAGTGCGTGGTATTGATGTCAAGGGTAGAAGGAAAATAGCCGCGAAAGCCCAGTAATACTGCGGCTTTCGGGCAATCGGATAAATTTGGCATCAGCCAGACCAAACGCTCTGCGGTAACTTATCCAAAGGCAAAATAGCTCAAAAAGTGTGAGAGTTGAGTTGCCAAGTTAGATGTCAATAAGTTGAGTAGCCGAGTTAGATGTTGGGGAGTTGTGGCTGTGAGATAGATGTCAGGGCAGATTGGAGAATACATGCAAGCAGAAATAAGAGCACTCAGGAACGATGAAATTTCTCTATTAAAGGAGTTTCTTTACAAGGCCATATTCAGACCGGAAGGTGTGACGCCTCCGCCAAGAGATATAGTCGAAAAACCTGAGCTGCGGGTATATACAGATGATTTTGGAACACGTCAGGGAGACAACTGCCTTGTCGCGGTAATTGATCATCAAATTGTCGGTGCAGTTTGGACAAGAATCATGGATGATTATGGTCACATGGATGATGATACACCGTCCTTTGCCATTTCGCTTTACAAAGATTATCGCAGTCAGGGCATCGGCACAAGACTTATGAAAGAGATGCTTTCACTTCTCAAAATGCAAGGATTCAAAAAGCATCGCTTGCGGTACAGAAAGCCAATTATGCTGTGCGCATGTATGAGAAGGTTGGCTTTCATATTGTAGACGAGAATGATGAAGAATACATAATGGTTTGTGAATTATTGGAGGCGACAACTTGAACGAATCGGAACTTTATAAAGAGCTTGGAGCGTTGACAAAAGACAAGGATAAATGGGAAGAAAGTATACCGTATGTTTCCTCCTCCTTACCCATGGATCTGTAAAAATACAGGCAAAGGTGCTCTGGCTGCTTGGTGAGATGGGGTTAGAATATCCTCCGGAAGTAAAAGATACGGTTCCCATGATCGCTTCATTCTGTGACAGTCAGGAACCTCTTGTGCGTGAGCGAGCGGTTAACGCTCTCGGCAGGATTGGTCGGGGTAATTATCAGGTGGTTGAGCCATACTGGTCGAGCATGTTCCGCTTTGCTTCAGATGCGGAGCCGAAGGTCAGACTGAGTTTTATCTGGGCATCGGAAAACATCGCTACGAACACACCGGACATTTATGAAGAGGCTATGCCAGTATTTGAAAAACTCCTGCATGATACGGATGACAAAGTGCGGATGGAAGCGCCGGAAATCTTCCGCGTACTCGGAAAACGCAAGCCGGAGTTTGTCATACCGTATTTGGAACAGCTGCAAAAATATCGGAAACCGACGAAAATCGTGTCGTAAGAATCCATTGTTTAGGTGCGATTAAGGCGACAACATCGAAATAGACATTTAGGCTGATAAACAGACCAAGGCTCCTCACTACCGGCAAATACGTCGACGGCGAGGAGCCTTTTTATGCTTCGATGTCGATTGTGATCCCGGACTTGAATTCTACGGTGAAGTGGTCGGTGAAGACGGTGATCTTCTCGATGAGTTTTATGGCCAGAGCCTCATCAAACTCTGTGATGTCAGTTTCCTGTCCGGCGATGAAGTCTTGCAGCTCCTTGATCCGGTTCATGGTTTCTTCCCGGTGATGGCTGTCGACCTCGGACTGTTCTTTCTGGTCGCGGAGCCGAAAAATTTCGTCGGCGATGGCATCGTAGTCCTGTTTATTGTTCGCCTTCTTGATGAGCTCCTTTTGCAGTTTCAAGAGCCTACTCTGAATGCCGTCCGGCGAGAGTGTATCAGCGTTGACCACGGCTTTGGCGATGTTCTGCTGTAAGGTTTTCAAAAAAGACGTCCCGCTCGGTAAGAATCTGGTTGATGGCTTTGACCGTGATCTCTTGCAGCAGGAGCTCGTTAACCGTCCGGTTAGTACAGTTCATCTCTGCGGCGGTGGGCTCCAAGCGGCTGATGCAGCGCCAGACGACGGACTTGCAGCCGTGATTGTTCCAGTGAACGCGCCGGTAAAGCTCGCCGCAGTCTCCGCAGAAAACCATCTGTGCAAAACAGTGATTGCAGGAGAAGCTGCGTTTCTTTCCGGTCGGGCTGACGTGGACTACCCTGCGGCGGACAAGCTCTGCCTGCGCCTGCATGAAGAGCTCCTTTGGAATGATCGCTTCGTGGTCGCCCTCGACGTAATATTGAGGAACGGTGCCGTTGTTCTTGATCCGCTTTTTTGTCAGGAAGTCCGTGGTATATGTTTTCTGAAGAAGGGCGTCACCCATGTACTTCTCGTTGCGGAGGATCTTGTTGATGGTGCTGGTGTGCCATTTTGTCTTGCCAGCGCTGGTGAGGATACCGTCAGCCATGAGCCCGTCGGCGATCTTATCCATGCTGGAGCCTTCGAGGTATTCACGGTAGATGCGCTTTACGATTTCTGCTTGCTCCGGATCGATGATCAGGTGCCCGTCGTCATCTTTGGTGTATCCGAGGAAGCGATTGTGATTGCCCTGAACCTTACCTTGCTGGTAGCGGTATTGAAGTCCCAGCTTGATGTTCTGGCTCATTGACTGACTTTCCTGCTGGGCGAGGCTCGCCATGATCGTGATCAGAACCTCGCCCTTAGCATCCAGCGTGTTGATGGCTTCCTTCTCAAAATAAACAGGTATGTTTTTGTCTTTCAGCTGCCGGATGTATTGGAGGCAGTCGAGAGTGTTTCGGGCAAATCGACTGATGGACTTGGTGATGACCATGTCGATGTTCCCGGCCATGCACTCGTCGATCATTCGGTTGAATTCGTCACGCTTTTTGTGTTGGTACCGGAAATACCGTCGTCTGCAAATATGCCCGCAAGCTCCCATTCCGGATTCTTTTTAATGTACTCGGTGTAGTGTGTGACCTGAGCCTCGTAGCTTGTTTCCTGTTCTTCGGAATCCGTGCTGACGCGGCAGTAGGCTGCAACACGGAGCTTTTTCTGATCTGATTGTTTTACTGTATTTCCGACCTGTCGTCTGGCCGGAATCACCATAACATTTCCCATTAGCTTACCTCGCTTTCAATGAGGCTGTAGAGGTATTCTGCCTGCAGCCTCGGATCTTCATAGTGTTGCTCTGCCGCAGCCATGCGAAAGCCGGTAGGAGACGCTGCGGGTTTTACACTCTTTTTCATGTTCAGCCTGCCAAGTTTCCCGGCGCGTTCAAGCCGGATGGCAGCAGCTTTATCGAAGGTTTCCTGATCGATGATGGCCGGGTAAAAATCGTCTCCGAGGTAGTGCCTGTTTTCCATCAGGCGCTTTGCCGTGCCGTGGTAGGTTTCAATGCCAGCAGCGGCAGCAGCCTTGGCCAGTGCCATCCCGGAGAGGTAATTCTCATAGAGCTTTCGTATTTTATTGGCTTCATCCTCGTTAATCGTGGCGCAGCCGTTTTCAATGCTGTAGCCGTAGGGTGTATGTCCCATGTATTCACATCCTTTCCCGAAGCTTTAGACCACATTTCAATTCAAAGCACACTTCATTTCTGGAGCGCACAATGATGCGGTTCACATATTCTTCAAACAAGTCATCATCAAAGTCCTGAAGTATCCCACCTTTTTCTGTAAAGTGCAGAAGCGCTGTGGCTGCTGTAACCTTTGTTACATCTCCGGAAACGGCGTTTTTAAGGCGTTGATCTCATCACGGAAACTGTCCGCCTGCGAAAGCAGCTCGTTCGTTTCCTTGTTAAAAAGATTGGATCGATGATGCCCTGTGTCATGAGCTTTGTCAGAGTCTCGCGCTTTTCTGTATTCTGCGCCAATAAGGTCTGTATTTCCTGAATGCGTCGAAGCGAGTCGTCCGACGATGTGTTTTTCAGCACGTCCACATATGGCTTTAGGATAATCCGGTGTGCGTAGACCAGCTTGTTCATCATGGTGATGAAAGCGTGCTTCAGATCATCGTCTTTTACAAAAAGCATGTGGCATTTATCCTTATCCTTGATGTGGGTATTGCAACACCATGCAGCGTATTTGTATCCGGTGCAGCTGTGTATCCGGCGCTTAAAAGTATCGCCACACTCGCCACAGATGATCTTCCCGGAGAAGGTGTAGCGATTCTGGTATTTGTTGCTTCCTTTGACGACACCTTTTTCCGTTGCCCGCTGGTGAATAAAAAGCGTGAGCAGCTTCAAAGTCCTCCCGGCTGATGATTGCCTCGTGATGCTCCTTGGCCATGTACTGTGTCTGCTCGCCGTGATTGTTGTGCCGGACAAAGCGTGAATCCGAGTATGTTTTCTGGAAAAGGCAGTCGCCGACGTACTTTTCATTGGAAAGCATCCCGCGAATGGTTGTGGCAGTCCATAGTCCGTTTCGCTTGGTAGGAATGCCGCGCTGGTTCAGGTCGTCAGCGATGGCGTGGGTGCCTTTGCCGGAGAGCAGCGCTGCGAAGATTTCCTTTACCACAGCTGCCTGCTCCGGATTGATGACCATCTGCTCGCCATCCCAATTGTAGCCGTAGGGCGGATAGCTGACTTTATAGGTGCCGTTCTCGAAGCGTTTCTGGATTGACCACTTGTTGTTTTCCGATATAGAAATAGACTCGCCTTCGGCCATGCTGGAGAGAATTGCCAGAAAAAGCTCGCTATCCATTGAGCCGGTGTTGATATTTTCCTTCTCGAAATAAATCGGAATGTGCAGGGCGAGCAGTTTTCTTACCAGTTCTAAGCAGTCCGTTGTGTTCCGGCTGAAGCGGCTGATGGATTTTGTGATAACAAAGTCCACTTTACCGGCCTTGCAGTCATCAATGAGTCGGAGCAGCTCCGGGCGCTTGTCTTTCTTGGTGCCAGAAATGCCCTCGTCGTAATAGAGCCCAGCGAACTCCCAGTCATCGCGGGATGTGATGTAATTTTTCGTAGTGGGTTTTCTGTGCATTAAGGCTTTCAAGCTGGGCATCAGAATCCGTGGAGACGCGGCAGTAGGCGGCTACCCTGATCTTCTTGAGTTTTACTTTCGAGTTCGCTGTTTCCGCGATTTTCGTAACTTTTTTTCAAGGGAAGTCCCTCCTTTCCGTACGTCTATACATCACTCTAAAGCGACTACATATCAAGGGATTTTCGGCAATATTTCCGCGAACAGAGGAGAGAAAGTTTCTCGATTGATGGCGGTTAATTTGTTGAATTCAGCCACAGAAATGAGTCCGTCATCGAGCATCTTTTTTGCGATTTCCTGCGCCCGGCGATAGTCGAGATCGCCCTGAATCCGCTCTTGCGTGAAATATCCAGATTGAACATTTGTGATTTCGTCTGTCATAACATATCCACCTCCAGTTTCCACTGGAGATGAACTGCCTTTTTGAGCGGAGGAAAATAAAAAAAGCCTGCGGGCATTCCGAAGAACACTCGCAGGCATACAGATTGGATATTCAGTTATTTCACTCTGATCTTCCAGCCGGTCAGAATGAGGTTGACGTTTTTGATGAGCGTCGGGTTGAGCTTCTGGATTGCCGAAACCGTGGTGCTGTATTTCTTAGCAATCCCGGAGAGGGTATCACCGCTTTTTACGGTGTAGTAGACAGGAGTAGATTCCTGCTTTTTCACCAGAGCATTGACCTTTGCCTGCACGGCAGAATAATCATACCCGGCAGCGGTGAGGCGTTCCTTGCGGTCAGTTCCGTTTCCCCATTTGCCGTCCAGCACCTCTTGCGCCAGCTCATCTACGGTCTTTGCTGGAGTGACTGGAGCAAGATCAGCAGAGCCGGAGCTATACTTTGGCACGCCGTAGCCACGGATGTATTTGCCGTTCACCTGCAGCGTGTGTCTCCCGACAGCATCGCTTTTATTTCCTTCGATGACAGTAATGGTACTGCCGGAATGGTCTCCACAATACCGACATGATCTGGCCATCCGGTATTGTCAGATGTAGGCATAATCAGCAGGCGCATTAAATTCACTTTGCATGGCTTCTACTTTCTTGTCCAACTCATGCAGATAAATATTTGCAAGAATCGGGAAAGTATGCCGCCCTGCGGTGTTCCGCTGTATGTCTTGTGGTATTCCCAGTTTTCCATATAGCCTGCTTTCAAAAAACTTTCCTATCAGATTTATAAACTTGCTGTCCTTAATCTTCTCGGAAAGCAGATTCAGCAGAACCGTATGCTCTATGTTATCAAAGCACCCTTTAATATCACCCTCGACAAACCATTTCGTACTGCGGAACGAACGGCTGATTTCTTTCAGTGCCGTATGGCAGCTTCTGTTCGGTCTGAATCCGTGCGAATGGGCACTGAAAACAGGCTCATAGATTGCTTCAAGTATCTGCCGTATCGCATCCTGTATCAGTTTGTCTCTGAATGACGGAATGCCTAATGGACGCATTTTTCCCGTTGCGCTTAGGAATGCAGACACGCTTTACAGCTTTCGGCTCATAGGTCAGGTTTTTCAGTTCATCAATAATCTGATTCACATATTCCTTTCCAAAACCGTCAGCCGTATCGTTGTCCACACCCTCAGTTCCTGCGCCCTTGTTCGCATAAAGGTTCTTATATGCGGTCATGTAAATATCCTCTCGCAAAAGATACCTATAGAGCCGCGTGTAGATACCGTCTGAATGCTCCTCAGAATTTCTGTACATCCGTTCTAAAATTTCAGATGTTGGTTTCATTGAGGTTTCTCCTCCCTTTCATCTTTCCTTCTAGAGTTGCATAAACTGCGTTCCTTCGCCATGTAAGGGTCATTACCCCTCTCGGACTACTACGAACGCTCCGTACCCATGGGCGGTATTCAAGTCCTATAGACTATAGCCTTGCGGCATCCGCCTTTAGGGTATCCCCAGTTAGCGTCATTGCTTGGCATGTTCGGATTGTCGGTTCCGCTTTTAGACCCTTTAACACAGGTTCTCCTGCTCGTGCCGTGACATTTGCAATCATGCTGCCTTTGAAGGATGTAAAGACAGCCAGTCACGGAATGGGTAACAGGCTAATTTCCCAATTCCCCTTGGAAATGGACACTCAAGTCTCACGTTCAGTAGATAACTTAAACCTCATATCCGATTGTTGTGGCGGTTCAGTCGTGCCCTTTAGCCTTTGGGTAACTTACCGCTTTCCTGTCGTGCTATGTTCCCGTATCAGCTTTCGCATTGCGGTAAGACAGGTCAACTCACCCATGATTGTGGGTGGTAGTACCAAACTCTACTATCAATGACGCCCATCTGGGCGCACGCCTTCCTCCAGCACAGCCACCTTATTTGCATTAGAGCTGCCGCCGAAGGCAGAGTTCCAGCTTTCTCTAACACGCTCCGGATCTTTAACCACACCGGGATGCTCCAAGATTCCGCCGGGAGTCGCGCCGTTTGCAAAAAACTTAGCGCCGTATTCTTCGCAGGCTATTGCCATGCCAATGGCATTCTTAGCCATTGCAATTGGGCTGCTTAGCCCACAAGGCCGTCAAAGCCAAGACCGGGAACGTGCAACACGTCGGACGGCTGGAGCCTTACACGGCTGCCATTCATCGTGTGCGCCTCATCCTGTGATGTTTGGTATTCGTAATAAAGCTCTCCGTTTTCATCGCGGTTGACCGTCATACGATTTGGCATCAAAGGATAGAGTGCGACTACTTCGCCCTTGCCGTTTCGGATGATCTGTGCATAGGCATTTCCGTAAAGAAGCAGGTGCGTCATCAGGGTCTCCCGGAAGACAAAGGATGTCATTTCCGGATTTGGTTCATCATGAAGTAGAAAGTAGAGCGGATGATTTATCGCTTTTTCCTTGCTGCCGTTTTCACCGTATCGATAGAGGTGAATCGGCGGGCCTGCAATCGCCTCGGACAGAATCCTCACGCAGGAGTAGACCGCCGTCATCTGCATGGCGGATCGCTCCGTTACAGCCTTGCCGGAGGTCGTGCCGCCGAAAAAAAAGCGGTAGGAGCTTCCGGTTCTTGAATTGGTAGGCTTATCTCTTGAACGAAACAGTCCTGAAAATATGCTCATATTGATCACCTGCCTTTCAGATAAATAAAATGCCTCTGTCATCATAGACAGAAGCACCGGTATTATTTCCACAGCGGATCGCACGGTCAAGCGCCATGATGGTGGCGATAGCACCGTCGATCTTCTCTGTAGATTTTTCCTTGTCAGCTTTGATATTTCCGGCGGGATCAGTACGGATGAAGATGTTATCCATGTTCCAGCGGAGCACCGGGTGGCCGCCGTGAGCGAGCTTTTGCTCAAGTGTCAGCTTCATGAGTTCCTTTGTGGGCGGGCTCATATCCTTAAAGCCCTGTCCGAAGGGCACGACAGTAAAGCCCATGTTCTCCAAGTTCTGAACCATCTGGACTGCTCCCAGCGGTCAAATGCGATCTCGCGGATATTGAAGCACTCGCCGAGACGTTCGATGAATTTCTCGATATAGCCGTAATGAACGACATTGCCCTCGGTGGTCTGCAGCATGCCTTCCTTTTCCCAACTGTCGTAGGGCACATGATCGCGCCTCACGCGAAGCTCCAGCGTATCCTCTGGCACCCAGAAGTATGGGAGAATCACATACTTGTCGTCTTCATCCCGTGGCGGGAATACAAGCACAAAGGATGTAATATCCGTTGTGGAGGATAGGTCAAGACCGCCATAACAGACACGGCCTTCGAGGTCGTCCTCATTGACAGGAAAGGCACAGGCATCCCATTTGTCCATTGGCATCCAGCGGACAGCCTGCTTTACCCATTGATTGAGGCGCAGCTGCCTGAAGGAATTCTCTTCACCGGGGTTTTGCTTTGCCGATTCGCAGGCTGCTTCCACCTTGTCAATGCCAACAGTAATGCCGAGAGAGGGATTTGCCTTTTTCCACACCTCCGGATCAGTCCAATCTTCGTCAGGCTCCGCACCGTAAATGACCGGATAGAAGGTTGGATCGACCTTCCTGCCGTCGAGGATGTCCTGCGCTTTCTGGTGGACTTCATAGCAGATGGTGTTTGTATCATTTCCGGCTGTGGTAATCAGGAAATACAGCGGCTGCATTCTGGCATCGCCGGAGCCCTTTGTCATTACATCAAAGAGTTTCCGGTTCGGTTGGGTGTGCAGCTCATCGAATACCACACCGTGGATGTTAAAGCCGTGCTTACTGTAGGCCTCAGCGGAGAGCACCTGATAGAAGCTGTTGGTAGGCTCATAGATGATCCGTTTCTGGGAGGCCAGTATTTTGACGCGACGATTAAGCGCCGGGCACATTCTCACCATATCCGCAGCAACATCAAAAACAATGGTGGCCTGCTGTCTATCTGCAGCGCAGCCGTAGACTTCGGCGCGTTCCTCACCGTCACCGCAGCAAAGGAGCAGGGCGACAGCAGCGGCCAGCTCTGACTTTCCCATTTTCTTAGGAATTTCGATATAGGCCGTATTGAACTGACGGTAACCATTCGGCTTCAGGACACCGAACAGGTCGCGGATGATCCGTTCCTGCCAGTCGATCAGCTCGAAGGGCTTTCCCGCCCATGTACCTTTTGTATGGGTGAGCTGCTCGATGAACATCACCGCAAAGTCCGCCATCTGCTTGCTGTAGTGAGAAGTCTCTGCCATGAATCGGGTCGGCTTATAGTTTTTCAGTTTTCGCATTGGCACGGTGGCCGCCTCCTTTCAGGGCAAAATAAAAGACCGCCATAGCGATCCGGTATCAGTACGAGAGAAAAGAGCCTTCTGGCTCAGTCTCCCGGAATATTCATATTCAGGGTTTAATACTTAGTTGTGGTTCTCAAGCAGGATGCAAAGCGCCATCTCTGCTTCATTGCAGGTGGGGTGAATGTCCCAGCCTCTGTCGTAGTTGCAAACGGTCTCGCCGTCAATCTTGATCATGAGCTTGCTGATCCTGCCGCCATTGATGCCGTAGGTCTCGCTTGGCTCATCGTAGTGCTTTACCCAGTAGTGACACTTGGTATATTTTTCCTTGTTCTTGGTATCCGGGATGCCGATAACTCCCTTCACTCCACATTTTCTTTACGCCTCCTTTACTGTCATCTTGAAGGCCGGGATGAGGGCGTGCTCGTCGCTTCCGAAGTGGGTGTAGCGCTCCTTGACCTTTACAATTCCGTCCAGTGTGCAGCCGAGCTCCTCAAATTTGGCAATGGTCTCGATAAGGCTTGAGAATGTGGAGCTGATGGTGAATTCCTTCACTCCGAGCTTTCGGCAATCTGCAAGTATCGCTTCGATGTCGTAATCCCAGATGACTTCAGCGAAGTTTGGCAGCTCGTTTCCGGCTTCCTTGCTGTAAAAAGGTAGGCCTGTCCCAGCGTCCACTGGCATCCGATCTCTTCCCAGCGCATTCCGGGCTTTGCGTTTTCTATGGCTTCGATTGTGTACTTCATGGTGGTTCCTCCTTGTGGTTGTTTTCCCTTTTGGTATGTACATATATCACTCTGAACGCCTGTAATAGCAAGCTATTTATCGAAATATATGTGACAATCCTGCGGGAAATTCTGAGGCTTAAATTGTGTAGTTTATGCCTCTCCGGTGAGAATGAAATTCACGTATTCTTTCCGGTGATCCTCAAGGTATAAAACCAGCTCGTAGAAGTCTCTCTCGTAGGCCAGCCGCTGCACCATGTTCACATCGAACATATTCGTAAGGCCGGTGTCTCGAATGGCAAGGATCTGCTCTTTTACTTTTTCATCCATATCAGTCCACCACCTTCCGCACACGGTCGATGCCGTAGATGACATTCAGGCCGGAGCCGTTGTCCCAGTTCACCATGAGGCTGCCGGTATCGTCGACTCCCGTAACGGTTCCCTTGGTACCGATAGGAGGAGCCTGCACATCGTCCATCTGGAGAAGCTCCACGCGGGTGCCTGCCGGGTAACAGGAGCGCAGCGCTTCAAGCTGCTCTTTCGTGATCATTCGCATGCTGCCACCTCCTTTTCCGGTGCGCCGTTCTTCCAGCTGGAGTTGCCGGAGAGGTTTTAAGGAGAATCTTGCGCTCTGCCTTATATTCGTTTCCGATAAAGCCAAGCCGCAAAAGGAAGCAGCGGAATGCGTACTTCTCGTTGTCGACTTCCTTTTCGGTGGCACTGATACGCTTCAATTCCCTGCTCATCTTGCCAAGGGATGCTATGAAGTGGGTGTAGGCCTTGACCTCGTCCGGCTCTGGCATCTCAGTAAACCAAGGGAAGCTGACCGTATCCTCGGTGACATCAATGCCAAGGTCGTCAATGCCGAGTGCCTTTTTGATGAGGCTTTCCTTGGCGGTGAGGAGGTTGGTGAGGTTTCCGACAGCTACTTTGTCGAGCGGGAGGCTGACCGTAAGGCCGGTGGCTTCGTCGTTGCTCTCAGCGGGAGCTTCTTCATTATTTTCGCTTTCGGGATTCTCAGGTGTGAATCCAACCGCGATCAGGCTGTGGATGAGACGTTCCAGCTTGTCTGCGTCCTCGCAGGTTACTCTGCCTTCTTTGTCAACCGTGATATTGCCGATCTCATAAGCACAGGTCGGCATACGCATGTAGATCGCCTTGTCGCCGGTGAGATTTTCGATGGCTGCGACCAATGCCTTTCTGTCGTTTCCAGTTACGTTGTAATTTGCTTTCATGAGTGTGTTCCTCCTTCGTGAAATTAAGGTTTATGGCTGTGCCTTTCGGCATGTATATACATCACTCTGAAAGCCTTATTTATCAAGTGATTTCCGACATTTTCTGAGGTAGAAAATCGTCAAGAAATTCGGGCAGAAATTGTGTACTATACACCTGCCGTCGGAGAGGTTTCGACTTCCTTTGCCAGAGCTGAATAAAGGAGCTTTTCACCGTTCCTTATTACATACACATTTTCTGCATCGCCGGTATCTTCCACATAGCGGCGAAGGATGACAGAGGCGTATTTCGGATCAAGCTCCATCATGTAGCAGATTCTGTTCAGCTGATCGCAGGCCATCAGTGTGGAGCCGGAGCCGCCGAAGGTATCAATAACTACAGAATTCTCCTGAGAGGAATTCTGGATGGGATAGCCCAGAAGGTCGAGCGGCTTACTGGTCGGGTGATCCTTATTGCGTTTTGGCTTATCGTAGTTCCAGATGGTGGTCTGCTTGCGATCGGAATACCATGGGTGTTTGCCATTTTGCAAAAATCCGTAGAGCACTGGTTCATGCTGCCATTGATAATCGGAGCGACCAAGTACGAGGCTGTTCTTTACCCAGATACACACACCGGCGAGATGGAAGCCTGCGTCGATGAATGCCTTTCTGAAAGTGAGACCTTCAGTATCTGCATGGAAGCAGTAGGCGGCTCCGCCTTTTTCGAGGTGGTCAGCCATATTCTTAAAAGCAGCCAGCAGGAACTTATAAAATTCCTCGCCCTTGAGAGAGTCGTTCTGGATCGTAAGGCCGTCTGAGGCTTTGAAGGATACGCCGTAGGGCGGATCGGTCAGGACAAGGTTTGCTTTCTTGCCATCCATGAGCTTCTCCACATCTTCTGAAGAGGTTGCATCGCCACACATGACTCTATGCTTGCCGACTGTCCAGATATCGCCGGGCTCCACGAAGGAAGCTTTCTCAAGAGCGGCGGTAAGGTCAAAATCATCATCAGCGATGTCTTTTTCATCCCCTGTGCTGAGCAGCTTATCCAGCTCACTGGTATCAAATCCGAGGAGCGAGAGGTCAAAGGACTGATCCTGCAGGTCAGATAATTCGACCGACAGCATTTCTTCATCCCAGCCTGCGTTGAGCGCCAGCTGATTGTCCGCAAGGATATACGCACGTTTTTGCGCTTCCGTCAGGTTCTCGGCGAAGACGCAGGGAACGGTTTCATATCCTTCTTCACGGGCAGCAGCAATGCGACCGTGGCCGACAAGAATGTTATAATCCGCATCAATGACAGCAGGACTCACAAAGCCGAACTCCCTGAGAGAAGCCCGGAGCTGTGCGATCTGCTCCTTGCTAT
>VOFE01000839.1_pt1 | contig 44001 bp, 60 predicted proteins | sample 5384071 | NCBI WGS metagenome assembly VOFE01 (sample SAMN12384724, study PRJNA508395) | human gut metagenome | isolation source: healthy gut D | host: Homo sapiens
CCCCAGCCATTCTGCAGGATGGAGTGCAGCTGCACGTTACGGACTTCCTTGTGAGAGGGAGGAGACGTAGGTGCCGATGTCCAGCACGATGAAGTCATCGCCGAAGCTGTCGGTGAAGCACTGCTTCAGGACGGTGGCGGTATCCAGAGCATTGGTATCGCCGCTCTTGATGTAGTGGTAGCAGTGGACGGGGAACGTGACGCCGATGGCGCTCAGCTCCTCCATGGCCTGCTTCTTCAGGGCGGAGATATCGCCGCCGTTGGCACGCAGACGGATCATGGTCTCGCCGTCGTAAGCTTCGCTGTCGAAGCCCATCTCCTTGGCCACCAGAGTGGTGTACTCCTCACCCCTTGGTGTTGTAGCAGACGCCGGGCATGGTGTAGAAGTCGTTCTCGCACTTCAGGGGTTGATCTTGTTGGTGCGGGCGTAGTAGTTCACCAGGTTCAGGCCCTTGTAGAAGCACTGACGGAAAGCGTAATTCGCCACAGCCTTGTTCCAGTTCTCATCCAGGTTGCCGTTCTCATCCTTACGCTGGAAGTTCAGGTGCATCTGGTAGCTGAACTTGGTGGGGCGCTTCTCGCACAGGTATGCGTTGTGAGCGTTGTTGGAGTCGCTGGTGATGGTGGTGATGTACAGGTCTTTGATTTCGTCTTTGCTGCTGGCTTCCTCTTTTTTGTCGGAGCCTTCAGCATTTGCTTGGCCACCCTGGGTATTGGCCTCGCTGTTGCCGCCCTCAGCATTACCGCCGCATCCGCTCAGTACCAAAGATGTAGTCAATGCCAGAGCCAGCAGTTTAGAAAGTGTCTTTTTCATGTTTGGTTGTTCCTCCTTCGCTTTTCGACCGACCCACAAAATGCAGATCAAACCGAAATGCCGCCTTCTCTCTTTTCTATATTTAGCGGCAATCTGCTATTGATGATTACTTCTTCCCAGATGAAAAACGGTATAAAAATAATTTTATACCGTCCTGCTGAGTCGTTATAACATCAATAATGATTGATATATAGGATAACAGATAACCCGGGCTTTGTCAATATTATATACCTCTTCTTAATTTAAACTGCTTTTTATATACCATATATACAAACCATCAGGAAAAATAACATTCTTAATCCTTCTACCCTTATGCAAACACTTCATTTTCAACTTGTTTTTTAACGAAACTATCATTTTGCACAAAATTCAAAAATATTTCAAAATTTGCTAAAAAAAATTCTTTTTATTTTTGCAGTTTATTTTTTTATCATTTTTGAAATTTCGACTTTTTTACATGATTACCCTATCTTTTTTATATATTTTATCAGTCCGCTCTGCCTAAATATAACATCCTCCAACACATTTCTGTGCAAACGCACCGATTTATCATATTATATTTATTAAGATTGTATAGGTGGTTTTAAACAAAAGAAGGAGATTGCTTCTTTTGTTCTTACTTTTGGTATTTTTTTCACCAAAAAGCCTGCTGATTACAGCAGGCTGATATGATATTCGGTTGTCGTATCGTACAGCTTTCCGGCTGGCAAAACAACGCTTGAAATTCCGGGTGTTCCATTGCATTCGGATAGTGCTGTGTCTCCAGACAGAACCCTGCCCGGTCGGCATAGCTTTTTCCGCCCTTGCCAACGGTATTGGAGGTGGACAAAAATTTCCGGTGTACAGCTGCATTCCCGGCTCACTGGTCCTGCACTCGAGCAAAATCCCGCTGGAACGGCTGTATGCCCTTGCACACAGACCATCCGGCTGCTTTTTTCAGCAGATAGTTGTGGTCATAGCCCGAACCGTTTTTCAGATGGATGTTTTCCTCATGCAGCCTTTTTTCCAATCTCTGTCGGTTCCCTAAAGTCAAACGGAGCGCCTTCCTCGCTGTCAAGCGAAACGATTCTTCCGGTCGGCAGACATCCCGCATCATTTTCTGCAAAGCTGTCCGCAAAAATCTGGAGGTGCTGCCCTCAACACTTTCGCTGTCCTCACCATCCAGATTGAAATAAGAATGGTTGGTCAGATTGATGACGGTGTCCTGGTCGCACAACGCCTGATAGTGGATGCCCAGTCGACATTCATCATCAAAGGTATAGCGCACCGACACCAGCAGATTGCCCGGGTAGCCTTCTTCCCCATCGCAGCTCAATCGGGTAAAGGTCAGGCTGTTCTCCCCACTGCTGCCCTCCACAGGCGGCGATGGAAGCCGCTCGGTCCCCCATGCAGGTGGTTCTCTCCATTGTTGATTGCCAGCTGATAGGTCTTGCCGTTGAGCACAAAACGTCCGCGGGCAATGCGGTTGGCATGACGTCCCGGTACACCGCCCAGGCAGGCGGTCTGCCGCTCATACGCCGGTGCGTCGTCACAGCCCAGCACAATGTCCCGCAGCGCACCCTGTCGGTCATGCACCAGCAGCGAAACCACCGATGCTCCATAATCGGTCAGGCTCACCAACTCTCCTCGCGCATTTGTGATGGTATACAGGCTCACCTTGCTCCCATCGCTCAGCTGTCCAAAATCCTTTCGTTCTACTGCCACTTTTCTCTTCCTCCTGTCGTTTTTGTTTTCATTATAATACAGCAGGATGCCCTGTGCAACCTTATTTTTCCCCTTTTTTCAGCAGGGTGTTTTGTGTATAACTCCAAAAGTCGGTGCCCAGCAGCTGTAAAAAGGAAGTATATAATAAAAGGAACACCCCGACAGAAAACGCCAGCACCAAAATCTGCGCTGCCGGTGTCCGATACAACCGATATAGCAACAGCCGTGTCAGCGCTGCTGCCGTAGCAGATGCCAGCAGCGGTCGCAGCACCCAATTTCCCAGGCGAATGTGCAGCTCTGCTTTTTTGCACACCCAGTACAGGCACAGCGCAGCACCCAATCCGGCAGAGAGCAGCTCTCCCAGCAGATACCCTTTCAGTCCCAGTCCCAGCACACCGCCCAGCAACAGGGTAGACAGCAGTCCCACCAGGCTGGCAGACACCGTCAGCACCGAGCAGCGCTTTTGCAAACCGATGCTTTCCAGCACACTCTCCGCCACCGCGTAGTAAAATCCGAGCAGAGTGATTGCCGCCAACATCGGGATATGCCCGCCTGCCTTCTCATTTTGGTAAAGCAGCATCCCGAGCTGTCTGCCTGCAACCAGCATCAGCGCCATCGACGGAAAGCCAATCAACCCAACCACATGAAGCGCCTTTGCTGCCTTGCGACGAATCATCCCGCGGTCATCCAAAGCGTTGCCTGCTGAAAATCGCGGGCTTAAAACGGTGATGAGAGGAGAAAGGAAGGCAGAAGGCAGCATCAGCATCGGCATGGTCATCCCCGACAGCACACCAAATTCCTCCATCGCCGCATCGTATCCCACACCGCTGTGCATTAAAATGCGTGGAATCAGCACCATATTGGCTGAGGAAATCAACCTGCCCAGCAGCGTCGCTGCCGACACCGGCACCGCTACCGATGCAATATCCCGAAGGATGCGCCTGCCAGAAATATCGTCCTTGCCAGTCAGTTTTTTCGTTTGATGCGGTACAAGGTGGTAAGAAAAACCGAGCTGACCAACTCGCTGATGACCATTCCGCAGACAATCAGAGCCGCTGCCTGCCCGTCGTCCAGCTGTCTGCCTGCCATACCAAACAGCACCACCGCCGCTGCAATGCGGCAGAGCATCTCCAGCGTCTCGGAAACAGTGGGTGCAAAGGTCTGCCCGGTTCCATAAAAATACGCCTTGTGGACATTTTCAAATCCGGTCAAAAAATAAGCACGGCACAATCAGCAGCAGCGCCAGCGCCGTCTGTGGATTCCCCAACACCCGACTTGCAAAAACTCCCGATTTAGTCCAAACGGAACTGCCAGCAGACAAAACAAACCAATGAACAGGGTCAGCGCCGTACGAATCAAACGGATGATACTTCTGCCCTGTCCCAGCGCCAGATACCCCGAGGCGATGCGGGAAACCGACAGCGCCACCCCGGTCAGCGTACAGGCAAGGACCACATTGTACGCCGACATCACCAGTCCATAGACTGCAATGGCTTGCGCGCCCGCCAGCCGGCCCAGCAGAATCCGATAGCCAAACCCCAGCAGCTGTAAGACCACCGACGAGGAGCTGAGCAGCAGGCAATGGTAAAAGATACTGTTTTTATTCAGTTTCACCGCCATCCCTCCTGTTCAGAAGGATATGCTGCTGCTGTCCATTTCAGCACAAATAAAAAAGCCTCCTGTCAAATGAAGTGCCCCCTCTTTTTAAGAGGAACTTTGACAGAAAGCTTTTCTTTTTAGGGATTATCCCTGCCCGACCCGCCTGAATATCTTTTTGCGCAGGACCATACGATAAGCAGTGATGATGCGGGACAGAGCGATGTCATAGACAAAAAGACCACATTGCCCATCAGCAGCAGGAGAAGCACGCTGAATTTTTCCCAGCGGTCCCACATCCTCCAGGATGTCCGGATGCCGAACAGGTAGATGATGACCAGATAGTTTAGGATCATCGCAAGGTTGAAGATGGAAAATTTGGAAAGATATTCCATCGACCTTTTTTTGATTTTTTCCAGCTTCCCTTTTAAGATAGGATAATAGCCGAAAAAAGCCCACAAACAGCATCGCCGCCTCTTTGTCCGGGCAGATAAAGAGCGACAAAAAGCCCACCGCAGCGTACACCATCCATGCGGTGGAATAGCCATTTTCAATCACGACCACGATCAACACCATTCCCGCCAAAGCAGGCATGGTGTAGGTAGCAATCGGGATGATGGTCAGCATCATCAGCAGCAGACACAGCGCCGATGCGATTCCTCCCATTGCCACCTGCGTACTTTTTTGATCAAAAATCACTTCCCTGTATTTGATGCTGCTAACAGCAGCTGATCAGATCGCCGCCCATACATTCGCAGCAGCAGCAGTCGGCACAGATCAACCCCGAGCACATATCGCATCCGCTCATCCCGCCGCTTTGGACGTTGCGGTAATCGCCATATCCTCCCGAAGGTCTGCCTGTGTTGCGCTGCCACATCAGCTGATTGAGTGCGGTCTGGTACTCGGCGTTTCCCGGATTCATCTGGACTGCCCGGGTGTAATAACTGTACGCCCTGGTCCAGCCAGCCATGTACATAAAACACTCTGCCGCGCAGATAGTACCACTCGGCGTCCCTGCGCTGCTGCGGGATACCCTCCAGCAGTTCCTCCGCTTCGCTCAGACGGTTGGAGTTGAGCAGCTGCCGAATATCGGCAAACTGCGACCGACCCTGACCCGAGTAGCTCTGACGGGGAGTAGCCCGCATTGGAATATCCACGGTTTGCTGACGCTTGCCCGGGTAACTCTGCTGCTGTTGCTTGCGCTGGCGCTGAATCTGGTCGTACGCTTCGTTAATCTCCTTCATCTTTTCCTGCGCAAGGTCTGCCAGCGGGTTGTTGACATAGTTGTCCGGGTGATACTTTCTGGCAAGTTCTCGGTATGCATTTTTAATCTGTTCATCCGTAGCGCTTGGCGAAACGCCCAGCACCTGATATGGATCTGTCATCGTTTGCTGCCCTCTCTCCCTAGGTTAAATCATTGCTCTTTTTGGCTCTTCTGCCTTTTTGGCAAGGGTGTGGTCCACCATCTGCCGCAGTCCCAGATCCAGCACATTTTCCAAAATGGAATCGAGCGAGCGGATCCCCAGCAGGTCATAAGCCTTTCTCATCTCTGCGATGGTCAGATACAGTGTTCCACGCGCCTGCCGGTACTGCTCGCCGGGTGTAATCTCCTGCTGCTGTGCCTGCCGTGCAAAGGGATTATATCTGCCGCGGCGCACATCCTCTTCCCAATCATCCAGCGCGTCGATCAGATAGGTCCACCTGCCCAGCAGATAGCCGAAGCGTTCGAGCGCACGCTTGCGCATCGGATCGTCCGACAAAGCCGCAAACACCTGCTGCATCAAAAGAGCGGTCGGTTCCGCTGCCAGGTCCACCTGTGCGCATCCTTCCTGCTCCAGCCGGTTTTGCTGCTGCATCAGCTGCTGCATCTGCTCTGCAAGCTGCGGGCGGTACTGCGCTGCCTTTTCGCGGTCCCTTCTGGCAAACGGAAGCACCGGGCGCACCGCTGTGCGCCGAAGCAATCCCTCGTCGGCAAGGTCATCCTCCAGCTTATAGCAGGTCAACAGCATCGCAATATCACAACAAAGCTCCAGACTCTGGTTGGACTGGCAACAGGTCCGCTTTTTTGAACGGATGGGTGATACAGTTGCACTGACAAAAATGGATACGCTGTTCCCTCAGTGCCATATCCATCATCGCCAGAAAAACAAAATCATAGTTGAGCGTCATTCTGGCAAACAGCCCATATCGCTGCGCCAGCTGTTTGCACAATCCGCAGTAGATTCCCTGATAGGCTTCCCATTCCTTGACCTTTAATTCCGCTTTGAACGGTTTTATATAGCCAAACACTGTTTTTTATCCTCCACGCCGAAGATTTCACTCCTTATTTTACAATACCGCCTGCATAAATTCTTGAACGTGCGGTAAACTTTTTCCTGTTTTTCACAGCACTCCTGTATTTTCTACCGATATTTCTGCACAAAAGCATCTTGGATTCCCTTGTGAAATCCTTCCAAAGCTGATATACTGATGCTGATTGGACGAATGCTTTGAACGCTTCGTCCCTCATCTGCAAGGAGGAATGATTGTTGTTAAATCTACTGATGATCGCCATCGGTCTTTCGATGGACGCCTTCGCTGTTTCCACCACCAACGGAATGTGCGTGTCCAAACAGTACAAACAGCACAACTTTTTCACCCGAGCCTTGGTCTGGTCGGCAATGTTTGGTCTGTTCCAGGGTCTGATGCCGATGCTGGGCTACTTTTTAGGCAAGACCTTCGCTTCTTTCATCTCTTCCATCGACCACTGGATTGCCTTCGTCCTGCTGGGCTTCATCGGCGGCAAGATGATTTGGGAGGCTGTCCATCCCGTAAAGGGGGAGTGTGTGGTAAACCTCCCTTTTTCCACCATCCTGACCCAGGCGATTGCCACCAGCATCGATGCACTCGCTGTCGGTGTCAGCTTTGCTCTGCTGGAGGTCAACATCCTTTCTGCAAGCGTAATCATCGCACTGACCACCCTGCTCTGCTCGCTAGTCGGCGCTTACCTCGGAAAAGCCTTCGGTTCGCTGTTAAAAAGCAAAGCTGAGGTGTTCGGAGGTGTCATCCTGGTGCTAATCGGACTAAAAATCCTGCTGGAGCACACCATCCTGGCATAAACCTTCCATATAAAAACAGGCGTGGAGCTTTTCCACGCCTGTTTTTATTTTTTCGATAAATACTGGTCCAAAGCTACATGGTAGACGATTGCGGTGCGTTCGTCGTGGCAGACAAACAGCACCTTTTCCAGCGTGCTGTCGAACTTTACAAAGCCCATGATGGCAGCAATCGCAATCTCTGCCGCCCGATTGACCGGAAAGTGGTAGGCTCCGGTACTGATAGATGGAAAAGCGATGGTTTTGATGCCCTGCTGCACCGCCAGCTCCAAACAGGAAAGATAGCATTGACTCAGAAGCTGTTCTTCTCCTGTTTCTCCTCCCTGCCAGATGGGACCGACCGTGTGGATGACATATTCTGCGGGCAACCGGTAGCCTCCTGTCAAACGTGCCTGCCCGGTGGGACAGCCTCCCAGCCCTCGACATTCCTCCAAAAGCGCCGGTCCTGCTGCCCGATGGATGGCTCCATCCACTCCACCGCCGCCCAGCAGGGTATTGTTTGCTGCATTCACCACTGCCTGCACTTTTATGGTCGTAATATCCGCTGTAATGATTTCAAAGCGATTCATACAAATCCCTCCGGAATTTTTTATACACAATCTATTCCTTATTATAAACTCTTCCGAAGCAATTTGCAAGTGAATCGACAAAAAAAACACTATCTCTAGTGTTTACTAGGCGGATTCGACACAATATTTTGTTTTATTGCTATTGTTACGAACAAGTTTCTTCACACGGCATTTCTACCAGCAGCACTCGTGTCGGCTTTGTGGTGCGATTGTACATTGCATAGCGATTCCCCTTTGCCAGCTGCATACTGTCCCCGGGGTAAAGCACATAGCTGCGCTCTCCCATTTCCAGCGACAGCACACCCTCTAAAAAGGTAGAGGAAGCGTTCACTCTCCGCCTTAACCGCTTCGGGCTTTTCCTCCTTTTGCGCACAGGGCATCAGCTGCAAAATCTTAGGACGCAGCGCAAACGATTCTTTCCCAGGCAATACTCGATCTGCTCCGCCGACAGCAGACGTGTCGGCAGGTCATAGCTGCGCATCACCGGGTCATTTTCTTGATGAAGGTCGCTTTCAAAGAAATCCATCATCTCTACACCCAGAACATCTGCCACATTCGCAAGTGAATCAATGGCAATCGTCGTGATTCCTCTTTCCAGCTGAGAAAGAAAACCAATAGACAGTCCGGTCTGTTCAGAAAGGTTTTTCAAGGTGTATTTTTTTCTTTTCTGTACTTTTTAATCTTGCTTCCAATATCGGTTGTCGCACTCATCTTCTTCCCTCCACAATATTGTTATACCTCTACTATAATATTTTTTAAACAAAAAATCAATCTCTTTTCATCGTATTCTTAGAGAATTTCCCTATATTTCTTTGAAGTTTGATTCTTCTTTCAAATAGGTTGTCCCAAATTCGACCTTTTTCAAAAAAAGAGATGCCAACAAAGGCATCTCTTTAAAAATTGCTTTTTCTTGTCTAATCAATAAGGGTGTGTGCCCATTTTTTACTTTTAAAGCGCTTAAAGGAGAAGTAGAGCTTGACCCACTCCTCAAAGAATACCATCGCAACGATGATATGCAGAGGCAGATGAAAGACCAGCACACCCAAAAATGCCAGCGGAACACCGATGACCCAAACGCCCAAAAGGTCGAGCAGCATACAAAAACGAGTATCTCCACCCGAGCGCAGAATACCGCAGAACAAAACATAGGTAAACATCTTTGGCAGCATATAGATAGCGTAAACTGCCAGGGTGTTTGCCAGCATGATGTTGGTTTCCTGGTCGAAGTCATAGATATTGATGACCATACCGCGAGAAAGGAAGAGTGCAACCGACATCACCAGGTTGATTGCAAAGGTCATCTTCAGGAAAACCACAGCATAGGAGTACGCCTTGTCCTCATTGCGGCGTCCCAGCTCGTTGCCAATCATAACTGCGCTGGCATTACCGATACCAAAGAATAAAATCTGGAACAGGTCGTTAACGGTAGATGCCACCTGTACAACCGCCAGAGCAGATGCACCCAGCATACCATACGCGATGTAGTAGACCGAGTTGCCCAAGCTCCATCCGCCTTCGGAAACGATGACCGGCAGGGAGGTCTTGAGTACGCGGGTGAACAGTTCCCGGTCAAAGCTGAACAGCTCTCTGATTTTGGCTGCCAGCGGATGACCCTTCTGCAGATATACGCACAAGTACATCAAGAGGAATTCTACCAAGCGTGCAAGCAGAGTTGCCAGTGCAGCACCCTTTTTACGCCCAGCTTTGGGAAGCCAAATTTGCCGAAGATAAGCAGATAGTTAAAGACCAGGTTGATAACCAGTGCCAGCGTATTGATGGCGGTCGGCACCTTCAACATATGGATGGCACGACAGTTAAAGTTGATGGCAAAGGACATCGAGGTAAAGAAGTAGGAAATTGCAACAATGTGCAGATACTCGGTCCCCAGCTCGATGACCCGTGGGTCGGAACTGAACAAGCCCAGCACCTGCGGAGCTGCGAAAATTGCGATTGCCGTAAACAGCAACGCCATGCCGCCGCCCAAGATAATGTCGATGCCCAGCGTGCGGCGGATATTTTTAATATCCTTGACACCCCAATACTGCGAAACATAGACCGAAGCACCACTGTAAATACCAAAACATAAGCTGGAAAAAAACAAAGTACAGTCGATTGGCTGTGCCGACCGCTGCCAGCTCATCTACACCCAGCTTGCCAATCATAATGGTGTCCGCCATGTTCAGTCCAATACTGATCAGGTTTTGCAGAACAACCGGTATGGCAATGGTCAGCACCGTCTTGTAAAATTGTCTGTCCAAGTGTTCCTTCTTCATGTTTACATACCTTCCCTCTTCTCATATTTTTTCGTCCTGCCTTTCTTTGCAGGACCTTTCCTCACTAAATTTCTGACTTTGATTATAGCAGATTCCTGTTTACTTTACAAGACGGCTGAATTTCATCTTTGCTCCGTCATAAATCCACAGTTATTTTGCACAAAAATAAATCACTTGCTTTATTTTATTTGAAGTTTTGCGCTTTTTCGTTTGACAACGGCAGTTTATCCGATATACTGTAAGTAAGCAAACCTAGCGCGGCAGGCGCTGAGCAAAAAATCGAACATCAAAGGAGTGGAGTACAATGACAGACCTTGAGCGAATCACCCAATCGGTGGAGAAGCGAGCAGAGAAGATATGTCAAGTCAACGACTGGGTATGGGAATATGCGGAGCTTGCCTTCCACGAATTTCGTTCTGCCGATACCATCTGCCAGGTGCTGGAGGAAGAAGGCTTTACCGTAGAGCGCGGACTTGCCGGTATCCCCACCTGCTTTACCGGAACCTATGTTCACGGAAGCGGCAAACCGGTCATGGGCATCCTGGGAGAATTTGATGCCCTGTCCAGCCTGAGCCAGCAGGCAGCGACTACAACCCCACAGCCGGTGGTACCGGGCGGCGCCGGACACGGCTGCGGACACTGTTCGCTGGGTGCAGGCTCGCTGGCTGCCGTGCTTGCCATCAAGGATTATCTGGAGCAGACCGAGAGGACGGAACCATCATCTATTTCGGCTGTCCTGCCGAAGAGGGCGCCGGCTCCAAGCAGTTCATGGCGCGCGCCGGACTGTTTGACCATGTGGATTTCATCTACACCGTCACCCAAGCAACCAAAACGCCGTCGAGTGGGTGCAGTCCAATGCCATCATCGGAGCCAACTTCCATTTCAAGGGTCGCACCAGCCACGCCGGAGCTGCTCCCCACATGGGACGCAGCGCACTGGATGCCGTTGAGCTGATGAGCGTCGGCTGCAACTACCTGCGGGAGCACGTCATCCCGGAGGTGCGCATCCACTACGCCTACATTGACGCAGGCGGCACCTCACCAAACGTTGTACAGGACAACGCCACCGTCCGCTACAGATTCGCGCACCATTCTCCTCTCAGCTGGACGAGCTGTTTGAACGGGTAAAGGACGTTGCCCGCGGAGCCGCGCTGATGACCGGAACCAAAATGGACTGCGAACTGGCGATGGCGTTCACCGAATATGTCCCCAACCGCGCGCTGGCACAGGTGGCGGACGAATGTCTGCATGAGGTCGGCGCTCCCAAGTGGGATGAATCCGACTACCAGCTGGCAAGAGAATTTATCAACAGCTACGACGAGGAAACCACTGCCGTCATCCACCAGAAGATTCGCAAAAATATGGAGCAGACCATCTGGAAGAGGTGCTGCAGCACCCGCTGTCCACCCAGGTGGAGCTGTTTGACTCCAGCCGCCTTTTTGCTGGAATCCGGCTCAACCGACGTTGGTGACGTTGGCTTTGCGGCACCGACCATGAACCTCAACGTTGCCTGCGCCTGCATCTGCAACGTCGGACACACTGGCAGATGACTGCACAGGCGTGCAGCTCGATTGCGCACAAGGGTCTTTTGACCGCAGGAAAGGTGCTGGCTCTGGCAGCCATCCGCACCAAGCACCGTCCCGAGGTCATTGCCGCTGCCAAAGCCGAGGTGCTGGAGCGCAACGGTGGAAAGTATCACTGTCCGCTGCCTGATTCGGTACAGCCGCCGCTGGATACCTATTAAAAATCATCCTGCTGTTTCAACATCAAAAAACCGCACCGAGCGATGGGTTTTCCATCGGTCGGTGCGGTTTTCTGTTTGGTTACCGGCGCTGCAATCGACGTTATATGCCAAAAAGCCGGGTCATATTCCATGATGCCATCCAGCGGCTTTGGCTCTGCATTTAAGCATATCGCCATGAAGTTTTCATCGGCAACAGGGAACGGCGCTCGGATTCCATACCGACTTGCCGGAAGATAACCGGCTTTCGGATAATATTGCGGGTGCCCCAATACAACCGAATATCCATATCCCAATCTGCGCGCAATCCGATGTCCTTCTGCAATCAAAGCCAGCCCAATCCCGCGGTTTTGATACTTCGGCAGTACCGCAAGCGGCGCTAAAGCAAGGACTTGCACTCCGTTCACAACCGCTTTGGTGAAAAGGATATGCCCTACGACCCTCTGGTCCTCCACCGCAACAAGCGACAGCTGCAGGATAAACGCCTTACTTTTCCTAAGCGCAACCACCAAATTTTGTTCGTTGCCGTCCGTATGCTCGGCATTTTGAAAGGCTTCTTGTACAACATGATATACAGCCTCGTAATCTTCTGCCTTTTCCTGTCTGATGACCAAAATTCTTCCCTCCTCCTTTTCTATGGCTGGACTCGGCAGCCTTTTGTTTTTATGCGTTCAGTCGGCTGTGCATCTCTTCCTGCTGGAACTGTTTGAGTACAGGTCGTGATAATATCCGCCTTTTTTCAGCAGCTCTTCATGTTTGCCCTGTTCCACAATCTTGCCGTCCTTGACCACCAGAATCAGGTCTGCCTGACGGATGGTGGAAAGACGGTGCGCAATCAGGAAGGAGGTCCTGCCCTTGAGCAGGTTGAGGGTAGCGTTTTGAATCAGCTGCTCGGTCTGGGTGTCGATCGAGCTGGTCGCCTCATCCAAAACAAAGATAGCCGGGTCGGCAAGGACCGCTCTTGCAAAGGAGATCAGCTGCTTTTCGCCGGTGGAGAGCTTGTCGCCGCCCTCGCCGACATCACTGTCGTAGCCGTTTTCCAGATGCTCCACAACGGTATCGGCAGAAACTGCCTTCGCTGCCGCACGCACCTCTTCATCGGTAGCATCCAGCCTGCCGTAACGGATGTTTTCCATGACCGTTCCCGAAAACAGGTGTGGATTTTGCAGGACATATCCCAGGCGACTGTGCAGCCACAGCTGGCTTCGTTCCCGGTAGTCCACTCCGTCGATCAGGATTCGTCCGCTGGTCGGTTCAAAGAAGCGGCACGCCAGGTTGACCAGGGTGGACTTGCCTGCGCCGGTTTCCCCGACGATGGCAACGGTGGTTCCTGCCGGTATCTTCAGACTGAAGTGGCTGAGTACCTCCTCTTCCCCATCGGGATAGCGGAAGGAAACATCATCAAACTCAATATCGCCGCGGATTTCTTCCCAGTTTTCTTTTTCGGATGGAAGCTATCCCCGTACTTTTCAATGACCGCCGGATTGTCCACAATATTCGGCTTCTGGTCCAGCAGTCCCATGACTCGTTCAATGTTCGGCTGCACCGAAATGATGTTTGCCAGCACCCTCGCCATCTGCTGAATCGGCTCGAAGATGGACACTGCATAGGTGGTGAATGCCGACAGGGTACCAATCAGCATCCCATGCTCCAGCACCATGTCGCCGCCGCGCACCAGCACAATGGCGGTCGCTGCCGAGCTTGCCAGCATGACCAACGGGATGTACAGGGCGTTCAGCCCAGCTGCACGCACCGATGCCGAGCGCATTTCTTCGGTCAGCTCGGAAAATTCCTCGGTATTTTTGTCCTCAATGACCAGGGTCTTGGAGGTCTTGGCTCCCCATAATACCCTCGTTGTATGCGCCGGTCAGCCTGGAGTTGATTGCGCGCACCTTGCGGTTCCAGAACAGAATCTTCTTCTGGAAATAGGTGGTCAGCACGGCAATGATTGGAACGATAATCATAACCAGCAGCGCCAGCCGCAGGTCCAGAATCGCCATCGAGATAAAGGCGGACAGCACATAGGTCAACGCCCACAGAATATCCACCATATCCCATGCGGTGATGGCAGAAATCTTGTTGGTGTCGCTCATCACACGCGCCAAAATATATCCCACCGGTGTCACATTGTAGTAGGAAAAGGAGAGGGTTTGCAGATGGACAAAGCACGCCTTCTTCAGGTCGCGTCCCATGTGCATCTCCATCTTCATCGCGCTCAAAGTGTAAAAACAAAGCTGAGCACCTGCAAAACAATCACTACAACATACCCTGCGATAAACGTTTGAAAGCCTGCCAGCGACCGCTGCTCAATAAAGTGGTCCACCGCATACCGCTGGAAAAGCGGCAGCAGAACATCCACCACCGAAATGATGATATTGGTCAGAATCAGCAGAAGCATCAGCCAGCGATATGGCTTGAGAAAAGGAAGCAGACGTTTCGGTGGAAATCTGAAAGGATTTGTTGTTCTGCACAGTATCGTCACGATTTGGATTTGCCAATTCAATCACCTGCTTTCTGTCGGCTGTTCCTCAGATACCTGACGCAGCAGCTCTCTGTCTGCGTTGTTCATCTGAATCTGATAAATATCCTGATAGATTCCCTTGTGGGAAATCAGCTGATCGTGGGTTCCGATGTCCGCTACCTTTCCTTCATCAAGCACCAGAATGCGGTCGGCCTGCATCAGGGTGGTGACCCGGTGGGAGATCAGGATGATGGTCGCGCTGCCCATCTTCTCCTTGAGCTCCTGTCGAATCTTCGCGTCGGTTTCTGCATCCACCGCCGAAAGCGAGTCATCAAAGATCATCACCGGCGCATTCTGGGTCAGCATCCGGGCGATGGCCACCCGCTGCTTCTGTCCGCCGGACAGGGTCACACCCCGCTCGCCCACCACCGTTTCATACCCATTGGTAAAGCTTTCGATGGCTTCATCCACACAGGCGGAACGAGCTGCCTTGCGCACATATTCCATCATCCGCTCGCTGTCCTTTTCCGGGCAGGCAATGCCGATATTTTCCCGTATCGTTCTGGAAAACAGGAATGGCTCCTGCAAAACGATGGACACATTTTGCGCAGATGTGCGCGGCTGATTTGATTGATGTTCACGCCGCCGATGGTGATTCTGCCGCCGCCCTCCTCCAAATCGTACAGACGATTGAGCAGATGCATCAGCGTCGTTTTTCCGCTGCCGGTCCCGCCCAGAATGGCAAAGGTCTTGCCTGCTGGAATGGTGAAGGAAACATCGTTCAGCACCGGCTTCTGGTTTTCATAGCTGAAGGTCACATGCTCAAAGCAGATGTCACGGTCCATCGGAGGGGTCAACGCCTCCGGCGGGTCCTGCTCCGGCTGAGCGTGCAGGATATAGCTGATACGGCTGATAGAAACGCCGGTTTTGCTCATCTCTGCCAAAATTTTTCCCAGCGCACGCACCGGCCAGTTGAGGGTTGCATTATAAGAAACAAACGCCAGAAATTCACCCAGCGTGATTTCGCCGTTGACTGCGCTGACGGTTCCGACTGCAATGACCGTCAGCACCTGCAAAGCGGTGATCAGGTCACCGGTGCTCCAATAGGCGGTCATCATATGTCCCAGGCGAATCCAAAGCTCCGAAAAGGCATTGTTCTTTTCGTCAAAGCGTTCGATTTCAAAATTCTCCCGTCCAAATGCACGGACCACCCGCACACCGGTCAGGTTTTCCTGTACCGTCGAAGACAGTTTTCCTTCGGCGATGTCGGCACCCATAAAGCGGTGGGAGATCTTCCCCTGAAAATAGAAGGAGTAAAAAACGATGATTGGGATAAAACCACCGCAACCAGAGAAATCTTTACATTCATCGAAAACATGATGCACATAGTCATCACAATCAAAAAGACGATACGGAATACTTCTACCATCTGTGCACTGACAAAGTTGCGGACGACCTCGACGTCGGAGGTGCAGCGCTGGATGATATCGCCGGTCTGATGCGCGGTATGCCGGGAAAACGGCAGCTTCTGGATATGCCCGAACAGTTCGTCACGCAGCGACTTGATCGCGCGCTCGGAGGCTTTAGCTGTGTTGAGGCGGGCAAAAAACTGAATATGCCGGACAGCACCGCTGTCACCAACACTGCGGCAGCTGCAAGCAGCAGGACACTTTTTGACATCGCTCTGCATCAGACGGTCCAAACCCAAAGTTTGAAACCATCCCGGCATCTTCCCCGCTGCCGATAACCGAATCTACGGTCATGCGGATAATCTGTGGGGTCAGCGAGTTACACGCGGTATTGAGCATCGAGCAAATCAGTCCCAATGCAAACAGCCCCAAACTGCCGCGTACAAAGCGGACCATCAGCTGTACCGCATCTTTTCGTTCATTCTTCCGCAAACAAATCACTCTCCTTTTGATAACTCATTTTCTCCTTTACAAGCCTTTTTCTCTCTTCCTCCTTTTCTGTTGTCGCAGACAGACAACGAACACTACTTCCCCGCGTTCGGTCTTATCTGCTAAAACAAAAAATAAAAAAGCACCCCTGCTGATAAAAACAGGGATGCTTTTACGCAAAAATACCGCAGACCACCTGTGTGGTCCTATACAAAGCTATCGGTCGACCCATTTTGCGACCGAAACGCAATCAACAGCACTCGCTCACCTTCGGCGAAAGCATACCCTGATTATTGCATTGTCTGTTCCGTTCCATTCTTACGATCATTGTCATGCTATTCGCCTCCTTTAGTGATTGATTTTTCTTCGATTATATACCTGAAACCGCTATTAGTATACTCCCTTGTACGAACCATGTCAAGAGGATTTTGACAAAAAATACAAAAAACTATTGGAATCACTCACCCTATTTGTCAAAACCTTGGAATCCTCCTTCTACGGTTCTCTGACAAAGATAGCGCGGGAACGCATCTCTCCGCTTTCATCCGGCTCGATGTGGTAGAATCCGACCGGAACGGTCAGGTTTTTTGCAAATTCTGTGTATGCCGGTTCGTCCTCCCTCAAACCGGATGGCAAGTCCGCAGCTGACCGATACAGCCCGCGGGGTTGGCATAACCCGGATTGGGAACAGCTCCTTGGCTTTCTTTTCGGTCTGCATGGTATCGGTCGTGTTGTAAAAGGTCATGGCATAGTAGCTTTTGGTATCCATTTTCTTCTTTCTCCTTTATTATGGTTGATTATCTGCCTTCACTGAGCTTCCAGATTTCTTTTTTCATATTGAGCGATGGTGCGGTCGGAAGAAAAATAGCCGGCATTGGCAATGTTGACCAGCATCTTCCTTGCCCACGCCATTCGGTCCCTCATAAGAATCCAGCAGCTTTTCCTTGGCACGGATATACTCCTTCAAATCCAACAAGGTCATAAAGTAGTCCTTGCTCAACATCTCCTTGTACAGCCTGCACAGCGGCAGCGGGTCGCCGATGCGGATCATCTTTTGTCGATGATAAAATCCACCAGCTTTTGAATCTCTTCATCGCGTTTGTCATACAAGGTCTGCGAGCAGTATCCTCCCTCGGCGTACAGCTTGATGACCTCGTCGCTGCTTTTGCCGAAGATGCAGATGTTCTCCTCTCCGACCAGGTCGTGGATTTCCACATTGGCTCCGTCCATCGTACCCAGGGTAATGGCGCCGTTGAGCATCAGCTTCATATTGCCGGTGCCGCTGGCTTCCTTGGAGGCAAGAGAAATCTGCTCTGAAATATCGCAGGCTGGAATCAGCTTCTGCGCCCAGCTGACGTTGTAGTTTTCCACCATCACAATCTTCAGATACGGACGCACCCGCTCATCCGACTCGAACAACTGCTGCAAGCAGAGGATGAGGTGGATGATATCCTTTGCAATGGTATATGCAGGCGCTGCCTTGGCTCCAAAGATGATGGTAATCGGTCGCTGGGCAGCCGCCCGTCCAAAATCTCAAAATATTTCCAGATGGCGTACAGTGCGTTCATCTGCTGGCGTTTATACTCGTGCAGGCGTTTGATCTGGATGTCGTAGATGGAGTTTTCATCCACCAAAATCCCCTGTGCAGCAAACTCCTGTGCCAGACGGTGCTTGTTGTTCTGCTTGATTTGCAGCAGCTTTTGCAGCACCTCTTCTTGTGTATATTCCAGCAGTTTTTGCAGCTGTTGGGCATCCTTCTTCCACCCTTCCCCAATCAGCGAGCTGATGGTGTCGCTCAATTCCCGGTTGCAGAGCATCAGCCAGCGCCGCGGCGTAATTCCGTTGGTTTCATTGTGAAAATGCTCCGGTAGAGCTGGTAGAAGGCTTTCAATTCGCTTTCCTTTAAAATCTCGGTGTGCAGCTTTGCCACACCGTTGACCGAAAAGCCATAATGCAGGTCGATGTGCGCCATGTGAACCCGATGCTCCTGGTCGATGATGGCGGTCTTTGGGTCGCTGCACAGCGCTTTTGCCCGTTTGTCCAGATGTTCGATGATAGGCACCAGCTGCGGAACCGCCTGCTCCAGATAATCCAGCGGCCAGGTTTCCAGCGCCTCTGCCAGAATCGTGTGATTGGTATAGGCGCAGGTCCGGCTGACGATGCGCACTGCCCGGTCAAAATCCATTCCTCGCTGCACCAACAGTCGAATCAGCTCCGGGATAATCATGGTCGGGTGGGTATCGTTGATCTGGATGACCACCGCCTGATCCAGCTCTTCTAAGGAATAGCCGTGCGCCTGTGTCTCCTCCAGAATCATCTGTGCTGCCGCACTGACCAGAAAAATACTGCTGGTACACCCGAAGCAGCCTGCCCTCGCGGTCGCTGTCATCCGGGTAGAGGAAAAGGGTCAGATTGCGGCAGACGTCGGTCTTATCAAAGTCGATGCCCTGCTCGACCAGCTCTTCCTCGGTCTGCTCCAAATCGAACAGCTTGAGGACCGTCCGTTCCGGCGCCTGATAACCGGTCACATCGACCTCGTACATCCGCGCTGTTACCTGCTGTTCCCCAATCTGCACTGGATAGCACACCTCGGTGCGGCGCATCCAATCGCCGGGCTTTCTCCAGCGGTCCGGGTACTCCTTCTGCTGATTTTGCTCAAACCGCTGACGAAACAGCCCGAAGTGGTACGCCAGTCCGACGCCCTCTCCATACAGTCCCAAGGTTGCAATCGAATCCAAAAAGCAGGCTGCCAGTCTGCCCAGTCCACCGTTGCCCAGCGAAGGCTCTGCTTCCAGTTCCTCGATGGCAGCCAGCGAACGACCTTGGCTTTGCAGCAGGTTGTCCACCTGCTCATAGAGCCCTAAATTGAGCAGATTGTTTCCCAGCAGCCTGCCCACCAAAAACTCCGCCGAAAGATAATACAGTTTTCTTCCCTTTTCGTCCCGTTTTGGCAGCTGCTGCGTTTTTTCCTGTGTCATCGACAACAGCGCCTGATACAGCTGCTCATCGGTGCAGCTCTTCCAGTCGGTTTGAAAATGCTGCTCTAAAAAACGCTCGATATATTCTTTCATCTGTCAACCCTTCTTTATCTCCTGCTGTTCCTTCTGCTTTGCCCGGATGCCTGTCTTGTACTGCGGCATCCTCCAGCTTGCCTGATTCAGCCGCCTGATCTGTTTTGCCAGCTTTTTGTCCGCCTGACCTTCCAGCATCCGCCAGCTCCAGTTGTCCCCGACGGTGGACGGTGTATTCATCCTTGCGGTCGATGGCAGGTTCAAAAGTCCTGCATCGGCGCGATTGCCAGCTCACAGCAGCTGTTCCATGCTGCCCGAATCATTGCCCGAGGAAAAGTCTGCCTCTTTTTTGACTCCCAGATAAGCGGATACCATCCTGCGCTGCTGCTTGTCGAGGGCAACTGCCCACCCTCGGGTGGTATCATTGTCGTGGGTACCGGTATAGATGACTGCCCGCTTGGGACAGTTGTGCGGCAGATAGCTGCTTTGCTCCTGCACAGAAAAAGCAAACTGCAAAATCTTCATGCCCGGCAGACGGTAGTGGTCGCGCAGCTGCTCCACATCCCCGGTGATGATGCCTAAATCCTCGGCAATCAGCGCCGTATCGGGCAGTTGTTGAAACAAGGTATCGAAAACTTCTCGCCCGGACCCTTCTCCCATCTTCCGTTTTTCTGCGGTGGGTGCGTTTGCGTCGATGGCATAATAGCCTGCAAACCCACGAAAATGGTCGATGCGAGTCAGGTCGAACAGGCGGCTCATCGCCCGGATGCGGGCAATCCACCAGTCAAATCCCTCTTTCTCCATCACATCCCAACGGTACAGCGGATTTCCCACAGCTGACCGGTTTTGGAAAAGTAGTCGGGCGGACAGCCTGCCACCCGCAGCGGGTGAAAATCTTCATCATACTCAAACAGACGACTGTTGACCCAGGTGTCACAGCTGTCCGGCGCCACATAAATCGGAATGTCCCCAATCAGACGCACGCCTTTTCGATTGCAGTATTCCTTGAGCTTCGCCCACTGCTCAAAAAACAGGTGCTGCACCCAGCAGTGGTACTCCATCTCCTCCTGCAATCGTTCTTTCCACAGTTTTAATGTCTGTCGGTCGCGCTTTGCCAGCGGAGCATCCCACTGCTGCCACGGCTTGCCTCCCATCTGCTGCTTGAGTGCAAGATACAGTGCATAATCATCCAGCCAATCCTGCTCTGCAACAAACCGTTGTACCTGCTCCCACAAGGCGCTGTCCTGCTTTGCCCGTGCAAAGGCTAGGCGCAGCAGCTGCGGCTGATTGCGGTGCAATTTTTCAAAGCATACCTGATCTGCACGGCTTCCCCAGTCCAACCGGTCACATTCCTCGCGCTTGAGCAGACCCCATTCGATCAGCTGCTCCAGGTCGATCAAATCCGGGTTCCCCGCAAAACCGAATCGGACTGGTAGGGAGAATTTCCGTTGCCTGCCGGTCCCACCGGAAGGATCTGCCACCAGCTCAGTCCCGCCTGATGGCAAAAGTCGGCAAACCTCCGGCATGGTTTCCCAGCGTCCCCACTCCGTACCGACCGGGAAGGCTGGTGATGTGCAGCAGGACACCGCTGCTCCGTTTCATAAAAACTCCCCCTTTACTTCATTTTCTTCTGCATAAATTGTACCGCAAAATCGACCTTGTGTATAGACTTTCCTTTCTCTGTACTGCGCTTTTCTGCTGGTGTTCGACAGTTTTTGATATTTTTACCAAAGAAGCTTCGATATTTCTACCCTTCTTCACCAAAAAGCAAAAAATGGTATCACGTATGCATAAAATTTCTTTTAGCTTGACACTTTTTAATAGAACCGTAAAATTATCCTGCTTCTATCAAGTCCATCTTGTGACAGAAAGGAGAATCCTTATGACGAAACATCTGCCTACCCGTCTGCTGACGCTGCTGACTGCGCTAAGCCTTTCGCTGCTCTTCACCGCTTGCGGCGCTTCCAGCAAAGGTCAATCGTCCGAAACGGCAATGGATGCCGAAGTGGAGGAGGTCATCTATGAAAACACCGCAGCCGAAGCTCCTGCCGACAAAGCCAACAGTATGCTCAGCGACCCGCTTGCACAGACCTCTATGCCGGATGGGTTGAATCTCAAGCTCATCTGGCGCGCAAATCTTTCGATGGAAACGCTGGAGTTTGACAAGACCTTGCAGCAAGTTTCCGCCCTGGTATCCGAGCTGGGCGGCTTTATCGAAAGCTCTTCCTCCTCCGGCGGTTCGGATGCCAGCGGCAACTACATCAATCAGTATGCTTCCATCACCGCACGCATCCCTTCCAAGGACCTCAATGGCTTCATCAGCCGCCTCAACGATTGCGGCACCATCACCAACCAGCGGCTTTCCAGTGAAAACATCTCGCTGGAATACGCCGACACCGAAGCGCGCAAGCAGGCGCTGCAAACCGAATATGACCGTCTGATCGAGCTGATGGCACAGGCGGAGAACATCGACACGGTCATCGCCATCGAAGCAAGGCTGTCAGAGGTCCGCTTACAGCTGGATTCCCTGTCCCTCGCAGCTGCGCACCTATGATAATCTGGTGGATTACTCCACCGTCTACTTGGATGTGCAGGAGGTTCGCAACCTCAGCGGAACCAACGCCACCACCATCCCCGAGCGCATTTCCAACGGACTTTCCAACACTCTGTACGGAATCAAGGTCTTCTTTGAAAACCTGTTGGTCTTTCTGGTGGTCAATCTGCCGGTCTTTCTGCTTCTGGCGGTTGTCATCCTCTTGATTATATGGGTACTTCGATTGATTCGCCGCAAACGTTCTCAAAAGAATGAGCCCATTCCTTCTGCTGCTCCACCAAAATCTGATGACGAACCGGTGGATTCTCCTGATAAAAACAACCGTTAATCTCCCACTGGAACCGATTTTGTTTGTTTTAAACCCCAGCCAGCGAATTGGTTGGGGTTTAAGCGCTGTTTTTCCAATAATTTTATTTGCAAAAAAGGGCAAAAAATGGTACACTTTTTATATCAATTTTGCACCTTTTAAAAAGTAAAAAATGTGAAGGAAGTGTTCCTCGTTGTTCACACTCATTGCCGATGTCATTGCCAACAATATCCTGCTGTTCCGTATACTGGGCTCCATTCTGATTTTCATTCTGTTCTGGACGCTGAAATCGCCTGTTACCAAGCTGATTATCAAGCTGCTGGATAAGCTGCTCAACCGCAAGCGCCAGATTGCCGACCATTCCACCCTGACCTTTGTGCTGACCCCATTAAAGAGCTTTTTTGCCGCCAGCGGCATCTATCTGGCTCTGGTCAACCTGAATCCTTCTGCCGGCATGGAGCATTTCCTGCTGAAGGTGTACCGCATCAGCGTCATCATCATCGTCACCGGATTCTTCTGCGACTGTGTGACTGCGCCTCCGACTCCTTCTTCCGCTTTGGCAACAAGCTGGACGAGCAGCTGGACGTCAACCTCAACAAAACGCTGATGACCTTTTTTGAAAAAGGCGCTCAAGGTGCTTTTTGATTGTCCTTGCCGCCATTGCCATCCTCAGTGAAACCGGAACCAATGTCACCACCATCATCACCGGTCTTGGTCTGGGAGGTTTGACCTTTGCGCTGGCAGCACAGGATACAGCACAGAACCCTCTTTGGCGGTCTGGTCATCCTGCTGGACAAGCCGTTTGCGGTCGATGACTGGATTTCTACTCCAAACATCGAGGGGTTGTCGAGGACATTACCTTCCGCTCCACCCGCATCCGCACCTTCCCGAACGCTCTGGTGGTTGTACCGAACTCTTCTCTGGTGTCCTCCCCCATTACCAACTGGTCCCGAATGAACAAGCGCCGTGCCACCTTCTCCATCGGATTGACCTATGATACTCCGAAAGAGAAGATGGAAGAATGTGTCGCTCGCATCACCGAAATGGTCAACTCCAACGAGGAGATTCTTGCCGACGACACCGTCATCCGCTTCAACAGCTTTCAAGACAGCAGCCCGGAAATCTCGTTGATGTGCTTTACCAAACCGACCTCCTTCTCCGACTTCCAGCGCATCAAGGAGCAGGTCAACTACGGCATCATGCAGATTGTGGAAGATTTGGGACTCAGCTTTGCCTTCCCGACCCAGACGCTGTATGTCCATCCTGACAAATAAACTTGCTTTTTATCCAAGGCAGCTGTAAAAAGAACCTCTGTCCATCAAACAAACCGATGGACAGAGGTTCTTTTCTTTTTGAGGATTTTTTATAGTTTATAAGCCCAGCGCCTTTTTCACAAACAACTGCGCTTCTGCAATCGTCTGCCAGTAGGCTTCGCCGCTTCCGCGGTCATGGCTTCCCTTTGCCAGAACACGCAGCAGAACCGGATTTTCGCTCCGGTTACATTCCTGCATCCGCGCAGCAAACTTTTTGCCGTGATAAGGCGGGACGTTGTTGTCGCACTCTCCGGTCTGGATATAGACGCTTGGGTAGGAGGTCTGCTTGACATTGTGATACGGCGAATAGCTCAGGATGTACTCAAACATCTCCTTGCTCTCCCGTGGGTTGCCGTACTCGGTGATGTACATCGGTCCTCTTGCATCCTCAGTAAAATGAATCATATCGGTGTGCGGCACCGAGTCGATAACACAGCCGAACAGCTCCGGTCGCATGGTCACAAGGGTCGATACCAGCAGACCGCCGTTGGAGCAGCCGCAGATGACAATCTTCTTCGGATTGGTCCATCCGTCGGCAATCAGCTTTTTGGTAACGCCAAAAAAGTCGCCGTAGCAGTTCTTTTTGTGGAACATCATCCCTTCCTCATGCCAGCCGGTTCCATACTCGCTGCCGCCGCGTAAGGTCGCCATCACATAGATTCTGCCCTGCATCGCCCAACGCGCAATGTCCAATCCGCCCACCTTATCGGTTGCCCAGGAAGTGCCGGGATGTTGTAGCCGCCATATCCGTAAATCCGGTCGGTGTCTGTCCATCCGGCTTTACATCCTTGCGGCGGACCATAAAATAGGGAATCATCTTGCCGTCGCTTTCGGACGGTGCGAAGAGCTGCTCCACCACCACATCGGGATAGCTTTCGTCGCTTGAGCGCATCGCAATCTCCATGCGTTCTCCATCAAAACGCAGCAGGACTGGCGGAAAAGCAAAGGACTCAAAGGTGAAGTAAGCTGCGTCTTCTGTTCGTCCCGAGAGAGAAAGGGTTCCAAACTTGGCAGGAAGTGGGATTTCAGTTTCTCCATCTTTCTTAACGCAAACGATTTTCGCGCTGACATTGTCCATCATCGTCAGGTACAGCTTTCTGTTCAGAACGAATCCGCCGTCCAAAACCTCGGTCTTCTCTGCTCGAACGACCTTTGCCTGCTGCAAGGTCTGTCCCTTTTCTACCATGAGCAGCTCTCCGAGGGCGCTGGCTTCTTTGGAAATAAAATAGTGGCAGTCGTCGATGGTGTCAATGTACTCCACCTGCATTCCTTTTCCTTGACTCAAATCACAGATGCTGCCGCTCTCCTCTTCAATGGCAAAATAACGGAAATGAGAGTAGTCGTCCATCATCTCTGCCATCAGATGCTTTTTGTCAGAGGAAACGTTCACACTTCCTAAAATTGCATTGCCGCGGTCCTCCATCAGCACCCGAAGGGTATCGGTGTAAACATCATACGCACAAACGCGGGAGCGACAGGTCTGTGCCTGCGAATCCGAAAGGGTATCCACATAGTAAACGATTGCCCGGTTCTTCGACCAGCTGGCGCCGAAGGTATCCCGAATGGTGGAAAGGATTTTTCTCTTCTCACTGTCAATCAGCAAAATGTTCTGGCGAGGATCTCCGTCGTACAGACCATGTACCATCAGCAACTTCTGGTCGCTTGGGCAGGCGCGCAGGCTGCTGGCTGTATAATTGGGAACGGTGTCCCGCTCAAACAACAGCTCTTCGTTCTGCATCTGCTGGTCCAGACAAACCAGTTTAAAATTTCCATCCTGCGGCTTGGTCGCAGTAAGCTTTCCGTTCCACATTCCAATCTGCGTGTACAACGGACGTCGTTTCTGACTTTTCAGCTCTGCAATTTTGTCCGCAAGCTCCTTCTGGTCAAACCATCGGTCGGTAAATTCATTCTCCTGTTTGACCCAGTCCAGCACCTTCGGGTTAAGTGCCTGCTTTAATTCACAGTATGGATCCGGCAAAATATGCCCGAAAAACTCCTCGCTGAAATCAGATTTTTTCAAATTTCGGATAATTGTACGCCATACAGACCACCTTTCTCTGAAGCATTTCGTTCTGCGCAAAATTGTGCGCTTAATTACCCTTATTATAGCAACCATCACCAGAATTTGCAACAAATTAAACAGAAAAATCTACTATAAATTTTATTTTTTGTAAAATTCGTTATTGCTCTTCCCTTTCTGTTCTATGCTTTCTTGCTTTTCTTTTTTATCCTGCCGGACAAACCTCGAATCGACAAAAGTCGCAGCATATCGACCTGTCATCCTGCATTTTATGCGCAAAAAAGCTTGTTTATTTCAAAACAATCGAAAATATGGTAAAAAACGTTTCTTTCTTGCAAAAAGTATAGTATAATATGGTCAGTATTTTTGAAAGTGAGGGAAACACTATGCAAAAAATGAGAGCAAACTCGGTGGATATGTTGAACGGACCGCTTCTTCCGAATATTTGGGTCTTTTCTGTTCCGCTGATGCTGACCAACCTGCTGCAGATGTTGTTTCAGGCGGCAGATACCGTCGTCGTCGGACGCTTTGCCGGACAGCAGGCACTGGCTGCTGTTGGAGCAACTGGTTCCCTGTGCTTCCTGCTCATTGCATTGTTCAATGGGCTAAGTATGGGAAGTAACGTTCTGATTGCCCGTTACATCGGCGGCGGAAACCACGAGAAGATTGAAAAATCGGTACACACCTCCATTGCTATGTCGATCTATTGCGGCTTGTTTCTGGTGGTTGTAGGCTTTTTTATGTCTCGACCCATGCTGGAACTGATGTCCACCCCAAGCGACATCATCGATATGAGCGAACTGTATATGCGTATCTATTTTGTCAGCGCCTTCTTCGGTCTGATCTACACCTTTGGTTCCTCGATTCTGCGCTCCAAAGGCGACACCAAACGCCCACTCTTCTTCCTGTTTATCAGCGGCATGACCAACGTGGTCCTGAACCTGGTCTTTGTCATCGTCTTTCACATGAGCGTTGCCGGCGTTGCACTTGCCACCGTCATTTCGCAGGCGCTGGCTGCCCTTCTGGTGTGCATCACCCTGATGAAGGAGCCGGACGCTACCCATCTTGACCTGCACAAACTGCGCATCGACCGCGCTATGGCAATGGAGATCATCCGAATCGGCGTACCTGCCGGTTTGCAGGGCATGGCATTCTCCTTGAGCAACGTAGTCGTTCAGTCGAGCATCAACTCCTTTGGCTCTTCGGTCATCGTTGCCGGCAACAGCGCCAGCAACAACATCGAGAACTTTGTCTACATCGGAATGTCCGCCTTCACACAGGCTTGCATCACCTTCACCAGCCAGAACGTCGGCGCGCAAAATCTCAAACGTGTCAAGAGCATCTTCAATCATTCGATGGTGCTGACCACTTTAAGCGCCATGCTGATGGGCTTTTTGGTCTGGTTCTTCGGCGAATCGCTGCTTGCTTTCTACACCAGCGACCCTGCTGTCGTAGAAGCCGGTATGCTCCGCCTGTTCTGGGTGTCCATGTTCCTTTTCCTCAATGGCATCCTCGACGTCTTTGTTTCTTCCCTGCGCGGCATGGGCTACTCTTCTTTACCCACCATCGTCATGCTTGTCGGAATCTGTGGCGTGCGCCTGTTGTGGTTGCTGCTCATTTTCCCAATGCATCGCACACTGACCACCATCTATCTGTGCTTCCCACTGAGCTGGACAATTACCAGCGTTGTCCTCGGATTCATCTGGCTGTACTGTTACAAGCACATGATCCGCACCAACGGACAACAGGCACAAAATGCTTAAAGCAGCTTTTCCTGTTGAACCTTCGGCAGTCCGTTTCTGGGACTGCCTTTTTTATTGATGCAAAAAGTGGAATTTGTCATTCTTAATGATCATTCTTAGGAGATAAGCTGATTCCCCTTCAAAATTCATCATATTTGTTGTGCAAATATGATAATAACCATCTTAACACTTAAGCGAAGTCACGATTTTGATTGTATGCCGGTTTTTTCATTGAAAAGGGAAAATATCTATGTTAAGATTATAACATAACAATCTCAACCGAATCATTTTCACACTAGGAGGATTACTAAAAATGAAACCATTATCTGAAAAAGTTGCTATTGTAACCGGCGCCGGACAGGGAATCGGAAAAGGAATTGCGCTTTGTTTAGCCAAACGCGGTGTCAAAGTCGTTGCCACCGGTCGCCGTCTGGAGCCAATCGAACAGACCATCAAGGAAATCAAGGAATTCGGCGGCGAAGGCTTTGCTATGAGCTGTGATTCCGCTGACAGAGCAAAAGTAGAAGAAGTCGTAAAAGCCACCGTAGAAGCCTATGGAACTGTCGACGTTGTTGTCAACAACGGACAGGCAATCGTTCCTTCCGCACCGGTCGAAGAAACCAGCTACGACAATATGCTCAAGGCATGGGAGAGCGGTGTGATTGGCTCTCTGAACTATATGCAGGCAGCCTTCCCATACATGAAAGAGCAGCACGAAGGCAGAATCATCAACTTCGCCTCCGCTACCGGTATGTTCGGTATTGCCGGTCAGCTGGCTTATGGCTCCAACAAGGAAGCTCTGCGTGGCTTGACCAAGATTGCAGCCAAAGAGTGGGGACAGTACGGCATCTGTGTCAACGTTGTTCTGCCGGGTGCTGAATCTCCTGCTGCAAAAGCTTGGGCAGAAAAATTCCCAGAAGAATATGCAAAACAAGTAGAATTGAACCCAATGAAACGCTTTGGCGATTCCGAAACCGACATCGCTCCTGTCGTTGCCTTCTGGCTGGACCGGATTCCTGCTACTTCTCCGGTCAGAGCGTGATTGTAGACGGTGCAAACTCCATCATGCCGTAATCAAAATGCCCGATTCTCCGCAAAAGATTTCACCTTACAAAATTTTTTGCAATACCAAAGGACGATATGACTTTGGTCATATCGTCCTTTTTGATTTTATGTCCTCTTACTGTGCTTACATGAAAGGTTGCTCATCTCCCGAAAGGAGACTCAATACAAGGACAACATCGTCCTCGTGTGTATTATAGGTTTCTCCATTCATTGGATGAAGCCATTGCGAACAGATAAAACGAAAAAGATTCTTTGCCCTGAAACTTTATCTGCATATCCTCTTAATGCAGGATTCCTTCCTCGTACAATCCGCGGCAAAGTTTTCCTTTTTGTGCTCCTCTTCCGTATCGGCGGGCAGCATACATATAGGCTTCAGATTTTCCCGCGGAGTCCCCAAAGGAATGGCACATCCATCGCCAGAGAATACCCACAGGGGCTGTCACTTCCCTTAATTAAACATTCTATAACAGAAGCGATAACATCATCAATCGTACCATTCTGGAGGACTGTTGTAGGAGGAACATTTCCTGAAATCTTCATTTTATCCCCGATTGCTTCCTTCAATTCTGCCAAATCCTCACAGTTATCTACGCTGAAGGATGGAAATCCCATTTCCGGCAAATCCTTCCAGAAATGCTTGGTTTTTCCACAAATATGAATCCCCGGAATCGAACCGGTAATTTCCTTAATTCCTGCCAGTAAATCCATAAAGTGTGGTTTGGAAAATTCGTGGAACATCTTATTGCTAATCAAATTCCCAGAAGTCGCCGGGTCCGCCAGACCAACCACTGCATTTGGAAAAATTTCCCGGTTATATTTGATCCATTTTAAAGTACACTGGACACTAAAATCCAACAATCGGTGTGCATTTTCCTTATCACGAATCATATCCCGCATCAGCATCTCCGGTGAACGAATCGAAATCGCTGTCGTCATCGGTCCTGAACCACCGGTCACCACCATACAACGTCCATCCATCCGCTTCTGAACCTCTTTTGCCCAAGCAATCTTCTCCTGCAAAAACGGATTGGTTTCCGGGTCAAAAACAAGATCATCCAGCTGATCATAATTCTTTAAAACATGCCACTGATGTAATCGGTGCTATTTTCAGGGTATACCACCTTTGAGCCGACTGCTTCTCCCACTCCACGCAAGGAAAGATTGGTGTTTGCATACATCCCACTACCGCCAAACTCTCTTTGCCTGTTCTGCAACATCAAACTGTACGTCCATCGAACGACGGTATTCTCCCAATGTATAGCCGTACAGATGCACAAACGAATCTGGACCACCTGTACTGAACGGGATGTGGTCAACCACCTCTCCCATCGCATAAGCCTTCATTCGCTCCATGCTTGTCATCGTATCAGGATACTTTGCCGCTTCCCTTTTTTAGTGTTGCGTAATCCATATTGAACCTCCTGACATCATTTTAAGTTATTATAAATTTTATTTCCGATAAACTGAATAAGCTGTACCAATATTACCAGAATCGCCACAGTGGAGTACATGATTGTATCGTTGAAGTTGTTATATCCATATCGAATCGCAACGTTTCCCAAGCCGCCTGCACCAACCATACCAGCCGTTGTAGATGCATTCAATGCTGCCACTGCGCTGAAGCAAATAACAGAAGAGATTCCCGGTATAGCTTCTACCAGAATTACATGCCAGATAATCTGAAAGGTGGAAGCCCCAAAAGATTTTGCCGCCTCAATCGCTTCTCTGCTAACTTGGTCCATATGTCCTTGAATCAATCGTGCCATATAAGGCGACATTGTGATACATAATGGAAAATTGCCGCTTTAACACCAATAGAAGATCCGGTGATAAATCTCGTTACCGGGATCAAAGAAAACATCAAAATTACAAATGGGGAAAGAACGAATTAAGTTAATCAAAAAATCCATGACACGGGAAATCAGAGGATTAGGATGAAGTCCATCCTCTTTTGAAACATCCATAATAACTGCAAGAATAAATCCAACAACAGTAGAAATCAGTACTGTCCAAGCCATAACCGTCATCGTAGTCAAAAATGCCGGCCAGATAACTTGCGTAAGATATTGCTCTAAAAGAAAGCCTTTCCATTAGTTTTGTCCTCCTGCCGCATAGTAAAGAAATTTTTGCTCTTGCAGAAAATTTTTCAAATCTTCTGTTTTGGAGGGTGTCGTGGTAACAACAACCTCTGTAAAAAGGCAATCCTTTGTAGTCATTTGTGCTAGTTGAAAGTATTTTTGCTCCAAATTGATCATGCGTAAAATGAATGGCATCCAATTGATCTGTTGACAAAATAAAAGAGACTACCTCTCCATCTTCCTGATAAGTGTGGTCTTCTTTTCCAAGCAGTGTCATTAATGCTTTTGGTTTTTGCAAAAACACCTCTTTAACTGCACCCGCTGCTGAAATTTTACCATTTTCCAGAATGGAAATCGTATCACAAACTTCTCGAACTACTTCCATCTGATGTGTAACTACGATAATGGTTAATCCCAACTTTTGATTGATGTCCCTAAGAAGATGAAGAACCGATTGGGTAGTCTTCGGATCTAACGCAGAGGTGGCTTCATCACATAATAAAATATGTGAATCAAGAGCTAACGCCCTTGCAATAGCAACTCGTTGTTTTTGCCCGCCCGAAAGAGTAGAAGGTCTTGCATCTATTTTGTCAGAAATTTCTACCAATTCCAGCAATTCCCGAACTCGTTTATCTATAATATTTTTATCATATTTCCAGCATTTCATTGGAAGAGCAACATTTTTATAAACGCTCCTCCGCTCTATCAGAGAAAACTGTTGAAAAATCATTCTATTCCTTTTCTCAATTCCCCTAATCTGCTGCTTATTTAAACCTTTAATTTCTGTCCCATCAATTTTAAGACTTCCACTCTGATATGGTTCCAAAGCATTGATACACCGCAAAAGTGTTGATTTACCTGCTCCACTCCTGCCGACCAGACCATATATTTCCCCTGTCTGAATCGTCAAACTAATATCCTTCAGCACCTCCAAAGAGCCGAACGATTTACAAAGTTTGTTTATTTCAATCATACTGATACCTTCCTCAAATGACAGTACCGGTTATTATTTCACTATCTTAAAATACCGTTGAAAGATGATAGATTAGGAAGAAGGAATAATCCTTCTTCCTAATCTATCTGTTTATTCAGCTACCTCAAATAAAACTTTCCATGCAAGGCTTGGTTTATTCTGTTCTGCGATTCTCTCCAGCTGTGTTTCGCTTGCTAATGCAGCCATGAAATCATCAACCCACTGTGTCTCTTTATCTTCTTCTCTAACAACTGCAATGATTGGATAAGAAATGTTCTCTTCAAACAGCTTCAGCAAATTAAAATTATATTTTGCCTGCGACTGGTTGCTGAAAAAGCTCATAGCCAAATCAACATCTCCATCCATAGCAGAAAAACGTGAGAACATGTCCATCTCTACCAACTGAAGATTTTTGGATTTTCAATAATATCAAAGGTTGTGTATAGGCTGTCCTCCGGGATTTCTTTGAGCTTCAGCCAGCCAATTGATTGCAGATCTTCCAAGTTGATAGAGAGATTGGAGGCATCATCTGCAACAGCAATCGAAGCCCCTGTCCGGCACTTCTTCTAATGTTTTATATTTTTTCGATGCAATGCAATCCATTGAAGACATGATGTATGGTTCACACGGATGCAGCCTAGTTCCGTTCGATTCATTAAATGCCAGCAAATATGGAAGGTGCTGGAAATAGTTGACATCAATGGAACCTCCGCCAAAGCTGTATTGGCTGCAACCGGGCTATCCAAACTTACAACTTCAACTGTGTATCCCCATTCTCCCATCATTTCAGGAATATAGTCTATGTAATATTCAAAACTCGGAGTAACCCCTAGTTTAATTGTGGTCTTATTTGGGTCAGCTTTTCTGGATTTTTCTTCACTTTTTTCTAACGAAGCACTATCTTCTTTCACTTCAAACAAAATCTTCCACGACAGTGTTGGGGTATTTTTTCATTGATTCGGTCTACCTGCTCCGGCTGGTAAAGGCATCCATAAAATCTTTGACCCACTGTGCATCTTTGTCCTCTTCACGAACTGCAACGACCTGTGGATACGCGATATTCTCATCAAATAATTTCAACAGATTGAAGTTATATTTTTTCTTGAGAAGTATTGCTGAAAAGCTCATTGCTAAATCAACATCCCCTTCCATTGCGGAAAAACGGGAAAACATATCCATCTCAACCAACTGTAGATTCTTTGGGTTTTCGACAATATCAAATGTTGTATATAAGCTTCCCTCCGGGATTTCTTTGAGCTTCAACCAGCCAATCGATTCCAAATCTTGCAGGTTTACTGAAAGATTCGAAGCATCATCAGCAACTGCGATAGAAGCTCCATCCGGCACTTCTTCCGGGTTTTATATTTCTTGGACGCAATGCAATCCATGGAGGACATAATATATGGTTTACATGGATGCAATTTTGTTCCATTGGATTCGTTATATGCCAACAGATATGGAAGATGCTGAATGTAGTTAACGTCGACTGAACCTTCCACCAAAGCAGTATTGGCTACCACTGGGCTGTCCAATTCAATAATCTCAACATTGTATCCCCATTGTGCCATCTTCTCTGGAATGTAGTCTGTGAAATCTCTAAAGCTGGAGGTGATACCAAATTTAATATCCTTCTTATTCGGATCTGCTGTTTTACTTGGTTTCTGTGTTTCCTCAGACTTTTTCTTCCACTTCTGCCTTTTCTTCCGGCTTTGCCTCCGCCTCTACCGACTGCTGCTCTTTGCTGCTATCTGTTTCGGCAGGTTTCTGGCTACCTCCACAGCCGACCATCATGGTTGCGCACATAACCGCCGCAAGCACCATACTCAGAATTTTTTCATAGATACTCTCCTCAATTTAAATTTATAGAAACAACCTGTATTGCTGCTTTTTCCCACTCAAAACATACGCAGGTTGTGTCCATCCTGTTAGTTATTTAATTCCGCCGCCAATTTCTGAGCTACCTTTGCCGCTTCTGCTGCATTGGCTGTGTAACAATCCGCTCCTGATTTTATCTGAGAAGTTTTTGGAAAGCGGACCACCGCCTACCATGATTTTAAACTGATCGCGGATTCCTCAGAAACCAGCTGATCAATAACACACTTCATATTCTGCATTGTGGTTGTCATCAAAGTAGACATACAGATAATCCCGCTCTTGACTTCCTTTGCCTTCTGAACAAAATCCGAAATCTGAACATCTCTGCCCAAATCGTAGACTTCAAATCCGGCAGTATCCATCATAATCTTGACCAGGTTTTTTCCAATATCGTGTGTGTCACCTTCTACTACACCGATGATGACCGGAATTTTGTGGTCTGTTCCCTCTCTCTTGAGATGTGGTTTGAGAACCTCCAGACCGTTGTACATAGCATCGGAGCAAATCAAAAGCTCTGGAACAAAGTATTCTTCCTCCTCATACAGCTCCCTGCCTTTTCCATTCCCTTGCTCAGTCCTTCGGTGATGCCTTCATACGCATCATAGCCGGCATCCACATATTCCTTGGCAACGTTTACGACCTCTTCGTCTTCCATTTCTACTACACATCGGTCCATTTCGGACAACAATCTTTCCTTATCGTTCATTTTCGTTCCTCTTTTCTGTAAAATCGATTAACCCAGGTAATTTCTGTTCGCTCCAAGATAGTTTAGACAATAATGCCCCTACAATTCCTCCTTTGCCGCAAAAACTCTGTCAAAGTCTGCCCATAGCTTTGTCCTTTCTGCCCTTCCCATCGGGTGAGCGTACACTGTTTTGTGTCAATCAGGGACTGCGTCAACTTTCCGCAAAGATGAATCACTGTGTCTGAAATCTCTCCTGCAACCGAATAAGCAACTGAAGCAGGCATGGGACATACTGATTCACAAACATTTGACTGCCTAAAATATCCACCGTTGCAATCGGGTCTGCAAATGAAATGATTTTTGCTCCTCTCTCGACTGCCATTTCCGCATAACGAACAATCCATTCCTCCACCTGCGAAAGCATCTGTTTGCCGATCGGTTTTCTCAGTGCAGAAAAACACCTTGTTCATTGGCAGCAGAGCACACAGCAGGGTAAGCGGTCCTTCTATGTTGTAAGCTACCTTTTTCCCAGCCTTTGACAACTGTGCAAGCGCTTCAAGCATTGCACACAATCTTGCTGTTTCCTGCACCTGGATTGTCATAAATTCCTCCGGCTTTGCAAAAGCAGGTTCTTTGATTCTAGCTCCCGATACCGACAAAGTAGGGGTTGCCCCTAACGCTTCTGCCAAAAAGGGTATTGCAAAACGGCAGTCTTATCCACCCACTTTGCTCCATCCTTTGTGCCACTTGGAAAATGACACCTGCATTCATATGAATGTCCTGCGGATGCGCAACCGATAGCTGTTCCAACAAACAGCTGGGGATTTGCAGATTGTCGCTCCCGTTGACACAAACAAACTTTTCCATTACCTTCCTCCAAATTGCAAGCACTTTGTAAAGAGCTTTTCATAGCCTGGTGAAACAGAAAGCTCGATATATTCGATGTTTTTGCTACTTCCTCGGCTCGTCTGCGCTCGTTTTGATTCAACAAACACAGATGTGCCCCCATCATGGAGGAGTTGCCGATGTAGCTGATTCGCTCCTTTAAGGAAGCCGGTATCAAGCCTGCTCCGGTTAGACTTTCCGGGTTCAAATGCTTTCCAAATTGACCTGCCACAATGACCCGGTCAATCTCCCGATCTTCCAAACCCAGCCGCTGCATCAACGTTAAGATTCCCGACAGGATTGCACCTTTGCAGAACTGAACCTGCCGGATGTCGCTTTGGGTCAGGTAAATATTTCTTTCCCCATCCAGGACTACCCTCCGTTTTCCCTCTTCATCGGTATTAACCAAGGCAGATTCCGATGCAATTCGTCCGGTCTTTCCGACAATTCCTTTTTCTACCACGGCTAATTGCCTCCAGCAGACCGCTACCGCAAAGACCAACCGGCGGAAGATTAGAAATGGTTTGTAGCTGTACCCCTTCATCACCCAGCGTTACGTGCTCCACCGCTCCCGGTTCTGCACGCATCCCGCAGGAAATATTCATTCCTTCCAGTGCCGGACCGGCTGCACACGAGCAGGAATACATCCTTCCTTTCTGACTCAGCACAATTTCCCCATTGGTGCCTATATCAACTAAAAGAGCTGTGTCCTCTGCCCGGTCCAGCTGGCTTGCCAGTACACCGGAAACAATATCTCCTCCAATAAAGGTGGAAACCGAAGGAATACAGTACAGGCGTGTCTGGTCATGGAGCGCAAAGCCCAGCTCCTTTGCCAAAACAGTAACCGGTTGTGTAAATACACTGCTGTACGGTGCTGTTCCTAAGCTCTTCAATGGAATCCCAAGGAGCGCATGCAGCATGGTGGCATTTGCACCCACTACCACCTCGTAGATAGCATCCAAAGCGACGTTTACCCGTTTGACCATCTCTTCCGCTGCCTTCTGTAAACGCTCCACAATGACCCTTCGCAGCTCCAATACTCCGTTGGTGTGTTCCATATCATAATGGATTCTGCTTAATACATCCAGCCCAAACGCCTTCTGCGGATTGACAAATCCCTCCTCTGCCCGAACATTGCCTGTGGCAAGGTCGATCAGAGAAACCGCAACGGTTGTTGTTCCAATATCCACCGCCAGTCCATATCGTTCCGGTTGCTTTACAAGGTCAATGGTTTTTCCTGCATAAGAAACCTTCCACAAGTGTTTTCCTGTGTAAGACCGGGCAGTTTTTCCAGCAGTGACAGCGGAGGAGCTGCTTCCCACAAAAGAGTGTCTCCCATTGCCCGAGATAAGGAATAGCCATTTTCCAACGTCGGTTTTGTTACATCTATCTGTTCGACTGTTAAAAGAGGGTTTAACTCAACATGGACCGCTTCTCCTCCCAGAACGTTGTTCGGCTTTTCCTGCAAAAGACCTTGTTCGTCCAGTTCCACTTCTCCTTGTGGGATGGTCAGGCAGGCAAGGCGGATTCCACCGGCGATTTCCTCTCGGGTCAAATACCTCTTTTCCTGTTCTGTTAAAGCAGATACCGCTCCGCTCAAGATTTTGACCTTGCATTTTCCGCAGATTCCCTTGCCATTGCAGGGACTTTCCAAAAGTATGCCCGATGAACGCAAACAATCCAGCAAGTTCATCTCTCCATGACTTTGTACTTTAAGCATCTGCCTTCTCCTTTTGCTCCATCCGTGCTATCGCTGTTTTCATCATAATGGAAATGCTCTCCACCGTCGAGGTGGTCCCCAGCCCGCACGCAGGCGCCAGCACATCCACCCCTCCATCTATGGTGCTGTTACACAGATTTTGGATGACAGCTGCATTTCCGCCTGCCAGAGCAAAGGTACTGATATTTCCGATAATTGCCATGTTCGGAAGATTTTTCCTCAGCTCCTTGATGTTTACCACTGCATCCACACTCAAACCACTGCATTTAAGCTTTGCCAATTGCGGATAAATGGTACGCAGCTGTCCGCAGATATGCACAATCACCCCTTTACAAAGTGGCTTTAACTCCTCACAAATGCGGTTGAGCGCAGGCAGGGCATACTCTTCAAATAACTTTGGTCCCAAGATTTCACCGGTGCCACTGGGGTCTGCAATGGCGATAAACTCAGCGCCTGCTTCGATTTGCGCTTTTCCAAAGGCAATCAGCTGCTCGGTAACAAAATCCAGTGCAGCATGTGCCGCTGCCTTTTCCTTGCGCAGTTCCCGATAAAACACATTTGCATCTATTAAGGAGGATGCTGTGCTGATGGGGCCGGTTATATTTCCAATGATGGCTGCATCCGGGTTGGATTGGCACAGCAAACGAATGGCATCTAAAACCACCTTTCTTCGTCCCTCGTCCATTTTGATAGGCTGAAGTTTGTTGTGTTCTGTAACGGTTCCAATCGCATATTCGCAAACGGCGGCAAGCCCTTTAGCTTTGCCTTAATGCCGGTTGTTGTAGTAATCCAGATATTCGATCAGTTCCTGTTTGAAGTGTTCCATGGAGCGGAACTCCTGCAAATACAGCAGCTCACTTTTGAGCAGCCCGAAGAAATTTTCTATCACAGCATTGTCCAGACAGTTTCCCTTGCGGCTCATGCTCTGGCGAACACCTTTCTCCCGGAGCATCTGTTGGTATTGTTTGTGTTGATATTGCCAACCCTGATCAGAGTGGAGAATCAGGCGTGTTCCGGCCGGGATCTTTGCAAACGCCTCGTCCAGCATGGTGGTTACCATGCTGAGTACAGGATGATCCGATATGGTGTAACTGACCAGATCGCTGCTGCGCAGATCGAGAATCGGAGAGACAGGTAGAGCTTCTCTCCAAACAGGCTGAACTCCGTCACATCCGTGACCCATTTCTGATTCGGCTTTTCGGCATGGAAATCCCGATTTAGCAGATTTGGTGCGATTTTGCCCACTTCTCCCTTATAAGAGCGATACTTCTTCATCCTGACACGGCAAACTAAGCCCAACTCTTTCATAAGCCGCTGGACAGTCTTGTGGTTCAGGAGGAAATTGCGCTTGCGAAGTTCTGCCGTGATCCGGCGATAGCCGTACCGGCCCCTGTTTTCGTGGTAAATCGTTGTGATTTCTTCCTTAACAGATGCATATTTGTCTTCTTTCTGCATCTGCTTCAAATGATAGTAGAAAGTTGCACGGGGTAGTTGAGCGATTGAGAGCAGAATACTGAGTGCGTGTTTTTGCCTTAGCTTCTGAACTACCAGCGTTTTTTGTGCTGGCGTCGCTCGTCTTCCAAAACCAAGGCTTGCAAATTTTTTAGGTAGTCATTCTCCGCACGCAGTCGCTGCACTTCGGCCAACAGATCTTCTTCTACCTCTTTTGGCAGCTTCTTTGACCGACCAGTGCTGCTGCGGCCCCGTCGCTCAACCGACAAGCCTTCCGGCCCTTCTTCCAAATAAATGCGTTCCCAGCGCTCTATAATTTTATGGTCGTTAATTCCAAATTCCTGCATTGCTGCATAGATACTCAGATGTTCCTTTTTCATGGTTTCTACAACCATTTTAAAATACAGCTGAGCACCTGCTTTTGCTCCACCTTGATGCAAACGCTCAACTATCCTACGGCATCCTTCCAAACCGTTTGGAGTAAATAGGTTAATGTCACTTTTCATATTTGGGATATATTCTACTCCCATATCGCCAATATAAATGAGAGCCGCACCACCATCAGCTACTCTACCAAGAAAATCAATTTTTCTTCCAATGAGAGAATCATCGATGTAGGTGCCATAACAATCCTATTTTTCAATTCCATGGTTCCAATACGAATAGGAGATAACAATTGATTCATTTTATCTTCCCCTTTCCTAGTTTCTGAATAAATGACAGGCAACAGAATAGCCCGGTTCTATTTCATGTATCATCGGTTCTTCTTGGAAACATTGTTCGCTTGCATAAGGACATCTGCTGGCAAACACACAACCTGCCCCTCTTCTTTGAGTGGTTGCCTCTCCTTTTAATGGTTGATACATCCTCTGTTTTTCTATGATTGGGTCTGCAACCGGAATGGATTCCAGCAACGCTTTGGTGTATGGGTGCTGCGGACTTTTGAATAACTGCTCAGTTCTACCCATTTCAACAATTTTTCCCAGATACATAACAGCCACTTTATCAGAGATATGTCTAACCATCGCAAGATCGTGAGCAATAAACAGGTAAGTAAATCCTCTATCTTTCTGCAATCGCATAAGAAGATTTACAATTTGCGCCTGAATGCTGACATCCAGCGCAGAAATTGGTTCATCACAAAGAATAAATTCTGGCGAAACCGCTAATGCTCTAGCAATACCAATTCGTTGCCTTTGACCTCCTGAAAACTCATGCACATAACGTGTTGCATGCTCACCCTTAATCCAACCAATTTTAGTAATTCCTGTACAGCTTCTTTCTTTTCAGCATTGCCGCTAACTAGATTATGACTGATCAATCCTTCTGAAACAATATCAATAACCCTCATCTTCGGATCTAATGAAGAATATGGATCCTGAAAAACAACCTGTACATCTTTTGTGAAGGCTTTTTTCTCTCTGCACCTTTCAATGAATGGATCTCTTTTCCTCTGTAAAGCGTTTTTCCACTGGTTGGTGCATATAAGCCAATAGCAGTTCTTCCACAGGTTGTTTTACCACACCCTGATTCACCGACTAGGCCCAATGTCTCTCCTTTAGCAATAGAGAAGCTAACGCCATCTACAGCTTTTATGATCTTTTTGTTCTTCATTGTAAAATGCTTTTTAAGTCAGAAACCTCTAAAAGGACCTCTTTTTCATTGTTCATCGCTATTCCCTTTCCTGCCTTATTGGAATCTCAACCTTCGGTGCCATAGAGTGGTTCAACCAACAGAAGGAAATATGTTCTCCGTCCGCTGTAACCTGAGGCTTCCTTTTTCTACAAATTTCCATACAATATGGACACCTTGGATGGAAGACACAGCCTGTTGGTGGTTGGATCAAATCCGGAGGTGTTCCCTCGATTGTTGTCAATTCCTCTTCCAGTTTGACATCAATTTTGGAACTGCATTAATCAATGCCCACGTATATGGGTGACGAGCACGGTAGAAAATATCCATACTAGATCCCTGTTCTACAACTTCTCCGCCATACATTACAACAAGACGATCTGCTGCCTTTGCAACAATTCCCAAATTATGCGTAATCAAAAGAACTGCTACACCACTTTTTAACTTCATCTGCTGAAGTAGCTCTAAAATTTGTGCTTGGACAGTAACATCCAGTGATGTTGTCGGCTCGTCTGCAATCAAAAGTTTTGGCGTGCAAGCTAATGCCATAGCAATCATAATTCTCTGCCTTTGTCCACCAGAGAATTCATGTGGGTATTGCTTGCATCGTTGCTCTGCTTCGGGAATACCTACACTTTCCATTAAACGAATGACTTCCTGCTTGATTTGTTCTGCATTCATTTTAGTGTGTAGTTTTAACATTTCTCCATCTGCTTACCCACCTGAATGGTTGGATTGAGTGCAGCCAAAGCATCCTGAAAATGATCGCACATTTTTTCCCCACGATATTTTTCCCATTCTTCCTTTGTGAAGTCAAAATATTCTTTCCTCAAACAGGATTTGGCTCCCTGTCTTCCACTCTTCCAGGAGGAGATTTTACTAGACCCATAATAGATTTTGCTGTTACAGTTTTACCACAACCAGATTCTCCCACAACAGCAACGGTTTCTCCTTCCTTAACTTGAAAGGATACCTTCCGCACAGCTTTTACCGTTCCTGCATATGTATCAAACGAAACCGACAGGTTTTTATATCCAAAAGCGTTTCCATCTTACCACCCTTTACTTATTCAGCTTCGGATTCAAAGAATCCCTTAACAAATCCGACAACACACTAATACACAAAATTGTAAGTAAAATAAGAAGACCTGGAAAAAATGCCAGTAGAGGTCTATCTAATATAAAAACTCTGTGCATTTTGCAGCATACCTCCCCATGAAGGAATCGGCACAGAAACGCCATACCCCAAAAAAGCTTAATGAAGATTCCAGCATAATGGAATTCGATACGCTTACACTGGCAGCTACAATTACGTGATTCATTAAGTTTGGGATAATATGATGTACGATAATCCACCAATGGTTTACCCCCAAAGCACGGGATGCCAGAACAAAATCTCTTTTTTCAGCGAAAGAGTTTCTGCTCTCGTAATTCTCGCAACACCCTGCCATGTAAACAAACCAATCACAATAATTAAGGTAAAAATATTCGAGTAAAAAGGTATTAATAATAACAATAAGCAGAAAACTCGGAATGGACATAAAATATCCACAAATCGCATCATATAGGCATCAACTTTTCCCCCCAACATAACCGCTTATCGTTCCATAAATAGTTCCAAATAAAGTTGAAATAGACATTGCAGCTAAACCAACCAATAATGAAACTCGTCCACCATACAGCGCTCTGGTAAAGTAGTCCCTACCCATATCATCTGTTCCGAACGGATGCTCTAACGATGGGAGGGCTAATTTAGGACTTCCTACAGCTATATCATATGGGTCATATGGGGAAAGAGGTGCCAGTATCGCTACGACTACCAAAAACAGCAAGATTCCCACAGACAGTTTTGCAGAAAAGCTGGATTTAAAGTTTTTTTTCAGATTTTTAAACACACTGCGCTCATAAACAATTTCCGCTTCTTCCTCATTATCTGAAACAAACCGGAAATCAGATTCTTGCAGCAGTTCTTCTGTATTATCCATCAACCTCATCTCCTCTCTTTGATCAATTCTTGGGTCACAAATACCATACAAAATATCTGCTATAAAATTTCCCAAAATCAGGATGACACAGGATATCATCGTAAAGCCCATAATAACAGGATAGTCCCTAGCATTGATTGCTGCCATTCCCAAAGTACCCATTCCTGGCCAGCTGAAAACAGATTCAACGATGAAGGAACCAACAACCAATCCTGATAAGTTCATGCCCGCTAAAGTAATGATTGGTAATAGACAGTTTTTCATAACATGGCAATACACAATCCTGTTTTTGAAGCTCCTTTCGAGATGGCTGTATCAACATACTCTTCTTCCATCTGACTAATTGTATTTGCTCGAATATATCTTGTAAATACAGCTGTGTTTTTTGTACTTAAAACAATAACCGGCAAAATACCGTGTTTAATAACATCCCATACAGAATCCACGCCAACTGTTCGCATACCCATGCTCGGGAGCCAGTTCAACTTCAATGAAAAACAATAATCAGCATGATACCAAACCAGAAAGGCGGTATGGAAATCCAATATAACTAATATCGCTGATAATTCGATCAATTGGCTTCCCTTTATTCACTCCTGATATCAATCCCAATGGAATTGACATCACAATGGAAAGAATCAAGGCTGCACCCATCAAGCCAATTGTGGCTGGTAATTTCTCTTTGATTTGTTCTGTTACACTACGATGATTGATCTGAGAATATCCCCAGTTTCCCTTTAATACATTTTTTCCCCATCCGCAAAACTTTTCTACAATTCCGTCGTTCAGACCTAATTCCTCTTTAACTCTTCAATCTCTTCGTTCGTCATATTAGGTCGAATATAATGCATCAGTACATCGCCTGGTGCAATTTCTATAATTGCAAAGGAAAAAAGCAACAAGAAAAATAACTGGTATCGTTTGCAAAAGCCTTTTAAAATAAACTTCATAATAAAATCTTCATCCAAGAAAATCTGATTGATTTAAAATAAATCAATCAGATTTTCCATTTCATCAATATTTCCTTATTCTACCATAAAAATTTTCATGTAATCTTCGAAGAGAGGTATCTTTTGATATCATCTACACCACGAATATTCTTAGGAGTTACAATGCAAGCTCTAGAGGTCAAAACAGGGTATACACAATAGTCATTGATGATTTGATCCTGAAGTTTCTTGTAAATTTCCATTCTCTTCTCTTTGTCTAATGTAGCATCGCCTTCATTAAACAAAGCAAGTGCTTCATCAGAAGCAAAGAGATTCTTTGTAAGGAATCCACCTTTTTTGTACATAAAAGCAATACTGTTTGGATCTGTTTTTGCTGGGTAAACGTTTACAGCCAAATCCCAGTCTCCTTCTGTGGTGTAGAAGAAGGTGTTGTTGAAGCCCCTGGGAATCCATAGCAGTGACTTCTACTTTAATACCATACTTAGCCAGCTGGCTCTGAACAGCAACTGCAATATCTTCCAAATACAGATGGCTCTTATCGCAAATCAGCTTATAGGTCTGATTTGTTGCTCCAAGTTTTTCAAATAACTCTTTCGCTTTTGCTTCATCATGAGGATAAGAGATAAAGTTTTCATCAAAACCTTCTGTCTGAGGTCCATATACAGAAGCGTGCTCTACAGCAAGATTTTCATCTCCAGCTGCTGCCTGATACAGTGCTGCACGATCCAGCGCATATGTAAATGCTTTTCTCAGCTCGATGTCCTGCATTTTTTCACTGTTTGCATTGAATGTAAAGTAGCTTACTCGATTATCTGGAAAGGAGTATACATTGCAGTTTTCGTCTGCCTTGTATTTTTCATATTTCAGGCTATCCGAAACCTCAATCATTCCCAGCTCGCCTTTTGGAAAGCCACTTCCTGTGTGGTAGCTTCTGGAGCAACCTGGAAAATCACCTTATCAAAGTTTGGTTTTCCACGATAGTACTCGTCAAAACGCTCCAACTCAATTGTGCTGCCTTTTGTCCAGCTTACCAGTTTATATGGTCCAGAGCCAATTCCTTTTCATTTTCCAAAGTAGTACGGAATGGCTCACCATTATTGTAGCGGTGTTCTGGGAACATTTTGAAATTGCCTAAAGTAGAAAGGTAAGAAGCAGATGGTTGTGGAAGGGTAAGCTTAACAGTCAAATCGTCTACCTTTTCACAGTTGATTTTTTCACCATTGATTCCTGTAGCACTTTTCAATTTTTCATTCCACATAAAATCAAAGTCAAAAACAAGGTCATCTGCATTGATAGGTTCACCATCATGCCAGAACATATTATCTTTCAGTTTTACTGTGATGGTCAAACCATCTTCGGAAACATTGTAGTTTTCTGCCATGTAATATCTTGTTTCGTTGTTGTCAATTACGAACAGTGGGTCATACATCGCACGCATTACCATTTCAACCGATTTAGATTCTGTAATAACAGGGTTAAAGTTATTAATATCGGCAGAAATTGGAACTACAAAAACGCCGCCATCTTTTTTAGTCTCTGTAGTTACACTTTCCTCTGGCTTTTTCTTCTCTGTTTCCTGTTCCTCTGTAGATTGTGCCGCAGCAGT